>Ga0182742_1001195_pt1 | contig 34812 bp, 32 predicted proteins | sample eDN5th37CBELigMG_FD_128880 | JGI IMG/M metagenome (GOLD analysis project Ga0182742, IMG submission 128880) | Enriched Miracle-Growth compost microbial communities from Emeryville, California, USA - eDNA 5th pass 37_C BE-Lig MG (version 2)... ... | reverse complement strand
GTATGGGCATAGGCCAGCGCCGGGTCGACGCGCCATCCGGTGATCGGCACCCATTTCGGCGCAGGATATTGCGAGGCCGGGTCGCTCCGGCCCCCGGTCGGACCATTATAGGCCATGTAGAGCTGCGTCTGCGGCATCCCGAGATCACGGGCGAGGCGCGACAATGGACCGTAATGAGACGCGTCGCCGATGCGCGCCTGGTGCAGCAGAACCTCGCTCGCCAGCCGATCCCGGCCGAGTTCCATCAGCGCCACCGCGACGCGGACATTCTCGATCCCGCCGATCGCCTGCCAATCCTGCGAGGTGAAGTCCGCGCTGGAGACGCGGTCCGGCAGCCTTTGACCCAATTGCTCGGCTGCGAGCATGCCGTAGAGGGTCTCATCCGCCCCGGCGGCGGCGCGCAGAAGGTCCGAATGGCGTTCTGGCTGGCGGCAGCGCAAGGCGGCTCGGGCGCCCCAATAGAGGCCGGCGGAGCGGAGTTCCGGGTTGGTGGCGTGGAAGGCCGCGCGTTCGAACGATGCACCAGCCTCTCCGCAATCGCCGAGGCGCCAGGCGGCAAGGCCCGCCACCCATTCGCCTTCCGCCACCCAAGGGCCGCTGCCCGCGCTGACGGTACGGGCGAGCGCCAGCGCCTGCGCGTCCATGTTCTCGATGTAGTAGCTCCAGGCCACGCGCTGGCGCCACTCGGCGCGGGACTCCAGGCTGAGAGCCGCGTCGATCCCGTCCAGCAGCGCGCGCGCGCCGTCCGGATCGTCATTGGTAATGCGCTCCAGGATCGCGCTGCGGATCGCTGCGGGCATGGTGCCGTCCTGCACCTCTGCCGGGCGAGTGCGCTTGGGGGTGCTGCCCTGCGGATAGAATTGCTGCTCTCGCGGAAGATCCGGCATGCTCGTGGCGCCGCGGGTGACGGCCAGACGGGCAAGGCGCGAGGCGTGGGGCAGGGCCCGCCCGCGCGGCAGCCAGGCTTCGATCTGCCATAGTTCCACGCGGGGCGAGTTGGCGGCAAGGTAAAGCTCCGCCCGCGCGATGGGGTGCAGCAGGCCATCCGCTCGCTGGTTCAGCAATGCATCGGCGCCCGCCCAATCCTGCCGGTCAATTGCGGCGAACACCGCCCCGTAATACTCGCGGTCCTGCTGGTCGAGCTGCCGAGGAGCCGCGAAGCTCTGCGCATGGGCGGTGAAATAGTCGTAGGTGGTCTGGGCCGAAGCAGTGATGGGGCCGAGCCCAAAGCCGGCGGCTGCGGCGGTGGCCGCGAGCGCGGGGAGCCAGGGTTTCATCGTTCCTCGTCGTCCGTCCAGTCGAGCCATTGCTGCCAAAGCCGTGCCCGAACGCGCGCATGCTCCAGCAGATGCGCCGGAGCATAGCCGGCCAGCACAGGCAGTGAGCGGTCTCCAACAAGGATTTCCTGAATGCCGGGAGATGCTTGCGCCGGATCGTGCCTCAGCAGCGGCAGGATGTCGGTGCCGAGCACCAGCAGCCGCTCCGGCGCGGCGAGCGACAGGTGATGGCGCAGCACCTCGCCCATCCCATCGCGGGCCAGAGCCTGCCAATCCGGCAGCGTCATGTGACGGGGGAGGGCACTGGCGAGGGAGAGCTGCTCAGGCGCGATCCCCATTGCCTGAGCCATGTTGGCGATCAGGCGGCCATGGGGGCCGGAAAGGAGCATCTCCGTATCCGTCTCCTCCGGCATGGCCACCAGCACCATCAGCTTCGCACCCGTTCCCCCGCGCGGGGGAAGGCGCAGCGCGCCCACGGGATCAAGGCTCGGCTCTTCCAGCCACCAGCGGCGGAAGGCGGCGAGGTCTTGCGGCCAATTTGCCGGGTCGCCTCCGATGCGCGGCCGTTCCGGCTCCGGCGGCGGTGCCTTCTTGACCGCCGCGGGGGCGGCCTTGGCCTTCGTCTCCGGTTCCGCCAGCCAACGCTGCGGTTCGTCCACGAAGGCGCAATCCACCCCTGCTTCCCGCCACCAATCGAGCGCGGCGGCGATGCTGTCGCCAGAGAGGGGGTGGGGCGCAGGCGCGTCAGGCCGGTCCATGGGCGAGGAGTCTTGACCTGTCCTCCGCCAGCGATCAAGCCCGCGGCCATGTCTGCCCACAGCGAAACGTGCCGCGCATGAGCGAGCGGGAATCCATGCCTGTCGACGTGGTGATCGTCGGCGCCGGTCCAGCAGGGCTCGCCGCCGCGATCCGGCTGAAGCAGCTTTCACCCGATGCCGAGGTCGTGGTGCTGGAGAAAGGCTCCGAGGTCGGAGCGCATATCCTGTCCGGCGCGGTGATCGACCCCCGCGCCCTGGACGAACTGCTGCCGGACTGGCGAGAGACCTGCCCGCTGGCCGACGTGCCGGTCACCAGCAACCACCATTGGGTGCTGACCCGCACCGGCAAGTGGGAATTCCCGCACCTGCTGCTCCCGCCCTTCATGGGGAACGAGGGCAACTACACAGGCAGCCTTGGCAACCTCTGTCGCTGGCTGGCGGAGCGGGCGGAGGAACTGGGCGTTCAGATCTTCCCCGGCTTCCCCGCCGCCGAGCTGCTGCTGGACGAAAGCGGCGCGGTCATGGGCGTGGCGACACAGGACATGGGCGTTGCCGCTGACGGCTCGCACAAGCCGGACTACCAGCCCGGCATGGAGCTGCACGCGAAATACACACTGCTGGCAGAAGGAGCGCGCGGCAGCCTGACCAAGCGCGCCAAGCGCCTGTTCGCGCTGGACGCGGAATGCCAGCCGCAGGTTTATGGCTTGGGGATCAAGGAGCTTTGGGATGTTCCTGCCGATCGGCATGAGCCCGGCTGCGTCATCCACACCCAAGGATGGCCACTCTCGGAACACGATGCCTGGGGTGGCGGCTTCCTCTACCATCAGGCGGGCGGGCAGGTGGCGCTCGGCTATGTGACGGCGCTCGATTACGCCAACCCATACATCAGCCCCTTCGAGGAGTTTCAGCGCTGGAAGCAGCATCCGGCGATCCGCCAAGTGATCGAAGGCGGCAAGCGGGTGGCCTACGGCGCTCGCGCGATAAACGAAGGCGGCTGGCAAAGCGTGCCGAAGCTGGCCTTCCCGGGCGGCGCGCTGATCGGCTGCGCGGCGGGCTTCGTGAACGTGCCGCGCATCAAGGGCACCCACACCGCGATGAAGAGCGGCATGCTGGCTTCCGAGGCCATTGCGGGTGCCTTGCAAGCCGGTCGCGAGCGCGATGCATTGGCGGAATATGACGTTGCATTGCGCGAAAGCTGGATCGCGACCGAGTTGCAAAAGGTCCAGAACGCGCAGCCGCTGGTGGCGAAGTTCGGCGGGACGATCGGAACGCTGCTGGCCGGCGCGGACATGTGGCTCCGCACGGCCGGGCTGAAGATCACCCCGGCGATGAGCCATCACACCGATGCGGAGGCAACCCGCCGCGCCGATCTCTTCCGGCCAATTGCCTATCCGAAGCCGGACGGAGTGATCAGCTTCGATCGCCTTTCATCGGTGTTCCTCTCCGGCACGAACCATGAGGAAGACCAGCCCTGCCATCTGGTACTGGCGGATCCAACCGTGCCGGAACGGGTGAATTGGCCTCTCTATGCGGGGCCGGAGTCGCGGTACTGCCCCGCCGGCGTTTACGAATATGTCGGGCGGGAAGCGGGTGCGCCGCGCCTCGTCATCAACGCCCAGAACTGCGTCCACTGCAAGACGTGCGACATCAAGGACCCGCCGCAGAACATCAACTGGGTGACGCCCGAAGGGGGCGGCGGCCCGAACTATCCAAACATGTGAGCAGGCGGACGAATTGCACCTCGCCGAAACAGCCTACGCCAAGATCAACCTGGCGTTGCATGTCCGACGCCGGCGTGACGATGGCTATCATGAGCTTGAGACCCTGTTCGCCTTCGTCGATGCGGGCGACCGGCTGACGGCCCGCTCTGCCCCCGCAGACGAGTTGCGGGTGGTTGGCGAGTTTGGCAGCCAACTTGCTGACCCGTTTGGGAATATCGTTGCGAAGGCGCTTTCGGCTCTGCCTCGCGCAGATGGTCTGTCGGTGACGCTGGAGAAGAACCTTCCGGTGGCGGCCGGCCTCGGGGGAGGGTCTGCCGATGCAGGCGCGATCTTCCGCATGATCGGCGACGCTTACGGCCTGCCGGCAGACTGGCATGCCCGCGCCACCAAGCTCGGTGCTGATGTTCCTGCCTGTGTCGAGAGCCGCGCCTGCGTCGGGCGAGGCACCGGAACGGAGCTGGAGCCGGTTGAGAATGATCTCGCCGGCACTCCTGTCCTGCTGGTCAACCCGCGTATCCCGCTGGCGACCGGCTCCGTGTTCGCGGCATGGGACGGTCAGGACCGCGGAGAAATGCCCATCGGCCCCGCCTCGACCATCGCGCGGGAGGGGCGCAACGACCTTGAGGCTCCCGCGATCAGCCTCTGCCCCGTCATCGCCGATGTGCTCGCGCAACTCCGCGCCACGGGGGCATGGCTTGTCCGGATGAGCGGATCGGGCGCAACCTGCTTCGCCCTCTACGAAAACGAGGTGCAGCGCGAGGATGCGGCCGCCGCCATCGCCGCCGCGCAGCCCGACTGGTGGCAGCTACAAGGCAAGCTCCGATGAGTGAAGTGTTTCGCCAGATCGGCAACGTCACGCCGGGCGGCATCGTCGCCGTGTGCGACCATGCCTCCAACCGCGTGCCAGCCGGCATCGACCTCCGCATCGTGCCTGAACTTCTCGACCTGCATATCGGCTGGGACATCGGTGCTGGCGCTGTCACCGAACGCCTCTCGCATGATCACGGCATCCCAGCCCACCTCGCCTGCGTCAGCCGCCTGGTGATCGACCTGCACCGCGAGGAAGACTCTCCCGGCCTCATCCCTGAGCGCAGCGATGGCCACGCCATCCCCGGCAATGTCGGCGCAGACCGGCAGGCGCGGATCGAGGCCTTTCACCGCCCGTACCACGCGGCACTCGCCGCCTGGCTGGACGTAGCGCAGCCGGAGCTGATCCTCTCCGTCCACAGCTTCACGCCAGAGTTGGAGAGCCGACCGGAAGACCGCCCGTGGCATGTCGGCCTGCTCTATAACGAGGATGACCGCGCTGCGCGCCACGCCATCCGCCTGTTCGAGGAGCAGGATCTGATCGTCGGCGACAACGAACCCTATTCCGGCCGCCTGCTCAACGCGACCATGAACCGCCACGCGGAGGCGCATGGCCGCCCCTACTGCACGATCGAGATTCGAAACGATCTGATCGCCGATGCTGCGGGGCAGGCGGAATGGGCGGGCCGGGTGGCTGAGGTCGCGAGAGAAGTGGTTGCTGCACTGGCGGATGACGGTGGGAACCCCCACTTGCATCTTCCATAGAAATTGACCCTTCGACGCAGGCGCGGGGTGCTGTAGGGCTCCGTACAAACTGCGCCGCAGGGCGCGCCAACAGCGAAGAAAATTATGCCTGCTTATCGCTCCCGCACCTCCACTCATGGCCGCAACATGGCCGGCGCACGCGGCCTGTGGCGCGCCACCGGCATGAAGGACGAGGATTTCGGCAAGCCGATCATCGCCATCGTCAACAGCTTCACGCAGTTCGTACCGGGGCACGTGCACCTGAAGGATCTGGGGCAGCTGGTCGCGCGCCAGGTTGAAGCGGCGGGCGGCGTGGCCAAGGAATTCAACACGATCGCCGTGGATGATGGCATCGCGATGGGTCATGACGGCATGCTCTACAGCCTGCCGAGCCGGGACCTGATCGCCGACAGCGTCGAATACATGGTCAACGCGCATTGCGCCGATGCGATGGTCTGCATCTCCAACTGCGACAAGATCACACCCGGCATGCTGATGGCGGCGCTGCGGCTGAACATCCCGGTCGTGTTCGTCTCCGGCGGCCCGATGGAAGCAGGCAAGGTCGTGCTGCGCGGCAAGGAGCACTCGCTCGATCTGGTCGATGCGATGGTGGCCGCCGCGGACGAGTCGATGACGGACGAGGAAGTCGCCACGATCGAGCGCTCCGCCTGCCCGACCTGCGGCTCCTGCTCCGGCATGTTCACTGCCAACTCCATGAACTGCCTGACGGAGGCGCTGGGCCTCTCCCTGCCCGGCAACGGTTCGCAGCTGGCGACCCATTCGGATCGGCGGCAACTCTTCGAGCGTGCGGGGCGCCTGGTGGTGACGCTGGCCCGCCGGTACTATGAGGAGGAGGACACCAGCGTCCTGCCGCGTTCCATCGCCACGTTCGAGGCGTTCGAGAACGCGATGAGCCTCGATATCGCGATGGGCGGCTCGACCAACACGGTGCTGCATCTGCTCGCCGCCGCGCATGAGGCGGGGGTGGACTTCACCATGAAGGACATAGACCGGCTCTCCCGCCAGGTGCCGGTCCTGTGCAAGGTCGCGCCGGCCAAGGCGGACGTGCACATGGAGGATATTCACCGCGCGGGCGGGATCATGTCCATCTTAGGGGAACTCGAGAAAGCGGACCTGTTGCACACCGCTTTGCCCACCGTGCACAGCCCGACCATGGCGGATGCGCTGGAAGATTGGGACATCGGCCGCACCCGCAACAACAATGTGCATGAATTCTACGCCGCCGCCCCTGGAGGGGTGCCGACGCAGACCGCCTTCAGCCAGAGCCGCCGCTGGGAATCGCTCGATCTAGATCGTGAGAGCGGTGTGATCCGCTCCGCAACCCACGCGTTCAGCAAGGATGGCGGGCTGGCGGTGCTTTCCGGCAATCTCGCTCAGGATGGCTGCATCGTGAAGACGGCAGGCGTGGATGACAGCATCCTGCGCTTCTCCGGCCCGGCCAAAGTCTATGAAAGCCAAGACGCGGCGGTGACCGCCATCCTCACCGGCGAAGTGGTCGCGGGCGACGTGGTGGTGATCCGCTACGAAGGGCCGCGCGGCGGGCCGGGCATGCAGGAAATGCTCTACCCCACCAGCTACCTCAAATCGAAGGGGCTGGGCGCCGCCTGCGCGCTGATCACCGATGGGCGCTTCTCCGGCGGTACGTCTGGTCTATCGATCGGCCATGTTTCGCCGGAAGCGGCCGAGGGCGGCGTGATCGCGCTGGTCGAGAACGGAGATCGGATCGAGATCGACATCCCGGCACGCACCATACAGCTCGCCGTCTCCGACGAGGTGCTGGAGGCGCGGCGCCAGGCGATGCAGGCCAAGGGCGACAGCGCATGGCAGCCGGCCAAGCCGCGAGCACGCCGCGTCTCAGCAGCGTTGCAGGCCTATGCGGCGATGACCACCAGCGCCGCCCGGGGCGCGGTGCGGGACGTGACCCAGCTGAAGGCTGGCCGCTGAGCACTGCCCTCGAGCAAGTCCTCACCGTCGCGCAAATGCGCGCGGCGGAGCAGGCGCTGATCGACTCTGGAGAAAGCGTCTCCTCGCTCATGGAGCGGGCGGGAAAGGGCGCGGCACAATGGGTGTGGCGCGTCGCGGGTGGTCGCCCCGTCACGGTGCTGTGCGGCCCCGGCAACAATGGCGGCGACGGCTACGTCATCGCGCGGGAACTTCACGCGCGCGGGGCCGAGGTGCGGGTCCTTGCCCCGCTGGAACCGCTTACTGAGGCAGCGATCGCGGCGCGGCGGTCCTGTGACGCGCCTGTGGTTGAGCGGGCAGCAGGTGGCATTCTGGTCGATTGCCTGTTCGGCAGCGGCCTGACACGACCATTGGAGCCACATCATGCGGCGATGCTGTCGCAGCTGGCGGAGGCGCATTCCGCCTCCATCGCGGTGGATCTGCCCAGCGGAATCGAGAGCGACAGCGGCCGGGTGCTGAACGCCGGTGTTCCGTCCTATCGCCTGACGCTGGCGCTCGGCGCGTGGAAGCAGGCGCACTGGCTGATGCCAGGCATGGCGCTGATGGGGGAACGGCGGCTGGTCGATATCGGTATCCAGCCCGTTCCGACTGCCGCGACACTGATCCGGCGCCCGCGCCTCAGACCTCCCCTGTCGGATGCGCACAAGTACACTCGAGGTTTGCTGGCGGTGGTCGGCGGAGCGATGGCCGGTGCGGGAATGTTGGCCGCTCGGGCGGCGATGCATGGCGGTGCAGGCTACGTCCGCCTGTTCGCTCCGAAGAAAGGAACCGCCGCGCCGGACGAACTGGTGGTGGACGATCGCCCGCTTTCCGAGGCGCTGAGCGACGACCGGATCGACGCGCTTCTCGCTGGCCCGGGACTTGGCCGGAGTGATGAGGCTCAGGAACGGCTGAGCGCGGTGCTCGATCGCGATGTTCCGACGGTGCTCGATGCAGACGCGCTGGTCCTGCTTGCGCCGGGAATGCTCGGCGCCCGGACCGCTCCACTGCTGCTGACACCCCATGAGGGGGAACTTGCGCGACTGTGCGAGCGGTTCGGGGTCGATAACGCCGGCAGGATCGAGCGCCTGCTCGCCCTGGCACGCAGCACCGGTGCGGTGGTGATCGCCAAGGGGCCGGACACGCTGATCGCCGCCCCGGACGGATCGCTGCGCTTTACACAGCCTGCCCCCAGTTGGCTCTCAACCGCTGGCACCGGCGACGTGCTCGCGGGCATCGTTGCCAGCCGCCTCGCCACCGATCGCGTTCCGTTGGCTGCGGCGGAAGAGGCGGTGTGGCTGCATGGCGAGGCGGCGCGTGTCGCCGGCGTCGCTTTCACCGCGGCCGATCTGGTGCGGGCGATCGCCTCAGCCTATGCGCGGTGCCTGTGAGTACGGACCAGATCGAGGGCGAACGCATCCTGCGGGTCGCGGCAAAGGGCGACGGGGTGACGGCAAGCGGGCGGCACGTGCCTCTCGCCGCACCGGGCGATCTGCTGTTGGGGGATGGGACCCTGGCCCCCGGACCGCATCATGTCGCGCCGCCCTGTCGTCATTTCCCGCAATGCGGTGGATGCCAGCTTCAGCATCTGGACGAGGAATCGCTCGCCGGCTTCGTGCGGGATCGGGTCGCGCATGCGGCGGCCGGGCAAGGTCTTTCGCCGGAGCGGATCGCACCTGTGCACCTATCCCCTCCGAACACCCGCCGGCGAGCAATCCTGCACGCCGCCACGGCAGGCGGTCGGCCCATGATCGGCTTTCATGAAAGCGCCTCGCACCGCATTGTGGACATGCGAGAGTGCCACGTCCTCAGGCCGGAGCTGTTCGCCTTGGTTCAGCCGCTACGCCGGCTGCTTGCAGCCCGGCGAGGGCGTATGGCAGCGGACGTGACGCTGGCGCTGACGGACCAGGGCGTCGACTGCGCGATCAAAGGGCTGGATGTGGAGGGGCTTGAGCAGACAGAGGCGCTGCTCGATTTCTGCCGTGACCACCATCTTGCTCGGCTGACGCTGGACCGTGGCTTTGGCGCGGAGCCATTGTGGGAGCCTGAGCCGGTGACGGTGTCGCTCTCGGGCGTGCCTGTTGATTTCCCTCCGGGTGCTTTCCTGCAGGCAACCGGGGATGCGGAGGCAGCTCTGGCGGCAGCCGCTCGTGAGTGGCTGGGCGGGTGCGCCGCGGTGGCGGATCTGTTCGCGGGGCTTGGCACCTTCGCCTTCGCTCTGGCCGGGCAGTCTCGGGTGCTCGCGGTGGAGGCCGCGCGCGATGCGCACCTCGCCTGCCGAAGCGCTGCCCGCCGTGCGCGCCTGCCGGTCGAAGCTCAGCATCGAGACCTGTTCCGCAACCCGCTGCGGGCGGAGGAGCTGCGCGGATTCGATGGCGTGGTGCTTGACCCTCCGCGGGCCGGTGCGCGCGAGCAGGTGGTGCAACTCGCCGAAAGCGGAGTGGTCCGGATTGTCTATATCAGCTGCAATCCGTCTAGTTGGGCGCGGGACGGGCGGCTGCTGGCCGATGCCGGATACCGCCTCGCGGAGCTGCGACCGGTGGGCCAGTTTCGCTGGTCCACGCATGTGGAACTGGCCAGCCTGTTCGTGCGGTAAAGCGGATTTGAGGTGCATTGCCCGCGCGAGCCGGACTTCGCGGCAGGCGTAAACCTGGATTAGCGTCCCTGCCGCTTGGCCTCTACAAACGCGAGCAGGGAGCCGTAGGTCTCCAGCATTTCGCCATCGACCTCGTCATCCTCGATGATGATGTCGAGCTGATCCTCGATCTCCGTCAACAGGCCCGCAACCGCCATGGAGTCGAGTTCGGGCAGATGACCGAATAGCCCGGTGTCGAGATCGAACTGGGCGACCCGCTCTTCGGACAGACCGAGCACGTCCGCCAGAACCTGCCGCAGCACATCGTCGGTGCTGGCGATGCCGGTCTCCCCGGCGGGCGCTGCGCGGCTGATCTGGTCCATGCGCGGCCCCTAGACTCCGGGCGCGGGCGAGACAAGCGTGTGCGGCAGAGCCACTCGTGGGCCTTGCACGACAGCCGGCGCGACACGATAGGCGAGGCATGATGCGCAACCCGGCTGACGGGCCCGACCCGGTCCCCCGCCCCATAGATCACTTGCTGGAGGGCGGCGAGGATGCTGCGCCCGCCTTGGTGCTGCGGAGCGCCGCGCTGAGCCGCAAGGAGGTTCGTGAGCGGGTTGGCGCAATGGCAGGGTGGCTCGCCGGCCTTGGCCTTCCTCCCGGCGCGCGAGTGGCGAGCTGGGCGGCAAAGGGCGAGCTGACGTGCGTTCTGCCGCTTGCTGCTCCCCGGGCGGGGCTGGTGCATGTGCCGGTCAATCCGCTGCTCAAGCGATCGCAGGTGGCTCACATCCTCAGCGATAGCCAAGCCGAGCTGCTGGTGGGGACGCAGGCGCGGCTCGATACGTTGCAGGCTGGCGATGTGCCCGGCGCGTGCAGGATCATTCCCGAAGATGAAGCGCTTGCATCCGTTGCTTCACATTCTGTCGAACTTCCCCCGTCCAGCGCTCCGGCGGACGAGCTGGCGGCGTTGCTCTATACGAGCGGCTCGACCGGCCGGCCCAAGGGCGTGATGCTGAGCCATGCGAACCTGTGGCTAGGTGCGGCGAGCGTGGCCCAGTACCTCGAGCTCGGGCGAAGCGACGTGGTGCTTGCCGTCCTGCCGCTGAGCTTCGATTATGGCCAGAACCAGCTTCTGAGCGCATGGTACGCCGGTAGCAGCGTCGTGCCGCTGGACTTCCTCACCGCGCGCGATGTTATCAAGGCCTGCGCGCGCCACCGGATCACCACGCTGGCTGCCGTGCCGCCGCTATGGGTGCAGCTGGTCGAGCAAGTTTGGCCCGAAGAGGCGATTGCACCGATGTTGCGACTGACCAACAGCGGGGGGGCATTGGGGGAGCAACTGGTCCGCAAGCTGCGCGCAACCTTCCCGCAAGCGCGCCTCTTTTCGATGTTCGGTCTGACGGAGGCGTTCCGCTCAACTTATCTCGACCCCGACCTCGTTGATGTCCGGCCCACCTCCATCGGCCAGGCGGTGCCTTTTGCCGAGGTGCTGGTGATGCGAGACGAGACCACGCTGGCCGAACCGGGCGAGGAGGGGGAGCTGGTCCATTGCGGTCCGCTGGTGGCACAGGGCTATTGGCGCGACCCGGAGCGCACCGCCGAGCGCTTTCGCCCCGCGCCGCCGCAATCGCGCTATGGCAGAATGGCGGTCTGGTCCGGCGACAGGGTCGTGCGCGATCAGGAGGGACTGCTCTACTTCGTCGGCAGGCGTGATGCGATGATCAAGACTGCAGGCAACAGGATCAGCCCGCAGGAGATCGAGGAGGCGGCGCTGGCGACAGGCCTGGTGAACGAAGCCGTCGCGCTGGGCGTTCCGGACGAGCGGCTGGGGCAGGCGGTGCTGCTGGTGGTGCGCGGCCTTGGAGACGAGGCGGCTCTTCGAGCGGCGTTGAAGCGCGAGCTGCCGAATTTCATGCAACCGCGGACGATCCGCAGGGTCGAGGCAATGCCGCTCAGCCCCAATGGCAAGATCGACCGCGAAGCATTGCTGCGCGACGGGGCGCCGGCATGAAGCCGCTCGGCCCGATCCCCGCCGGTTTTGCGGCGGTCGACGGAGAGTTGGCGATCGGCGGTCAGCCAGTGAGCGCGCTTGTGGAGGAGGCGGGCGGAACGCCGCTGTTCCTCTATTCGGCGGCGATGATCCGGCAGCGGGTCGCTCTGCTGCGAGCCAACCTGCCGAAGCGGGTGCGGCTGCACTATGCGGTGAAGGCCAATCCCTTTCCGCCATTGCTGGCGCTGATGCGCGACCTTGTGGACGGCTTCGACATCGCTTCCGGCGGCGAGCTGCGCCTGGCGCTGGAAGCGGGACAGGGACCGGCCGCCATGAGCTTCGCCGGACCGGGCAAGCGCGATGTGGAGCTGGAGCTGGCGATCCTGCGCGGTGTCACACTGAACGTGGAGTCCGCGGGCGAGGCGCGTCGTGCGCTGCGCCTGGCCGAGCGGATCGGCACGCGCGCGAGGCTGGCCATCCGCGTCAACCCGTCCTTCGAGTTGCGTGGCTCGGGCATGAAGATGGGCGGCGGAGCGAAGCCGTTCGGGGTGGACGAGGCGCAGGTGCCCGCCTTGGCGCGGGAGGTGATCGCGGCGGGAGCGGAATGGCGCGGCCTGCACGTCTTCGCCGGAAGCCAGGCACTCGACGCCAAGGCCATTGCCGAGACGCAAGGGCGGGTGCTGGACCTTGCGGCGCGGCTTGCGGCGGAGATCGGCCACAAGCTGCCGCATCTCAACATGGGCGGCGGCTTTGGCATCCCGTACTTCGCGGGAGACCGGCCGCTGGACATCGCGCATGTGGGCGAGGCGCTGGCGGAGCGGGTTGCGGTGCTGCCGCCGGAGCTGGCGGAAGCAGAGCTGGCGGTGGAACTTGGCCGCTATCTCGTCGGTGAGGCTGGGGTGTACCTGACGCGGGTCGTCGATCGGAAGGAGAGTCATGGCGCGACCTTCCTCGTCACCGATGGCGGGCTGCACCATGTGCTCGCCGCTTCGGGAAATTTCGGCACCGTGGTGCGGCGCAATTATCCGGTGGCGATCGCCAACCGTTTCGAGGCAGGGGCCGAGGAGGAAGTGAGCATCGTCGGCTGCCTGTGTACGCCGATGGACAGGCTCGCGGACCAGGCGTCGCTTCCCCGGGCGGAAGAGGGCGATCTGGTGGCGGTGTTCTGCACCGGCGCCTATGGGGCGAGCGCCAGCCCCTCAGCGTTCTTAGGGCAGGGACCAGCGCTGGAAATGCTGGTCTGAGACGCCTGACCCTCGGCGTTGGTGGCGAATTGGCTGTGAAGGACGCGGGCCCGAATTCCGGTTCGGCTGAAGGAGAGCCGGGACGGCGGCGGCAGTTCGGGCCGTGCGCAGGTCACAATTCATCGAGACAGGACTGACCACTTCATCGCTCGAAATGGGCGGCTCACAACGATGACCTTGGCCGGAAGGCCGAGTCGATGCCCCTTCAGCTAACGGGTCGCCTTCCGCGCGCGTCGGCACGCCAACGGCAGGCTGGGGTTGATCAGCCGTCCTCTCCGTGCCCCAGCGCCATGTAATCGTCGCTCTGCATTTCGCGCATGCGGCTGACGGTGCGGGCGAATTCGAACTGCCCCGCCTCGTCTCCTTCGGCGCTGGCGGGATAAAGCTCCTCCGGCTGCGCGGCGGCAGAGGCGAACAGCTTGACGCGGTGTTCGTAGAGCGCGTCGATCAGCGTGCGGAAACGCGCAGCTTCGTTGCGCAGGTCTGGCCCCATGATCGGGATGCCGACGAGAAACACCGTGTGGAACTCGCGCGCGATGGCGAGGTAGTCTGCTGCGCCGCGCGCCTCCGCGCACAGGCGCTTGAAGCTGAACACGCCGACGCCCTTGAGGCACTTGGGCACGTGCAGCATCCGGCCCCCGCCGACATCGAGCTCCGCCGAAGGAACGTGCGCGGCATCCTCCGGCGGGTAGTCGGTGAGGCGGAAGAAGGCCTGCCGGAGCTTCTGGGTTGCCTCTTCGCCGAGCGGCGTGATCCAGCGGTCCAGCCCGCCCACGCGGTCCAGCCGGTAATCGGTGGGGCCGTTGAGGGGGAGGACGTCCAGCTCCTTCTCGATCAGCGCGATGAAGGGGAGGAAGTGCTCGCGGTTGAGACCGTCCTTGTAAAGGTCGCGCGGCGGGCGGTTGGAGGTGGTGACGACACTCACGCCCTCATCAATGATCAGCGCGCGGAACAGCCGGCTCATGATCATCGCGTCGGCTGAGTTGTTCACCACCATCTCGTCGAAAGCGAGGCAGCGCAGGTCCTGCGCAATGGCGGCGGCAACGGGCGGGATCGGGTCACCGCTCTCGCTGCGGCGGGCATCGCGCAGGCGTTGATGCACCTCCTGCATGAAGGCGTGGAAGTGAACGCGGCGCTTTTCCGGAATGGCGAGGGACTGGTGGAACAGGTCCATCAGCATGGACTTGCCGCGCCCAACTCCGCCCCAGAGATATACGCCTTGCGGACGCGTGGGACCTTTGCCGAGCAGGCGCTTCAGGAAGCCGCCGCCCCGGGCACCGGCCTCCAACTCCCGTTGCAGACGGGCGAGGCGGATCGCCGCCGCCTCCTGCTCCGGGTCCGCGCGCAGTTCGCCCGCGGCGACGAGCGCGCGGTACTGATCGAGAATGGCGGCCAGCGGGGCTGCTCCTAGAGCTCGCGCTCCGCCAGCATCTTCTTGGTTTCCGCGATCGCCTTTGCCGGGTTCAGGCCCTTGGGGCAGACATTGGCGCAGTTCATGATCGTGTGGCAGCGATAGAGCCGGAACGGGTCCTGCAACTGGTCCAGCCGCTCGCCCGTCATCTCGTCGCGGCTGTCTGCCAGCCAGCGATAGGCTTGCAGGAGAATGGCCGGGCCGAGAAATCGGTCGGCATTCCACCAGTAGGACGGGCAGCCGGTGGAGCAGCAGGCGCACAGGATGCACTCATAGAGGCCGTCCAGCTTCTCCCGCTGTTCCGGCGTCTGCAACCGCTCCTTGCCGGAGGGCGTGGTGGTGACGGTCTGCAGCCAGGGGCGGATGGAGGCATATTGCGCGTAGAAGTGCGAGAAGTCCGGCACCAGGTCCTTCACCACATCCATGTGGGGAAGCGGCGTGATGCGGATCTCGCCCTTCAGGTCTTCCATCGCCGTGGTGCAGGCGAGGCCATTCTTGCCGTTCATGTTCATCGAGCACGAACCGCAGATGCCTTCGCGGCAGGAGCGGCGGAAGGTCAGTGTCGGGTCGATCTCGTTCTTGATCTTGAGCAGGGCGTCCAGCACCATTGGGCCGGTGTCGTCGAGGTCGAGCTCGAAAGTATCGTAGCGCGGATTCTCACCGCTTTCCGGGTCCCAGCGATAGATCTTCAGCCGCTTGATGCGGTTGCCTTTGCCCAGCCCATCGGGCGCGGGGTGGTGGCGTCCCTTCGCATTGATCTTGCTGTTCTTGGGAAGGGTGAAGGTGGCCATGGGTGCTGGGTCCTGCTGCGGTCTGGCGCCTATCTAGCGGCTGGACCGCTCAGGGCAAGCGGGTGGCGCGCCTGCGTGGCCTCTATCGCACAGACGGTAGCCGCCATGGGCAGGTCCCGAAAATAAAGTGACCGGCATGTCAGACATGCCGGTCACCTTTATGCCTGGTTTTCGCAAGCGATCAGGTCGCCTGAGCGCCCTTAGCCGCCGAAGGTACGCTGCCACCAACCGCGACGGGGCGTCTCTGAGCCACCGGCGTTGCTGTCCGCCTCTTGCGCCGCGCCATCTCCATTCGCGTCGTTCGCCGCGGCAGGTTCCTGCGCCGGCTGAGCAGGTGCTTCCTCGGCAGCGGCTGGTTCGATGGCCGTCTCTGCCTGCACCTTCGTCTTGCGGGTGCGCGTCCGCTTCGGCTTGGGCACCGCAGCTTCGGGCGCTTCGGTTTCAGCGGTGGCGGTCGCCTCCGGTTCGGCCGCCTTGCGTCGACGCGTGCGCTTCGGCTTCTCGGCAGTCTCGGCCGCGGCCTCCGCTGCGGCAGCAGCTTCACCAGCCCCTTCCTCAGCGTCGGCCTTCCGGCGGCGGGTGCGCTTGCGTGGCTTCTCCTCCGCGCCTTCTCCCTCTGCAGCACTGGATGCCTGAGCGGTTTCCTCAGCGGGGGCCGGCTCCTCCACCGGGGCGGCGGGGGCGACGTCTTCCTGGGGCTCGCCAGTGAGTTCCTCGGCGAGAGCCTCGGTCATTTCGGCCTCGTCCCCGCGCTGCTCACCCTCGTCCCGGCGACGGCGGCGGCCGTTGCGGCGGCGGCGCTTGCGAGGAGCCTCGGCAGAGTCCTCCTCCGCCTCGGCGTGCGCTTCGGCGGCGGGCTCTTCAGCCCGCTCCTCTTCGGCACCTTGCTCCTCCGCGCCGGAGTCCTCCCGCTCTTCCTCCTCGGCAGCGGTCAGATCGCCTTCCTCACCCGGATGCCGCTTGTTGCGGTTCCGGCCTCCGCGGCGACGGCGACGGCGCTTCTTGCGACTGTCGGCGCTCTCATCCTCAGGGCTTGCGGCGTGAGCGGCGGCGGGCTTCGCCTCCTGCTCCTCGAGGTGCTCTTCCTCCTCGTCCTCGTCTTCCTCGTCGGGCAGGTCGTCGAACTCGTCGGCCTCATCGACGATCGGCTCAAAGCGCGGCGTGATGGTCGGCCGAGGGCCGGAGCTGGCGACGCGCATCTTCGCGCCTTCCTCTTCACCCTCCGGGATCACCTCGACGGTGACGCCGTAGCGGCTCTCGATTTCCGCAAGATCGGCGCGCTTGGCGTTCAGCAGGTAGACCGCCGCCTCTGTCGAGGCGTAGAGCGTGATGGTGGAGCCGCGCCCCTTCGCCGCTTCGTCCTCGATCAGGCGCAGTGCGGAAAGGCCGGCGCTGGAGGCGGTGCGGACGAGGCCGGTGCCGTCGCAATGCGGGCAGGAGCGCGTCGTCGCCTCCAGCACGCCGGTGCGCAGGCGCTGGCGGCTCATCTCCATCAGGCCGAAGCCGGAGATGCGGCCAACCTGAATGCGCGCACGGTCGTTCTTCAGCGCCTCCTTCATGGCCTTCTCGACCTTGCGGATGCTGGAGCCGTATTCCATGTCGATGAAGTCGATCACCACCAGGCCGGCCATGTCGCGCAGGCGCAGCTGGCGGGCGATCTCCCGAGCGGCTTCGAGGTTGGTGTTGAGCGCCGTCTGCTCGATCCCGTGCTCCTTGGTGGAGCGGCCGGAGTTGATGTCGATCGACACCAGCGCCTCGGTCGGGTTGATGACGAGATAGCCGCCGGACTTCAGCTGCACGACGGGGTCGTACATGGCGGAAAGCTGGTCTTCCGCACCATAGCGCTGGAACAGCGGAACAGGGTCCGAATAGGCCTTCACCCGCTTCACATGGCTCGGCATCAACAGCTTCATGAAGGATCGGGCGGAGCGATAGCCTTCCTCGCCCTCGACCACGACCTCCTCGATGTCGCGATTGTAGATGTCGCGGATTGCGCGCTTGATAAGGTCCGAATCCGAATGGATGAGCGCCGGCGCGCTGGAGGAGAGGGTGGTCTCGCGGATCTCATCCCAAAGCCGTGCGAGATAGTCGAAGTCGCGCTTGATCTCCGGCTTGGTGCGCTGGAGGCCCGCCGTGCGAACGATCAGGCCCATCGAGCGGGGCAGGCTGAGTTCGCCGACGATCTGCTTCAGCCGCTTGCGGTCGCTCGCCGAGCTGATCTTGCGGCTGATCCCGCCCCCATGGCTGGAATTCGGCATCAGCACGCAATAGCGGCCGGCGAGGCTGAGATAGGTGGTCAGCGCCGCGCCCTTGTTGCCGCGCTCTTCCTTCACGACCTGCACCAGCAGAACCTGGCGGCGCTGGATCACGTCCTGGATCTTGTAGCGACGGCGCAGCGCCTGCCGCTTCTCGCGCAGGGCGTCCATCTCCTTGGCGCGCGACGCACCCTGGCGGCGCGGGCGACGACCACGGCCGCGGTCGCGCGTCTCCGTCTCGTCCTCGGCGGTCTCGTCCTCGTCACCGTTCTCTACGTGGCCGTCCTCGATCGTGGCCACATCGTCGGTTTCGCCCGTGTCGATCTCCTCGACACCGGCCAGCCCCTCTTCCTCGTTGTCGGCACGATCATCGCCGCCGTCGAAGGAATCGCCGTCCTCTTCCTCTTCCTGGGCACGAAGCGCAGCTTCCTCTTCCGCGTGCGCCTGCTCTTCGGCCAGCAGTGCCTCGCGGTCCTGCTGCGGGATCTGGTAATAGTCGGGATGGATTTCGCTGAAGGCGAGGAAGCCGTGGCGGTTGCCGCCGAAATCAACGAAGGCCGCCTGTAGCGAAGGCTCTACGCGAGTGACTTTTGCGAGATAGATGTTGCCTTTGATCTGCTTGTGTTCAGCAGATTCGAAATCGAATTCTTCAATCCGGTTGCCCTTGAGCACCGCCACCCGAGTTTCTTCCGGGTGGCGCGCATCGATTAGCATGCGGGTTGCCATTTAGTCTTCTCCGGGCGTGCGCGGCCCCCATGGCGACTGCCTTCAAGGACTGAGCCGTTGAGGCGGGGCCATGGGCCGAGGCATGCCGATTCGTGTGAAATGTGCGCCAGCCGCGGAGCAAGCCCCGGCCGGCGGCGGATGTTAGAAACGCACCGACGGCCTTGCGGCTGGCGGCGCGGGGATCTGTCATTGCCGCGGCAAGAAGGCGCAGGGTTTCGTTCTGCGCGAGAGCGTCCGCCGCTGCGCGACCATGAGGTCGCGGCGTGGCGGAATGGCTCTTGCTTCTCATCTCGGCATCAACCTGCAAGCAGTTCCGGGCGGTCGGGAGGACGGCCAGGCAGCGCCCGGCGAACAGAGGCGTCCGGGCCATTGCTTCGCTAGCATCCGGCGGGGCGCTCGGCAACCTTGTTGCGCGATGGAGTAAAAAGGGGTGGCGGGCCTTGGGCGCCAGGTGAGCGGCGGGAGGTGTCGTGCAGGAGGTGAGCCGTGGGCGAAGACGTTATCATTCTGGCGCGCTGCAGGAACCGCGTGCTAGGGCAGGCCAGTCATGGCCGATCCTGAAATTCAGAGCGATACCTCCTGGCATTACCGCCTGCGCCGCGAAGACGGACCACTGGCGCGCGCGCTTGCCGCGTGGCGCGAGAGGCCGTGGGTGAGGCGCGCGGGCTATGCGCTGCTCGCCCTCCTGCTGGTGGCGATCGCCGGCTGGGCGCTGCTGGCGCGCGACCTGCCGGATGCGGGGCGCCTGCTCGATTACGAGCCGCCTTTGCCCTCCGTCGTGCGCGGCATCGATGGAGAGATCGTTCATTCCTATGCGCGTGAGCGGCGCGTGCAGCTGCAGTTCCAGGATTTCCCGACGCAGCTGGTTAACGCCTACACCTCTGCCGAGGACCGCACGTTCTGGACTCATGGAGGCATCGACTTCACCGGCACTGCCAACGCGGTGTTCGATTATGTGAGCAAGCTCGGCTCCGGCGGCCGCGCGGTGGGCGGGTCCACGATCACGCAGCAGGTCGCCAAGAACATCCTGCTGGGCGACGAATACTCGGTGACCAGAAAACTGCGCGAGATGATCCTCGCCCGCCGCATCGAAGGCGTGCTGACAAAGCGCGAGATCATGGAGCTGTATCTCAACGAGATCCCCCTCGGCCGGCGGAGCTTCGGCGTGCAGGCCGCTTCGCGCGCCTATTTCGACAAGGACGTGGGTGAGCTGGACCTGCACGAGATGGCTTTCCTCGCCATCCTGCCCAAAGCCCCGGAGCGGTACGGCCGGGCGCAAAATGCGGATATGGCGATCGCGCGCCGCAACTACGTGCTCGAGCAGATGGCGAATAACGGCCACATCACCGCCGCGCAGGCCACGGCTGCGAAGGCGGAGCCGCTGGGGCTGATCCGCCAGCAGCCGGAGCCGCGATCGGCCGATGCGGGATATTTCCTGGAGGAAGTGCGCCGCCAACTAATCGACCGCTATGGGGAGCAGGCCGAAGATGGCCCGCTCAGCGTCTATGGCGGCGGCCTCTGGGTGCGCACCTCGCTCGACACGGAGCTGCAGGACGCGGCGCGGGATTCCCTGCGGGCAGGGCTGCTTCGCTATCATGGCAATCGCGGCTGGCACGGACCGATCGCCACCATCGACCCTGACAATGGTGATCTGACGGAGCAGCTCGCCTCCGCTAATCTCGGCATCAATTACCAGAACTGGCGCATCGGCGTTGTGACCGAGCGGAGCGGCAACAGCGCGACAATCGGGTTTGCCGACGGCAGCGAAGCGCCGCTGTCCGGCCTGCCCGACGCGATCAAGGTGGGCGATGTCACCGCGGTCTCGCCAAGCGGCGGCGGCTACCGGGTGCGTACCGTGCCCGAGATTTCCGGCGGCTTCGTCGCGCAGGACCCGCACACGGGCCGTGTATTGGCGATGCAGGGCGGTTTCGACGCCCGTCTGGGCTCGTTCAACCGCGCGAGCCAGGCGATGCGTCAGCCGGGGTCGACCATCAAGCCGTTCGTCTATGCCACGGGCCTCGATAACGGGATGACCCCGGCGACGATGGTGCCGGACCGGACCTTCTGTGTCTATCAGGGTGCCAATCTCGGCGAAAAGTGCTTCCGCAATTTCGGCGGGCAGGGTGGCGGCGAGCACACGATGCGCTGGGGGCTGGAGCAATCGCGCAACCTGATGACGGTGCACATCGCCGCCGATGCGGGGATGCCCAACGTCATCAAGACGTTCGAGCGCGTGGGCATCGGCAGCTACGATCCGTACCTCTCCTTCGCGCTCGGCGCAGGCGAGACGACGGTGCTGAAGATGGTCAACGCCTACTCCGCGCTGGCGAACAACGGGTTGCAGCATGAGCCGACGCTGATCGACTACGTGCAGGACCGCCGCGGCAAGGTCGTCTGGCGGGCCGACCAGCGCGACTGTACCGGCTGCAACATGCCCGAATGGGATGGGCGCCCGATGCCTCGCCTGCCGGAGCAGGGTCGGCAGGTGATGGATGCCCGCACCGCCTTCCAGACCGTGCACATGCTGGAAGGCGTGGTGACGCGGGGCACGGCCACTGTGTTGCGCGACCTCGACATGCCTCTGTTCGGCAAGACCGGCACCACCAGCGGGCCGACCGACGTGTGGTTCGTCGGCGGATCGCCCGACATCGTCGCAGGTGTCTACATGGGGTTCGACCAGCCGCGAAACATGGGCGGGTGGGCGCAAGGCGGGCGGCTCGCCGCGCCGATCTTCAAGCAGTTCGTGCAGGAGACTCCGGACAAGTGGAGCGGCCGGCCCTTCCTCGCCCCGCCCGGCGTGCGGCTGGTGCGGATCGACCGGCGCAGCGGCAAGCGCGTCTTCGGCGACTGGCCCACGGACGACCCGCGCGCCGCCGTGATCTGGGAGGCGTTCAAGCCTAGTTCCGAGCCCCCGCGCGAGAAACGGCGCGACCGGGTGGACCAGCTGCGCGAGCTGATCCTCGCCCAGCTGCGACGGGGTGAAAATGCGGCCTCCCGTCGGGCTGCCACGGGCGCCCGAGACACGGAGCGGCAGGACGATTTCGTGGAACAGCAGGGCGGGCTTTACTGACGCGCGCGCTTATGGACTCGGCCGCGATCGGAGTGCATAATCAGTTCATGATCAGACGCCCCATGATGCTGGCCGGTATGGCCGCGGCCGCCCTGTTTGCCGCTTTTCCCGGCACCGCAGCCTTGCCGCAGGGGGCGCGGGCCCCGGCGCTGAGCACGCAAGGGGCGCTCGCGGGCAAGACCTTCGCGTTCGATCTGCAGCGCGAGCTGCGGAAGGGGCCGGTGGTGCTCTACTTCTTCCCCAAGGCGTTCACGCAGGGCTGCACGCTGGAGGCGAACGCCTTTGCGGAGGCGATGGACGATTACCGAGCCGCCGGTGCACAGGTGGTGGGCCTCTCGGCGGATGATCTGCCGACGCTCCAGCGTTTTTCGACCGAGGAGTGCCGTGACGCGTTCCCCGTGGCGATCGCCAGTCCGGCGACCATTCGCGCGTGGGACGTCGCCTTCAAGCGGGAGGGGCAGGACACGGGCCTTTCGGACCGTACCTCTTATGTCATCGGGAGAGACGGACGGATCGTGATGGTCCATTCCGATCTCGACTGGCGCGAGCATGTCTCCCGCACGCTGGCCGCTGTCCGCGCGCTGAAGCGCGGCTGACCTCGCCCTTCGCCCCGGGGATCGTTTCCCCGTCAGCGACCGTTCCGGCGCCACTTCCTTCGTGGGCCCGCCTGCGCTAGGCGGGCCGCTTTCGTAATGGAGATCACTCATGCGTGCCGAGGGGCAGGCCCATATCGACCGGATCGAGGACGCGCTGGCGCTGGTGCGCCGCTCGCTCGACTGGGAGCGCGCGCTGCGCCGGCTCGACGAGCTCAACGCCCGGGTCGAGGACCCCACCCTGTGGGACAATCCCAAGGCGGCGGAGCAGGTGATGCGGGAGCGCCGCCGGCTCGATAGCGCGATCGGCACCGTAAAGCAGATCGGCTCCGAAATGCGCGATGCGATCGAATTCATCGAGCTTGGCGAGGCTGAGGACGATGATGCTGTCGTCAACGAAGGGCTCGCCACCCTCGCGCAGCTGGCGGAGCGCGCCGATGCCGACAAGGTGCAGGCGCTGCTGAAGGGCGAGGCAGACGCCAACGACACCTATCTTGAAATTCACGCAGGCGCGGGCGGCACCGAGAGCCAGGATTGGGCGGAGATGCTGCTGCGCATGTATGCGCGCTGGGCGGAGCGCAAAGGCTACAAGGTCGAGACGGTCGAGTACCAGGCCGGCGAGCAGGCGGGGATCAAGTCCGCGACGCTGCTGCTGAAAGGGGAAAACGCCTATGGCTACGCCAAGACGGAGAGCGGCGTGCACCGTCTGGTGCGGATCAGCCCCTATGACAGCTCCGCGCGGCGGCACACCTCCTTCAGCTCCGTCTGGGTCTATCCGGTGATCGACGATGACATCGAGATCGAGATCAACGACAGCGACCTGAAGATCGACACCTACCGGGCTAGCGGCGCGGGCGGCCAGCACGTCAACACCACCGATTCCGCCGTGCGTATCACCCACATGCCGACCGGGATCGTGGTCGCCAGCCAGAACGATCGCAGCCAGCACAAGAACCGCGCCACCGCGATGAGCATGCTGAAGGCGCGCCTGTTCGAGCGCGAGATGGCGATGCGCGAGGCGGCGGCGAGCGGCGAGTACCAGGAGAAGAGCGATATCGGCTGGGGCCACCAGATCCGCAGCTACGTTCTGCAGCCCTATCAGCTTGTGAAGGACCTGCGCACCGGCGTGACCTCCACCAGCCCTGGCGACGTGCTCGACGGGGCGCTGGACCCCTTCATCGCGGCAGCACTGGCCCAGCGCGTGACCGGCGAGACGGTCGAGGTCGAGGACGTCGAGTAGGAGGAGGCAGGGCTTTCGCGCCCTCGCCTTTGCCTCTCGAGGGGCAAACGCCTACATGCACCGCGCTCTCATGCTTCGAACTCTCGTTCCCCTTTGCCTCCTGCTCGCCGCATGTCAGCCGGTGGCGGATGACGAGCGGGCGCCGACCGCGCAGCTATTCCCGGAGGCGGACAGGCCTGTATCGCAGCTCGGCGCAACGTCCTTCTCCAATGAGGAGGATCGCGATGACCGGCAGGAAGCGACCACGGTGATGGACCTCGCCGGCATCCGCCCGGGTATGACCGTCGCCGATATCGGGGCGGGCGAGGGCTATTACACCGTCCGGCTGGCGGAGCGGGTCGGCGCGGAAGGCCGGGTTCTGGCGCAGGACATCGATCGCGACGCGCTGATGCGCCTCGGCGACCGGGTCGAGCGGGAGCGGCTGGACAACGTCTCCATCAAGCTCGGCGCGCCGGATGATCCGCAATTGCCGGTAAACAGCTTCGATCGGATCTTCCTCGTCCACATGTATCATGAGGTGGCCGAACCCTATGCCTTCCTCTGGCGGCTGCGCCCCGCGCTGCGCGAGGGTGGGCAGGTGATCGTGGTCGATGTCGACCGGCCGACCGACCAGCATGGCATTGCGCCACAGTTGCTGTTCTGCGAGTTTGAGCAGATCGGCTTCCGGCTGGTAGAATTCGTTCGCCAGCCGGCGCTTGCCGGCTATTATGCACAATTCGAGGCCGTGGGCGAACGCCCTGAGCCGGATAAGATCGAACCGTGCAGCTTGGCGAGCGTTCAATCGAACAATGCCGATGACCGGCGCGTGTAGGACCAGATAATGAGCTTCAAGGGGTTGCAACCCATCATGTATGGCGGCCGCGAGGTGTGGCCGCTCGTCGAAGGGGGCAAGGGCGTCTCCGCCACCAACCACGCCAGCTCCGGCGCCTGGGCGGCGGCGGGCGGGATCGGCACGGTAAGTGCGGTGAATGCCGACAGCTACGACGCCGAGGGCAAGATCATCCCGCAGGTGTATGACCAGCTGACCCGGCTGGAACGGCACGAGCAGCTGATCCGCTACGCCATCGACGGCGCAGTGGAGCAGGTTCGCCGCGCCTCCGATATTGCCAGCGGGCGCGGCGCGATCAACATAAACGTGTTGTGGGAAATGGGCGGCGCCCAGCAGGTGCTGGAAGGCGTGCTGGAGCGGACGCGCGGCCTCGTCGCCGGCGTGACCTGCGGCGCGGGCATGCCGTACAAGCTCTCCGAAATCGCGGCGAAGCACAACGTTCATTATCTGCCGATCGTCAGCTCCGGCCGGGCTTTCCGCGCTCTGTGGAAGCGCGCCTATCACAAGGTGTCGGAGCTGTTGGCCGCCGTTGTGTATGAGGATCCGTGGCTCGCGGGCGGGCATAACGGCCTCTCCAATGCCGAAGACCCGCTGACGCCGGAGGACCCCTATCCGCGCGTCAAGGCGCTGCGGGACACGATGCGCGCCGAAGGCATCTCCGATGAGGTGCCGATCGTCATGGCCGGTGGCGTATGGTTCCTGCGCGAGTGGGACGACTGGATCGACAATCCGGAGCTTGGCCGCATCGCCTTCCAGTACGGCACAAGGCCGCTGCTGACGGAGGAAAGCCCGATCCCTCAGGGCTGGAAGGATCGGTTGCGGGAGCTGGAGCCGGGCGATGTCCTGCTCCACCGCTTCAGCCCGACCGGCTTTTACAGCTCGGCGGTGCGCAATCCCTTCCTGCGCATGCTGGAAGCGCGCAGCGAGCGCCAGATCCCCTATTCCCGCGTCTCCGCCGGTGAGCACACGGTGCAGCTGGACGTGGGCGTGAAGGGCAAGAACTTCTGGGTCACTCCACAAGACCGGGATCGTGCCCGTGTCTGGGCTGCCGAAGGACACACGGAAGCGCTGAAGACGCCGGACGATACTGTGGTGTTTGTCAGCCCCGAAGAGCGCGCCTTCATCCGGCAGGACCAGGCTGACTGCATGGGTTGCCTCTCGCATTGCGGCTTCTCGTCGTGGAAGGATCATGACGATTACACGACCGGGCGACTGGCTGATCCGCGCAGCTTCTGCATTCAGAAGACGCTGCAGGACATCGCCCATGGCGGGCCGGTGGACCAGAACCTCATGTTCGCCGGACACGCGGCGTTCCGCTTCAAGCAGGACCCATTCTACTCGAACAACTTCACCCCCACGGTGAAGCAGCTCGTCGACCGCATCCTGACGGGCGACTAACGGGCGAGGGCGGCCGCGGCATTGGCTGCGGCCGCCTCGTCAGCGCTGAAGATGGTCTCGGCGCGGCCTTCCGCGAACGGGCGGGTTCGCGCGGCAAAGACCTTTGGACAAGCCGCAAATCCGAGTTGAATCCTTCGCCGCGCCAAAGCTAGAGCAGCCGCATGCGACGTATTGCGCTCAAAGTGCTGGCATTCTCCCTCGTACTCTCCGCCGCGCCTGCGGTGGGGCAGGATCGGGAGGTGCCCTACTGGGCCTCGATCCGGGCTGAGAGCGTCAACATGCGTGTCGGGCCGAGCGTCGATTTCCCGATCGAGTGGGTCTACCGCCGTCAGGGCCTGCCGGTGAAGGTGGTGAGGCTTAACCAGGGTTGGCGTCTGGTCGAGGATCCGGATGGCACGCGCGGTTGGATCGTGGCCCGATTGCTCAGCCCCGAACGAAGCGCCGTCGTCATCGGTGAAGGTCCCGCGGATATGCGGGCTGAAGCAGATCCCGGTGCCGATCTTCGCTGGCGGTTGGAGCCCGGCGTGGTCGGGCGCCTCGGCGATTGCGAGCAAGGCTGGTGCGAACTGGATGTCGAGGGGCACCGGGGCTGGGTGCGGGCGGACCGCCTGTGGGGCGACGGCGAGCCTTGAGAGGAGTTCGAAGCGCGCGGGATGCGGCCTGAACCGCCCCCGCGCGCTTGGCGATCAGACCAGCTCGACCGCCACGGCCGTGCCTTCGCCGCCGCCGATGCACAGCGAGGCAACCCCGCGTTTGCCGCCACGCTGTTTCAGCGCATTGAGCAACGTCACCAGGATGCGCGCACCGCTTGCGCCGATCGGGTGGCCGAGGGCCGTGGCGCCCCCGTTGACGTTGATCTTGTCGTGCGGAATGCCAAGGTCGCGCATCGCGAACATGGCGACGCACGCAAACGCCTCGTTCACCTCCCACAGATCGACCTCGTCCGCCGACCAGCCAGCCTTTTCCAGCACCTTGTGGATCGCTCCCACTGGTGCGGTCGTGAAGTCCTTTGGCTCCTGGGCATGGGCTGCCATTGCCACGATGCGCGCCACCGGCTGCTTACCCTGCTGCTTCGCCACGCTTTCGCGCGTCAGGACGAGGGCCGCGGCCCCGTCGGAAATGGAGCTGGAGGTGGCGGCGGTGATCGTGCCTTCCTTGGCGAAGGCGGCCTTCAACTGCGGAATCTTCTCGGGGTTGGCCTTGCCCGGCTGCTCGTCCCGCTCCACCGTCACATCGCCCTTACGGGTCTTGACCGTGACGGGGACGACCTCGTCGTCGAAGGCGCCGGACTTGATCGCTTCATTCGCGCGGCTGAGCGAGGTGATCGCGAACTCATCCATGTCCTGCCGGGTCAACTGATACTCGTCGGCCGTGCACTGGGCGAAGGCGCCCATCGCGCGACCCTCCTCGTAGGCGTCTTCCAGCCCGTCGAGAAACATGTGGTCATAGGCCTTGTCGTGCCCGATGCGCGCGCCGGAGCGGTGCTTCTTGAGCAAGTAGGGCGCATTGGTCATGCTCTCCATGCCGCCTGCGATCACGAAATCGACGTTGCCGACAGCCAGCGCCTCTGACCCCATGATGACGGTCTGCATGCCGCTTCCGCAAACCTTGTTGACGGTCGTCGCCTGCACGGACTTGGGGAGACCGGCCTTCAGAGCAGCCTGTCGCGCCGGGGCCTGGCCAAGACCGGCCGGCAATACGCAGCCCATATAGATGCGCTCCACATCCTCACCGGCAATTCCGGCGCGCTCCACGGCAGCCTTGACCGCCGTCGCGCCGAGATCGGTGGCAGAGGCATCGGAGAGAGCCCCCTGCATGCCTCCCATCGGCGTGCGCGCATAGGACAGGATGACGACGGGATCGGCTTCGCTGAAAGTGGCCACGTATTCTCTCCCCACTGGATTCGCGTTCCCTCACATCTAGGGCGGCGCGCACCGCTTGGGAAGGAAAGCAGAGGGACGCAGCGACCTTCAGGGGGAGGGGCAGCGGCCGCGGCTACTCGCCCGGCAGCTGACCTGTCGCGGCGAAATCCACGAACTGGGTCAGCGCGCTTTCCCAATATTCCACGTTGTCGATGAACAGCTCTTCCGACATGCCGCCATCCTCCAGGTCGATGTCCAGCTCGATGGTCGGATCGCCTTCGCTGTCGAGATAGAACCGTCCCCATCGCATGCGGGCGGAGAAGTCGTTCATCGCCTGAAGGGAAGGAGGCGTGTCGCTGTCGATCCAGGCTGAGAACATGACGTTCTTGCAATCTCCGCCCAGGGCGTTGCAGCCATACAGATGGATGGTGAAGCTGGAGCCGCCCGCGCCCGTAGCGATGTATCGGTCCGCCCCCTCTCCCTCAATCTTCGCACGGTAGCCTGCATCCTGCAGCGCCGTCGCAATCCTCTTGATATCGGCGACGACGTTTTCAGCCCTCGCGGGCGACAGCGGGAGGAGTGCGGCAGCAGCAGCAAGCAGGAGCAGGCGGATCGGCATCGGGTTGTCTCTCGTTTCAGGAGCCTGCGCCGTATCCTCGCATGGGGCTGCTGGAAAGCGCCTCTGCGGCAAGGGCTTGGCCTGAAATCGGCCGGTGCCCCTTGAACGTCCGGCGGCAGGGGATTAGGGCGCTGCCAAGTCCACCTCCCGCGCAAGCGAAGGCGGCCCCCCACAAGGACCTTCGGTGTTCGATCTGACCCAATACCTGCCGATCCTGATCTTTCTGGTGATCGCGCTCGGCCTCTCCGCGGCATTCGTCTTCCTGCCGATGGGCGTCTCGCGCCTGACCGGCACACATCAGCCGAATGCGGACAAGCTCAGCGAATATGAGTGCGGCTTCCCCGCGTTCGAGGATCCGCGCAGCCAGTTCGACGTGCGCTTCTACCTGATCGCCATCCTATTCATCATCTTCGACCTGGAGGCGGCCTTCCTGTTCCCCTGGGCGGTCAGCCTGGACCTGACAGGCTGGCCGGGCTGGATCACCATGATGGTCTTCCTGTTCGAACTCGGCGTCGGCCTCGCCTATGCCTGGAAGAAGGGAGCTCTCGAATGGGAGTGAACGACCGCACGCATCTCGACCACCAGCTCGCCAACCCTGCGGGCAGCACGGTGGGCGGCGATGCCATCAATCCGGTGCTGCACCCGGAAATCCGCCAGCCGGACGAGGCGTTCTACAGGTCGCTGGAAACAGAGGTGTCCGACAAGGGCTTCCTTGTCACCAGCACGGAAGAGCTGTTTCAGTGGGCGCGCACCGGAAGCCTGTGGTGGATGACCTTCGGCCTCGCCTGCTGCGCGGTGGAGATGATCCACGTCAACATGCCCCGCTATGACATGGAGCGGTTCGGCGTCGCCCCGCGCGCTTCTCCGCGTCAGTCGGACGTGATGATCGTGGCCGGTACCCTCTGCAACAAGATGGCTCCCGCGCTGCGTCGTGTGTACGATCAGATGTCGGATCCGAAATACGTGATCTCGATGGGCAGCTGCGCCAATGGCGGCGGCTATTATCACTACAGCTATTCGGTGGTGCGCGGCTGCGACCGAATCGTGCCGGTGGACATCTATGTCCCGGGTTGCCCGCCGACGGCTGAGGCGCTGCTCTATGGGGTGATGCAGCTGCAGCGGAAGATCCGCCGTGAAGGGACGATCGAACGGTGACGGCAGTTCTGCACTCCGCCCCCCGCTTCGCCTCTCATGAGGGGCACAGGGATACGCTTGCCGCCGCGATCGGCGATGCGCTGTACCATGTGCATGAGGAACATGGCGAACTCGTGTTCGGCATCGAGCGTGAGCGGGTGGAGGATGTCCTCCGCCTGCTGCGGGACGAGCACGAATATCAGCAGCTGATGGACATCGCCGGTGTCGACTACCCGCAGCGCGCCGAGCGCTTCGAGGTTGTCTACATGCTGCTCAGCCTCACCAAGAACCACCGCATCATCGTCAAGTGCCGTGCGGCCGAGGATACGCCCGTGCCGACCGTCACCACCCTCTGGCACAATGCCGGTTGGCTGGAGCGGGAGGTGTTCGACATGTACGGCGTGTTGTTCGAGGGCAACACGGACCTGCGCCGCATCCTCACCGATTACGGCTTTCAGGGACATCCTTTCCGCAAGGACTTCCCGCTCACCGGCTATCAGGAGGTGCGCTACTCCGAAGAGGCGAAGCGCGTCGTTTATGAGCCTGTGGAGTTGCCGCAGGACTTCCGGACCTTCGAGTTCACCTCTCCGTGGGAGGGTGCCGACTACCCGCTGCCGGGTGACGAGAAGGCGAAGATGCCGCCCGTCAAGGAAGTGAAGGTGACGGAGAAGCCGAGCCAGACCGGTGCGGGTCCCGCGACCGATGCCAAGGCGGCCGAGCATGTCGCGCGCGGCTCCTCGGGCAGCACCGTCGCCGGCCAGGGGCAGGGGGAGCCTGTGCCCGAGGAGGCCGGCAAGGCCGCACCCGGCGCGCCGGAGCCGACGGAGGATCGCGTGGATCAGCCGCCGCGCCAGGTCGGCGCGCCCGAGACCTCCGGCGCAACCACGCCGGACCATGGCGATCACCGGTCTGATGACAATGATCGCGACAGGAACGAGAACAGCTGATGTCCGGCCTGATCCAGGAAGCTTCGCCGACCACCGGCGGCGAGACGATCTCCAACTACACCATCAATTTCGGCCCCCAGCATCCGGCGGCGCACGGGGTGCTGCGTCTGGTGCTGGAGCTTGACGGCGAGATCGTAGAGCGGGTCGATCCGCATGTCGGACTGCTTCATCGCGGCACCGAAAAGCTGATCGAATACAAGACATACCTGCAGGCGCTGCCTTATTTCGACCGGCTCGATTACTGCTCACCCATGTGCATGGAGCACAGCTGGGTTCTGGCGATCGAGAAGCTGCTGAACGTTGAGGTGCCGCTGCGTGGGCAGTACCTTCGCGTGCTATTCGCAGAGCTGACGCGGATCAAGAACCACCTGCTCAACATCGGCAGCCACGTCATGGACGTCGGCGCGATGACGCCGAACCTGTGGCTGTTCGAGCTGCGCGAAGACGTCATGAATTTTTATGAGCGCGTTTCAGGCGCGCGCATGCATGCGGCCTATTTCCGCCCGGGCGGTGTCCATCGCGACGCGCCTTTGAAGCTGCTCGCCGATATCGGCGACTGGGTCGACAAGCGTCTGCCGGAACTGTTCGAGGACGCGATGAGCCTCGTCGTCGACAACCGGATCTTCAAGCAGCGCAATGTGGACATCGCCAAGGTCAGCCGTGAAGACGCGATCGCCTGGGGCTTCTCCGGCCCCATGATCCGCGCCTCCGGCATTCCGTGGGATCTGCGCAAGAGCCAGCCTTACGATGTCTATGACCGCATGGATTTCGAGGTGCCCGTCGGCACCAACGGCGATTGCTACGACCGCATGATGGTCCGCGTGGAAGAGGTCCGCCAGTCCGCCCGCATCATCAAGCAGTGCCTGGCTGAGATGCCCGAAGGGCCGGTGCTGAGCGAGGACCGCAAGGTCGCTCCGCCCAGGCGCGGCGAGATGAAGCAGTCGATGGAAGCCCTCATCCACCACTTCAAGCTCTACACGGAAGGCTTCCACGTGCCCGCCGGCGAAGTCTATGTCGCGACTGAGAGCCCCAAGGGCGAGTTCGGCGTGTACCTGGTCGCCGACGGCACCAACAAGCCGTATCGCTGCAAGATCCGGCCGACCATGTTCAGCCATCTCCAGGCCATGGAGATGATGTGCAAGGGCCACATGCTGCCGGACGCCACCGCCATTCTCGGCGCGATCGACGCCGTGTTCGGGGAGTGCGACCGGTGACATCTGAGAAGGTCGCAATCGCCCATCGCATGATCGAGCTCTACAACGCGCAGGACGCGGACGGATACGTCGAGTTGATGACGGACGACGCGGCAGAGGCAACCTACCGCGGCGCCGTGCTGCGCGAGGGGCGCGAGGGCGTGCGGTCAGGGCTGAAGGCGATGTTCGCGCAGTTCCCGCAGAACCGGGCCGACATCCTTGCCTCCTACGAGTTGGGCGACACCGTCCTCCTGCACGAGAAGGTGGAGCGCGCGCCCGGTGGAGAAGCGTTCGAGGTCATGTCCATCTATTCGTTTGAAGGCGACAAGGTGTCGCGCGTGGAGTTCATCCGCTAATGGCCGCTCGCGCAACCGCCCCCGACACGCCCGAGCTGCGCGCCCGCTGGGGCAACTTCGCTTGGACGGACGAGAACGCCGCCAAGGCGCGCGAGATCGTTGCCCGCTATCCGGAGGGTCGCCAAAGGTCGGCCGTGATGCCGCTGCTGTTCCTGGCGCAGTATCAGGTCGGCGCGGAGACGAACACGCAAGGCTGGCTGCCGATCCCGGTGATCGAGTTCATTGCCGCCTATCTCGATATGCCGGTCATCCGCGTGCTGGAGGTTGCGACCTTCTACACGATGTACAACATCGCGCCGGTCGGCCGCTTCCACGTCCAGGTCTGCGGCACCACGCCCTGTATGCTGCGCGGCTCTGACGACATCCTCGCCGCCTGCTATGCGCGCGGAATGAAGAAGGGCCACACCACGCCGGATGGCATGTGGACGCTGACCGAGGTCGAGTGCATGGGCAATTGCGCCTCCGCCCCCATGGTCCAGATCAATGACGGCAATTACGAGGACCTGACGCCGGAGAGGCTGAACGCCGTTCTCGACGCGCTCGCCCGGGGTGAGACGCCGAAGGAAGGCACGCAGCAGCCCGGCCGCCACACGGTCGAGCCGCTCGGCGGTCCGACCACGCTCACCGCCATGGTTGACGAGAACCATGATTATCGGAGCGAGTGGCAGTGAACGGCAAGATCATGATGGGCTTCGGCGTCGCTCTCGGCGTGTGGGGCGCGGTTGCCTTGATCGGCTATGAGCGGGTTCCCGAGGGCATTGCGCTGATCGCCGCCGGTATTGCACTGCTGGTCATCGGCAACCGACAGTCGAAGCGGGGCCAGTGATGGAGCCGCTGATCCTTCTCGTCATCGCCCTTGTGGCGGTGTTTCTCGCCTGGAAATTCCTCGCCGGCCTGGTCAAGACCGTGGTGCTTGTCGCCATCCTTGCCGCCGCGGCCATCTTCGTGTTCGGAGGGATGAGCTGATGCTCGCCGAGACTATCAACTGGACGCTTGCAGATGCTCGCTGATCGGGACCGCATCTTTACCAACCTTTACGGCTACCAGGACTGGCGCCTGCATGCGGCGCAGATGCGCGGCGACTGGGACGATACCAGGGCGCTGATCGCGCGCGGGCAGGACGCGATCATCGACGAGGTGAAGGCTTCGGGCCTGCGCGGTCGTGGCGGCGCGGGCTTCCCGACCGGCATGAAGTGGTCCTTCATGCCCAAGGAAAGCAAGGACGGCCGTCCGAGCTTCCTCGTCATCAACGCGGATGAATCGGAGCCCGGCTCCTGCAAGGACCGTGAGATCATCCGGCATGATCCGCACAAGCTGATCGAAGGCGCCCTTATCGCCGGCTTCGCCATGCGGGCTCGCGCGGCCTACATCTACATTCGCGGCGAATATATCCGCGAGGCAGAGACGCTCTTCGCCGCCGTGGCCGAGGCCTATGATGCGGGCCTGCTGGGCAAGAACGCGGCCGGCTCCGGCTACGATTTTGACGTCTTCGTCCACCGGGGCGCGGGCGCCTACATCTGCGGCGAAGAGACCGCGATGATCGAGAGCCTGGAGGGCAAGAAGGGCCAGCCGCGCCTGAAGCCTCCCTTCCCGGCAGGCGCGGGCCTCTATGGCTGCCCGACGACGGTGAACAACGTCGAGTCGATCGCGGTCGTCCCCACCATCCTGCGGCGCGGCGCGGCCTGGTTCTCCAGCTTCGGGCGGGAGAACAACAAGGGCACCAAGCTCTTCCAGATCAGCGGTCATGTCGAGAAACCCTGCGTGGTGGAGGAAGCGATGAGCATCCCCTTCCGCGAACTGATCGAGAAGCATTGCGGCGGCATCCGCGGCGGGTGGGACAACCTGCTCGCGGTAATTCCCGGCGGCTCCTCGGTGCCCCTCGTCCCTGCGGCCGAGATCATGGACTGCCCGATGGATTTCGACGGGCTGAAGGCGCTCGGCTCCGGCCTCGGCACCGCGGCGGTCATCGTGATGGACAAGTCCACCGACATCGTCCGCGCGATCAGCCGCATCTCGTATTTCTACAAGCACGAGTCCTGCGGCCAGTGCACTCCCTGCCGCGAGGGCACGGGCTGGATGTGGCGGGTGATGGAGCGCCTGCGCGTGGGCGATGCCTCCGCGGAGGAGATCGACATGCTCTTCCAGGTGACCAAGCAGGTGGAAGGCCACACGATCTGCGCGCTCGGTGACGCCGCCGCCTGGCCGATCCAGGGCCTCCTCAAGCACTTCCGTCCGGAACTCGAGCGCCGCATCGCCGAGCGCGAGGGCAGCCTGCTGGAGGCGGCGGAGTGAGATCTCCAAAGCTCTGGCTTGGCGGACTTGCCGTTGTTGCGCTGTTCGCTGCAGCCAGCAGCGCCTCGGCGCAACGAACCGGAACCCGGATCGGGCGAGATGCGACCCCCGAGGATGCGGCGGCCGCGATGGAGATCTTGGCGGACTGCACGGTCGATCGGCGGGCGGATTTTGTGCGCAAGTGGTTCGACCTGCTTCCCGGCACGCCCGGAGAGTTCAGGTTGCTCAAAAGCCAGGAAGCCGATCTGAGCGCTTGCATGGAAAGCAATGTGCTGGTGATGGATGGTAAGCGGCTGGAGTTCAAGGCCGCCTCCATGCGCTATCCCGTCGCTGCTGCGTGGGGCCGTCGCCATCTGGCTGAAGGTCCTGCGGGCAGTCCCGCGCCGGTCACGTCCGACCCGTGGTTCCTGGCCCGAATGAAAGAGCTTCCGGCTGGGGCAAGCCTCGACAGGGCTGCGCTCGTTCTTCAGGATTTTGGTCATTGCGTGGCGGTGCATGAATGGGCAGGTGCGCGAGCCCTGCTTCTTTCCAAACCTGGTTCTTTCGAACAGCGCGAGGCGATCGCCAAGCTCACCCCGGTCCTCGGGCCCTGTCTGTCCGAGAATGTCGAGATTGCGCTGACGCCCGAAAACCTGCGCCGGGTGCTCGCCGAACCTGTCTACCATATCGTCACCGCTTCGGCGGGACGGCAAGAGTAAGCCATCATGCCTAAAGTCACCGTAGACGGCACCGAGATCGAGGTTCCAGAAGGCGCCACCGTCCTTCAGGCCTGTGAGCTTGCGGGCAAGGAGATCCCGCGCTTCTGCTATCACGAGCGGCTGTCGATCGCCGGCAATTGCCGCATGTGCCTCGTGGAGGTGAAGCCCGGGCCGCCCAAGCCGCAGGCGTCCTGCGCCCTGCCGGCGACCAACGGTCAGGAGATCCGCACGGACTCACCGATGGTGAAGGCCGCGCGCGAGGGGGTGATGGAGTTTCTGCTCATCAACCACCCGCTCGATTGCCCGATCTGCGACCAGGG
>Ga0182742_1001193_pt1 | contig 34887 bp, 20 predicted proteins | sample eDN5th37CBELigMG_FD_128880 | JGI IMG/M metagenome (GOLD analysis project Ga0182742, IMG submission 128880) | Enriched Miracle-Growth compost microbial communities from Emeryville, California, USA - eDNA 5th pass 37_C BE-Lig MG (version 2)... ... | reverse complement strand
GTTATTGCCTTCTTTTAGCACAGCTTCTGCAACTTGATGTGACACTTTTGTACCAACAGCTCTATCTCCATTAACTTTCACATTAGTCGCGATACGTGTATCTCCTTGAAAGATTGTAACAGTATCTCCAGTATCTTGCCCTATTTTATCAACAGCTTCATAGTTATCATTGAATGCTTCATCACCTTTAAATAATTTTCCGTTATCAATATGCCACTCACCTGGATACTTGTTGTTAATATAACGTTCACTTAAAGCAAGGTCCCCTTTTGCTTTTTCAATTGCAAATGTTTTTATACCATCTGTAACTTCCCGAACAACTACGACGCCTATTACAATAGAAAGTAACAGGACAATACCGAAAACAATAAGGTTTATTTTCGCCCCTAATTTTAACTTCAATTTCATAAATGAATTCCTCTTAAACATGCTTTTCCCTCTTTCGGTCTTTTATAAGTGCTTACAATACAAGCTCAATAAGTCTTTCTTATAATTAATATCCCAACAAAAAAAACACTTTCTTACTAGACGTATCCCGTTCTAGAAAGGAAGTGTTTAGTATTTTAGCAGGTACGCTACTAAAATTCCTAATTCTCCTTAATAATTAGTAAAGTGAATGTTAATAAGCGACAGGTTCACTGTTCTACATCAGACATTAGACCTTACAATTAAAGTGACTTTCGAACTATCTTTTTGAATTATAGATTAAATTATAGCACCAACAAATAAACTTTCAACTCTTTATTTTTAAAAAATTACAAAAAAATTCATTTTTTTATTATAGATAGAGTGAATCCTATTAAAAGAACCAACTAAAATTACGATTTTTATCATCAACATAGTACAATAGTAATGATATTTACTTTGATCAGGAAATGAAAAAGGAGAATTTACATGAGCAATCAAATACCTAGACATAACAACATCGGAGAAAAAATAAGAGCGAAAAGAAAAGAAATAGGTATGACCTTAGGAGAATTAGCTAAGGGAATTTGTTCTGTTGGCAAGTTAAGTAATATAGAAAACGGGAATATTTCTGTATCTAATCAGGACTTAAATAAGTTTAGTGAAAAACTAAATACACCCATAAGTTACTTTTCTGATCCGAACATTAATGAAAAGTTAAGAGCACTTGACTATCAAATACAAAAAATTAAAGATTTAATTGGTCTAAAACAATGGAATTATGTAGAGAAAGAACTCTCCACTTTTAAGAACAAAATCGATACATATCAAATTAAAAGTAAAGATATTGATTATCAATTCCTTAATGGAATTTATAATTTAAGAAAAAATAAGAATAAAAAAGCGGAAGAATACTTATTAAAAGTAATTAATATGGAAGAAAAGAATAATTACAATTTACGCTTGAAATTAAAAGCATATAATGCGATTGCTAGTATTTGGTTCGATGAGAAAAGGATATCTAAGAGTTTAAACTATCTTGACAAAGCTTTGGCTCTCTCAAATGAAAGTCCTACCATTACAAAGGAAGAGAGAGATAACATATATTTTAATCTATCTATCCTTTATCTCTATATTGGATCCTATTCAAAAGCTCTAAAGAGTATAAATAATGTCCATCATCATTTAATTTATCCTCTTGAAACAGAATATATTAATTTACTTATTAGATATCTAGAGAATATAAAAATTGGGGATATTAGAGAAGAATTGCTCTTATTAAGAGAAAAACTTCATCTAAAGAACGATAAAGAGGGAATTTTTAGAGGTTGGGCTTTAACTATTTATACTATTATGACTTCTTATCCAGAAGCAGAATTAGCTACTAAATTAAAAGAAACATTTTGGATTGATGCTGAAATGGTTTTTCAAATGGATGAATTTAAAGAAACTAGTTTATCTATATATCAATTAGGAATCTATGTTTTATTAGAAAACAGCCCTGATATTCAATTTATCAAAAAATTAATTAATAAATCAAAAACTATTCTTACTGATATAGACTGTAAAATAATTCGCTCTAGAAACCTTTACTTAGAAGGAAAGTTTTATAAAAACCTATTGAATGATACCAATAAAGCTCTTTCTCTATTTTACAATGCTTTGGATCTTTTGGAAAATGACTATGAGGGTCTTTTAAAAGCCGATATTCTTTTTGAAATCAGTAGAATTAAGGCAATAGAAAGCGAGGCAATGACAGCACTTGAATTATACCATGGTCATTTAGAAAGTCAGTTTTTATTCACTCACTTTCATGAGTTAACTTTACCTTCATTTAAATTTTAAAATAGTTAATTTTAATCATGATAAATAAATGGATAAAGTAAAGATTAGTCATCATATATGACTAGCCTATTTTTATCAGCCAAGACCCTATGGTTAATTGAACACAATTTGTCCCTTTTTATTTAGAAAGACGCTACCGTTAATACAGATTGTCGAGTAGAGTGGAGCCTTTCTACCTTACGGTAAATTGTACTCCACCCCCTCACAAGTACCGTGATTGCACTATCAATGCACACGGATCCTCCAGTTATCATTCACAAAATATAGCTAATCTCTTTTCTTAATTCATATATATTCACTTTAATACTAGGTGAAGGCAGTGAGTACTTATTGAGAAATAGATTGAACTTATCCCACGTAAAGGATTTTCTTTGACTTCTTCTATTGAGCCATTTAAACAATAAAATCACGATTCTTATTTCAAATTTACTGACACTTGGTAGATTATCTGTGATGCAATAATAGTTATAGAGCCTATAAGAGAGCGTCTAAACCGATCCATAACCATATAGTTAGAAATAATAGTAAATGAGAAATGATTTATTTGTAGAATTTTGTTGAAACATAGTATAAAAGTCTTTAAAATCTTATGTATAGTTGAAAAAGGCAAACTTGCCGAAAGGTAAGGACGCAAAGCTACGAGTCTAAAGTCTTATGACTATGACAGTCGGGTTGCCAAGATAAATAGTTTATTTGAATATCTATTGGTAACCCCTTTCATTTAAATGGAGGGGATATAATGAAGCGTACTGATATACAATTGGCAGTAAAAAAATTCAATCAATTGTTAACTATTTACCCGGATAACAAAGATTCAATGTTTTACTTTTTGAATTTTTTAAAACAGTTTCTTAGAATTAAAAGTCCAAAATCCGAACTTTGTCTAGTTTCATTTATTACAATTATAAAACACGAAAAACCTATTATTTTCTATGAGTTTCGTAAACGTGGAGAGTATGACAACGTTATCAACTTTATGATACATCTTACAGTAGACTACGAAAAGGCTAAGAATGACATAAACAACGTAAATTAAGTGCTGATACTTGAAGTTAATATGTCTGTAATAAGCCAGTCACAAATCAGTAAAGTCAAGTTTGGAAAGTTACTTAAAAGTAGAAACACCACTTTGCAACTTAATCCTTTTTCCCTTCTAGGAGAAAATTTGATTTACAGCAATATATATTTAGGGCTATTATCTTTATTATTTTTTCTTTTGTAATAAACTTAACAAGCTTTAGTACTGGACCTTTATTAATAAACAATAGCTTATCCTTGAAGGTTCAGTATTTAGGGATATTTGATATTCTCTATCCAATTTTTTTCGCACATATATTTTACTTTCTCTTCTTATTTTAAATAAAGTCAATTGTTAGTCGAAAAAGAAATAAAGATGAACTCAGTGAACATTATTGAGCCCACCCTTCAGCTAGTTTGAGTAACAAACTTTTCTCTTTTCCAATTTTCTTTGCCCTGTTGACTATAACAAAGAATATACAGAAGTAATAAAAAGTTGTCTGCAAGATATCTTCTACAAATTTTTATCATGGCGGACGAAAACGCTTAAAGCCCAAAATATAGTATTAGGTTAGTGGCTAGGACTTTTTCATGGTGATAGTCCCTTGGATTCTCTGGTGGAAATTCCACAATAAGTAATATACAGTTGATCTACCTAGAGCTGGCTTTTTTATGTGCAAAATTCTTTATACTTGATTCAGCAGGAGTTAAACTAGGTCTTTGGATGTATATGTATCTATATGATGTTTTTCCTTTTATACCTGGTTACATTCCATGGGATTTAACCCTATTGCCTCTAAGCATGATGTTCATGATTGAAATAAAACATCAGTTGTCTCCCCAATTAAAAGCAATAATTTATGGTTTATTAGTTCATTTGTAGGTGCACCTCTAGCACAATTCATTAATATATGAATCAATCCAATGGAGACATCTATACTCTTTTCCCATCTAAATTTTGTTATTAAAATATTCAACACTTATTTCAACTAATCTTTATACCAAAATAAATTTATTTTTTTGTACTTAGGTTATTAACTCCTGGTAATTTCCATATCGTTTTTTTTCCTTCAATTGTAAAATGAAAGGAATGTTACTATTCATCTAAGTGCTCTATTGCTAAAGATTGTTAGTAAATTAAAATTCATTTTTAAATTGAATATTATAACTTCTAATAAAAAACTTACCTCACTCAGTTCAATACCTGTCCAACTTTACATTATGTACGACTTTCAATTTCCCTACAGCATAAATAAAAATATAACTTTATTTAAAGACTTTACCATGAAATCGAATATAAAGTCCTTCTATTAGCCAAAGTATGATTAGCATAGTTGTAAAGGAGAAGATTTATGGATACAGCCCTCATTATAGTTGACAATAATTGATTCGGATTTTCGGCTAATTTTAAAGCGTAACCTGCCCGTGAGTCACCTTCTGCTTTTAGCTTATCAAGTTTTGGAGGTGACTATTGAAATTTCGGTCATTGCAAATACACCATTTGCTATAATGAGGATTAAAACAATAATAATGGAAACCAATATGCTACTTTCCAAAAAATCTTCACCGTTCCTTATATTGATTTTGAAATATTTAGGTTGCACCTAATATGCATTATACCAAATTAAGAACTTTGGTATCCTTCCCAGTCATAATTTCTAAACCTTGAAAGGTGTATATGAAAAATACCCAAACACTAAGACGATATTTTCCCAATAATTCTAGGATGAGATAAATCTATTTCACTTGTTTGTACGAATATGCTCATATGCTAGTGACCTTGAAAGTTTATTTTCAGAAAAATTTAATTTTCTGGTGTCTGAAAACACCGACTGTCTTTATATACTCTTCGGAAGATAATGGAAACTTAATTTATAGTAGCTGGTTATTCAATTAAATACACCTATACAGTTTTCTTTTCTTTCGTTAAGAACCAACCTGCAACAGCAATTCCAATTAATACAGTATAGAAGAAGAGTTTCCATTCAGTGGAGTGTGCAAATTCATAAGAAAGTATGCCAACATCAGGATGTCCTAATGTTAACACAGCAAGCTTCACTCCAACCCATCCAACAATCGCAAAAGCCGCAATTTCTAGGCCTGGCCTTGAATGAAGTAACTTTACAAAAAAGTTTGCGGCAAAACGCATAATAATTAAGCCCATAATTCCACCAGCAAAAATGACAAGGAATTTACCGCCATCCATTCCACCAATTTGTGGGAGATTTGTGTTTGGGAGAGTCATAGCTAAAGCTACTGCAGCTAAAATGGAGTCAACTGCAAATGCAATGTCAGCTAATTCGACTTTAAAGACAGTTCCCCAAAAACCAGATTTTCTTTTTTTCTCTTCTTCATTATTTTTTTCATCTTTCTTTCTAAATACAAACTTCCTTACAATATGATTTATAGCAATAAATAACAGGTATAGAGCACCTATCGCTTGCACCTGCCATACATCTACTAGGAACGAAATAGCAAATAGTGAACCAAAACGAAATACAAAGGCACCTGCGAGGCCGTAAAAGAGAGCCCTTTTCCTTTCTTCCTCTGGGAGATGCTTTACCATGATTGCTAAAACAAGGGCGTTATCTGCTGCTAACAAGCCTTCCAGCGCAACTAATAAGATCAATACCCAACCATACTCCATTAAAATTGAAAGTTCCAATTTACTTTTCCTCCTTTAAACCTTTAAGTTATACATTCAATATATAGACATGCATCTTTCTAGAAAACCTTTTCCAAACGATCAAAGTCTTAAACTAATTGTTTAACCTTAGCACTCTCCTTTTGTATAGTTATTTTTAATAAAATCTTTTTCGTCTCCATTAAAAAAACCTCTACCAGTAACGGTAAAGGCTTTTTAAACAATAAAAGACCTCTACCAATTGGTAAAGGTCTTGCTAACAACGGATCGTTGCCAACAAAGCCGAGAAATAAAAATTTCCGAAATGACGACTTTGCTGTAAAAGCTACTCCCCTTTAGGAGAACTATTAATATTAATCAAACTATATTCATATTGTAGTGTTTTGTCAACTAATTTTTGTGTTTTTTAAACAAGTTATTACCATAAAACTTGTCAAATGTTTTTTGTTCTACATTTAGTACTGTATAATTTAGCTAATAGTACGGAGACTCTTCAACCAGATTTACCATACACTGATACGTAATTACATATTATATAGGCCACAATATAAACACTATATAAGAAATGATTAGTATCAGTTTGCAGAAAAATTGTTAGGTATTGAATCTTGAGTATCTTCCTACAAGACGTGTTAATAACACTTATCGTTAAGTTCCCAATCTAATAAAAAACGTCTCAACCCCAGTACTTTCAAAGGTTCGAGACGTTTTAACGACTTCCATTTAGTTGTGTTAATAGATATTTTACACGAAGTTAAACTTTCAGGAATAGTAGGGAGTTTTCCTCACTCTCTACCATGAAAAAAAGTGTTCCTTAATATTCTTTTTTGTGAATTATCAAGTTTTAACTAATTATCAAACTAGTTTAAATCACAGCTGGAGATTGCAGATTGTTGTAAGTGAACACTGTCTAGATTATCTTTCCTTTTAAAATAAAAAATGTAATTTCCCCCAATCTATGTACTACTTAGTATTGATGGAGACTATCTAATGCTTGCTTAACGTTTGCGAAAGTAGTAATTTTAGACATTTTTATTCCGCTTTTTACTACAGTTTTTGCTAATTCAGGGCGTAGACCTGTTGTCAGGGTTTGTATCCCTAACAAATTAAGCATTTGTCCTATTTGATGCAGATGACGCGCTATATCTGTATCAATTATTAATATACCTGAGAAGTCACAAATTACATAGTTAATCCGTAGTTCAGCAATTTTTGGTACAACTTTCTCCATAATATGATTTGCCCTATATGAATCGATAATACCAATCAGAGGGAGAACCGCAATACCTTCTTTAATCAATACAATAGGTGCTGATAGTTCAGCCATTTCTCTTTGCGTCTCCTCCTTGTAATCGTCGGATAGGCGTTCGAATGCAAAAACCGTTTCATTGAGGCTTATGTCCAACATATTATTTATCCTTTTAATAATGAAAGCATAATCTTCTAATGAAAGCCCAAAATCAATACTAATTTTCGTCATTATGTCAGTAAAAATTTCCCTTGTTGTTGGGTATCGAACCACTATCTCTGAAATTTTCCCCTTGGGAGATACTTGTCTTGCTGCATTATTCTTACTCCATTCAATAAGTGGTTCAGGTATTTTCTCTTCCTCAATAATAAGAGAATTACCTAAAAAATTTATAAAATTAATATACATTTCTATTGCTTGTTCTTTTTCCCACAGAGGGATTTCTATTTTTAAGCTAAACAAAACACCATTAACAATTTCTTCCGCAAGTGATTCTGCATTATCAATTAAGTGGTTTGAAACATTAATTACCAAGTTCATTAGTCTACCCCCCTTTTTTAAGAAAATAAATTATAAACTCTTGTAGTAATAATAATCATTTACTAGATTGATAGTCAATGGAAGAAAACAGAGATGTACTTCCTTCCTAATGAAATTTAACTAATCTATAAATGTTATGGCCTTTGTAGAATTGAGTAAGAATTAATATAAATCTCCCAAATAACCTATACACAAAAATATATTCTTATATAAAATGACCGAATCAAAGGAATGCTAAATCACCAGCCAATAATTTATGGCTTGCTTATATGAATGATAACACTTTAAAACATATAATTGCTTAGAATTCAATTTTTTCACCCCACCAAGTAGCAATCATCCAACAAGACGTGTTAATAACACTTATCGATAGAGTGAAATTACAGTAAATGAAGATCCGTAAGAGAGACTCAAGTAAGGAAAAATAATAAAAATCCCCAAAATTGTAATGACATTTAGCCGATATAAATAACAAAAATGCTTCAATTCCTAATCCTGGAACTGAAGCTTCTCACTCTGATGATCCGAGAGGGATTCGAACCCCCGACCCCTACCCTGTCAAAATTGGGTGGGGAATTAATAGAGTTAAATGGAATATAACTGAGTTAAATAAGTATTGATAAATCAACGTTTTTGGCTTGTGGTTGTAAAATAAGTTAATTAAAATCAATGAAATAAATTAAGTCTGTGCAATTTTTGTGCAATTGTAGTATGTGGTCTAATCTAAGTATTCTAGTTTTGTTCTTAAAAGTATTTAATTATTAATTTACACATTTTTGTTCTCAGTAACCCCTACACTTAATCGGTTTTAAGTGTAGATTTTTTCAAATCGAATTATTGAACAGCTAATACAGGATATCTACTTTTAGATAAATTAGCTGAAGGGTTAAAGTTGTTCCTTGCCCGATCGCTAACAACAGCTTATAAAATTTTTTTGTTTTTTAAAAATTTTACTTTTTCATAGCATTTAAATTTATGTAAAAAAAAGCTTAATTCCATTCACTATATAGCCAAAGGAATTAATGCTTTTTATGATCCTAGAACAATCCAAATCCTCGACCATCTTGAATATTTAGCTCGGAATAAATAAGACAATTAAGTTAGAGTTGTACAGTTCTATAGTATGTTGTCTTTTGCCACCATCACACTGATTATCTGCATCATCCGTTGATGCTTTTAGCAGTTGAATACAAATATTGTATTTAAATGGTAGATAAATCTCTTTTGAATAATTCTTGCTCTAATAAAAAAATAAAATAATGATCAAGACCTAATGAATTCGCTTTTTTATATGAATCAATTAGGAAATCATTACTTATATTGTGGAGCATTATTTTCCCTCCAACGCTCTGTATAATAATTAATTCCTAAAAAATCAATATGCTGTTGAATTGTATTAAGGTCTCTATCTTCAATTCTTAATTCAACACCTTATTAGAAAGAAGAAGACGTAGATGTTTCCGAAGTTACTTGAGTATTCTCAGATTTCGTAACATGATTTATCCATTTTTTTGAAAGGGTACGCTTGATCCCAAAGAATGCTCGCAAAAAATCATGTGAATTAGCAAGAGCAAAAACAAGATAGATTTGTAGCCCCCACACAAATGCCCCAAGAAGTGCCAATGGAAGTCCAATTGCCCATACGCCCATTACATCCAGGTATAGAACATACTTTGTATCTCCTCCAGCTCTTAATACGCCGATGTTGTTTACCATATTTAACGTTTTTCCAGTTATTAAAAATGTGTAGATTATGAGAATATTCTTAGCTTCTGTAGCTACTATATCACTAACATTGTAGATTGAGATATAGAGTGGAGATGTAGCATAGATAGCAATTGCCGAAATAATAGAAAAAACAAGAGTAATCCATAAGTATTGCTTAGCGTAATTAACAGCTTTTTCTTCATCATTCTCTCCTATACTATTTCCTACCATGACAGTAGAAGCATCACTTAATCCTATAAATAGAGCCATAAATACAAAAAGTAATGGATCAATTAAAGTGACAGCAGCTAGCTGTTCCGTACCCATTTGCGCGTATACCCAAAAGTAAGTTGTCTCTCCAACCGTCCATAGGGCGTGATTTATAATAGAAGGAATGGTAATCATGCAATACTGTTTCACTAAAGGTCGATCTAGTACTTCTTTTACACGAATAGACTTTATAGATACTTGCAAGTATTGCTTAATCAACACAAATAACATGAAGGCTTGAACAGTTCTAGCAATAAGGGTTGCAATAGCAGCACCTTCTATTCCTAACTCAGCGAAACCAAAATGTCCAAAGATAAGTAAATAATTTAAAACCGTATTTAAGCAGATCGCAATAATTGAGATATACAATGGGCGTTTTACTTCACCCATTGATTTAAGAATTGTTGAAAACAACACCGTTAATGCAGTAACAAAATAACTTAACGAGATAATTCTCAAATAAATAACCCCTAGCTCAATTACAGCAATATCATCTGTAAAAATGCGAATGAAGCTACTAGTAAAAATAAGTGTAACAAGTGAAAAAGCTAGAGAGAAAATGGACATAATTACACATGTAAGATAAAGGATCTTTCTTATTCCCTGTAAATCTTTCTTCCCCCAGTACTGAGCAGAGAAGATAGCTGCACCTGTGCCAAATCCTTGCAAAACAAGAATTAATATCGTTGTAATTTTGTTCCCTACTCCAGTGGCAGCGATATTATCAACCCCGAGTTGTCCAATCATTAAAGAATCAACCATATTTAGAGAAGAAATGAGGAGAGTTTGAATCGCAATAGGAATCGCTAGTCCAATCATATTCTTGTAAAATTGTTGTTTTTTATGAAAGCGACTAAACATGATACTCACCTCCATCAAAAAAATTAGGGTCTTACCTTGTTCTGTGGAAACATGTGGTATAACATTTATCAATCTATAAAGATAAAAACGGCTTTATAAGTTGCAAAGTGGTAAATGTTAATGTGCATATTAATAATAGAGAAGCATTTCTATTTATTGATCACTATATTTCTTTTTATTAATTCTTTTTCTATTAATTTTATAAAATATGAATCAAGTTTTAATAATAACGACTTATAATAAGTATTTATAATAAGTATTTATAATAAGTATTTATAATAGTTTCGTTGCTGAGTCTATGTATAGGTAACACACCTCATCATCCTAAAGTTGTAAAATTGGCTAAAAACATATATTAACCTATAAAACTATAATAGCTGTGTCATAATCTAGATCATCAATCTTCTACTATCATTTCTAACTTCTCAAATATGTGAAACAATGAATGTTGCTGTCCCCTTTAATTCATACGTTTTCACTGTAAATGGCAAAATAAAGTGATCACCCGTTTGAATCTGATATTTCTCCTCTTCAATAATTATCTCTGCTTCTCCACTAATTACACTAACTTGCAAAAAATCAGCATTTAAGGTTTTCTTTACACTTCCATCTAAACTCCAAAGTAACACTGTGAAATACTCCTCTACTACTAAAAGCTTAGATGTAAAACCTAATTGTTTTTTCTCTTCTTTCTCATATGAAATTAATTTATGGGGCACATTTATTACTTCAATAGCTGATTCCAAATGCAATTCTCTCGCATTACCCTCTGTATCTAGACGATTATAATCATATACACGATATGTAATGTCCGAGCTTTGTTGTATTTCTAAAATGACAATTCCTTTTCCAATAGCATGTATCGTGCCACTTGGTACATAAATAAAATCCCCAGGCTTTACCTTGACACTTCTCAGAAGAGTATTCCAGTCAGCATTGGCTATTTTTTCTTTTAATTCATCTTTTGTCTTTGCATGATGTCCATAAATAATTTCAGCATCATCTTCGGCACTAAGTACATACCAGCATTCTGTTTTTCCAAAAGGTTGGTTTTCTTTATTTCTTGCATACGAATCATCAGGATGCACTTGTACCGATAAATCGTCATTTGCATCTAAAACTTTAACTAAAAGGGGAAACTCTTCATCATGATCTTTAGGTTTATTAAATAACTCCCCATGTTGTTCCCAAAGATCCGCAAGAGTTTTCCCTTTTAATATTCCATTTTTAACTTTACTTAGTCCATTAGGATGGGCTGAGATCACCCATGCTTCACCTGTCTTTTCGGATGGAATATTGTAGTTGAAGTTGATATTTAGTTTGTTGCCACCCCAAATCCTTTCTTTAAATATGGGTTCAAAGAATAATGGTACTTTATTCATGTATTTTCTCCTCATCTAAAAAAAATAATTTCCACTGTTTATTTTAAAAGAATAACCGGCTCTAAAATATCATCCGCAGACCGACAATAATTAAAATAACACGTAATATAGAAATGATTACTTTGTCGTTTAATTTATTGTTAATAATTGCTCCTAATTTCCCACCAACCAATGCTCCTGGGATTAACATTAATACATAAACCCAATTAACATTGCCTAACGTGATGTGCGTAACAGAACTTAATATCGCAGATAAAAAAACAACTAACATAGAAGTAGCAACTGCTATTTGCGGTGGAAACGAGAAAAGTAAAATCATTGATGGGACAAGTAAAGAGCCTCCTCCTATACCAAAAAGACCCGAGATAACCCCTACAACAAATGATATAGACAGCGCCCATATAAGATTTATTCCATAACTAAAAGTCTCCCCGTTTGGTGCTGTAACTGTTCGTATAATAGTTGATTGTTTAGAGTGTTTAAGTGGAATAATTTTCTTCTTTATCATTAACAGCACTGATACAAGAATCATAAAAACTCCAAAATAGAGGGAAAATTGATTAGTATATATAAACTTGTTTATCCATGCCCCAAATATCGCTCCAGGACCACTAGTTAAATAAAATATCATTCCACTCTTTACATCTACTTGTTTATTTTTAAAATAGAAAAGAACAGAAGATAAACCTGTAAAGACAACCGATATCATAGATGTACCTACTGCTACTTGAGGGCTAATATTTGGAAAAGAGGATAAAGTACCGAGTCCTAATAATAACGGAACGATAATTATCCCACCACCGAGTCCTACAAGGCTTCCAACAGTCCCTGCCAATAAACCTCCAAATAATAATAGAAGGTAGTCCATTAATCGCTACCTCCTCCATAATTTCTGTTTTAATTTCTATTTTTTTAGGTTAAAAATAGCCCTTTATTACCTATCTATTAATCTCTTGCTCATGACCCAATCAAATAATCTCGGATTTTTATAAGCCGGTACCCATGAAGCATGATTATATTTATATTTAGCCGAGTACTCAGTATAAATTGGTTTTCCACCAGTATCTATAATTGCTTCTATTATATTGCGAGAGAATGTGACTGGTATTATAAGATCATCCTCCGCATGAAAATTCCAGAGTGGTTTATTGACAAGTACATGTGCATCTTTAGGATTTCCTCCACCAGCAATTGGAACCATTGCAGCAAACAAATTAGGATATTTAATATTCAAATTGAAAGTACCGAAACTCCCTTGAGATATACCTGTAACATATATCCTCTTATCATCGATGTTATAATCATTTTTTACCTTTTGTAATATTTCATAAGCCATTTGAAGATCATTAGAAAATTCAAAAACTCTACTTAAATCAATGTTATTATTCCTGTCTCTAGTAATCCCAAAACCTCCCTCAGGTAAATTCTGAGCCTGAGGAACCAACACAAATGCTTGGGACTTGGACTGATTTTTAGGCCAAGCCCAAAAAATAGCACAATCATTATTTATTAATTGCTTTAAATTGTCATCCCCTCGTTCTCCTCCTCCGTGCAAGAAGAGGACAAGAGGATAAGATTTTCTTGGCTTATAACCTTCAGGAACAAATAAGCGGAATGGCATCGTCTTATATTTTAGTTCAAGAAATTTTGAAACAATTTCCTTTCGCTTGTAAATATTATATTGAGAAATTCTGAAAACCTCCTTAGAATATCCCCTTTCTATCTTTTAATCGATAAATAATATTCTCAGAACTTCTAGTTGGAATTAAGTGTATAGATTAGCATTAACGCTAAATGACTACTTATTCAGGCTTTTAAGTAGCTCAAGATTATCTAAAATTAAATCCTTTCTCTGTTTAGCACAATCTAATGAACGGAACGGATCTTCCGGTGTATTAAACGTATAATCTACTAATTTCTCAATTGTCGTTGTCGCCACGTGAATACGAGTATCACTAGATGCGTAATAAATAAATACTTCATTTTGTTCATTCACAACCGCACCGTTACAGAAAACAACATTTGATACATCGCCAACTCTTTCATCATCGTAAGGAGCGATAAAGTGTCCACCTGGAGTTGCGATCACTTTCGCTGGGTCTTCTAAGCTTGTCGCAATTGTATAAAGAACATATCGCAATCCAGCTGCTGTGTTTCTTACGCCATGAGCAATATGAATCCATCCCTTGTCCGTCTTAATTGGGGCTGGTCCTTGACCATTTTTCACCTCATAGATTGTGTGATAACGCTTTTCATGCATGACTGTTTCTTCAGTAATAACTGGATTTTCTATATCATCACATAAAGCAAAAGCTATTCCACCGCCAGAACCAGTTGATATAAATCCATCTTGTGGACGAGTATAAAATGCATATTTCCCATCTACAAATTCAGGATGCAAAACCACATTTCGTTGCTGTGGAGAAGGAGTTTGAATGTTAGGAAGTCGTTCCCACTTCTTTAAATCCTTTGTTCGTACTAATCCTGCTTGTGCAACTGCACTTGACGTATCAAACTCAGATGCTTCAGGATCTTTACTCTCAGAGCAATAGATTCCGTAGATCCAACCATCCTCATGTTGAACTAAGCGCATATCATAAATATTTGTTTCTCTTTCGTCAATATCATCCCAGACAAGTGGTGTATCAATAAAACGGAAGTTATCAACTCCGTTATCACTTTCTGCCATCGCAAAGATTGATTTACGATCTAGCCCTTCTGTACGCACAACCAGATAATATTTGTTATTTAAGTAGATTGCACCAGGATTGAATGCCGCATTGATCCCTAATCTTTCGATAAAGTGAGGATTTGTTTCTTTATTTAAGTCAAAACGCCAATGCAATGGAACATGATGACGTGTCATAACAGGATTTTCATAGCGATCATAAACACCATTATAAAAATCATCTTTTTTCGTATTCTTTTTACTTAAAAATTCATTTTGTTTTTCAACTAGTTCAAAATATTTTTCATGTATCATGACTTACCAATCCTCTCCATCATTTCTAAACAAAATCTTGAATTATGATATGGTGTTTTCCAAGGCTCTCCAATAGCTCTTTCTGTTGTTTTTCCATCAGGTTCAATCGACCAGAACCATTCTCCACCTTCGCGTTTATCAACAAGGTTATTTTTTGTGTATTCCCATAGTCCATCGACAATTCTCAAAAACTCTTCGTCTTTCGTGCGCTCATAAGCATTTTGGAATCCTACCATTGCTTCTGCTTGCACCCACCAAACTCTTGTGTAATCAACATTGTTATCATGTTTTTCATTCGCTAGCGATCCATCTTTTAAAATAGCTGCATTTGCGATGTTATAAGCGATATCTATTACCATTTGAACATATTTTTTTTCTTTCAAACCTAATGCCTTAAGTGCATCATCAATTAGCCAGCTAGCTTCGATGTCATGGCCAAACGATTTTAGATTAAGTAGGGAATTCCATTGTTCATCAAAGAACACATGTAAGTATTTTGTTTCTTTGTCGTAAATCTTTTCATAGAAAATATCTACTAAATTAGTTAAACGCTCTTTTACTACTAAACTTGGAGATGCTTTATAAAGGTTTGTATAAGCTTCTAATACATGCAAATGTGTATTTGTTGTAATGGAGGCAATAATTCCATTTTCACTCAACTTATCATTTGGAAGCTCATTCCATTCTCGATCAAATTCTTCTTTATAAGCATTGAATTCTTCATCAAACCCTGAAGTCTCAATTAGTTGAAAGATTTTATTTGCGTAGTGTAATGCTTCTTCTTTCTTTGTCGCACGGTAATATTCACTTAATGCATAAACTCCAAAAGATTGTGTGTAAACATGCTTTTGTGTTTCAACAGGATTACCTTGATAATCCACTAACCAGTATAATCCCTCGTGTTCGTGGTCATAAACTTTCTCAACTAAAAACTTATAAGCATGGTGAGCACATTCAAGGTATTCTCTTTTTTGAGTAATACGGTAAGCAGCCGAAAATGACCATAAAAATCTCGAGGCTGCTATACCACCCTTATGTGCTTCTTTATTAATTGATAAATCATAATTCACTTGTCCAAAAAAACCACCATTTTTTTCATCCTTCAGTTTCATCCAAAAGGGTAGGATATGATCCCTCAAGTGTCTACCAACTTCACATTTAAACTGTTCCAAAATTTCCACCTCATTTTGACAGGAATTTCTAATAACTATCAAAGTAACTTTTCACAATAATATTCTCTTCTAGAGATTTTACTGTTAGGTTTGGATATTCCACTTTGTCTACAAATACAACTATTTCCTCTCCTACAGGTACATCAAAATAGTTATTTGAAAAAATAACATCTATATCCTTTACTGATAATTCAACATATTTTGCAAATGACTGACTATGGATCTTAATCTGAAAATGTTCTTCAGTTTCATCAATTTTCAGAGATAACTTCGGATCTAGAAAATTGAAATACTTTGCGGGTTCAAATAAAACTGAACCATTCGAAATAATTTCTCCATTTTTTTCTAATCTAAAATAGAAAAATACATTACGACTGTCTTCAAGATCAAACTCTTTTGTAAACAATTGAGTGGTACTTAATTTGTTTATATTGACAGAGAAGGTATCCTTTTGAATTATTTCGCCATTATTTTTCATTAAATACCAAGAAACACTACCTTCCCATTCGTACAATGTTTCGTTTGATAAATGAAGTTCTATATTAGTGCCATCTTCTTTAGCTGATAATAAAATAGGGGCAAAAAAATTCTTTGCTGAATAATGTAAGGCCTTCCAACGACCATGATAATCAATACTCGACCAAGAGCTTGTTGGCCAACAGTCATTTAGCTGCCAATATAGTGCACCCATACATCTATCTCTGTTTCTTCTCCAATGCTCTACTCCATACCTCATTGCCTCAGCCTGTAAAATCTGAGATGTATATACTAGAGAAGGAAAATTTTTTGGATTTTGAAAATTATTAGCTAAATATGTGAGTATTTTTGTATTTCCGTCAGGATTTTTCTGATGTTTTTCCATAATATATGAAAATAAGTTTCTATCTTCTACCTCTGTAAAACTCTCTATTGTTTTGATATTCGGTAGAGATTCGAACCCAAATTCCGACATGAACCTAAAATAAGTATCTCTATATGCTGTGAATGGCTTATTTCCATGCCACACATCCCAGTAATGACCATCACCATGATTTTCTCCATTCGTATCGAAAAAGTTACCCCCTGAGGATGGTGAACCTGGCCAGTAAAATAATTGAGGTGTAATCTCACTAATCATTTGAGGTATTTTCTCTTCAAAGAACCTAACATAATTTTCTTTATTACGATCTGTTTTTGGAATCCTTCCATCCTCAAAAAACATTTCAATCTCATTATTCCCACAGATTAGTCCTAAACAAGCATGATGTCTTATTCTCTTTACATTGTCCTTTATTTCCAACAGTGAATCTTCAACAAAGTCCTGATTTTCCAGATCATAAACTCCGCAAGCAAACATTAAATCCTGCCAAACAATTAAGCCGTGCTTATCACATAAATCATAGAATTGATCACTAGGATAAATGCCTCCGCCCCATACTCTAATCATATTAAAATTAGCTTTTACACAATTTTTAAGTAGCAGTTCAGTCTTTTTCTTACTTGCCCAGCTAACTACATTATCTTCCGGAATATAATCTGCACCCATAGCAAAAAATTCAATACCATTTACGCAAAATGCGAATTTACTGCCCCACTGATCGGGATCAGTGTTTACTGTAATTGTTCTTAATCCAATATTCATCGACTTTTCATCTAGAGAAACATTATAGATATCCTTTAATTCATATTCAACAAGATATAATGGTTGTTCCCCAAAACCGTTCGGCCACCATAATTTAGGGTTTTCTATAGTAATTTCGAATAATTCTTTTTCCTTTACCTTGCTCTCTATTATTTTAAGCTGTCCATCTGGTGAAGTAATTTTCACCGTAGCAGCAACTGATTCTTTAGAAGGGTTGTCGATACTCATATTAATTTTAAGTTTTACCATATCAATATCATGAATTTGCTCAATATTTATATCTGAAAAACGTGTACCTGAGAAGGAAAGTAAAGAGACATCCCTCCATAATCCACAATCGGGTAATTGAGGTCCCCAATCCCAACCATACATATAATGGCCTTTTCGAATATGTGTATACCCGGGAACAGCCATTGGTATTCCATATAGCGGAAGTTCTTTTTGCTTATTTTGGATATACTCTAAAGGTGATTTTAGATTTACAACCAATTCATTTGAACCCTGAACTAAATATCTTTCAACACTGTATTTATATGTTCGGTGCATATTAGTTGTCTGACCAATATAATGTCCATTTAAAAATATATCAGCTATTGTGTCTATTCCCTCAAAACGAAGCAAAACATTTAGCCCTTTCAGGTCTTGTTCTTTTAAACTAAAATTTTTTCGATAAACATAGTCATTATTAAATAGTTCATAAAGGTTATCTTCATTATCTCTAAAATACGGATCATCAATAATGTTGAGTCGATATAAATCAGCTAACAAGGACCCTGGTACGACACCTTCTAGCCATTTCTCTTCAGTTGAATTTTTAAATTCCCATTTTCCATTTAGGGAATGAATCTTCATTGTGCATCCCAACCTATTATGTGTAATTATTCTTCATAAAGCCTTTTTCCTTTTATATGCTTAACGCTTTCATATATGATTTTCATAGATTTTAAACTTACATACTCTTAAATTACTTTGAATGTATTTATACCCGATCTTTGAAACATAGGGAATGAGTGATATATTTCAGAATAAGGACCCTCAACACCTGAAAGGTTATAGGCCTTTATTCTGTACCACGCCTCTTTCATTTGATCTCTCTCAGAGTCAATCCAGATAGAATGATCGTCTGAAACATTCTTTTCACAAACAACTTTCCAAGGTCCACACTCACCATTCATAGATTTCTCAATGGTGTAACATGCAGCTCCTACAACCCCTCTCCACTTAATTGATCCGGTAATCTCAGTTATTATAGGTGCCTTTGGAACTGAGTGTTTAGCAATGTCCTTTCCACTCATATCAAAGCCATGTTTTCTTAACGATTGGATACGTGAAAACCTTTCTTTATTAGTAAAGTCTCCAGGATAATGCAGAGAAAAACTGTCATAATGTTGTACATATCCACAATCATCATTATGTCCAAACAGAGACCAATAAAAGGTTCCAGAAACTCCTTTATTGTTTACTGCTGCATCTAAAAAACGATCAAGATCACCTTCTGGCCATCCGAATTCACCTGCAATAAAGACTTTATTTTCCCTTTTAGTACTATTTGCATCTTTATTTAATTTTTCATAATCAACAGGATAGTAATGAGCATCTAGAATATCTAGGTTCTCAATAGTCATTTTCTCTTTATCTAAGCCAAACCTGTTACCATAGGCCACTAAATGATTAGTATCGATACTCTTGATAAAATTTACTATTTCTTCCACCCATTCTAAAGGAGCGTCTACTAACTCGTTCCCCACTTCCCATGCGAGTACAGTTGGATCATCTTTATATGCAATCCCGGTATAGGTATTGACTCTATTCAATATCTGAGAAATATACTCTTTAAAATCATCAATTACTTTTCGGTTTATATAAAAATCATTAATATCAGTTAATCCTCGCCATTTAATAAATGTTTCTCTTCCTCCATGATAATAATTCCAGTTATCTACTAATGGAATTAATACTTTTAAATTTCGATCAGCAATAGACTTCATAACAAAATCTACTTTTCTTAAGGATTCTTCATTAAAAACCCCTAATTCTGGTTCTATAGATTTAGGGTGACCATGTGAAGCAGCTAAAGTATGTGATCTTAGAGCAGTAGCTCCCATTTCAACAGCTGTATCTAAAATATTTTCGATACGAAATTGTGTAGGGTAGTTAACCCCTCCCACATTTTCATCTAACCCCAACCAATATATGTTTGGACCCGCAAATCGGAAAACCTTACCATCAAGTATTAATTGATGACCTTTCCTATGAACAAAATCCAGTCTTGGATTTTCAGTACTCATGAAAACATCCCCCTTTACTTCTTCATAAATATAATAATATATTATTTTTGTTATAATAACAATAATATAAAAAAATAAAATAAATAAAAGAGGAACCTTACAAATAAGGTATCCCCCAAATAAATAATAATTGAAGTATTATTTCACCTTAAACTTTCCTATCATTTGCTCAAGGTCTACTATTGTACTGACAAGATTCTCTGCCAATGAACCTAGTTCTTCAGCTGCTGCTGCTTGCTCTTCAGTTGTTGCAGTCACTTCTTCCGTTCTATCAGTCGCAAGTTTAGCTATTTTTACCATATTTTGCATCGTTTCTACAATTTCTTCTTTTTTATTATTAATTGTATATATAGAATCTTTAACAAATTCTATTTCATCAGATATTGTGTTAGTGCCCTTGATTATATTATTAAAGCTATCTTTTGTATTATTGATTTTCTCTGTTTGGTCCGAGAATATCTTGTTAGATAATTCTACAATATCTACACATTTAGTAGCTTGGTTGGAGATTTTTTTTAAGTACTGATCTATCTTCAAAGTCGATTCCTTGGTGTGCGATGAAAGATTTCTCACCTCGTCAGCTACAACTGCAAATCCCCGACCAGCTTCACCAGCACGTGCTGCTTCAATGCTTGCATTTAATGAAAGTAAATTCGTTTGTTCGCTTATTTTGCTTATTATGGCAATAATCACTTTTATCTCTTTCATATCATTATTTAACTTTTTAATTGTATTGTTTAAGAGATTAAAATTACTTCCCATTTCCTTATTTTTCAATACTAGTTCTTCCATATTATGAATTGACTCCATGCTTAACCTATTCATCTGTCCGGTTGAATTTGAAACATTCTTCATGTTATTTGCAACATCCAGTATTTCGATTGATAATTCATTGATATCTTTGTTTGCTTTTTCTACCATGCTAAATTGATCTGTTGCTCCTGTGGAAACTTTCTCAATTGCAGTAGCTATTTGTTCTGAAGTAAATATTGATTCGTTGGAAATTCTTTTAAGGTGTTCTGCACTCTCAACGGCATATGTTGAGATCACAATATTTTCTTTAATGATTTCTTTCATGTTCATAATCATCTGATTAAAACTATTACCTAATTCACCTATTTCAGTATTATTGACGTCAGCTTCCACCATTAAATCTCCTTTTTCAGCACGTCGCATAAGTTGTACTATTTTATTGATTGGCTTTGTAACACTAATTGTAATTAATATCCCAATGGTAGTTGATAAAATAATAAATAATCCTACGATTAGACAAATATAACTAATTACACTATTTATCTCTTTCATTAAGTATGAATTTTGTGTAGAGATAATTAATTTCCACCCGTTCTCCACTTTATTTACATAGGTTAAAGAGTCAGTAATAGTAGTATTTGAGTTTTCTATTTTAGAATGATGTATACCTACCTTATCTTTATTATTACTGGCAATTACTGTATTTTCATTATTAAGGATAACCATCCTTCTATTACTGGAAGAATGACCCGCTTTAAACAATCCATTAAAAATCTCCTGTTTTACTCTCAATACTAAAAACCCCATGTGTTTACCAAATTCATTGTTCATTGATTTGACCACATAAATATTTTTAAAGTCTTTACTTATCCCTGATAACCACATCACTTCCCCTTGTGTAGCTTTTACTTCTGGTTGAAGTTCTTTCATTAATATTTCAACATCAGAAGAAGCACCAGTATTTCCGAATACAATACCATTGTCTTTCAAAAAATACATATGACTAATATTTTTATTTCTATATATAATAGAAGAAAAATAATCTTTAGCTTCTGACTGTACTTTAAGGAGTTCGTTTTCTGATTGTTGATAATCCTTGGCAAAGTCATTCATTAATTCAATATTGGAATAGGGTATTAATGTAATCCCTTCTATATCTGTAATTGTTCTCTCTAAGTTTTGAGTTAATAAGGCACCCATTTCATCTGTCATATCGATTACTTTTTTTTCTATTGAATCTTTCGAAACTGAATATACAAAAACCGCTATTAATATACTTGGAACCACACTGCAAAGGATAATTGAAGCTAATAATTTTGACTTTAACGTTAGTTTTTCCTCTCTTTTAATGAAGGGTATTTTGTTAAGTATGGATCTTAACTTTTTAGCTAAAACTACAAATTTATTGTATTTCATTCCTCGAACCCCACTACTTTCCGAATGCGATATTTAATAGAATAAAAATAGAGTTGGCTTAACAAAAAACTAAGCCAACTCTATGAATAGATATTACGATTTTACATTTTTCCTAGTGTATAAAATTCCGCCGATTAGTAACAAAGTAATACCAATCACTAGAATATTAAACATGCTAGAAGCAGTCTGTGGCAATTGATTATTATGATCTTTTGGTTTGTCTTGTTCTTTATCTGTTCCTGGATCTGTCCCTGGATCTGTTCCTGGATCTGTTCCTGAATCTGGCCCTGGATTTGTTCCTGGATCTGTCCCTGGATCTGTTCCTGGATCTGTTCCTGGATCTGTCCCTGGATCTGTTCCTGAATCTGTCCCTGAATCTGTCCCTGGATCTGTTCCTGGATCTGTTCCTGGATCTGTCCCTGGATCTGTTCCTGGATCTGTTCCTGGATCTGTCCCTGGATCTGTTCCTGGATCTGTTCCTGGATCTGTCCCTGGATCTGTTCCTGGATCTGTTCCTGGATCTGTTCCTGGATCTGTCCCTGGATCTGTCCCTGGATCTGTTCCTGGATCTGTTCCTGGATCTGTCCCTGGATCTGTTCCTGGATCTGTTCCTGGATCTTTTTTCCCAATCAACTCTATAGAATCAACAAATATTGTTCCAACAGGCTCATCAACAAGCCCTAAATATAAATTCAATTCAATTATCTCACTAGGATCTAAGTCTCCTGATCCTCCGTACCATGATGGATAATCAAACTCCTCAAAGGGAATCTCAATTATTTGCGGATCTTTTCCCCCTTCTAGAGTTCGTGTAACTTCCATTACCTCATTAGAACCTGTTTTTACTTGCACAGTAAATTTAACAGAATATTCCGAAGATTTTAGCCATAGTCTAAGTTTATTAAAGTTAGTCCAATCAACGTTTGGCAAAGCTGTAATTAAACCAGCATAACCAGGGCCAGTAAGATCATATTCAAGCTTTATAGAATGCGTCCCACTTTCTTTGAACTCTTCACTTAATGAGCCAGTAATTACGCCTCCACCTGTATTACGATTTCCATACCTATTTAAAAACTCATTTTGATTCTCATAAGAGTCAAAATTATCGATTATACGAGTTTGTATAAATCTTATATCATCAACTAATAAACTACCTTTTACGGGCGCTTCTCCCTTCTGAACTATAAAACTAAAGCCTTTTAATTTATCGAGATCTATGTTTTCGTTTTCATTATCAATATGTCGAAAACTATTTAAAGGAATATTAATAAATGTGCCTTTATTACCTGAGATAGAAACATTTTTTCTCCACACTTCATTATTTTCGGTTTTTAGTAATAAAGTTAACTCTCGATTGTATCCATCAGGCTTTACCCAAAATTGTAAGGTGTCATAAGCACTTCTTTTTAAGACTTCCAATTCTTTTTCTAAACCAGCAAATGATTTTGATCCTAGATCATAATCAATTTTCAGTGAATATTCACCGCTATTTTTAGAAGCAGCGTTAAGTTCAATAGTAGCATCTCCACCGTTTGGTATTGAAGAATATGAGGATTTTGCTAACAAACTTTCTCCACCGTAATGTTCTCCTGCATCAATAATATGTGGAAGTAGTTCACTAGGAAATGAGATTTCACCTGAACCTACCGCTACTTGTAACTTACTAATCTGAGAATTATTATTCTCTTCAGGAAAATAAACCCTCAAGTATTTCACATTTGTTGAAAGGTTTTCAACATTGTAATTTGTTTTATACCATTCACCGCCTAAATAACTTATCTCAGCAGTTACTTCATCGAATTTTTCCCCATCTGTGGAAGTGAAAAATGTAAAACCTTGTCTTTCACTAGGCTTAGACTCACTAAATGTCTCTAATTTAATGGCATTCATATCTCCTAAAGTCCTATATTGTATAAATGCTTCCTCACTATCTGTACGAATAAGTTTTGATTGATCTTGACCAGTTAATTCTTTATTTTCATGATCAAATTCTAAATTGTCGCTAAAAAGAAACATATTCGTGAAATCATCCATATTATCAACTAGTACGCCTGAACTCATTAAAGGCTTAACAGGTTTTAATACTGTTCCATCTCCAACATATTCAATCGAAACATTCCTTATCTCCCCTGCTTCTTTTTCCCCATCAGGATATACAATTTTCAATTGATTTGCACCATCAACTTCAGTACTTGAAAAATTATATGTTGATTCTGATTTTTCAGGAGTAACTTCTGTAAATTTAATACCATCACTTGATAAATAAAATTCAAAATCTGCTACCCCATTAACAGAAGCATCGATAGTGAATGATAAAATCGAACTCGGAGTTCTATAAGTAATAGATTTATCATCTGAATAGTATTGTTTGGACTGATCATCCAAAGAGTCTTCTAATGTATACTTTGCAACAATTGGTCCTATTACATTCGAATAAGGACTTTCTCCACTATCATTTTCACCTTTTACTCTGTAATAGTATTCTTTCCCTGAAACTGCTGTTAAATCTGCATACATATCTTCTCCAGGAGCGACATCATCAAGAATTCCATCACCGACAACTTCCCATCCCTCTGAAGGATTTGCACTTCTTTCAACTGTATAAGAACTAGCCCCCGTTGATCCTCTCCATCTAAGATTAGAAATAGAATCAGATTCAAACATGACTGGTGGTTGCTCTGGCTTCGGTAATTTTGGAGTATCTTCACCCTGAATCTCATATGCTTTTTCTCTCAGTATCTTCATTACATTAGAAGCATCATAATAGTCACCAGAAGGCATTCCTGGCCAATGATAAGGACGATATAAAATACCATCAACAACCATTTCATCATGTCGGATAAATCCCCCATTAAAACTATGTGGTCTCAGGCTCCAAAGCATTGCTCCAGATGTTCCCGTTTTTATCACTTCATCCAACATAGCCTCTATCTCAGATGTTGGTTTAAATCCAAATTCACCAACTATAAAAGGTTTTTCATTCTGGGAAGCTTTTGCTTTATCCTCTATTACTTTGTTTGCATAATTACCGCTATAATAATGACTTTTCACAATATCTATGTTTGGATCCTGTAATGCCGCATCAGTAATATTTTTATAATTATGAGGTAATTCCATCTGGTTTCCTGAAATTAATAACTGATTAGTATTTATACTCTTGTAATGAGCTGCAATTTCAGTCATCCATTCTGGTGCAACCATTAACTCGTTTCCTGTTTCCCATGCTAATATTGCCGGATCATCTTTATATTTTACACCTGTATAGCTATTAACTCTGTTTAACACTTTTTCCATAACGAGCTTAAAGTCTTCAATTAGTTGTGGGTCAGAGTAAAAATCTAACCTTTCCTTACCTCTAAAGTATGCAAAGTCAGTAATTCCGCCCGGTGGCCAATCCCAATTATCTATGAAAGGTATGATTACTCTAATTTCATACTCATTCGCTAGCTGCAGTAATTTATCCATAGATTTAAATGCTTCTTCGTTTATTTGTCCAGGACCAGTAATATGTCGTATAGCATCTTCATGATCATTTTTATCTTTTACAGTTAGAGAATATGTCCTAAATACTTTTCCCCCTACTTGCTCAATTGTTCTAACAGCATCTTCTTGTTCAAAGGCTGTAGGCATTATACCTCCCACCTCATCTTCATTGTACAAAGCTCCAGGATAATTATATGAAATAAAGCGGAACTCGTTTTCTCCATCGAAAAGTTTATCCCCCTTGGTGGAAATAAAGTGATCAAAAGGAGACTCCATTTTTATTCTTGCTTTTTCAAATTCAATCATTGCATCTTTGATTTTTGTTATTTCATTTTTTATTATTTCCTCTGTTGATTCTGGATCAACAGAAATATCTTTTGCATGTAAAATTGTTTGATTGAATTTATTGTGCGACTCTTCAGAATACTCACCATAATTGGATCCAATTTTAGCTTCTGATATAATTATCTCCGCATTCTCAATTTGATATTTTAATTCATCAAGTAAGCTAGAGCCTTGGATAGGACCAATCGCATCACTCAAAACTGGTTCTCCAGCAATTCCAGCGGTATCAACAGGTGTAACTTCTAACTTTATATATTTATCTATTAATTCATTAGTAGGAACATACTCTTTTCCATTTGCTTTTGAGATTTTAGTATATTCTCCATCTAATTCATCAGATTGCAGCCAACGATATATTGAATATCCTTCACTTACTCCAGTTTCATGAGTATATTCATAATTTCCTACTAATTTTTTTGTTACTTTTAGATCTCCTGTTATAGTAACATTACTTACAATTGGAGCTGCTGGTAAAGGTTCAGCTACTACAGGATCACCAATATAAAAGTCATCGTAATATGCCGTTTGGCTCGTGTCAGAAACATAAATTATTACATTTTCATTTTCTCCACTATTGAAACTCAATTCGTATTTCTTCCAATCTTCTTGGTCAGAGGTATAATTCTCTGCAATAGTAGATTCATCAGCTGCTAATACTTTATACGCAGCTCCTCCTCCACCTTTTCCATAAAAAGATAGGCTATAATCAACATTAGGGCTGACGTCAACAGTAAATTTGATACCATTCCAATCTTGCGGACCACTTGTCTCCAATGAATATTCACCGGAATTTTTCTCGTCACTTGTTATGACGAACTTAGAATTACCACCTGTATTCCAGCCCGCAAAATCGCCTGTTTCAAAACCACCGTTACTAACTAAATTTTTAAGCTCTTCCGTTAAAGTAAAATCATCATAATATGCTGTTTGACCTGAATCTGAAATGTAAACTATTACACTATCATTTTCTCCACTATTAAAACTCACTTCATATTCAAACCATTCATCTTTTGCCGAGGTATAATCCTCAAAAATAGTAGATTCATCAGCTGCTAATACTTTATATGCGGCTCCTCCTCCACCTTTTCCATAAAAAGATAGCACATAATCTGTATTCTGTTTTACTTCTACTGTATGTTTAATGCCGTTCCAATCTTGCGGACCACTTACCTCTAGGGAATGATCACCTTTATTAAATTCATCTAATGTTATTTTAAATTTTGGACTATCACTAGTGTTCCAACCTGATAAATCACCTGTTTCAAAACTACCATTGGTTATTAAATTTTTTTCTTCTGCATTAGCAATACCTACCTTATATCCAAAAATACTTCCATAGGGAGATAAAATGGTAATTAAAAGAATAAAAATTAATGCCAGTGATATGCTCTTATTTTGTACCTTTTTTCTTCGCATATTCCCTCTCCTTTTCTACTAAATACCCATTAAAAAAATCTCTAAAAATAAGTAACCATGAACCACCCCTTTCCAATGAACTTTATATTATTTTTGTTATATTTTTTTATTATTTTTATTATAAGATAAATCATATTATTTTGTAAACGCTTTATTAAAACTAAAATAAAAGAAATTAAAATTTTCCCTGTTCAACATTGTCTTGAATATGGATATCCATGGAATAAATTCCTTTTAATATTCTAAAGGGCTTATCTTAGTTATATTTTTATTATTTATAAAATAAAAATATAAACTATCAGTATTGCTAAAACCTAAATAATAAAATAAAATCCTATGGAAATATTTAGCCACAGGATTTTATCTATTAAAACTTTAAATTGCATGTCTTCTATTCTAGTAATGCCTACCACTGTCGGATAACTTGCCACTGTTGGTTTAAACCTTCATTAAAATCAGATTGTACAATTCCAATCCCTTCGCTCAAACCCCCACCTGAAACCTCAATAGCTTTATTACTCCAAACATTTCGAATAGAGTAATATCCATTTCGGAGATCTTGAATAATCCACCTTTGACTAATCTTATTCAAGTCTTCATTCTGAACAATATTAGCATTATTATGTCTATAGTAATTTTCTACCTCTAACGATTTCCAATTATTAACATTTTTTATTTCAAATCCTTCTTCAACTAATCCAAATGTAAACTGTTGGGCTAGACCACCATTATCGGACCATTGCTGCAATGGTATATTATTCTGTGTTGATGATTCTGGAACATCCAAAACTAATCCACTATTTCGATTTATTAGCTTATATCCACCATTTACATCTATAGACCAATTTCCCTCTACTCCCAATAAATTGACACCTTTAATCCGATAATATACCTCTCCCCCAGGATAAGTAGGATCTACCCATGGAGTATCTATATCGGTTGGTGAGCAGTTGCATACATTGGTCCATGGACCATAAGGTGAGGTAGAACGCTGAATAATATATTCAGAAGCAAAAGTAGTCCCTCTCCATGTAATCGTTCCATTATTATTACTAGTTAAAATAGGTGTACCTGGCACTCCATGACTTGGGATTTCTCTTCCATCTATCCAGTATGCATGTTCTCGTAATTTTTGAGCTCTTTCCCTCATATCCACACTCGTACCAGGATAATGTAAAGTAAAACCATCGTTATGTTGCACATAACCGTATTGATCATTGTGTCCGAATAATGACCAATAAGAATCTCCTGATATATTTGAATTACTCCTTATTGTATGTAACCAATCTTCAATATCATCGACAGATCCATTATTCCATGAATACTCCCCAATCACGAATACTTTACCGGCATTTGTTACATCTAATGCATGTGCATTCAATTCATCTACATTTGGGGGATAGTAATGTGCATCAATAATGTCAATCTCATTTACTTTTACTGCTGGCCAATCAACCCCAAATCTAGATCCAGCTGATATTAGATGATTACCGTCAATAGATCGAATATGATTTGCAATTGACTGGTACCAGTTTTGCTTTTCCTGAAACATATCTGTCTCCGTTTCTAGTTCATTACCAATTTGCCAAGCTAAAATAGCCGGTTCATCCTTTAATTTGATATCAGTATATACATTGGTATGGTTTAATAGTTCTGAAATATATTGTTTATACCCATTTATAATATTAATATCAGTATAAAATTTGTCCCACTCAGCTGGATAATCATTCCCATATTCATCTTTTCCATCGTATCCATACCAACGTACCCATGTTTTCTTTCCTCCATGATAATAATCCCAATTATCTACTAGAGGAATAATAATTCTTAAGCCTCGTTCTTTAGCAGCTGCAATAGCATAATCTACTCGACGAAGTGCTTCTTCACTTAAAGGACTGTTCTTATCTGGTTTTAGTGTAAGACTATACCCATTCTTAATACCAACACTAGCTCCCAAGGAATGTGAACGAACAACTGAAGCTCCCATCTCAACAGCAGTATCTAGTACATCATTTACCCGAAATGCTGTAGGATAGCTTTGAGTGTCACCAGTATTCTCATCCAATCCTAACCAATAAATATTTGGACCTGAATACTTAAATACTTCTCCATTAAGCATAAGGTTTTTTCCATCCCTGTATACAAAGTCAGTAATTGGGGATGCTTCTACTTTTTTAATAGTAGAAATTGAGAGCTGTAGAGTAAATAACATAGAGGTGATTAAGCATAATTGAATAATTTTCCTTTTCATAGTGCTTCCTCCTATTTATCGCTATTATTGTTAACGCTTACATTATAATGCTAAAATAACTTAATCTATGAAAAATAAAATACGCTTAAAATAATTCGGAGAATTCTAGATTGTATATATGGTATCAGTAACTCTCCATTCCAAAAGTAATAGAATGGAAAGTCATGATATTTAGAACTGATTTATTAAAATTTATGGGGGCTATACTTTGAAAGTAGTTATTATTTAACAGAACCTTGTGTAATACCGTTATAAATATGCTTTTGAAGTAATAGAAAAATAATTAGTGTTGGAATAATTACTATCATTATTCCAGCACAAATTACTTCCCAAGATGATCCCATAGGTCCTTGGAATTTAAATAATGCTGTTGATACAACACTCAAATCTTTTTTAGGCATATATAAAAATGGAGTATAAAAATCATTGTAAATATTTACTCCTTTAACAATAACCACTGTAACGATTGCTGGTTTTAAAAGTGGCAGGATAATTTTTCTAAAGACAGTAAAATACGAAGCTCCATCAAGCAATGCAGATTCATCCAGAGAAACAGATATATTATTTAGAAACTGCATAAAGATATAAACAGCAATGATATCTGTTCCCATATATAAAATGATTGCCGCCCAATGAGTATTGAATAAACCTAGTCCATTTACAATCTGAAACGTTGCAACTTGTGTTGTTACACCCGGTATCAATACTGCAAGTAAAAATGCACCAAGAAGAATCTTTTTGCCTTTAAAATCAAACCTGTTTAACACATAGGCAACCATTGAACCAGTTAATGTTGCACCTATTAATGATAAAACAAGTATAACAGTTGTGTTTAAAAAACCTACAATCATATTCCCCTCTATAAAGGCTCTAGTAAAATTATCAAAATTTAACCAATTTTCAGGCGGGGTTAATGGATTGGTTGAGTTATATTCATCGCTCGTCTTAAAAGAGGCAAATAGAATAACAGTTATAGGAAGCAAAGCAACGAACACACCCAACAATAAAGAGAAATATTTTATAAATGTAAATATATTTGCTTTGGTACCCCTCATTACTCTGTCTCCTTTTTAAAAGCAAGTCTTTGGATAATTGTAACAACAACTACAATTCCTAATAATACAATTCCCATAGCAGATGCTAAACCGAATTTATTGAATTTAAATGCTAGATCCACTGTTTGAATAACAAATGTTTCACTACCGTTTGCCCCTCCTGTCATAATATAAGGAATCTCAAACACACTAATTGCACCACTAACAGCCAAAATCAAATTAAGCTGTATAATCATCATTATGCTAGGTAAGATAATATACCTAAATTGATACCATTTATTTGCCCCATCAATTTCTGCAGCTTCATATACTTCTTTAGGAATTGATGAAATGGCACCTAAAAAGATAATAAAGTTAAACCCCATGTATCTCCAAACAGAAGTACCTGCTAGCGAGATATTAATTATATCCGGATTCCTTAACCACTGTTGTATTAATCCTTCTAGACCAATAATAGTAAGAAATGTATCTAATGTACCTTCAGGTCTAAAAAAGAATAAAAACATAAAACCAATAGCAACCCCATTTAGTAGATAAGGAAAGAATAAAACTCCTTTAAAGAAGTTTTTAAATCTAACATTAAAACTCAGAATTGTAGCGAAATATAAAGCAATTCCCATCTGCACAAATGTTGCAACAAAATAGTATACACTTACCTTAAATACCTGGAAGTATTCTGGATCAGTAAATATATCTATATAATTATCTAAACCAACAAATTCTTTAGTAGGACTAAACCCATTCCACTCAGTAAAGCTATAAAAAAACATATTTATTACTGGTAAATAAGAGAAGGTTACTAATAATAGTACCGGTATTAATGAAAATGAAAATATAACTAATTTTCTTTGTGAGTTATAATTCATTTTAGATTTTATAAGTTTCAATATACTCTCTCCCTTTTATATATTTCATAAGGGTAAAATGTCTTTTAGTCATTATTTTTAGTTCATTATCTAAAAAGAGGAAGCTCTGAGTCTTCCTCTTTTTAAAAACTACTAAAAACCTTTATTCAACACCTAATTCTTCTCTTGCTTCTTTCCATTTTTGATTTAATTCTTTCGTAATATCATTATAACTTTCGTCTCTATTGCCAATTCCAGCCTCAATAATTCTTTGTTTAAATGCATCTAAGCCAAAGCCTACTTCACTTTCTTGGTCAAGCTTCCCAAATAGATCCTCTTCACCTTCTTTTGCAGGTAAATTTTCGATAAATTGAACATTCGCCGTTTCGAAATCTGCCAAAGATTCAGGTAATTCAGCGCCTTTAACAGGAGAAATTGCTCCGGCCTCTACTGCAAATCCAGATTCATTAATAAACCAGTCTAACCAAGCTCTAGCAGCTTCTTTATTTTCAGAATATTTATTGATCCCCATTTTGTAATCCCCAGCCATTGCTGCATATCTTGACCCATCTTCATGTGTAAATGGGAATGGCATATACGCAATATCTTCTGGGTTATCACTTAAAGCTTGTACTTGTGAAACAGCCCAAATCCCTAAGAACATAGCTCCTACTTCACCATCTGCGAGCATTTGTTTTGATTGCTCCCAGTCAGTTGTAAATGGATCTTCCTCAATTAATTCTTGATTTGCTAAATCATACATTAGCTTATATAACGTGTGATGTGGTCTACCTTCAGCAAATGGGTCATCAATGTGAGGAACCTTTTGCGAAACATAATCTCCTTCACCAGCAATTGCTAGTCTCTGATTCTCCCAATCACTCAAAGGCCAACCAGCAGAAAAGTTAGTATAATAAGGAGTTGCATCAGTATTTTCTTTAATTTTCTTCATTGCGTCTAAAAATTCTTGTGGAGTAGATGGTAATTCTGTAACACCTGCATCTTTAAATACTTTCTTATTATAAACTGCTCCGTAAGTATTAACTTGGACTGGAATACCATATGTTGTGCCTTCATATGAATACTCATCAGCAAATAAATATTTTTCTAATAATTCTTCTTCTTTTCCTAGTGGTTCAAAAAACTGTGGTAATTCATTTCTTGGCATATAAGGTATTAACAATACATCACCATAATCTTGACTATTCAACCTTACTTTTGTTTGACCCTCATAATCTGTTAATGCCTCAAAATTCACTTCTACATCTGGATATGTTTTATTAAATTCTTCTGCATACTCCGGTAGTTTCGTATCAACAAGATCAGTTCGGTTAGTCAATACTGTAATCTCTCCACTAATGCTGTCCTCAGAGCTTCCATTTCCATTAGTACTTGGTTCAGTTGTATTATTACTAGAACATCCTGCAAAAAGTGATGCAGCTAATAAAAATGTAAAAGGCTTATAAAACTTTTTTCTATTCAACTTTTTTCCCCCTTTTATTTATTTTTCTTCCTTACAATTAAAGTTTACTTTGATAGCGTTTTCCTGTCAATATATTTTATGATAAAAAATAAATAAAAAAATAAGATAAATAACAAAAATGAAGTTACCTTACAAAACAAAAAGGCTATTATCAAACTCCACGATAATAGCCTTTCAATAAAATTACTCTGTTCCTTTTTTAAAAGATAAAACAGATTCCCTAAGTAATAGCTCACTTGCAACAATGATTTTTTCTTTCGGTGCATTTTTTAAGTCAATTCTATTAAGCAGAGCTCTAACAGCTCGTTTACCTAATTCTTCCTTAGGTACGTCAATAGTTGTTAAAGTTGGTTTTAATAAGTAAGAGTCCTCAATATTATCAAACCCAGTTACAGATATCTCATCCGGAATTCGAATATCTAACTCTTGTAAAACTTTATATACATGCAAAGCAATAGAATCGTTAGCACAATATAAAGCTGTTGGTAATATATTTCCCTCTGTCTTAAGCTTCTGTAGCCAATCTTTAATATCAATAAACATTTCCGCACTATCATCTTTTATTAGTTTATAAAAGTCATTACTTATCGATATATCATTTTCTTCTAATGCAGTCCTAAAACCTAACCACCTATCGAAGAAACTCCTCGAATAATTTATATTGCCTACAAATTGTATATTTCTATGGCCAAGTCCTATAAGATAATTTGCAAGCAAATAACTGCTATCAAAGTTATTTGAAAAGACCGTATCCGTTGGGCAAAGCTTATCTTCATGATCGATTAAGACAACAGGTACTCCTTTATTTTGTACTTCTAATATAATCTGTGTTCCAACCTCACCTACGCCTATTAATCCTAAAAAGCCTTCGGGATTAAGAGCACGAGGTAAGCTTTTAAAGTTATTTTCTGTTAGTATTACCATTCCTAAGTTCATATTATCCAGGGTATCTGATATCCCTTTTATTATCGGTCCCCAATATATTGACTCCTTTAACTGACTACGTATATTGGGCATTACTATTAATACACTATTATTATCTATACTTTCCTCAACGTTTTCTTTCTTTATATCTGTATTGTTAATACCTTTTTGTGTAAAATATCCTAATTGTGATGCAACTTGAAATACTTTTTCTCTTGTTTCATCCTTTACTCCACTTTTTCCAGAGAGAGCTCTAGATACTACAAAATTAGAAATTCCAAGGTAATCTGCAATCTGTTGAATAGTTACCTTTTTTGCCACAGATAAGCCCCTTTACTTTTTTTATTTTATTATATCACAAAAAAATAAAAAAAATAAAAAATATTAGATTGAGAATAAATTTAAACCTAATTAATTATTATTTAGTGTTATTTTATTATATATTTCAGCACAGGTAATCATGATAATGTAATATAAATTACACAACTATCTTTTTCTTAATCATAATAGTTTTATAGTTAAGAAGAGTTAGCCTCAACATAGACTTACCATCATTTTATATTACTCAATTAAACTTATCATTTGCACTTTGTAAATATTCTACATATTTTGTGGGTTATTATTAATTAATCCTGGATTTTCCTCACCTAAGACGTGTTAATAACACTTATCGATAGTGGAGAAAAAATATATATTATAGTCCTGCAAGTGAATCATGTAATGTAATATCAAAAACGAACTTATTAAATTATAATACTGATAAGTTTAAGTAAAAAACAAAAAAGCCCCAATCCCTTATTACCAAGGAACTGAAGCTTCCAACTTCTGATGATCCGAGAGGGATTCGAACCCCCGACCCCTACCCTGTCAAGGTAGTGTTCTCCCACTGAACTATCGGATCAATATATTATTTTTATGTAACGCTTTAAGCT
>Ga0182742_1001192_pt1 | contig 34915 bp, 31 predicted proteins | sample eDN5th37CBELigMG_FD_128880 | JGI IMG/M metagenome (GOLD analysis project Ga0182742, IMG submission 128880) | Enriched Miracle-Growth compost microbial communities from Emeryville, California, USA - eDNA 5th pass 37_C BE-Lig MG (version 2)... ... | reverse complement strand
CGTGAAGTGACAGCGCCGTGACAGGGGTCTGTATCCGTACGTGATGATTTCCGAATCTCGCCAACCAGATCTCGACGTCGAATTGGGGCAGCTTGACGAAGCGCCCGGGTTGTTTCGGGTCAGGTGCGGTGGTGGTGACTTCTACACCCGGTATCTTCACCACGGTGCCGTGTCGGGAATCGGGATCACTTAGCGACCAGATGTCCGTAAGTGCCATATCAACTGCATCCAGCGCTCTGACGGGATCTTTCCTCTCGTTCTCCAGTTCGTTACTGCTATGGTTTTTGCCCCACAACTTGCGAGCGAGGTCTCCAGCCTTCAAACCTTCAGCGGCCTCGGCGCAGTGTGGAGCCCCCCTTGGATCTCCGCATCCCTCGAGTGTGAAGGGGTACACATACGTCACGCGTGCTTCCAGAAATTTGAGTTCGGGTGAGTCTGGATCCTGTAGTCGCTTGTGGTAGGCATCGAGGAGGCGACGGTGTGCTCGCAACGGTGGGGCATACAGACTGTTCGTGAGGAGAGGGGCGCGTTCAGTGCTCGAGAGGCGCTGGATTGTGTGAGTCAGTGCGGCTATTGCCATCGGACACTTACTCAGCACGCAGATGAGGGAATTCGCCATCTCCGACAGGGCGCCGAAATAGCAGATGTGCACCTTTAGAACGTGTTCTACTAATGCGCTGAATGAGTTGGGATCCTCGATCGGAGTGAGACTGACGAGCTGTTCCCGCGATTGAGAGACGACTCTTCGTGCCTGCGTTGCCATTTCGGACGGGCAGGAGCACAGCAGGCCGTTTTCAACCATCATGCAAACCTTTAACGTCTGAATGTGCTGCATAAGAACATCGATCGAGTGTCGGCCCGGCATCGAGCGGGGGGTGTTCTCCCACGCGGTCTGTCCAGCGTCAATCAGATCCTCGATCGGCTCGTGGTCGATACTGAACTCCCATGATTTCAGGCACCGCATGTAGAGGTAGTACGCCTGCAGTCCAGCGTGATCCGGCCACGACGCACGGTCCCGCCATACCCGTGCGAGTTCCTGCTCCAAATTGTTCGACTCCTGCGGATGCGAGACGAATCGGTCGATGTCCTCGACCGCGATCTCGGCTTCTTTCGCATCCTTACGGACTATGTCCAGTGACCAGGACGCGAACTCGTTCCTGTATGCAGTCCAGGAGATGCACATCCGACCTCCCCAAAATTGGTCCTTTGCAAATTCATCTGTTGTCGAGTGTGCGCTGCCGATGCAGGCATGTCCCGCGTACCGCACTACTCGAATCGTGTGCCAATAGGCTGCAGAGATTCCTGCGTGGACTTGATCAATCCACTTTGGCTGCCTTACCGCGCTGAATGTTAGGCGCTGTCATTTCCCCGCTTGTGGTCCGTGTTCGCTCGAGGCACCTGTGCAATCGAAGGGCGCGCCCGCGCGAACTGCGCCACCGCGAGGCCCGCGAATACGGCTGCTCGCACCTGGCGATCGGCGACGCCCTTCGGAATCTGCCGAAGTCCGGCCGAGCCATGCTCAAACGCGTCGGCATCCGCACAAAGTCCAGCGCAGCAGCGGCCGCCGTGGAATGCCACTCCACACCCGCGTCCGGGTCCTATTGTGCGGAATGCGGCATTGGAACGCCGACGAGTACCGGCAGCGAAGCGACTGTTCGGACGGAGTTCGAGGCGACGAGGTGTACCAGGCGATCAACCTGACCGGTTGGATGAGGCGCATCGCAAGCAGTTGGAGCATCTGGCGGCGATGCGGGCCACGGGGTCGCCGTCCGCAGTGAGTGCGGTGTCATCGGCGGCATCCGCGACCTGCTCATAGATGTGTCGCGGGTTGATCCACGCGCTCTCGCCACCGAGTTCGCCGGCCAAGCAGATCAGGGCGTGAGGCATCGGCCTGTAAGAGCAGTCAATCGCCGCCCGTTGCGTGTCGCTCGATCACCGAAAGTCCGCCCGGCGCGGCGGCGATCTCAACATTGAGCACGCGCAGCGCGCATGACGACGTGGACACCGCTCCCGTGCCGGGCGAATCCTTCGCCGGACCTAGCGCTCGACGCAGCGGGAGCGAGCTCACGACAGATCGTGTGTCACTCCATATCGTCATCGTCTTTCCCCAGGCAGCTGGATGCTTCGAGCGAAACAATCAGCACCATCGCGATCGACTGCAGATTCCGCCCCCACCGCCGACGTTCGGCAGGTTCACGTTTGGTGCGTCTATATCGACGTCGATGTCAGAATCGTCAGCGGTACCCAACGTCAGGTTGTCGCCATAGTGCTCAACGCTTGTAGTCCTCGAGCTCTTGGTTTCGCTGTTCTTGCTCGGTCCGGCACATCCCGAGACCGCATCGGCGTTCTTCTTACGCCTTGATCTCCGCCGCCACCATCGCATCGACGTACGGCTCGGCCACAGCCGACACCTGCGGAAGTAGCGCGGGCAGCTGCTCATCGATCGGTGCCGCATCCCGTTGATGATCGAGCGAAGGCAAGAACACCCCATCTCCGGAGGCGATAACCAGTTCGTTGACACTCGGACCCGCTATTGCGCTTGCTGAGGGGCCAGCCGTCGCGAGGTGGACGAAGGATTTGTCGCCCATCTTGGTTGAACCCGCATCCTCGGGAGTGCGCACGAGAGTGACCTCGGATCCGATCGGAAGCGCTGCGACGAGTCGCTTTCCGTACGCATCCGACATGCCGGAGCAGGTTCCTTGGCCGGTATGTGCGAGCAGAATCTTGATGGGGTAGCGGCTGCCGACGTCGATGCTCACATGCGGTGAGTCAACCTCGGTCACAGTGCCGGCGAGGATTGGTGCGGTATCCAGATCGACCTGTGCGGTCGCCGTCTCGGCTCGACCGTCCGTCTTGTCGTCGTTGCCCATGCAGCTACCCACGACTACAAGGAAGACAAATCCGCCCGCCACCCACTGCCACTTCTTCACATTTTTCGCATACCTCGCACGTGCCACACCAGGAAGATCACTCACGTGCGCGTTGTCGTACATTCCGTGCGCATGGCTGGGAACCAAAACACGGCCCGTGCTGCGTCGAAACAGGAATCGAATCAGGAATGGAGACTGAGTGGGTGGGGGACCTGCTGCGTGCGAAGAAGATGCTCGAGCACGCTGGGCAAAGGAGTGCGGTCGGTGCTTCCCGAGCAAAGTCACCCGGCGGTCGACGGCGCTCGAGATCGAGGCCGGCTACAGGGCGCGCAGTCGCGGAGCTGCACGACCACGCTGAGTGCCGCGACGAGGCCGTAGCGCAGGCCCCGCAGTTCGCGATCCGTGCCGTCGACAGCATCCATGGCACGCTCGTCAACGACAGTCCGGCCGGTGCCGATCTGGCAGGACGCGTGAAGGACCGGGCCACCCGCACCCTGCTACTGGGCGGTGTCGCCACGGTCCTCGTCACGGTGTCACCACCGTCGCACGGCTCCTCGGTACCGGCGCGATCGATCCGACGTCGTGGGAGTCATGAAAGCTCGTCGACGGAGCCGTGCTGAGAGCGGCAATCACGGCCGGTATGTCGTTCGTGCAGCGGAGCGTCCAGTCTCCGACCGGCGAGTGATGGGATCGATCGCCGGAGCATCCCAACGCCGTCGGTAGCACGGTCGTCGCGGTGATCGGGTCGATGCGCCTGAACAGCAGGCCGAAGCGGGGCGAATGCAGTCAGATTGTCGGTGCGGCTCATCCGTGATCTGCTCGCGCACATCACGGCGTTGACGTTGTTTCTGCGGCATCATGCTCCGCATGGGGATCTGCCGGATCCGCCGCAGATCCCTGCCGAGTTGCAGGAGGAGATCTGATCGCGTCCACCGGCCGTTTGCTGCACGCTCGGTGCGGAACGGCTGCCGAAGGGGCTGAGGGAGTGAACCCCTCACAGTTCAGTGGTTGTGCCCCCGGTGAGACTCGAACTCACACTGGACGGGTTTTGAATCCGTTTCCTCTGCCAATTGGGATACGGGGGCGTCGTGCGGAGACCACTGTAAGGGATCGGGCGGAACGGTCAAACACCGGTACCCTTCTATCGATCGCCTTCAATCCCGGAGGCGGCCCGAACGACGCGAGCGATGAGGAGAAGGCCGACGATGACAGCCGCCCCGCACGAGAACTCCACCACGCCCCGCCGGGTCGTGGTCGCCGAGGACGAGGCGCTGATCAGGCTCGATCTTGTCGAGATGCTGCGCGAAGAGGGTTACGACGTCGTCGGGGAGGCCGGTGACGGGCAGCGCGCCGTCGAGCTCGCAGCCGAGCTGAAGCCGGACCTGGTCATCATGGACGTGAAGATGCCGCGCCGCGACGGAATCGACGCCGCATCCGAGATCGCCGAGCGCCGGATCGCCCCCGTGGTGATTCTCACAGCGTTCAGTCAGCGCGAGCTCGTCGAGCGTGCCCGCGACGCCGGCGCGATGGCCTATCTGGTCAAGCCGTTCTCGAAGTCGGATCTGGTTCCCGCGATCGAGGTGGCTGCCAGCCGTTTCGCCGAAATCCGCGAACTCGAGAAGGAGATCGCCGGACTGAGCGAACGATTCGAGGTCCGCAAGCTCGTCGACCGTGCCAAGGGCATGCTGATGGAGAAGCACGCGATGACCGAGCCGGAGGCGTTCCGGTGGATCCAGCGCGCGGCGATGGACCGCCGGACCACGATGAAGCAGGTCGCACAGGTCGTCATCGACACGCTCGGGGCCGAGACCGAGGGCTGAGCCCACGCCGTCGGTCGTTACGGCCGCGTCAATTCTTCCTCCCTCTGTATAACGGTCGGATCACAACGATTTCGGCGCGGTTCGCCGCGCTCCTCCGACGGTTATGTTTCGAGCCACCATCCGGTGAATCCACCGGAATGCGTTGAGGTCGACAGAAGGAGAGTTGGATGGCAAAACGGACCCTCGTCCGTGCCGCTGCGCTCTTGGGGGCGGCGTCCCTGGCGCTCGCCGGTTGCAGTTCGGACAGCGATTCCTCCTCGGACAGTGCCGAGGGCACGTCGAACGGCACGACCACGGTAACCACCGACTGCGAGCCCGACCAGGCGACCGCCGGCGCGACACCCGTGACCACGCCGCTCCGGATCGGCACACTGCTGCCGGAGACGGGCAGCCTGTCGTTCCTCGGACCCCCGATGGTCGCCGGCACCCGGCTCGGAGTCGACGACGTCAACGCCGCCGGCGGCGTGCTCGGCCAGCCGGTCGAACTGGTCACCGGCGACTCCGGGGACACCACCACGGACACCGCGAACGCCACCGTCGACCGCGAATTGGCCGCGGGCACGCAGGTGATCGTGGGCGCGGCCTCGTCGTCGGTGTCGCTGAAGGTGCTCGACAAGATCGTCAGTGCGGGCGTCGTGATGTTCTCGCCGGCGAACACCTCCGACCAGTTCGTCTGCTATCCGGACAAGGGCATGTACTTCCGGACCGCCCCCACCGACGTGCTGCAGGCCCAGGCGCTGTCCCAGCTCATCGCCGAGGACGGCGCGCAGCGGGTGTCGGTGATCGCCCTCAACGATCCGTACGGGACGGGCCTGGCCGCGAACACCGTCGACAACCTCGTCGAGGCCGGTATTCCGGAGGATCAGATCCAGAAGATCATCTACGACCCGAACGCGCAGTCGTTCAACGCCGAGGTCGACCAGATCCGCGACTTCGCGCCGGATGCGGTGGCGCTCATCGGTTTCGAGGAGTCCGCGAAGATCATCACCCGCATGCACGAGGTGGGGATCGGCCCGTCCGACGGCATGCACGTGTACGGCGTGGACGGCAACATGGGTAACGCGCTCGGCGAGAACATCGCCCCCGGCCTGCTGGCCGGCATGCGCGGCACCACCCCGCTCACCGACGTCGGCCCGGAGTTCCAGGCCCGGCTCAAGGTGGTCGATCCCGGTCTGATCGATTACAACTACGCGGGCGAATCCTATGACGCCGTGGTGATCTCGGCGCTCGCCGCCGAACAGGCCAAGTCGACGGCCGGTGTCGACATCGCCGCGAACATCAACGACGTGACCAAGGACGGCACCAAGTGCACGAGCTACCAGCAGTGCCTGGACCTCCTGCGGAACGGAGAGAACATCGACTACGACGGCATCACCGGTGAGTTGAGCTTCGTCGACGCCGGCGAGCCGGGTATCGGGTCCTACGGCAATCTGCTGTTCGGTCCGGACAACACGCTCACCACCGAAGGGTTCATCGTGGTCGGCGAATCATAGCGACCGCACACGACCGGGGCCGGGAATCGGACGATTCCCGGCCCCGCGTCGTTGCCGACACCCCGCGGCTCAGGGCCGCTTCTTCTCCTGGCTGCCCGCCAGCGTGCCCAGGTAGAGTTCGATGACCTTCGGGTCGTGCATGAGATTGGTACCGGTGTCCGTGTAGGCATTGCGTCCCTGGTCGAGGACGTAACCGCGGTCGCAGATCTGCAGGCACCGCCGCGCATTCTGCTCGACCATGATGATCGAGACGCCGGCCGCGTTGATCTTCTTGCAGCGGATGAACACCTCGTCCTGGAACATGGGGGACAGGCCAGCCGACGGCTCGTCGAGCAGCAGCACCGACGGATCCATCATCAGTGCCCGTCCCATCGCGACCATCTGCCGCTCGCCGCCGGACAGCGCGCCGGCCTTGATCTTCCGGCGCTCGGCGAGCAGCGGGAACAGCTCGGCGACGAACGCGAATCGTTCAGTGAACTGCTTGGGCCGCAAGTAGATTCCCATCTCGAGGTTCTCCTCGATGGTGAGCGACGGGAAGACGTTGCGGGTCTGCGGCACGTACCCCAGTCCTTTGCGGACGAGTACGTGCGCGGGCGCGGCGGCGATCGACTCGCCGCGCAGCACGACGTCGCCCTGCCGGACCGGGATCAGTCCGAACAGTGCCTTGAGCAGTGTCGATTTACCGGCTCCGTTCGGGCCGATGATGCCGACGATCTCGCCCTCGCGCAGGAAGAAGTTGCAGCCCCGCAGGATGTCCACGCCCGGGAAGTATCCGGCGACGAGGTCGTCGGCCCGCAGCAGCGCGCCTTCAGCGAGCCGGGCATGTTCCTCGGGTGTCGCGGCCAGTTCGGCGGCGGTCATCCCGGCCTGGGGTGTTGTGGGGGAAGGGTTCTCGGTCACGGCCGCTTCTCCTCAGTGCCGGAGTCGGGGGCGTCGGGCATGTCGGCGAGAACCGCCGCGTCCGGTTCGGACAGGTCGCCGCCCGTCTCGAGGGTCGCGACGACGGCTTCCTCGAGTGCCTCGGCGAGCACCGCGGTCGCACCGACCGGGTTGCCCTCGTCGTCGAATTCGAGTGCCTGATCGTGGTGGCTGCCCAGGTAGGCGTCGACCACGACGCTGTTGCCCGACAACGCTTCCGGTGGCGCTTCGGCGATCACCGAACCCTGCGCCATCACCACGACCCAGTCGGAGACCTCCCGGATGACGTCCATGTCGTGTTCGACGAACACCACCGTCATCCCGTCGTCGCGGAGGGACTTGATGTGGCCGAGCAGGCTCTGGGTGAGCGCCGGGTTCACACCGGCCATCGGCTCGTCGAGCATGACCACTTCCGGGTCGGTCATCAGTGCCCGCGCCATCTCGAGCAGTTTGCGCTGACCGCCGGACAGCGACCCGGCCAGGTCGTCGGCCTTGGCGTCGAGCGAGAAGCGGGCCAGCAGTTCGTGTGCGCGTTCGGTGATCTCGCGTTCCTGCGCCTTCCAGGTCCACGGCAGCAGCGCCCCGGCGATCCGTTCGCCGCGTTGCCCGGTCGCGCCGAGGCGCACGTTGTCGAGGACGGTCATCTTCGACAGCGCCTTGGTCAGCTGGAAGGTGCGCACCATGCCGCGCCGGGCGACGCGATGCGGATTCATCCGGCCGAGGTCGACGCCGTTCATGCTCCAGGTGCCGGTGTCCGCGCGGTCGAAGCCGGTGAGCAGGTTGAACAGGGTGGTCTTGCCGGCGCCGTTGGGTCCGATCAGGCCGGTGATGCACCCGCGCTGGATCTCGAGGTGTGCGACGTCGACGGCCTTGAGTCCGCCGAACGTGCGGGAGACACCGTCCACGACCAGCACCGGATCGGGTTTGGCCACCCCGGGTTCCTGCGGTATCGAGGCGAACAGCGCGGCGCGGGTGGCCGCGTCGAGTGGCGATCGATCGGCGACGTCACGCATCGAGCTGCACCTCCCTCTTGTTTCCCAGGATGCCCTGCGGCCGGAACACCATCATCACCGCGATGAGCACGCCGAGCAGGACGAATCGCATCGCGCCGACCTGCTGCTCGGTGAGCGGCAGCAGCGGATCCGGACCGGAGATGGCCTGCCGCAGCAGTGCGTCGGGGATGGCGAGCAGGAACCAGAACAGCATGGCGCCCAGGACAGGACCGAACACCGTGGCGGCACCGCCGAGGATCAGCGCGCCGAACGCGAAGAACGTCTGCGCCGTCGAATAGAAGTCCGGATTGATCGACTTGGTCTGCAGGGCATTGAAGACACCGCCCAAGCCACCGATGACACCGCCGAGCACGAGGGCCTGCATCTTGTAGACGAACACGTTCTTGCCGAGCGACCGCGCCGCGTCCTCGTCTTCCCGGACCGCTTTGAGGACCCGGCCCCACGGGCTGTGCGTGAGGAGGTACACGAACCCGCACAGCAGCAGGACGAGGGTCCAGCCGATGACCATCGCCCACAGGTCGTCACCGTAGAAGCGCATCCCGAGGATGGAGTACTGGCGGCCGGAATCGAACGGGCTCGACTCGGTGAACGGCCCGGCGAATCCGTAGAGGCCGTTGGTGGAGCCGGTGACCGGATCCGATGCGGTGGACCGGAACACCAGGCGCAGGATCTCGGAGGCCGCGATCGTGACGATCGCGAGGTAGTCGGCGCGCAGTCGCAGCGTCGGGACACCGAGTATCAGGGCGAGCAGCGCGGCGGCACCGAGACCGACGAGGATGCCGAGCCACAGCGGCTGGTCGTAGGTGATCGTCATGATGCCGACGCCGTAGCCGCCGAGCAGGGCGAACCCGATCTGGCCGAAGTTCAGCAGGCCGGCGTAGCCGAAGTGCAGGTTGAGTCCGATGGCGAGCAGGGCGTAGAAGATCGCGGACGGCCCGATGAGCTGGGCGAACGAAATCTGGAGTGCGGCGAGGATGTCCATGGCTCACCCGATCCTTGCTCTGCTGCCGAGAATGCCCTGCGGTCGGATCACCAGGATCACGATGAGGATCAGCAGGCCACCGATGTATTTCAGGTCCGGGCTGATCACCAGGGTCGACAGCTGGACGACGAGACCGACGATCACGCACCCGACCAGCGCGCCGTAGGCCGTGCCGAGTCCGCCGAGGGTGATCCCGGCGAACATCAGCAGCAGCAGTTTGAAGCCCATCTCCCACTGCACGCGACCGCCGAGTTCGGACAGCCCGTAGAGCACACCGCCGAGCGCGGCGAGAGCGCCGCCGAGCCCCCAGACGAATCGCACGACCCGTTCGACGTCGATGCCGGAGGAGGCGGCCAGATCCCGGTTGTCCGCGACCGCGCGCATCGCCTTGCCGATCCGGGTGCGCTGCAGCAGCAGCGCGACCCCGACGAGGACCACGAGGCTGATGACGATGCACGCGAGGTTGACCGGGGTGATCGCCAGGGGACCCCATTCGAGCTGCCGTTGCCCCTGGTAGTCGGCGAACGCCTGGGTGCGATCGGAGAAGAAGATGAGGATGAGGTAGCGCAGTGCGATCGCGAGACCGATCGACACGACGAGCTGGGCGATCAGGCCGGTGTGCCGTCGGCGCAGAGGTGCCCAGATCAATCCGTTGTTGAGCAGGCCGATTACGATGCCGACGAGCACCGCCAGGATCGTCGCGGGGACGAGCTGGATGCCGAAGCTGACGTTGAACACCCACGCGGCGACGGCGCCGAGCGTCACCAATTCGCCGTGGGCGAAGTTCGTCAGCCCGGTGGTGCCGAAGATCAGGCTCAGGCCGACGCCGGCGATCGCGATGATCAGGCCGAAACGCAGACCGTCGACGACGGTGCGCAACAGCTTCTCTCCGGTGTCGACCCCGGTGCCCGACCGGGCCTCGCCGAAGGAGAAGATCACCACGTTGGACCGTCCGGCCGCCACGGCGCGTTCCACCGTGGACTGCACGCTGACCCCTTCCGGCAGCGTCTCGGTGTCCACCTCGAAGGTGTAGGTGCCCGGCGGCAGGGTCAGCTCCCAGCGGCCGCCTTCCCCGGACGTGGTCTCCGCGACCGGGTTTCCGGAGGCGTCCAGTGCCCGCACCGTGACTCCGGGGAGTCGTTCGCCGGCGTTGTTGAGGCTGCCCCCGACGGGCACGCCGGAGGCCGGTTCGTCGGCCGGTGTCGTCGGGGTGGGTTCGGTCGGTGCCGTCGGTTCCTGTGCGACCGCGCTGCCGATGCCCGGGAGAACCGCGGCCAGAGTGAGCAGGAGCAACAACAGCATCCGGGCGAGCCGTCGTTGTGACGGCGGCGAGCCTCGTCCGGGTCTGACGATTCGGGCCACTCGGGTCCTCCCGCGCGTGGGTGGTGGTCGAGCACGGCGCCGGGGGACCGGCGCCGTGGAACCGGACTCTAGCGGCTGTAATCGCCTCGCACGGGTCTCTGGGATTTCCGCGTCGTATCGGTTGGGTTTCGTCGTGCGGCAATCGAATACGGGACGCGGTCGCGTGTGTCAGGAGCGGACGAGGCGCGCGATCGCGTCGGAGGCTTCCTTGATCTTGATCTCGCCCTCGCCGCCGCCCTGGCGGGCCGCGTCGAGGACGCAGTGCTTGAGGTGGTCGTCGAGCAGGCCCAGGGCGACGCCCTCGAGTGCCTTGGTCAGCGCGGAGATCTGGGTGAGGATGTCGATGCAGTACTGCTCCTCGTCCACCATCCGGTGGATGCCGCGGACCTGGCCCTCGATCCGCTTGAGTCGGGCGAGGTACCGGCTCTTGTCTCCCATGTACCCGTGGCCGGTGTGGCAGGTCTCGGGCTGCGTGGTCGGATCGTGTGCGTCGCTCATGCCTCTCAGTCTATACCCCTGGGGGGTATTTCGGGAGGTGGTGGGGAGTTTTCGACACCGATCCGGGCGCACGACGCGATCGCCGCACAGGCTGTCGGGCCCGGTCCCTAGACTGGCTCCCGTGACTCGTGCATCCACCTCGCCTGCTCCCGCCGCCACGAAGGGCGACGACCGTCCCACCCTGCTCCTGCTGGACGGCCACTCCCTGGCCTTCCGCGCCTTCTACGCGCTGCCGGCGGAGAACTTCAAGACGCAGAGCGGCCTGACCACGAACGCGGTGTACGGCTTCACGTCCATGCTCATCAACCTGCTGCGCGACGAACAGCCCACCCACGTGGCGGCCGCGTTCGACGTCAACCGGCAGACCTTCCGCGCCGAGATGTACCCCGAGTACAAGGCGCAGCGCAGTTCCGCCCCGGACGAGTTCAAGGGCCAGATCGAGATCACCAAGGATGTCCTCGACGCGCTCGGTATCTGCGTGATGGCCGAGGCCGGTTTCGAGGCCGACGACATCATCGCGACCCTGGCCACCCAGGCCACGGCCCTCGGCTACCGGGTGCTCGTGGTCACCGGCGACCGGGATTCGCTGCAGCTCGTCAACGACGACGTCACCGTGCTCTACCCGAAGCGGGGAGTGTCGGATCTGACCCGGTTCACCCCCGAGGCCGTCGAGGAGAAGTACGGGCTGACCCCGCAGCAGTACCCCGATTTCGCGGCGCTGCGCGGCGACCCGAGCGACAACCTGCCCGGCATCCCCGGCGTGGGCGAGAAGACGGCCGCCAAGTGGATCCGCGAGTTCGGTGGCCTGACGAATCTGGTGGATCGCGTCGACGAGGTGCGCGGCAAGACCGGCGACGCCCTGCGCATCAACCTGAACAACGTACTGATGAACCGGCGCCTGACCGAAATGGTCCGCGACGTGCCGCTGCCGTACACGCCGGAGCAGCTCGCGCTGTCGCCGTGGGACCGCGACCGGATCCACCGCCTGTTCGACGATCTCGAGTTCAAGGTGCTGCGCGACCGGCTGTTCGCGACCCTCGCCTCGGCCGAACCCGAGGCGGAGGAGGGATTCGAGGTGCGCGGCGGTGCGCTCGAGCCGGGTGCCCTCGCCGCCTGGCTCGCCGAACACGCGGTCGCCGGGGTGCGGCACGGGCTGTCCGTCGTCGGTCTCGGGACCCCCTACGGCGGTGACGCGACGGCTCTCGCGATCGCCGCGGCCGACGGCGAGGGTGCGTACGTCTCCACCGCGACCCTCACCCCCGAGGACGACGCCGCGCTCGCCGCCTGGCTCGCCGACCCCGGCATCCCGAAGGCGCTGCACGAGGCCAAGTCGGCGATGCACGCGCTGCGCGGACGCGGCTGGACCCTTGCCGGCGTCACCAGCGACACGGCGCTCGCGGCCTACCTCGTGCGCCCCGGCCAGCGCAGTTTCAACCTCGACGATCTGTCGCTGCGCTACCTCAAGCGGGAACTGCGCGTCGAGGAGAGCGGCGAACAGCAGCTGTCGCTGCTCGACGACGGTGACGCCGTGGAGGCCAAGGCCGCAGAGAACGCGATCCTGCGGGCCCGGGCCGTCGTCGACCTCGCCGAAGCACTCGACAGCGAACTGCAGGACATCGAGTCGACCGCGCTGCTCGCCGACATGGAACTGCCCCTGCTCGCTGTGCTCGCCGACCTCGAGGCCGCGGGCATCGCCGTGAACGCCGACCACCTGCACGATCTGCAGTCCGGGTTCGCCGCCGACGTCGCCGCCGCCGCGAACGCCGCGTACGAGGTGATCGGCAAGCAGATCAACCTCGGCTCGCCGAAGCAGCTGCAGGTGGTGCTGTTCGACGAGCTCGACATGCCGAAGACGAAGAAGACGAAGACCGGCTACACCACCGACGCCGATGCCCTGCAGAACCTGTTCGACAAGACCGGACATCCGTTCCTCGAGCACCTGCTGGCGCACCGCGAGGCCACCAGGATGAAGACCACCGTCGACGGGCTCATCAAGTCCATCGCCGACGACGGCCGCATCCACACCACGTTCAATCAGACCGTCGCGGCAACCGGCCGGTTGTCGTCGACCGATCCGAACCTGCAGAACATCCCGGTCCGCACGGACGCCGGACGGCAGATCCGCGACGGCTTCGTCGTCGGTTCCGGCTACGACCTGCTGCTGACCGCGGACTACAGCCAGATCGAGATGCGGATCATGGCGCACCTGTCCGGCGACGAAGGGCTGATCGAGGCGTTCAACACCGGTGAGGACCTGCACAGCTTCGTCGGGTCCCGTGCGTTCGGGGTGCCGATCGAGGAGGTCACCCCGGAGCTGCGTCGCCGGGTCAAGGCAATGTCGTACGGCCTGGCCTACGGGCTCAGCGCGTACGGTCTCGCGCAGCAGCTCAAGATCTCGACCGACGAGGCGAAGGAGCAGATGGAGGCGTACTTCACCCGGTTCGGTGGGGTGCGTGACTACCTGCACAACGTCGTCGAGGAGGCACGGAAGGTCGGATACACCTCGACGCTGTACGGCCGCCGCCGGTACCTGCCCGATCTGACCAGCGACAACCGTCAGCGCCGCGAGGTCGCCGAACGCGCCGCGCTCAACGCCCCGATCCAGGGCACGGCCGCCGACATCATCAAGGTCGCGATGATCGACGTGCACAAGGCGCTGCGCGAGGCGGGGTTGCGCTCGCGGATGCTGCTGCAGGTCCACGACGAACTCGTGCTCGAGGTGACCGCGGACGAGCGCGAGCAGGTCGAGGCGCTGGTGCGCGAGAAGATGGACTCGGCGATCGCACTGTCGGTTCCGCTCGAGGTGTCCGTCGGTTACGGACGCAGCTGGGACGCGGCCGCGCACTAGGACGAACCAAGCGCCGAACGCCGCCGACCTACCGCCACGGTCGGCGGCGTTCCTGCTGGGTGGAAACCTGTACCGGATCTGTGACGTCGGATCACCGCTCGCGAACACCGACTCGATAGCCCCACACCGCGACACCCATTCCGGCGGCCGCCAGCAGGTCGGCTTCGGTGAGTCCGTGGTGCGCGGTCACCGAGTACAGCACCTGCCCTTCGAGGGGGCCGTTGAGCAGAATCCACAGCACCGAGGTCGCCGCCGCGGACAGACTCGACAGGCGGTGTGGACGCGCCAGACACCATATGGACGCAGCGACGAGCAAGCACAGGGCAACGAGGGCAACGAGAGGGTAGAAGGTCGCGTACTCCACCGCGACTCCCTCCGTCCGGACCGTCGGGTCCGTCCACTGTACGGCGACGAGCGCGGGGGTTCCGAAAGGTCGTCGAGCGGGTATGCGCCCGGTATGAAAACACGAACCACCGCTTTCGTATCCGGTGCGTGTCTTGCAGTGCTGCTCGCCGCCGGTTGCGGCGACGACGACGGCACCACGGTCGAATCGGCTCCCGCGACCACCGAGCGCACGGACACCACAACCCTTCCGAACCCGGCCCCGGGGATGAGTGGGGATGCCTTCGGGCTGCCCGACGATCCGGAGGCCGATGCCTTCACCTACGACGAATCGGCGGTGCCCGTCGGTTCGCGAGTCGACGTCGAAACCGAGGAGGAGGACGGACGCACCACCGTCACGCTGTCCGCCACCGGTCTGGCACCCAACCGGGATTTCGGTGTCCACGTGCACACCCGGCCGTGCGGACCGCAGCCCTCGGATTCGGGCCCGCACTACCAGAACACCCCCGATCCGGCCGCGACACCCGAGACGCCGTCGACCGATCCCGCCTACGCGAACCCGCAGAACGAGGTGTGGCTCGACATCACCACCGACGCCAACGGCGACGCGCAGGCCTCGAGCACGGTCGACTGGACGTTCCGTGACGACGGAGCCAACTCGGTCGTGATCCACGCGCAGCACACCATGACGGCACCGGGCGAAGCCGGTAACGCCGGTGATCGGCTGGCGTGCATCGACGAGGACTTCTGACCTTCGGTCGATCCGACGTCACAAGTCCTCGTCAGTCACAAGTCCTCGTCAGTCACAAGTCCTCGTCACCAGCCGGGGGGCCGGTGCCTCATGTGACGTTGACGAGCAGTTCGTACTCGTTCGCGGTTGCGTGCCGGCTCGGCCGCAGCCGCAACGACACCGGCCACGTACCGGCCTTCTTGGCGCGGAGCGTCATGATCCGCTCGGCGCCGCCGCCGGGCAGCGGGTTGTTCGAGGGCAGATACCGCAGGTTGGTCCAGACCAGACCGTCTCCGATGCGGTCGGTGAACCAGGTGGAGCCCGACGACGACCGTTCCATCAGGTGCAATTCGACGATGTCGCCCGCGGCGACGGTCACGTCGCGAGCGTCCGAGGTGACGACATGTTTCATGAAGTCATTGTAGTTGTGAACGTGACCGGCATCACGGGGTTGTGAACCGGCCCATCACACGGTGGAGGTCTCCGCCGAACGGTCCGCTCCGACTGCAGCGGTGCCGCTGCGGGGCCCCACGGTGAACGTGGCGGCCACGCACGCGAACGCGACGACGAAACACGCGATCGTGTACCAGAGGTTGCCGATCGGATCACCGTTCTCGGTGACGCCGTCGACCGCCCCGAAGAAGGCGGGCAGGGCGGTGATCCACAGCAGCGCCATCACGCCCAGGTACACAAGGCTGTAGACCTGCACGAACCGGTTGGTGTGGCGATCCACGGAGCCGTCGGCGGCGCGCAGATCCCGCCAACGCCGCGCTAGTGCGATCACCGCGACCACCGACACGACCACCAGTTCCGCCAGATACACCACGCCGCGGACGGTGTCGCTACCGATGCCCAGCACGGTGGCCGGCAGCGGCAGCACGAACGTGCCGACCGACGCGAGCAGGCCGATCACCACCGTGCGCCACGTCAGTTCCACCCCGGTGAAGTGCCGGCCGGCGTCGACGTGGCGGCCGACGAAGAACTGCACGCACAGAGCCAGCGACATCGGCCACAGGGCCGCGAACACCACGACGCTCGGAATCGGGACCGAGTCGAGGAAGGGCTGGTTGATCGGATTCTCGAGCGACCACTCCCACCACCGCAGCTGCGGGCCGAGATGATCGAAGATCTCGTAGAACGCGTGGTGCACGAAGCCGACGCACGCGGCGCCGACCAGCACCCCGTAGCGGGTGAACACGCCGAGCATCCGGACGATCTCGAAGGCGAGTGTCGCCATCAGCGGGTAGATCGCGATGATGTACAGCGGCAACCGGCCCCACATGAAGTCCACGGTGAACACGTTGTGCGCGAACATCGTGTCGACGTGTTCCTCGATGCCGAACGCGGCCGGGAAGTACAGCGGCGGTTCGATGAAGAACAGGTAGGCGGTCGCGCCGAACCACAGCACCAGGCTCGTCGGATCGCCCTGGCGGCGCAGCCGCAGGATCGCGAACACCAGGGCGAGGAGGGCACCGACGACGATCGTGACCTCGAGGACCGGAAGCGTCCAGTTCTCCAGCGCGGTGGGGCTGCGGAACTCGACGAGTCCGCCCGCCTCCTCGCACGAGAAGCCGAGCCGGACGGCGAGATCCTCGAAGGTGGGGGAGCAGAGGTCCGACATCAGTTGGCTCCCTGCGCCTTCGCGGCAGCGGTGTACCACTGGGTGACGTCGTAGCCCGCCTCGAAGCGGTCGAACCACTCGCCGGCCAACGCCGGCAGCTTCTCGTGCTCGGGATTGTGCTTGGGCATCTGGCTGCGCACCACACCCGCGAGCGCGGTGAGCTGCTCACCGAGCGGCAGGTGATCGAACGCGCGGGTCATCGGTCCGTTGTATTCGGCGGTCAGGTTCGGGAGCAGCCTGCGCAGGGCCTGCTTGCGGCGGTACCGCGCGAACATCGCCATCGCGTCGATCTGCCGCTCCTCGAGCGGAACGTGCTTGTTGAATCCCTCGCTCGCGATCCCGATGACCTTCAGCACGTGCCGGAACACCGACGGCGCCATGCGCATCCGGTACAGGTCGCTGCCGACGAGCGAGTCGAAGATGATCAGCGCGGAGCTGCGGTGTTCGACCTCCTCGACGAAGTGCCAGATGAACAGCGATGCGACCCGGTCGTCGCCGGGCGCGAACAGGGTCGCGTCGTTGTCGAGCATCAGCTTGAACACGGGCGTGAAGGTGGCTTCGAGGTCGGCGGTGTACGCCAGGCGGTAGTTCAGCGAGGTCTCGGCGGTGAGCTTGTCGAACGCGCCGATGACGTCGTCGAGGGTCTCCTGCAGGCCCGGGTACCGCTCGATCAGGGCCTTGACGTGCTGGCGGTGCGCGGTCGAGTGCTGGCCCTCCTGGCGCATGAACGCGTCCGCCTCGGAGGCGACCTCGGGATCGGTGATCAGCGGTTTCGCCTCGGTGATCATCTGCACGATCATCTTCTCGAAGCCGACCGCGAGGAACGAGACCGCGTTGGCCATGCTCGAGAACGCCGGGTTCTGCTCGTTCCACAGGAACGGCACGTCGTGGTCCTCGAACCCGAAACGCATCTTGCGGACTTGAAGGTCGGTCACTTGCGATACCTCGTCTTTCGAGAAGCGGAAGTCGTTCGGAAGTGGGGCAGCTGCGGGCTCGTGCGGACACGACGAGACGCGGTGAGCCAGATCATACACACGAGCGAGAGTTTGTATGATCACTTTCCGGTTCTCGGGTGAACCCGGATCGGGACAGGGCCGTGCTACCGTCGACACCCCGTCCGCGGGGTCCGGCGCACGCTTCCCGGAGCACGTCGATCCCCGGACTCGCTCGACCGAGGAAGCAGTCAGTGGCAGGTAGGCGTGGGTGGGGTGGAAGTCCCCCGGCTAGCGACGAGGAAGCATCCGAACGGATCGTTGTCGCCGCCGTCGACCTGATCGGACGCACCGGAGCGGCCATCAGCATCGCCGACGTCGCCGAAGCGCTCGGCGTCATCCGCCAGACGGTCTACCGCTATTTCCCCAGCGCCGACGCGCTCATGCAGGCCGCGGCGATCGCCTCGGTCGCCGGATTTCTCGACCGCCTCACCGAACAGGTCCACGGGATCGAGGATCCGGCCGAAGCGATGACCGAGGGCGTGCTCTACACCCTCGCAGAGGTCCGGCGCACACCGCACCTGGGGATCCTGCTGTCCAGTTCGTACTCGAACGCCGATCCCGACCGCCTCACCTCCGAGGAAGCGCAGCTGTTCGGGATGACGATGATCCGGCGCTTCGACGTCGATTGGGAGAGTTACGGATACGACGAGGAGTCGCTGCACGAACTCGTCGAGTACCTGCTGCGCACGATGCAGTCGTTCTTCGTCTCACCCGGGCACCCGCCGCGCAGCGACGACGAGATGCGGCGCTACCTGCGCCGCTGGGTGGGATCCGCGATCCTGGCCCAGCCGCGCGATTCGGTGTCCCGGCCTACGGCGTGACGACGTCGAAGTCGGGGTCGGGCCGGTCGGTCAGCGCGAGGATCCGGGTCCAGACGCCGGGATCACCGCGGGTCTCGAGCCCGTCCAGGGAGCCGGTGGCGAGCAGCCGCAGGAGATCGGGCTTGGTCAGCGTGACCTCGAGATCCGCGTCGAGGGTCCTGCCGGTGGGGTGATGGATGAGCGCACCGTTGCTCAGCTCCATCCGATAGCGCTCGCCGGTGTCGCTGAAAATCCAGTTGGCGGTGAGCTTCTCGTCCCACGCCTTTGGGCCCACGATCCTCAGCGAGACGGTGTCGAAGAGCTGGGTGATGCTCATCGCCGGCGCGAGTCCGGCGCCCTGCACGAACGGGGTGTGGAACTTTCCGTGGCGCAACTCGTGCGCGCCGACCAGGAAACAGTTGCGCCAGGTCGCGTTCTCGGATCCGTAGCCGAGCCGTTCGAGGACGTCCGCCAGCAGCTCTCGGGCCTCGGTGTTCGTGGGATCCGCGAACACCGCATGGCTGCCGAGTTCGGCCGCGAACCGGAGATCGCCCTCGTCGGCGTACTCGCGGACCTTCGCCAGGGTGGCGTCGATGCCGCCCAGCGCGTCGACGTACCGAATCGCCTGCTCCTGCGGCGGATGCTGCCACAGGTGTGCGGGATTGCCGTCGTACCAGCCGAGATAGCGCTGGTAGATGGCCTTGACGCCGTGACTGATCGAGCCGTAGTACCCGCGGACGTGCCACGCCGCGTCCAGTTCCGGCGACACCGTCATGGTCTCGGCGATCTCGGCGCCCGTGTAACCCTGGTTGAGCAACCGCAGTGTCTGGTCGTGGAGATAGGCGTACATGTCGCGTTGTTCGGTCAGCAACGTGGTGACGGCGTCGAGGCCCCAGGTGGGCCAATGATGTGACGCGAACGCGACTTCGACCCGGTCGCCGAACAATTCGAGGGCCTCGGCGATGTACCGCGACCAGTTCCGGGCGTCACGGACCTGTGCGCCGCGCAGCGTGAGCAGGTTGTGCAGGTTGTGGGTGACGTTCTCGGCCAGGCACAGCGCGCGGTGGTCCGGGAACAGGAAGTTCATCTCGGCCGGCGCCTCGGTGCCGGGGGTCATCTGGAATTCGATGCGCACGCCGTCGATCACCTCGGTCTGGCCGGTGTCGGTGATGTCGAGCGTCGGCGCGATCAGCCCGACCGTTCCCGTCGAGGCGGCGGCGCCGAGTCCCATCCCTACGCGTCCGGCCGGGCTCTTCGGCAGATCGGCACCCGAGTAGTAGGCGCCGCGACGGAGCATGGCGGTGCCGGCGTAGACGTTCTCGGACACCGCGTGCTCCATGAAGTGGGCCGGGGCCACGATCGGCACGGTGGTGTCGCGGTCGACGACACCGAGAACCCCGCCGTAGTGGTCGATGTGCGGGTGCGTGTAGATCACCGCGGTCACCGACCGGTCCCCGCGATGCTCCCGGTACAGGGCCAGGGCAGCGGCGGCGGTTTCGGCGCTGATCAGCGGATCGACGACGATCACACCGTGGTCGGACTCGACGAGGGTCATGTTCGACAGGTCCAGGCCGCGGGCCTGGTAGATGCCCTCGGTCACCTCGAACAATCCCTGCACCGACGTCAGCCGGCTCTGCCGCCACAGGCTGGGGTGCACCGTGTCCGCGCCGTCGCCGTCGAGGAATCGGTAGGCGTCCATGTCCCACACCACCCGGCCGTCGGCGGTCGTGACGATGCACGGGTCGAGTGTGGCGATCAATCCTCTCGCCGAATTCTCGAAGTCGGTTCTGTCGTTCGGATTCGGTGCCATGGGCTCAACCTTCGACTCGAGATTGTCACTCGGTACCCGGAACGAACGGGCAGGCTGTGCAGTGTCGAGAATACGGCGCCGACTCCGTCCCAGGGGTACGAACGGCCGACAGGGCCGCGTGACCGAGGAGGAACACCATGAAGTACCTGCTGCTCAAGCACTACCGAGGCGGACCGGACCCCGTCGGCGACGCGGTGCCGATGGACCGGTGGACGCCCGACGAGGTCGACGCGCACATCCGGTACATGCGTGACTTCGCGGCGCGGCTGGAGGAATCCGGGGAGTTCGTCGACGCGCAGGCACTGGCGCCCGAGGGCGCCTTCGTGCGGTACGACGGCGAGGGACGCCCGCCCGTGACGGACGGTCCGTTCGCCGAGACGAAGGACCTGATCGCCGGCTGGATGATCATCGACGTCGACTCCCGCGAACGCGCGTACGAACTGGCCGCGGAACTGTCGGCCGCGCCCGGCCGCGGCGGCGAACCGCTCCACGAATGGCTCGAGGTGCGGCCGTTCCTCACCGAGCCGCCCACGGTGACCGAGTGAACGAGGCCCTGCTGCGGGAACTGGTGCCCGCGGTGATCGGCGTCCTCGTCCGGCGCGGCGCGGACTTCGCGTCGGCCGAGGACGCCGTGCAGGAAGCGCTCATCAGGGCGCTGGAAACGTGGCCCGACGATCCGCCGCGCGACCCGAAGGCCTGGCTCGTCGCCGTCGCGTGGCGCAAGTTCCTCGACGCGGCCCGCGCCGAATCGTCGCGGCGGGGCAGGGAGGTGGCCGTGGACGCCGAGCCGGTTCCCGGCCCGGTTCCCGTCACCGACGACACGCTGCGGCTGTACTTCCTGTGCGCGCACCCCACCCTGCCGCCGGCCTCGGCGGTCGCGCTGACGTTGCGGGCGGTCGGAGGCCTGACGACCCGGCAGATCGCCGCGGCCTATCTCGTTCCCGAGGCGACCATGGCGCAACGGATCAGCCGGGCCAAGCGGAAGCTCGCGGGACTACCGCTGGACCGCCCGGGCGATCTCGCGACCGTGCTGCGGGTGCTCTACCTGGTCTTCAACGAGGGCTACGGCGGCGCCGTCGACCTGGCGGCCGAGGCGATCAGGCTGACCCGCCAGCTCGTCGCTCTCACCGCCGAACCCGAGGTCGCGGGACTGCTCGCGCTGATGCTGCTGCACCACGCCCGCCGCGCGTCGCGCACCGGTCCGGGAGGTCGCCTGGTGCCGCTCGCCGAACAGGATCGCTCGCGGTGGGACACCGCGGTGATCGCCGAGGGAGTGACGATCCTGCAGCGCGCGCTGGCCCGTGACCGTCTCGGCGAATACCAGGCGCAGGCCGCGATCGCCGCCCTGCACGCGGACGCCTACAGCGCCGCCGAGACGGACTGGGTGCAGATCGTCGAGTGGTACGACGAGCTGCTGCGCCTCACCGCCAGCCCCGTCGTGCGACTCAACCGGGCCGTCGCGGTGGGGGAGGCGGACGGACCGCAGGCGGGGCTGGCCGCGCTCGCCGAGGTCGATCCCGGCCTGCCGCGGTACACCGCGGCGGCCGCGTACCTGCACGAACGCGCCGGTGACCTGTCCGTCGCCGCCGCGTTGTATGCCGAGGCCGCGCGGGTCGCGCCCAGCGTACCGGAGCGCGATCACCTCACCCGCGAGGCCGCGCGGGTGAGGCAACTGCTGCGCCCGTAGCCGGAGGCGAATGACCTGCCGACGGAAAAGACAGCCGCGCGCGTGAGGACGCGCGCGGCTGTCTTTCGTCTGGGCGAACTGCTGTCAGGCGTCGGGGGTCTGCGCCTGGATCTGCTTGCGCACCTCGTCCATGTCGAGGGCCTTGACCTGGGTCACCAGCTCCTCGAGCATGGCCGGGGGCAGGGCACCGGCCTGACTGAAGACGCGCACACCGTCGCGGAACGCCATGATCGTCGGGATCGAGCGGATGTCCCACTGCGCGGCGATCATCTGCTCGGCCTCGGTGTCGACCTTCGCGTGCACGACGTCGGGATGCTTCTCGGACGATGCCTCGAACGTCGGCGCGAACTGCCGGCACGGACCGCACCATGAGGCCCAGAAGTCGACGAGGACGACGCCGTCGCCGCTGACGATCTCGTCGAAGTTCTGCTGCGTGAGTGTCTGGGTAGCCACGGTGTTCCTTTCGATCGGATGCTCCGGCCGCTTCAACACCCGGGCACGCTCGATTCTTCCCGATGCCGTCCGGCGCCGTTCACGAGACCGGCACCGGTTCCGTCCGGAACGTGCGCCGGTAGGCCTGCGGGGTGGTGTGCCGTGCCCGCAGGAAATGCTGCCGCAGCACCGCGGCGGTGCCGAATCCGACGCGGTCGGCGATCACGTCGACCGGCAGATCGGTGTTCTCGAGCAGTTGCTGGGCGGCGTGCACCCGCTGGTCGCGCAGCCACCGCGCCGGGGTGGTGCCGGTCTCGGCGGTGAACCGTCGTGCGAACGTGCGCGCCGACATGTGTGCCTTCTCCGCGAGCACCGCGACCGGCAACTCCCGGTCCAGATTCTCCGTCATCCAATCGAGAAGCGGGGCAAGGGTTTCGGACTTGCATTCGGGCAACGGCATCGCGACGTACTGGGCCTGCCCGCCGTCGCGGTGCGGCGGCACCACCATGCGCCGCGCGATCGTGTTCGCGACGTGGGCGCCCTGTTCGGTGCGGACGATGTGCAGGCACAGGTCGATTCCGGCGGCGGTACCGGCGCTGGTGAGCACCGCGCCGTCGTCGACGTAGAGCACGTCGGGATCGACCTTCGCCGCCGGATACATCTCGGCCAGCCGCGCGGCGTGCTTCCAGTGTGTGGTGCAGGGCCGCCCGTCGAGCAGACCGGCGGCGGCCAGGGTGAAGGCGCCGGTGCACATGCTGGCCACGCGCGCGCCGCGCTCGACCGCGGCCCGCAGCTTCTCGAACAGCGGTTCCAGGTCCCAGGTGTCGTCGTCGGGGCCGCACACGTAGCTCTGGTCCTGAGGCGACGCCACGCCGGTGCCGCCGGCGGGCACGATGATCAGGTCCGCGGTATCGAGGAGGTCCAGGTCGTACGGGACGTCGATGCTGTAGCCGAACCTCGTGGTGACCGGCAGCGGCGTGCCCCGGATCAGCGTGAAATCGTAGGTGGGCAGGCCGTCGTCCGACCGGTCGAATCCGAACACCTCGCACGCGACGCCGAGTTCGAACGCCTCGATACGGGGGAGCAGCGGCACCACCACGGTCTTCAACATGTCTGCCAGTGTGCCACCGGATTGGCAGAAAAACGAGGAAAACTGTCATCTCTGCCACTGTCGGTGAAAGACGGTGCGGCGCACGCTGGATCCCATGACCGCCCTGCTCGTCTTCGCCCTCGTCCTCGTCGTCCTGACGGCGCTGTCCCTGGCCGAACTCACTCCCGATACCCACAGTGAGACAACCCAATTCGGCGACTACCGATTCTGAATCGGTGGCCCGGTCACACCACGCGCCACTCGCGCTTCGCCTGACCGTCCCACCGCCGGATCCCCGCCGACGTCCCGTCCAGGTCGTGCCTCGCCGCATGCGTCGCGACGATCGCCGCGCCGATCCGGCCGGCCGGCACCCGCCGCGCCAGCGTCACGTGCGGCGTCCACTCCCCGGGCCGGATGTGCGGCGGGATCCCCGGACACTGCTCGAGCAGAGCGAACACCTCGCGGTGCAGGGTGAGCAGTTCGACCGTCGGCACCACCAGTCGCGCCAGCGTCGCGTGCCGGTCGCCGAAGACCACGATCCCGCCGAGCCGCAACTCGATCGGCGACCCGTCGATCCGCTCCCGCATCTGCCCCTCGATCCCGGGCGGGATCGACGCCGCGACCGCGAGCGTGATGTGCGGCCGGTTGGTCTCGGTGCGCACGCGCGCGGCACTGCTGATCCCGGCGCCGAGCAGCCGATCCCATTCGGCCCGCACCGCATCGTCGAGCCGATCGTCGAGCAGCAGTTCCACGGACTGCACCATGGTGCGCAATCATTACGCGGTGACCGACTCCACCGCAACGACCGCCCCGTCCACCTCCTCCGGCCACCGCATCGGCCTGCTCGTCGGTGACGGGATCGGCCACGAGATCGTGCCCGCCACCCGGCGCGTCGTCGACGCCGCGGTCGCCGCGGCCGGTGGACCGGCGATCGACTGGGTGCCGCTGCCGCTCGGCGCGGACGCGATCGCCACCCACGGCACCCCCATCCCGCAGTCCACGCTCGACGCCCTCGCCGACCTCGACGCGTGGATCCTCGGCCCGCACGACAACGCGTCCTATCCCGAACCGTTCCGCAGCGAACTCACCCCCGGCGGCCGCATCCGCAAACAGTTCGACCTGTACGCGAACATCCGGCCCGCGAAGGCCCTGCCCGGCGTGCGTGCGGTCGTGCCGAAGATGGACCTGGTCATCGTGCGCGAGAACACCGAGGGCCTGTACGCCGACCGGAACATGGCCCTCGGTTCGGGCGAGTTCATGCCCACCCCCGACGTCGCGCTGGCCGTCGGGGTGTTCACCCGCGCCGCGTGCGAACGGATCGCGCACATCGCGTTCGGACTCGCCGCTCGCCGACGCCGGCGCGTGACGATCGTGCACAAGGCGAACGTGCTCTCCATGACCACCGGCCTGTTCCGCGACGTGTGCCGCGAGGTCGGCGCCCACTATCCCGGCATCGCGGTCGACGACGAACACGTCGACGCCATGGCCGCGCACCTGGTGCGGCACGGCGGCGACTACGACGTCGTCGTCACCGAGAACATGTTCGGTGACATCCTCTCGGACCTCGCCGGGGAACTTGCCGGCTCGCTCGGCACCGCCGGGTCGATCAACGCCTCCGCGACGAAGGCGATGGCGCAGGCCGCGCACGGCGCCGCGCCCGACATCGCGGGCCGCAACCGCGCCAACCCGACGGCACTGTTCCTGTCGGCGGCGATGCTGCTCGACCGTATCGCCGTCACCGCCGACCGCCCGTATCTGCAGCGCGCGGCGCACCGCGTCGAGCACGCCGTCGAGGCGACCATCGCCTCGGGTGTCGCGACCGCCGATCTGGGCGGGCAGGCCTCGACCGCGGAGTTCACCGAGATCGTGCTCGCCCGCACCCGCCTGCGGTGAGGGTCACACGGGCGGCGAGGTGCATGTCGGGGCGCGCATTCCGGGACACCGGGGCACCGTCCGGTTACTGTTCGATTGTGGACGAACCCGCCGGATCGGAACCTGCCGCCCGCCGACGTCGGCGACGTGCCCCGGCATGGATTCTCGCGCTCGCGCTGGTGCTTGCGGTCGCGACCGGATGCGTGAGCAACACCGAATCGACGGTGCCGCCCGGTGACCCGATCCGGGCCGAGAAGGTCGACGAGATCGCGGCCCAGCTACCCGAGTCCATCGCGGCCGCCGGTCAGATCAAGGTCGGATCGAACCCGCCGTACGCTCCCAACGAGTTCAAGGACGACGAGGGCAATATCGTCGGGTACGCGGTGGAACTGCTCAACGCGATCGGCGACGTCCTCGGCGTCACGATGAACATCAACGAAGCGGATTTCGACCGGATCATCCCGGCCGTGCAGTCCGGCACCTTCGACATGGGGTCGTCGTCGTTCACCGACACCAAGGAACGCGAGAAGTCCGTCGACTTCGTCACCTATTTCAGCGCCGGCGTGCAGTGGGCGCAGCGCGTCGGCGACGACGTGGACCCGAACAACGCGTGCGGCCTACGCGTCGCGGTGCAGACCACCACCACCGAGGACATCGACGAGATTCCGGCCAAGAGCGAGGCGTGCGTCGCCGCGGGCAAACCCCCCATCGACAAGGTCAAGTACGACAGCCAGGACGAGGCCACCAACGCGCTGATCCTCGGCCGCGTCGACGCACTGTCCGCGGACTCGCCGATCACCGCGTACGCGATCGAACGCAGCGAGGGCCGGCTGGAGACGGCCGGGGAGGTGTTCGACTCCGCTCCGTACGGTTTCGTCGTCGCGAAGGACTCTCCGCTGGGGCCGGTCCTGCAGCAGGCCGTGCAGGAGCTGATCGACTCCGGTGTGTACGCGCAGATCGCGGAGCGGTGGGGCATGGAAGACGGAATGATCGACACCGCGCAGATCAACGCTGCGCCGAGCTGACGGAAGGGGTCCGATGAGCGAGCAGTCGAGCTCCGTGAGCGGCCCGGAGGCCGGGACCGAACCGGCGCCCATCGAGGCGGTGCCGCTGCGCCGGCCCGGACGGTGGATCGCAGGTGTCGTCGTCGCCGTACTCGTGGCGCTGTTCCTGTGGGGCGCGGCGACCAACGAGGCGTACCGCTGGGACATCTACGCGCAGTACCTGTTCGATCGGCGGATCACCGCGGCGGCGTGGAAGACGATTCAGCTCACCGTGCTCGCGATGATCCTCGCGGTTCTGCTCGGGATCGTGCTCGCCGTCATGCGGCTGTCGCCGAATCCGGTGCTGCGGACCGTCTCCTGGGTGTACCTGTGGATCTTCCGCGGCACCCCGGTGTACGTGCAGTTGGTGTTCTGGGGCCTGTTCCCGGCCATCTACAAGCAGCTCGACCTGGGCATCCCGTTCGTGCACCAGTTCGTGCACATCGACCTGCAGGGCATCAACGCCGCGTTCCTGTTCGCGGTCATCGGCCTCGGCCTGAACGAGGCCGCCTACATGGCCGAGATCATCCGTGCCGGAATCGGTTCCGTCCCGGAAGGCCAGACCGAGGCGTCCACGGCCCTGGGCATGTCGTGGGCGCAGACCATGCGCCGCACGATCCTGCCGCAGGCGATGCGGGTGATCATTCCGCCCACCGGCAACGAGCTCATCAGCATGCTCAAGACCACCTCGCTGGTCGCGGCCGTGCCGTACACGCTCGAGCTCTACGGCCGTGCGCGCGACATCTCGGGCGCCAACTTCCAGCCGATCCCGCTGCTGCTGGTCGCCGCCACCTGGTACCTCGCCATCACCAGCGTCCTCATGGTCGGCCAGTACTTCCTCGAACGGCACTACTCGAAGGGCCTGAGCCGCCGACTCACCGCCCGCCAGCTGCAGGCCCTCGCCGACGCGCAGGGCAAACCGTTGCCGCCCGGTCGCGGGGGCGGCGTCGCACCCGGAGGTGACGCACAGTGACGCCCATGGTCCAGGCCGATCGGGTCTGCAAGAACTTCGGCGCGGTCCAGGTGCTCAAGGGCATCTCGCTCCAGGTCGAGCGGGGGAACGTGACGTGTCTGATCGGCCCGTCCGGTTCCGGGAAATCGACGTTCCTGCGGTGCATCAACCACCTCGAGCGGGTCGACGCCGGACGCCTGTACGTCGACGGCACCCTGGTCGGCTACGCCGAGCGTGGCGGCAAACTGCACGAGCTGCACCCGCGGGAGGCGGCCAAGCAGCGCCGCGACATCGGCATGGTGTTCCAGCACTTCAACCTGTTCCCGCACCGGACCGCGCTGGCCAACGTGGTGGAGGCCCCGGTCCTGGTGAAGAAGAAGCGCCGCAGCGAGGCCACCGAACGAGCCCGCGAACTGCTCGATCGGGTGGGCCTGGCCGACAAGGCCGACGCGTATCCGGCGCAGTTGTCCGGCGGTCAGCAGCAGCGGGTCGCGATCGCGCGGGCGCTGGCGATGGACCCGAAACTGATGCTGTTCGACGAACCGACCTCCGCGCTGGACCCCGAACTGGTGGGGGAGGTGCTGTCGGTGATGAAGGACCTCGCCGCCGGAGGCATGACCATGATCGTGGTCACCCACGAGATGGGATTCGCACGGGAGGTCGCCGATCAACTGGTGTTCATGGACCGCGGGGTCGTCGTGGAGGCCGGGGATCCGCGCGCGCTGCTGAGCAACCCGCAGCACGAGCGCACCAAGACGTTCCTGTCGAACCTGTTGTGATCGGTGTGCCTTTCCGGCGGTCGGGACCGCCGGAAAGGCACACCGATCATCCCAACGCGGCCTTGATGTCGGTCTTGAGGACCTTGCCGACCTTCGAACGCGGCAGATCCGGCCATACCTCGATCTGCTTGGGGGCCTTCACCGATCCGATGCGCTCCTTGACGAATGTGGTGAGCTCGGCCGGATCGATGCTGCGGTCGGGCTGGGGTTGCACGACCGCGACGACGCGTTCGCCCCACTTCTCGTCCGGCAGACCGATGACCGCGCAGTCCTGGACCGCGTCGTGCGCGAGGATCGCCTGCTCGACCTCCGTCGAGTACACGTTGAATCCGCCGGTGATGATCATGTCCTTCGCACGGTCCACGATGAACAGCAGCCCCGAGTCGTCGAGATAGCCGATGTCTCCGGTGTGGTGCCACCCGAACCGGCTCGCGTCCTCGGTGGCCTCGGGATTCTTGTAGTAGCCGGACATCACGAGCGACGAGCGGATGACGATCTCGCCGCGCTCCTCGGTGCGAAGCAGTGTCCCGTCCTTGTCCATGACCGCGACCGTCACGAGCGGTGTCGGCCGGCCGGCGGAGCGGAGGACCTCGGTGGCGATCGATCCGTCGGCGCGGCGGTGTTCTTCCGGCGGCAGCACCGAGATCATCATCGGCGCCTCGGTCTGGCCGAACAACTGTGCCATCGGCCCGATCCGGTCCAGGGCCTCGGCGAGCCGGGTCGGGCTCATCGGAGCCGCGCCGTACCAGAAGCACATCAGACTCGACAGGTCCGTGGCGTCCAGGTCCGGATGCGCGAGAACCATGTAGATCAGCGTGGGCGGCAGGAACGTGTGCGTGACCCGGTGCTCGGGAATCAGCCGCAGGAACTGCCCGACGTCCGGCGTGCGCATGATGACGATCTCGCCGCCGGACGCGAGCACCGGGAAACACAGCACGCCTGCGGCGTGGGTGAGCGGCGCCAGCGCGAGATAGACCGGACGAGCACCGCGGGTCGGGAACGGATAGCTCATCAGGGTCAGCGCCGTCATCGTCTCGAGGTTCGTGCCGGTCAGCTGCACACCCTTGGGCCGACCCGTGGTGCCGCCGGTGCCGACGATCATCGCGAGATCGTCGGGTGCGGTGACCACCGGTATGGGACCGCCGAGGGGGGTCGTGCGGAATTCGTCCCAGCTCAGCACGTCGGGACCGGAGTCGCCGTCGAGTTGCACCCAGGTGTGGATCGAAGGCAGGTCCGGGCGGATCCGCTCCACCAGATCCCGATAGGCCGACGCGTACAGCAGCACCTCGCAGTCGAAGCGGTCGAGGATCTCCCGGTTCTCGGCGGCCTCGTTGCGCGGGTTGACCGGGCACCAGACCGCAGCGGCGCGGCTGATGCCGAACACGCACGCGAACGCGAGCGGATCGTTGCCGGACAGCACGGCGACCTTGCTCCCGCTGCGCACACCGTGCGTCACGAGCGCATGGGCCACGTCGTCGGACAGGGCCTGCACCTGCGCATACGTCCAGGTGTCGCCGTCCGTGGTGAAGCACGGCCGGTCCGGCCCGAGGGACGCACCCTTGTCGAGGTAGTCGACGATCCGCATCGTCAGTCCTGAACTGTCAGAACCGGTTTCGAGACCAGACCGAAACTCCGCAGGATTCCGAGCAGTTCGTGATGGCCGAATGCCTGGCACCCGCTGGCGAATCCGATCCGCTTCGGCGGCTGCTGGATCAGCCAGTGGGCCGAGAACGCCTGGAGCAGGCCGGTCTGCTGGTAGTTGCTGTTGCCGTGGATCACGCAGTGCGCGCGGCCGAGCGGGCCCGACGCGTGCACCGAGTCGAGTGATTTGTTGACGCGGGGATTCTCGCGCGGCGGCATGACGTTCATGACCTGCCGGGCGGTCGCGGTCAGCGCGGCGTCCCGGTCCTCGGGCGTCATGTCCTTGGTCGCCTCGAGCGCCTGCGCGACGATCTGTGGAACCCCGTGCATCAGTGCGGCATTGAAAACCCCGCCCTGCGCCTTGACGTTCGCGACGCGTGGATCGCGGCGGAACCAGACCGGATGCGACGTCCCACCCCACGGCAGCGACTGCGCGAGTTCGTGCTGACCGGGCACGACGAGGGGGACGAGTCCCTGTCCGGGATCGAACGGGACGTACTCGTTCTGCTCGAGATAGTGCGCGGCGGACGTCGCGGCGTTGACCAGAATCGTGCGGGTCGACGCGATGGTCGGGCTACCACCCCAGAACACGGCGATATCAAGGGTATCGAGACCCGGTGTCTCCAGGCACAGTTGGGCCGCGATCTCACCGGTGGTGTACATCTGCGCGATCCCGGGTGCGAGGAGCAGACCGGCGTCGGCGAACTTCGCGCCGTACTGTTCGTCGCACGTGATGAGCCAGTCCTGCTCGCCCGTGGTGTCGGTGTAGTGCGCGCCCGCCGCCAGGCAGGCCCGCACCACCTCGGGCCCGAGATCGGAGAACGGCCCGACGGTGTTGAGGACGACGTCGGCATCCTCGAACAGCGAGGTCAACGCCTCGACGGTGTGCTCGACCTGCACCACCTCGAAGTCGGCGGTCTCGATGCCGGGCACGTGCGTGCGCATCGACTCGTCGACCTTCGCCTTGTCGCGACCGGCCGCGACGAACGGGATGCGGAACTGACGCAGGAATTCGCAGACGAGGCGACCGGTGTATCCGGAGGCGCCGTAGACGACGACGCGGCGGGCGGCGTGTGCCGGGTTCGGTGTGCTCACGGGTCCGCTCCTCACATTCCCATGCCGCCGTCGACCGGGAGGCCGACACCGTTGACGAATCGTGCTGCGTCCGAGGCGAGGAACACCACGGTGTCCGCGATGTCCTCGACGGTGCCCAGACGCCCGGACGGGGTCAGCTCCACGACGGCCGCGACCGCCTCCTCGGCTGAGCCGAAGAGCCCGATCGTGGCCATGTCGTTCGCGAGTCCGGCACCCATCGCGGTCGGGACGAGGCCGGGATAGACGCAGTTGACGCGGACGCCGTAGCCGAGTTTGCCGCTCTCCATCGCGGCGACGCGGGTCAGCCGGTCGACGGCGGACTTGGTGGCCGAGTAGACCGCGATGCCCGGGAACGCGATCGTCGCGGCGACCGAGGCGACGTTGACGATGCAGCCGCCGTTGCCCGCGGCGCCGCCGGGCCGCATCGCCCGCAATCCGTGCTTGAGGCCGAGAGTGGTGCCGAGGATGTTGATGTCGAGCATGCGGCGGACGGCATCGACTTCGACATCGGTGACCAGGCTCGTGATCTCGATACCGGCGTTGTTCACCAGCACGTCGAGGCCCCCGGCGATCTGGACGGTCTCCGAGATCGCGCGCTCCCAGTCGTCTTCCCTGGTCACATCGAGATGGACGAATCCGTGCTTCCGGCCCCCGTCGGACGGCAGCGCCGCGGCGACGTCCGCCCCGCTGTCCTGGATGTCGGCGACGACGACGCTCGCACCGGCGGCCGCGAGGGCCTTGGCCATTCCTTCACCGAGGCCTTGAGCCCCACCGGTGACCAGTGCACGGCGCCCGGTCAGATCGAACACGCTCATGGAGATCTCCTGTGTGGTCTGCGGGGCGTACGGACGGGGCAGGGGGAGATGGGCCGGTGCGTGGACCGGCTCGCTGCGGCCGGCAGCCCGTGATGTGGCGTACATCACATCGTGCTCGAATGCTTGACGACTGTCAAGGAGAACTCGGACGAGTGGCCCGAGAATTCTGGACGACTGTCAAGTCGCTTGGCTGTCAACTAGACTGGCAAGCAATGAACCCCCTGGCGACGCCTGCCGGTCGGTCGATTCGCAGTCGGCAGGACAAGTACGACGAACGCCGTGTGCAGCTGGCCGAATCGGCCCTGGCGACACTCGGCGAACTCGGCTACGCGCGCACCTCCCTGCGGGAGATCGCGCAGAACTCGCCGTTCTCGCACGGGGTCGTGCACTACTACTTCAAGGACAAGACCGACCTGATCCTGCACTGCGTCCGCTACTACAAGGCGCGGTGCATGACCCGCTACGACGAGGTTGTCGCCACCGCACGGACCGCGGAGGAACTGCGCCGCGGGTTCGCCGACAAGCTCGCAGAGACCCTGCGCACCGAGGCGCCGATGCACCGGCTGTGGTACGACCTGCGCAACCAGTCGATGTTCGATCCGGCGCTGCGCGAGGACGTCGCGGCGATCGACGGGGGATTGTGCGACATGATCGATCGTGTCCTGACCCGTTACGCCGAATTGTCCGGTGCGGCATTGCGATACGACCGGCATACTGCCTACGCGATGCTCGACGGGGTGTTCCTCTCCGCGTTGCTCGAGTGCGTCATCGAACGTGATGCGCTCGTTGCCGGAGAGAGCGATGCTGAGGCTTCCGCGAGGGTGGCACCGGATCGGCTGGGGGACAAGGTGTTCGATCTCCTTCCTGATCTCGTCGCCGCACTGTGATCGGACTCGGATGCTTCCGATCCTGCTATCGCGCGATCGCGGGCTGGATCGCTTGTGGAAGGTAGGGAAAGCGTCGGCAACTCCAGGGTGGGTGATGGTTCCAGTGCGTGGGTCGATACCACGATTCGGTTTTCTCCTCGGGTGCGGAAGCGGCGGTCGGAATCTTGTGACGCGACAAGGCCTATGGCGCCGGCGCCCTGCATTCACGCCGGCTGAGTGGCCGAATAGATGTCGCGGTACTCGACGCGGAGAGACTTCTTGTCCAGCTTGCCGACGCTGGTGCGAGGAAGGTCGGACCGCACGAGGACGGTATCGGGTAACTGCCACTTCGCGAACCGCGTGCCGAGCAATTCCTGTACCTCCCGCAGGGGCAAGTCCTCTCCGTCAGCCGTAACGACCAGCACCAGCGGTCGCTCCTGCCACTTCTGATGCGGAACCGCCACTACCGCGGCCTCGCTGACTCGCGGGTGCATCATGATCAGGTTCTCCATGTCGATGGACGAGATCCACTCGCCTCCGCTCTTCACCACGTCTTTGAGCCGGTCGGTGAGTTTGAGATGGCCGGTCGGTGTGACCGTGCCGAGATCGCCACTGCGCCAATAGCCGTCCACAAACTGATCGGGATCCGGCTCACGTCCGAAGTAGCTCGTGGTGATCCACGGTCCTCGCAGCCATACCTCGCCGATACTGACGCCGTCGTGCGGAAGTTCGTGCCCCTGACTGTCGACGATCCGCACATCGACCCCGTTCACCGGAAGACCTTGGCAGCGTTTGAGGTCCCACTTCTCATCCTCGGAAAGGCCACCGAGGGAAAACTTCACGCCGCGGTTGACGAAGGTGGTCGGGGTGGTCTCGGTAGCGCCGTAGGCGTGGATCACGTCCGCGCCCACCTCGTCGTGGAAGCCACGCATGAGCGCGAGTGGCGGCTCGGTGGATCCGGACAGCAGCCGAGTCCGGCTCAGGTCGGGCTTGATGTCCAGGGTGCGGATGTACTCCAGCATGGGCCCGAATATCGCCGGTGCGCCGTTCGCCACTGTCACTGTCTCGGCGATCATTGCGTCCACCAGCACTCCGATATCCGCGGCGGTGTACGCCCCGGGCAGAACGATGCGGGCCGCGGTGTACACCGCCGACTGCGGTAGACCCCAGCTCTGTGCGTGGAACATCGGGGTGATCATCATGACGGTGTCCTCAGCGGACATCAGCAGGTTCGCGGCCTGCGCCATGGTGTGCAGGCAGATGCCGCGGTGCGAATAGTAGACGCCCTTCGGTCGCCCGGTGGTTCCGGTGGTGTAGCAGGCGCTGTATGCGGACCGTTCGTCGATCACCGGCCAGTGGTATTCCGAGGGCACCTGTCTCACCGATTGCTCGTAATCGGCCACAGCCGGCAACGTGGTCTCGATCTCGGTGACCGGGCGATCGGCCATGATCACCCACCGGCGGACGCCGGGGGCGTGCGGTGCGATGGCCTCCGCCACGCCGATCAACGATTCGTCGACCAGAATCACCGAAGCACCGCTGTGCGCGGCCACGTACCCGAGGTCCTCCGGCGAGAGCCGAAGGTTCATCTGCAGCATCACGGCTCCGGTGCCGGGGATCGCCCAGTACAGCTCGAAATGCCTGCGGCTGTTCCAGTCCAGGATCCCCACCACCTCTCCCGGCTGCACGCCCAGCGCCTCGAGTACGTTCGCGGCGCGTTGCACCCCGGTGTAGGCGTCGGCGTAGGTGTACCTGTCCCAACCCCCGTCAGGTGTCCGGTACACGATTTCCTGTTCCGGGTAGGTACGTGCCGAATGCCGCAGCAGCGTACTGGTGTTGAGTTGGTAGTCGTCGCCGTGAGTGGATCGATGTCCGGTGATCATGGTCATGGTGCTGCTCCTGCATAGTCGTTCGGCGTCGTGAGTGCCGGAAGAAGGAAGATGAGATGGAGGGGCGGATCGAGTCGATCGTCCGGGTCAGTGGGCAGCTCGCTCCGCGAGATGGATGGCATCCCGGTCCGGATTCGCCAGCAACGTCACGGCAAGTCCGGACACGATCAGAAGAACCGCTCCGATCAGGAAAACGGTGTGGTAACCCGATGCCGCCTGGTGTGCGGCCTGGATGAGGCGGCCGGCGAGGAACGGTGCGATGACCCCCGCGGCGCCGAGGAACGCAAACAGCACGCCCAGTACCGCTCCGCGCTGCCCCACCGGGGTGATCTGGGCGACGGCCGCGCTGGATGCGGGGAAGGTAGCGGTGAACAGGTTGAATGCAGGCAGCATCAGGATGAGCTGCAGCGTACCGTCGGCGAATACGAAGCCCACCATGCAGAGCCCGGCGATCACCACCGCGATCCCGGCCACACCGGCTCGCGCCCACCGGGTCGGTAGACCGCGGGCAATCAGTGTCCGCGACACCACGGGGCTTCCCCCCGAGATGTGGACACCAATTCCTATGCGGCGGAAGCCAGCATAGTCGATCGTTGCTCGAACTCGATCGGACAGATCTGACCGAGAGTGGAATGCCTCCTTCGTGTGTTGT
>Ga0182742_1001191_pt1 | contig 34922 bp, 38 predicted proteins | sample eDN5th37CBELigMG_FD_128880 | JGI IMG/M metagenome (GOLD analysis project Ga0182742, IMG submission 128880) | Enriched Miracle-Growth compost microbial communities from Emeryville, California, USA - eDNA 5th pass 37_C BE-Lig MG (version 2)... ... | reverse complement strand
GACTTTGCCGACTCGAAGCCCGCCTACAGTAAAATACCTTAAAGCATCGGCGATTATCGATGCTGAATCACTATATGTATCAGGTAACTTATCAGACTCATTATGAGAAGAGGTCAATCTTTTGCGATGAATAAGCTTGGGATTTGATATGCTAAGATATAGTAAGAAACCAATGACAGGCAAAACAAGGACAATTACTATCCAATTCAAAGCTTTGGCTGGCCGACGAACTTCCCAAATGGCTATGAATAAGATAAAGAACGTATTTAACAGGTATAGAAAAAAAATCCACTCCAACTAAAAACCTCCCTAGTTTTTCTCTTAACATATACAAACTATGTAGTAAGTATACGTTTGGAATACATAGGAATTGTTTAGGTAGACATTTTCTCATGAGTGGTGAGACATCCTAAATAATTGTGTAATTCGTTTGTTTTGTCAAAGGGATTTTAACATTGGAAATGGATTTAAAAACAAAAGGTTCTGCCCCCTTATCACTCATTTCTTTTGGAGGCCATACACATAAATCAAATGGATAATCCGATCCTGCCACCACCCGATCTTCTCCAACTGTTTTTACAAGAAAGTCTACACTATCCTGATTCCAGAGAACCGTATCATACCAAAAACGACTCAAATATTCGGAAGGGAGAGCCTGTAAATTAGAAGAAACTAGTTCCCATTGCTCGCTCGTAGCCTTTATCTAACCTACCTATTTGATAGGGGAGGAATCCTCCTCCATGAGCAAATAATATTTTGACATCTGGATATCAATCGATCATCCCACTTAATAGCACATCTGTTGCACAAACGGTTGTTTCCCATGGAACTCCGATTAAATTAGGCATCATTCTCCTTTTTAATCGGGGATCTTCACATAACAACGGATGGATGAAAATAACCGACTTTAACCTGTTGGCTTCTTCAAAAAATGGTCGAAAAAAATCGTCTGACAGCATATGTTGTTCAATTCCAGGCCCGATGATGGCTCCCTTTAACCCAATGTTCATGGCTTCATTTAACACTTCAGCAGCTTTATTAGGATGTGCCAATGGTACCGTTCCAACGGCTGATAACTTACCTGGGTTTACAGCTATTAACTGTGCGAGTGATTGGTTATAGATTCTCGACATCTCTTTTGTAATATCTAATGGAAAATCATATAAAAAGAGTTGTGGAATCGCAGAAATCATGGAATGTGTAACATTCGCTTTTTCTTGGTCGTGCATATATAAATCAAAATCAGTAAAGGCTTTCTTTAATTCAAACCCCCACTTTTGATTGATGAATAGAAAATCCTCTTTATTGTTCTCTTTTTTAATCCACTCGGCATTGACTGCCTGTTTATTTTCCTTAAGCCAGTTCAGTACATCATTTGGGATGAAATGAGTATGAAAGTCATGCATAAATCCCTTCACTCCTTGTTATGAATAATTCAACACCTTTGTTTCTAGTGTGAATAATAGATGAATTAAAAGTAATACTGAAAGGAGAAACACCATGGATCTTCCTATTAATCTTTATCAATTACAATTGTTTTGTGCCGTTGTCGAGCATGGCAGTTACAACCAAGCTGCGAAAAGTTTGATGATGACCCAACCTGCATTAAGTTTACAAATCAAATCATTGGAAAAAAAAATTAGGAGCAAAGCTTTTTATACGGAAGGGAAATAAAATGGAACTTACAGACGTAGGTGTACTAACTAAACAATATGCCGCTAGTTTGCTTAGTCTTGAAAAACAGTTGCGTTCCTCAGTTGAAGAAATCATTTCTGGTGAAGCAGGACGCATTGCCATTGGTAGCAACCGACCTATAGGACGCTATCTCTTACCTAATTACATATTGAACTTCATGCAACAGTTTCCAACAGTAGAAATGACAACAATCTATGATAATACGGATTAAATTTATCGTTATGTATTGGATGGGAAAGTAAATGTTGGATTTGTAACATGGTCAACGGAACAAACAAGCCCTCCCAAAATGGTAAAACATTTAATTCACAAAGATTACTGGACGCTTGTTTGTTCAACAAGCTCTCCTTGGGCAACTTGGCAAGGTAGTATACAAGATGTTTTACGAAAGGCTCCTTTGATTGGTTCATTACCAGGGACTACTCATGGAGAAATGATTCATTTAGAATTACAGCGACTCGGTTTAGATATGAATGATTGTCACATTACTTTAAGACTTGATGATATTGAATCAATCAAAATGGCGGTAATATCTCATTTAGGCATTGCATTCCTTCCTCGAATGTCCATTGAAAGAGAATTAGCGAACAAGGAATTAGTTGAAGTTCCCTTAATAATGGAGTACAGCCCGTCTCTTGACTGCTATTTAATTGTAAAAGAAGGTGCATATATTACACCTACATTAGAAAAATTTATTAACTTTACTTTAGAAACAAGTGGTAGTGAATTTCTAAATACGTGATATCCTATGTAATATCTCGTATATCGTAAAAGGAATAATGCCAAATCTTTTATATTATATTTTGGGTAATTCTATCTATACTTTCAGATATTCTTGGTCTCCGTGTTTTCAATCTTGTAGATCACTTAAATGGCTGGAACATGTGGTAGTCATTTTTTGTTCGGTGTCATTCTCTTTGTTATGCTATATATTCATTATAAACGTCCATTATTAGCATGGGGATTATCAATTTATCATTATTATTTTCTTTTTAAATGTATTTAATGTGGATTTAGGTAATTTAAGATAAATTAAAAGTCGATTCATGGAAATCGGCTTTTTTAATGGGTTAAAGTTCCTTAGCGTTGTAAATCTATATTTTTCTGACGCTACCTCTAACAGGTCAATTCAGTATATAATTAAACTTCAGAAAGGGTGAAAGTAAAAATGAAACCAGATGGAACAGAAGAGTTTATTTCACTAGATCAGATTATTGTAACAGAAGAGTTTTTAAATTCACATCCTAGTGTTGAAAAAACACAGCAAGTCATAAATCATGTTAAACGGACAGGCTACTTAGATGAGCCCATTACGATTAATCGAAATACGAAGATTCTTACGGACGGCTACAGACGATATATTGTAGCTAAAAACGTGGGAATGAATCTAGTTCCTATTGTTTATGAGAAATAAATTTATACAATAGGCAGAATCATAAAAACCCCTGATATTAAATAAACTGTACCCTATAAGATAGACACTTTGAAAAAAGTCCATCTTATAGGGTACTTTTGTTTATAATGAGAAAAAAGATGTCGGAGCGGAATCAAGTGACTAAAATATACTTTACTAAAGAAGAACAATTAAAATGTAATCCCCATGTACAGGCTGTAAGTGAAAAAGCAATTACGTATACAGATGAATCGAAGCGTCACTTTATTGCGGAAAACGAGAAGGGAAAAACACCAGGTATATGACAGGTTGCAGAAGTGTCAAGAATAGCAATATCAATACCATTATGATGCGTATCAAGTACAGTTATAACCAAATATCCCGCATTTAGCGCAATAGCTTCTCCTGGCTCAAGATATACTTCTAAACGGTATTTATCCTGCATTTTCTTAATACAATCTTCCCTTGTAATGTGGTGACCACCGCCAAAATTAATCCATCCCATTTGTGACAGCCATGGCCCAAACTTTTCTTCCACCGCATTTAGAGTTGTTTCTAAGTCGTCAGAGTTTCGCTGACATAGTGTGTGAAAATGTAGCCCAGAAACGCCATCAAGCAAGTCAGGACGAAAATGCTCTATTGCTACACCGAATCTAGAACCTAGTGAACATGGATCGTAGATAGCATGTCCAATTTGTTTAGAGCATTCTTGGTTAATGCGCAAACCTACTTTTTTACCCGCTTGGAGGGCTATCTTTAAACTTTTCTAAATGGGAGAAAGAATTAAATATGATATGATCACAAACGGATATAATTTCATCTATTTCATCCTCGCAATAGGCAAGTGAAAAAATATGATTTTCTTTCCTCATTTCCTCGTATCCTAGACGTGCCTCATATAAGCCGCTTGCTTGCTGTACCACTTAAATACTTTGCAATCAGAGGATACATAACATGGTGTTAGCAATTCTTCAAATTTCATTTTTAGTCTAGTCTACAATCTTGGATTAAAGCTTTCCTTTCATACTATTTGCACGGATATTTAACAAATTTCTCTGAAATATAGATATCAAGCTTTTTCCTTTATACACTTAAACGATTTGAAATAGTAAACTTTTGTAGACACTCAGAACTAAGACGATAAGAAGCCACTTTCTTCTTCCACTGCTTGACCACATCAACGTGATCATCGTATCTATAAACATAGAATGTCATTTCTTTTTTTCTACTTTTTACGTTTATGACAAATGGAATAACACTCGTTTCTGGATTTAGAAACAAGTCTTCATTCCCTTGGAATATATTGTACCTTTTTAAAAATAGAGCTTCATTAAAAAGTTCGGTAAATCTATTTTTTTCTTCCTCTTCTAATTGCTTTCCGTTAAATGTTATAGTAATATCTTTTGAATTTAGTTTTGGATGAAGGGCAAAATTACTTACAAGCCATCCTACAAGTGCACTTGGGGGACTAGTTAACATTTTTAACAGTGCAAAAATCACCACAATAATAACCGTCCATGACATTTCATATCAACTCCTTAATTAATAATAAGTTTGATAGTAAAGCAAAATTTATTCTTCTCCCACTCAATACTCTCCTGTTTCGCGCTGTTTACTTCAGCTTAAATACATCAGGTCCTGCATAATCCCCAGTAAGATGCATATTCCTTCCATTGCAATATGACGGATTGTAGACTGCCAAGTTTCTCTTGAATCTGCCGTTGGAACAATATAAAGTTGAACTCCTTGAGCATACATAACTGCCATAGCCAGTGACATGTTATTTTCCCGTAAGGAGTATCAAATACAGGTAGTGTACTGCCCTCACCTTCTCCTCAAACAATCCGTTCTGCGACAGTCGGTTTTATCAATCAAGCGGTACAGAAACCACCTTTGCTCCCATTAAATGCGCTCCAAAATCATACTCACCAAAGAATGGAACAGGGACAATAATTTCATCTCCGGAATCAAGATATGTTTCTGAAATTAATGTAATTAATTCATCTGCTCCATTTGTAATAATTAACTGGCTGATAGACAAAGATAACTGTGATGCAATAACACTTTTTAACTTAATAGCATGTACATCAGGATATCGATTGATTCCAGAAACACAACTTGTTATAACATCAAGGGCTTTTGGTTAGGGACCAAACGGATTTTCATTTGATGCTAATTTGATAACCCTTGTTAATTCTAATTCCTTTTGTACTTCCCATAATGGTTTACCAGGTGTATAGGGTTTTATGCGGTCTAATACTTTACGCTAATTTATCATATTTATAGAGTTCATACCTCTTTCCTTCCAATCCTTATACATTCATTTCTAAACTGTATTATAAATAGACAATTGTGAATTAATCCACATACTTAACCACAAATCATTATTAATTAGCCTATGCGGATGTTTAATCATCCACTTCTTAATAATAAAGGATTTATAAGTTTTATAACCATCCAATTAGATATTTTTTTGACCATCCATTTGTCTTTAAAAGGAAAAAATCATGATTAATATCATGATTCCCCCTAAAAATGTTAGAGAAAATGAAGTGCTTCAGAAAATCTTTTAATTCCTTCATCAATGGATACCTCATCTTCTCTTGCAAAAGTAAAACGAACAAAACCTTTTTTTGATCCAATTGTTGAACCAGGGACATAAATAACTCCCCTTCTGATTGATTCTTCTAGTAATTGAATTTCATTAAAATCTTTTTTTATCTTGCACCATATATGTATTCCTCCTTGGGGAACAGAAAAATCAACCTGATCTTCCAAATAAAACTTAAGGCTAGTAACAATTTGATCCCTGCGTTTTTCTAATTCTTTCACTAATCTTTTGATATGAGCATGAAAATTTTTTGATTCTAAAAAATCATTTGCTATCCATTGATTAAAAATTGCATGACCAAAGTCTATTTGTTGTTTGGCGTCCGATAACCTCTCAATAACAGGTTTCGGCCCAATAAGCCATCCAATTCTTAACCCAGAAGCAACAATCTTTGACAAAGAGCTAATATATAAAACATTTCCATGAACATCCATCGATTTAAGCGTAGGAACTTGTTCCCCTGTAAAAGACGTTAAGCTATATGGATCATCTTCCACGACAGGAATCCCATGTTCTGAAGATATTTCTAAAATCTCCTTTCGCTGATTTTCGTTAAGTAAGTAACCTGTAGGATTTTGATAAGCCGGATTCAAAAATATCATTCTGATTCGATGTTTTTTATATAATGACAGTAATTCCTCTGGGTTTATTCCGTTCTTATCTACTGGTAAAAAATATGTCTTGATTCCTGCTGATTTAAATATTGGGAGATTATAACTATAAGACGGGTCTTCTAAAGCCACTGCATCTCCTGGCTTCAGAAGACATTGAACGATTAAGTGTAACGCTTGTTGTGCGCCAGATGTGATTAATATGGAAGAAGGAGACGTTTCAATTTGCCGAAGTTGTCTAACATGCTTTGTAATAGTATTTCTCAATATTTCATTTCCCTGTGGATGGTCATAACCTAAGCTCCCAATAAACGATCTAGTCGAAGTAATTTCTCTTAAGTATTCCATTGGAAAAAGATCTTCTGACAATTCTCCGCTAGCTAGATTAATTAATTTATGTTCAACGGCTTCTTTTCGTATCCGTTGAGTAACGGGTAAATTAGGTAAGAAAGAACCAGCCTCAATATATCTATTCCAGCTGGGAATACGTTTCTTAGTAATTCCCCATATATCCTTGCTTATAGTCGTCCCGCTTCCTCTACTTCTCTGAATAAGCCCATTTGATTCCAACTCACCATATGCAGCAACTACCGTGCTTCTATTTATATTTAGTTCCTTAGCTAAGTACCTTTCAGAAGGTAAGGGCTTGTCAGGTGGAAAGGTACCATCCGCTATTCCATTTTCAAGATATTCAGCAAGTTGTTTATAAATTGCTTTTTTTGCTTTTCGATCTGGTTTCCAATCCATATTAACCATCCTTATCTTTTATTCAGTATCTTTAACCAAATTATTATTTTCTTATTTGTATTCTTTACCCAACCCTGCTATATCCATAAATATATACAAAAACTACTCATAAAAAATAACCTATTATCACTATTAAAATAATAGGTTTAAAAATCATATCATTTGTTTTAAGAAAAAAATCTAATATATATACCAAGGCCTATTAAACCTAAGATAATAATGATTACATAGATTAAACTTAAATTTGTGAAGTTTCTTTTGGTTGAACTGCTATAATTATCGTCACCTTTCCCTGCAATTGATATTGTTGAAATAATAGCTATTATAAAAATAATAATTACCAAAGCAAACATGATCTTCATGTTGCCACCCCTTAGAACATTCTATGTTTATAGAAGAAAAATCAAATAAAACTCCTAAAATATATTATTGAATATAGCAAATGGATTTCTACTGTAAAGCATTTTTTAAATATTTCTATTATAAGAAAGTAACAGTAATTAGTCACCGTCCATTTCACTTTAAATTTACCCATCCAGTTAACGCTATAGATTATCAACAAATTGCTTCATTCTTTTCATTGCCCCTTGAATTTTTTCCATTGAAGTTGCATAGGAGCACCGAATATTCCCTTCACCACATTCTCCAGATGCCTTTCCGGGTACGACCGCTGCCTTATGCTGAATAAGGAGTCTTTCCGTGAATTCTTCTGATGTAAGTCCAGTTTGACGAATGGATGGAAATACAGAAAAACGCCCCTTCAGGCAAATGACAATTGGCCCCATTTCACGCAAATGTTTTACCATAAAATTATGTCGTTTTTAAATCTTCATATTCAAGTGTTTTATTATATAAAAGGACAAGACGGAAATGGAGAATTTCACATCACTAAGATGAAGCACAGGACAGTCCCTTGTCCCAGGTAGAAAAAAAGAAAAGTTCTGTGAAAAAGTTAAATCTCACAGAACTTTCTTTTTTGTTATTATTATTTCTTCCTATCTTTTTGGTTCTTCTTTTATCTAATTTTTATAACTGGGAGAGTGACCCTCGTCCCAGCGTTTCTATAATATAGATTTTTCGTCATATTTAGGAAGACTGATAGAGAAAAACGTCCCTTTTCCCTGTACACTTTTCACTGCAATTTCTCCACCAATTCCTTTTATTATACTAAATGCAACCATCATTCCCAAACCAGTTCCATTTTCCTTTGTTGTAAAAAAAGGTTCTCCTAATTGATTAATTTGTCGTTGAGTCATAACTATGCCCTTATTTTGAATGGTGATAGTTATATTGGATGTCCTATCACCATCTAAAGTAATATCTATTTCTCCACCCACTTGGAATAGATTCAATCCGATTTTTTAATATATATATTAGACACTGCTCGAATTTTTTTCTTTCTCCGAGGATTAAACAATCATTATTCTCCAATAAAGATGTATTTATTTTCACATTACTTTCTTCCGCTAAAGGAGTAAGTACTCTTATCCCATTTTCTATTGCTTGGGAAATCAGAATCCTATCACTATTTTTAGGGGCTGGGTTTGCAAAGGTCAAATAATCATCAATAATGTTTATTGCTTGATCTAACTCTTGTGCTGCTATTTTCAAGTAATTATTTCTTGACTCGATAGAAATCCTTTCATCTGACAGAAGCTGAATAAATCCTTTGGTCGCAGTAAGTGGGTTTCCTATTTCATGAGAAAAGCTTGCAGCAAGATGACTGGCACCATCTAGCTTCTTTAAAAAAAACACCTTCACTTTATCAAATATTACTGTTAGTTAGTGAAAGAAGCGACAGTTCTTTATTGAACAGTCGCTCTCAATAGCATAAGAAGGGAATTTTAAACTTGCAAAATTTCCTCTTAGTTTATTTTTTTGAATGAATAAATTCTTTTTCAACCGGAAGTTCTAAGCTGGATAGCATATTATTAACTGCACTAAACAGAGCTTTTACTGAGGACATCATAATATCAGTATCAATTCCGCAACCCCAATAGACAGCACCATCCTTTGCGGTCATCCCTACATAAGATACAGCATTTGATCCTGAGCCTATTTCTAGCGCATATTGTTTATAGACCAAATCCGTATAGTTGATACCCAGTTGTGTTTGAATAGCGTTACTTATCGCATCGAGTCTTCCATTTCCCATACCAGTAAATTCATATTCTTCATTATTCATCTGGATTGATATAATTGTTTCGTACTGACCATTTTGAGTGTATTTATAACCGATAAATTCAACAGGGGTATTAATATTAACATATTCATTAATGAAAATGTCATAGATTTCACCCGGCATAAGTTCCTTATGCTTATAATCTGAAACATTTTTCACACTATATCCAAAGCTCTCTCGCATTTCAGGGGGAAGATCAATTCCATACTTTTGCTGAAGAATATAACCAATTCCACCCTTACCGGATTGACTGTTAATTCGGATGATATCTCCCTCGTATTCTCTTCCGATATCCATCGGGTCAATTAATAAATAAGGTACTGTCCAATACTGACGTTCTTCTTCCTCGCGCCACTTCATCCCCTTGGCAATGGCATCTTGATGAGAGCCTGAAAATGCAGTAAAGACAAGTTCACCGCCATATGGGTGTCTTTCGTGAACCTTCATTTTTGTTAATTTTTCATATTTGGAAATAATACTAGGGATATTTTCAAAGTTCAGCTTTGGATCTACCCCATGTGAAAACATGTTTAATGCAAGCGTTACGATGTCTACGTTCCCTGTTCTTTCTCCATTTCCAAACAATGTTCCTTCAACTCTTTGCCCCCCGGCAAGCATTCCTAGCTCGGCATCTGCTACCCCAGTTCCTCTGTCATTGTGTGGATGAAGTGATAGGACTACATTATCTCGGTAGATTAGATTGTCACTCATATACTCAATTTGACTTGCGTAAACGTGCGGCATGGACATTGATACCGTAGCTGGTAGGTTAATAATTACCTTGTTATCAGCTGTCGGTTGCCAAATATCAAGTACCTTATTACAAATTTCAAGCGCAAACTCCATTTCTGTACCCGTGAAGCTTTCCGGAGAATACTGAAATTGAAAATTCCCTTCTGTTTCAGCAGCATATTTCTTAAGCATTTTTGCTCCAGTTACAGCACTATCAATAATTTCTTCCTTAGAACTTCTAAATACTTGCTCACGCTGTGCCACAGATGTTGAATTGTACAAGTGCACCACTGCTTTATTCACACCCTGTAACGCTTCAAATGTTTTTCCGATAATATGCTCTCTAGACTGTGTTAGCACTTGAATGGTTACATCATCCGGAATCAAATTTTCTTCAATTAATGTACGTATAAAGGCGTATTCGGTTTCCGATGCAGCAGGAAATCCCACTTCTATTTCCTTAAAACCCACCTGCAAAAGTAATTGAAAATACTCTAACTTCTCCTCTAGATTCATAGGGACAACCAAAGCCTGGTTTCCATCACGAAGATCTACACTACACCATGTAGGTGCTTCTGTAATATATTCCTTCTCAATCCATTTCGAGCTTTTCACTTGGGGCATAAAGTAACCTCTAGAATACTTTTCGATATTTTTCATTCTAACTCCCACCTTTTCATTTATAATCATTAGTTTATTTAAAAATAAAAAAGCCCCGTCTCTATTAAAATATAGAGACGAGGCATTGCTCGCGGTACCACTCTAATTGGTTAATTTAACACATAAATAACCCACTCATTCGGTGGCCATCACCACCTATCTTTATAACGGTAGAAATCCGACATCCCCTACTCAGTATAGTTCAGGGAGTAGCTCTTGGATGAGTTCAAAGGGCAAAACTACCGATTCCCACCAACCATCGGCTCTCTGTCAAGTTTATAAACACTTTTACTATTTCCAATCTTCGCTCATTAGTATTTAATTAAATACGATAATATATCGAAATCACTCAAGTTGTCAACGTTTAATTTACTGAAAATATAAATTATTATGAATTTATTTCGCCTCTTATTTAACAATCAACCGTAATATTTTAGAACTCTTTTAAGTATCCTAATCCGAGAGTTGCAGAGACACATTGAGTGTTTTCCTATTTATCATATCGAGATTCTTGATCAGCCTGCTATTATAATTCACAAAATAGGTATTTTTTATTTTTTTCAAACCTCGCAAACCAAAAAGCAAAGAAAGCTTCAAAAGATAAATTAATTAATAAAAACAGTTTAAAACTTCCATATTGACTTGTACATTGATGCTTATTCTGGAGAAGTCTACTCAGTTGACCGTGATGATATGGATGACGACAATGATGATAATACTAATCTTTCAAACGTTAATCAAACCAATAAAAATATCATTTCCTAAGCTGATGCCACTACCCTTGCTGAAAAAGCAGTAAATGGAGGAATGATTGAGATTAGCAAAGATGAAGACGATGGGTTTATCAAATATGAAGTAGAATTAAAAACAGATCGTGGAGAAGCAAAAGTTGAAATCGATGCATCCACTGGAAAAGTACTTGAAGTTGAGTGGGATGATTAATTAAGTGAGCGTAGTAAAAATGATATTATACATGAAGAAACAAGAGCCTTATGTCAATAAAAAGACTCTTGTTTTTTTATTGTTTATGTTCGTCCCTTTATAATCGAGTATATCTTTATGGATTACACATCAAAAGTAGTCGATTTGGAATGTTTTGAGGGAAATTCGGTTCATTAGCTTGATGGGCACGCCTGAGCCCCAGTAACTCGCAATTTTTGCGAGGGAGGCGGCTCAGGCGTTCGTCCGCGAAAAACGAGTAAATTCCCTAAACATCTTTGATAAATTTACTTTCCGGACAGCCCCTATCTGCATTTAAGATATATACTGACGTTTCATAGTTATTGTAACTTTTGACGACTAGCCATAATACTTTCTTCTATATCTTTGCATGCATGTTCTAACTTTTGATTATACTCATTATCACTTAACCTAATTGCATGGTTTAAATGTGATAATGCACTCTTACATTGATCGATATATTCTTCAATTTCACTTTTTTCCACGTAAATATCCCTCCCCTTCAAGTAGAAGGATTCCCATAACAGATTAAAATTATGTAAAATTGGGACAAAGGGTAGCAAAAGAACAGTTAAATAATTAAACGAAAGGTGGAAAATACGGAATAAGAACAGAATCTGATTCAAGTAGTGATAGTCCCTGTTCTTATTGAAGAAAATGGTTTAGTAAAAAACATAACCTTTCCAAGTATTTTACTGAAAGAATAACGTTTTTTCATTTTGGGGGAATTCGGTTCATTAGCTTGATGGGCATGCGATAGAACCCCCATTTTGGAAAATTATTGATACAACAATGACTGTTTTTTCGCCTTTTTTTCGAGGTTAACATAGAAATCCCCGAGAATGTTGCATGAGGGAAACAAGGATAAATCGAGACAGGACAAGGTTTTATTTCGATTCCAGACATATATTCAATGCTGAGTTGGTCACTAATCATTGTTAGTCTATTTTCAAAAAGTCATTTGCATTTTAACATCTTGAAATATGTTCAGTTAATAATTTCACCCTTGTTTTTAGCTAAATTGTCATGCCATTCGCGTCGCTCCATAGTTGTCAGTTTCGCCCATTCTGTTACTTCACCAATAATTCTTAAAGGTTCTTTTGAACGATAAGAACGTGTTAAGTTACCAGGAAATTTCTTGTCAGTAACATTTGGGTCGTTTTCAAATTCACCTGTTGGTTCTATTATATAAACTCGTTCTCTTCCTTCTCCTCTTGCTAGAGCCGCTGCAAGTCCTGCGCCATTGACATTAGCACTGAAATAAATGTGGTTCATTTTAAGCCCAGGTTTGTAATTTGACTTTCCACCTGCTGTTAGTAAATCACCAACCTTCAAATCTGCCTTTGTGCCATGATAAAATGGTCCTTCATCAGAAGGTGCACCCTTAAATGAATTTGACAATTCATAATTTCTTTTTGCATTTTCAGTATCACACAACTCCTCATAACATTTGGCAATATTTAAATATAACGTTGAGTATGCACTCTTCACATTATCATCATTTATTTTTAGTGCACACTGTAGAGATGTTTCCATCCATTTTAATTTGTCTGTAATACTCTTTTGTTGACGGGCTAAGTGATAAGCTGCAATAAATCTTTCATAGTCGTCTGTTGCTTCGTGCCATGCTTTATGAAACACCTTGACTGCATCTTCAATATTTCCACTATCCTCCAATCCCATCCCACTCATACAGAGTTTAATAACGTCGTTATTTGGATCAAATTTTATATTCATCTCTAATTACCTCCAATTAATTAATTGTTATGTATGAGTACACCCGGAAATTCAACTTCTCAAAATCTTTTTCATTGGCTTGCCCTTTGATAATTTGTCGATTAGTTTGTCAAGCCACCTTATTTTCTTCATGAACGAGTCTTCGATTCTCTCCACTCGATAACCCCAAATTACGCCTGTCATTTTGGCAACATGGGGATTTATTTGCGGGGCTTGACAAAAAAAGTTTCATAATCAATATTCTTCATGAGAAGAGTGATAAACAAAAGCACCCTCTTTAGCGCGAAAGAATTCTATGGGGTACTACATCGATAATCTTCCTGTCACCTTCTTCATGATAATTAAGAATTGAAACCAAAAGAAACTGATTTAGGAATAACTCCCTCGCTTCTTGCCATTTCATTTTAACCAGCCCTCCTCTTACTTTTCCTTAAATTTATTATAATTGATTCAAAGGAAATATCATAAAAAACCATATAATGCTCAACTATTTGTCACACAGGCTCGAAATTATTACTCCTGTAATATAAGCACCCTTTATAGACTAAAACCCAGTCTTAAGACTGGGAATGTTTAAAAGGATTTTAAAATAATCTTGACGACACATGTGGTACTGGTGAGGTTTCAAATAAAATAACATATTTGTTTTTTTATTTCCTACTTTGTTTTAATTCTTCTTTCATTCTTGTGAATTCCTCATTCGTAATTTCACCATTAACAAATCGAGTTTCTAAAATAGTGATTGGATCGGCAGCACTGTATCGACAAAATTTTCTGTTACGCATAAATATAACGAGAACTGTAATGATCAAAGCAAAGAAAAACAATTTAAAGATTATAAAACCTAAAAAATGCATAACTATCTACTCCCTTTATTGTAATTTTTTCTGCTTCCCCATGGTTTGAATTTTGAAATGACAAATAGAAAAACTAACGAAATAATTTGTAAAACGATACCCGTCCATAAATCGAGATTAGCTAAAGTGGAGTGTGCTTCCAATCTTCCCATTTCAACATTTTCTACTGCTTCTAGTGTCCAAGAATACATCCCCCAGAGATTTATTCCAATGAGCAGTACAGTTAAAATTTCCTTTACGATAATCCACCAATATTTGAATAAGCCATAATGGGTCCAAATAGAAAGTATAATTCCAGTTACTGTTGCCCCGATTGTAGAGGCTTTAATAGAAGTATCCGAAAGGATGTTCATAATCTGATAACAACTTGTTATCAAATAAAGATCAGTTGTTGATATTACTGTAATATTTAAAATTACAAATGTAGTCATATTGCCTACCATAATTGCTGAAAATAGGATATGAGGTATCAATATCCATTTTCTAGCGGTTTTCGTTAACTTCAATATGTCACCTCCTTATCACAGTTTCACTATATCAAGTAAAAATGAACAGGCCCTTACAACTAAATAAATTTTTTATAAACTATTCATAAACAATGATGGAATGCAAAACACCTCCCATTCGTGTTAAATGAGAGGTGTTTAAGTACTTATCCATTAAACCGGTATCCTGAACCCCATACGGTTTGGATATATTGAAAGTTTGTTGGGTCCTTTTCAATTTTTTTTCGTATCCGTTTAATATGAACGGTAACCGTTGCAGTGTCTCCCATTGAATCTAGCCCCCAAATCCCCTCAAATAATTGTTCTTTAGAGAATACTTGATTTGGGTGCGAAGCAAGAAAAGCTAGTAAATCAAATTCCTTATTAGTCATCTCAATTTCTTGTTCATGTAAATAAACTTTTCTTGAAAGAAGATGAATATGAAGACCGCGAATCGCTATTTCTCCTTTTGGCTTTTCTTTTTGAATCAGTCGATCATACATTGCAAGATGAGCCTTCACTCTTGCTACTAATTCAGTAGGACTAAAAGGCTTTACAATATAATCATTGGCACCTAAACCAAAACCACGTACTTTATCATAATCATCGTATTTTGCAGTGACCATCAAAATCGGAATGTCCTTTTCTTGACGTATCCTTTTGCATAGTTGGAAACCATCTATATTAGGGAGCATAAGATCAAGTAAGATAAGGTCAAATCGATCCTTGAGGGCTAATTCCAGTCCTTTTTTTCCTTCTGCGGCTATTTCAACCTGAAATCCATCTATCTCTAGGAAGTCCTTTTCTATTTCTGCAATACTCTGATCATCTTCAATAATTAAAATGGCTTTACTCATTCCTATCATCCTCTGATATTTCCAATGTAAAGTGTACTATTAGTCCACCTGTTGGATTATTTTCTGCCCAAATGGTACCACCATGTGCTTCAATAATTTGTTTCGCTATAGCTAGTCCTAAACCAGTTCCACCTTGACTCCTAGAGGAATCAACACGGTAGAATCGAGCAAAAATAGCTGAAAGGTCCTCCTCAGGTACACCCAGCCCATTGTCACTAACGGTGATTAAAACCATTTTTTCTTGTTTGGTCAGGGAAACGTTAATTTGACCAGCGCCATTATTCCTATACTTCACACTATTGTAGATAATATTTTCCAAAACCCGAATGAGTTTATTTCTATCCAAAAGGACATCTACATTCATGTTAACATCATTTAATGTCCCTTGAATACGTTTGTCATACAAATCATCCTCGATATCCTCTAAATAATCCCTTACAAATTTAAGAATGTTAACTGATTCAAAATGAAATGGCTCTCTATTTACATCTAACTTAGAGAATAGAGCAAGTTCCTCAATTAATTGATTTATATACGTAGCCTTTGAATGAATCGTTTCAAGATATTGTTTTTTCTTTTCAGGTGTTTTCGCAATCCCCTTTTCAAGTCCCTCTACATACCCTAAGATAGAAGTAATGGGTGTTTTTAAATCATGTGAAATATTTGCAATTAATTCCTTACGATGGGTTTCATACTTTTCCCGCAGTTCAAATGACTCTTTCAGTTGAGCGCGCATCGTTTCAAATGTTTGAATTAGTTTATTCAATTCATTTTTACCGTTTGGCCTCAACTCAAAATCAAAATTTCCATTACAAATATTTTCTGCAGCAGCTGATAATTTTTTTATTGGGCGTAAAATACTTCGTGACATAAAAAACGATAATAATAAATTAGTTAATACAAGCGTGAGAATAAGTGTAAGAAATAGCACCGGGAAAAATACGCTCGCCTTTTCAGCAAAAGAAGATGCTTGGTTTAAAAGAAAAACAGAACCTTCCGTGCCATCCTTAAAGTAAAAATCATATTGCATAACAAAAAAATGTTCTTCATGCATCCATATTCCTGTTGGATTAAATTCATTAGGAACAGAACCAAAGGCTGGTAGCTTATTCTTATCCATTTCTTTTGATGTATATAATAATTCATTACTTTTACGAACAATAAGATTTACGGTATTGTTATCTGCTTGATTCATAAGTGCTGTTAAATATTGGGTATCCATTAGTTTCTCTTGATCTAGTGATGCTGTTTTGATTAAACTTTGAAATATCTCAACGCTCTCATCTTGTTGAGCAAAGCCTTGTTTCCCAAAGTCCCACTCTGTATTGCCAACCAACACTACTTTTAATAAGAGCATAATTAGCATAATGATAACAATAGGTGTCATAATCATTGCAGCATGTGATAAGATAAACTGTTTACGAATAGACATAGTAAACTCCTTCATATCAGGTACTTAACTCTAACATTATTGTAAAAAAAAATAAGGAACATATTCTAAACAAAATATAAAATTATTATAAACTCATAGTATCAAGGTGTGTATCTACCATCATTTCCTTGTCCCAGTGACCGTTCCAAAGACACAAAAAATACCTGACTCCTAGTGTAGCAAAACGTTAATACACTATTGTCAGGCACTTATCTTTTTAATTAACCTTCTGTCCCATTACAAGTTACACTTCGAAAAGTATAACTGCCGCACACTCCATATGTGTCAAAAATCTGGCTTATCAACACAGTACTTTAACAAAGCCAAAATCTAAAGTATCAAACCAAAGAATCAATAATAAATGAGAATCATTTCGGGTCGGTCAAAACCTCTAAACCTGCTTCTCCTGCAAGTGTTTTAGCCCGCTGAATAATATCAGAAGAAACTTTATCATATCTTCCATCATGCTTAGCTTCTAAATAATCCAGTGCTGAACCTTCATCAAAGTAAACCAGTTTTAAAAAAAAAGGGGGCTTTGAATTATCTTTCCCCATCATTTTCTCTTCCCCATTGTCTTATAAAAAAAAGTAGGAGTCATCTTCTCCTACTTCTCAACTCTGCCTTCATGTTAATTGAACCTAATTATAAACTCCTTCGTAAGATGCACCACTATTTCCTGTTTGCCATTCACTTGTGATACGGTTCCCTGTAATCTTTCTATAGGAGGTTTTTAAATGATTCATCCAAAGTGACTATTTTGACAAATTCAACACCTTTCATTTACATCATTCTCCTCCAAAGATTTTTCACTTAAAGTAACAGTAAACTTTGTTCCTACCCCAAACTCGCTTTGTACTTGAATATCACTCTTGTGCAAATCAATTATTTTTTTGACGATGGAAAGACCGAGCCCATTGCCTCCGGCCATCCGATTTCTAGATTGATCTGCCTTATAAAAACGTTCAAAAATATGCATGAGTGTATCTTTTTCCATGCCTATTCCTGTATCCCTTATTTTTACGATGATACTGTTTTCCCCTGATTTACATGCAGCGATTGAAATGGTTCCTCCTTGTGGCGTAAATTTAATACTATTATGAATTAAATTAATCCATACTTGGTCCATAAGCTCCTCATCTGCTGTAATTGTTACTTTATCCAGTGAAATATCCATGTTAATTTTTTTCCCCGTCCACTGAGGTTCGTTAGCCAGTATAATACGGCGAAGCTGATAATCCAGCCGATAACTTTTTCGATCAAGTGAGAGATGCCCGGACTCTAATGAGGTGAGTTTCAAAAGATTTTCACTTAATTTGGATAGTCGAATGCTTTCCGTTTCAATAATCTCTAAGTAATGTCTGCGTTCTTCCGGTTTCAAATCTTCATTCTTCAGTGCATAGGCAAAGCCGCTGATAGAAGTGAGAGGGGACTGAATTTCATGGGAAACATTCGAGATAAACTCCTGTCGCATTTCCTCCATTTCTCCCAACTTAATTGCCATTAGTTTAATGTTTTCAACAATTTGATAGTAGGGATGATGCTTATCCTGTTCGCGAAATTGGGTTGAATAAAATGAAAGATCTACATTAAAGTTTCCTTCTGCAATCATCTTCATAGCTTGAATAATCGGATATAGGTATTGATTTTGTCTTGCTCTTACCCAAGGATTTCTTGTTAATAAAAATATAAAGCAACCAAACAAGGTGAATCCTAAAAACGAGTTGATGAGCAGCCTTACAAATTCATGGGGAAAATAGTGTATTTCTTTAAAGAGTAATGTTGTTAACCAGTAAGCAACGGACCAAGCTAATAATAAACTCATTATGACTGCAATAGTGCCGCCTATTCGCTTAACATACTTAAAAAACTTCAACTTATTCCCTCCAGCCGATAGCCTAGGCCGCGAATGGTTATAATTTTGAATGGGCAATCTTCTTGTGAAAACCGTTGACGTAGCCGTTTGATATGAACATCAACCGTCCGTTCATCTCCCTCATAATCAAAGCCCCAAATATCCTCGATTAATTGTTCTCTTGAAAAAGTTTTTTGCTGATGGGTGGCGAGTTTAAACAATAGTTCAAATTCTTTCAATGGCAAGGTAATACGCTCATTTCCAACTGATACGGTATAGGTCGAACGATCAATGACCACTTTTCCAATGGTAATTTGATTGGCCGCTGTAACTTGATAACGTTTAAGAAGAACTTTTACTCGTGCCACTAACTCCGCTACATCAAAAGGTTTGACCAAATAATCATCTGCGCCTAGATTAAAGCCTTTTACTTTTTGTGCCGTTTCCCCTTTTGCCGTTAACATTAAAATAGGAAGAGTATCCGAATAATACCTTCGAATCTCCTGGCAAAATGACCATCCGTCCATTATCGGCATCATAATATCAAGAATAATTAAATCCACTCTTTCTGCTTCCAATAATGATAGTGCATCTTTTCCATCCGATGCTTCTACAATGGAGAACCCTTCTTTAGAAAGAATGACACAAATTAATTCTCTAATATGCGAATCATCATCGACCACTAATATTTTTGCCATCAAATCATTCCTTTTTCAAAGTTGAAGGGAACCGCCAAGACAGTAGCGATTCCATCAGTGTCTATTCTACAATATTACTAGCATTGTTCACTATGCACGGCGCATGTAGGCACGAACTGTAATCGGTGCAAAAACCGCTACAATAATAACCGCCCCAGTAAGTGAAATAACTAGATCCCAACCCATTGTTCCCGAATTCGCCAAATCTCTGACGGCCGTTACAAGATGTGAGATTGGATTGATTTTCACGAACCATTGTAACCAGTCCGGCATGGTATCAGCCGGTACAAATGCATTTGAAAGAAAGGTTAGTGGAAAGAGGATAATCATTGAAATCCCTTGTACACTTGAAGCGGTACGAGCAATAACTCCAAAAAAGGCAAATATCCAACTGATTGCCCACGAACAAACAATGACAAGCAGTCCAGCAATGGCAACAGCGCCAAGTCCTCCCTCAGGACGATAGCCTAATACAAATCCCATCGAAAATGTAAGTACCGTTGCGATTGTATAACGGATTGTATCAGCAAGCAAAGCCCCGGCTAACGGTGCAATCCGGGCAATTGGTAATGATTTAAAGCGGTCAAATACCCCTTTATCCATGTCCTCGCGTAATTGAGTACCTGTGACAACTGAAGTGGTGATCACTGTCTGAACAAGAATCCCCGGAATAATAATCGGTAAATAATTTTGCACATTGCCAGCGATAGCCCCACCAAAAATATAGGTAAACATTAAAGTAAAAATAATTGGCTGGAAGGTAACGTCAAATAGTTGTTCAGGTGTTCGACGTATTTTCAGTAACCCACGATAAGCCATGGTGAATGAATTCCGCACAGCCTGTTTGAAGCTTGTTTTATTTCGTAGCTGAATGTCGGAAACTGAAATGGTCGATTGTTTTTTCATTAAATAATCCCTCTCTTTTTATGATTCGAATCAGCTTGGTTTCTCTTTTCGCCTTCAGCTGTAATGGTCAAAAAAACCTCGTCTAAAGATGGTTTCTGTACACTTAGTTCAGCCAATTTGATGTCTGCTTCTCGAAGGGCGACTAACAAATCCGTAACTCTATCCGCAGTTGCCATTGGTGCCGTAATCATACCGCCTTCTGGTGACACAGCTGATTGTACTTTTAATACTCGTTCAACAATCATTCGAGCATTTGGGATATCCTGAGTGCGTTGAATACTTAAATGCAATGATGAAGTACCAATCGATTCTTTAAGTTCATTTACGGTACCTTCTGCAACGACACTTCCTTGATCGATTACAGCAATTCGATCCGCTAGTTCATCTGCTTCTTGTAGATACTGAGTAGTTAACAAAACGGTTGACCCTGATTTTACTAAGCGACGAATGGTATCCCACATTTGATTTCGTGTGCGCGGGTCTAGTCCAGTAGTCGGTTCGTCCAAGAAAATTAGTGGTGGTTGTGCAATTAAACTAGCAGCTAAATCCAGTCGTCTACGCATCCCCCCTGAGAAATTTTTCAATGGGCGTTTTGCAGCTTCCATTAATCCAAATTCCTCAAGTAACTCATTTGCTTTACGTTTTGCTTCCAGACGGCTAAGCCCCAATAATCGGGAGAAAATGATTAGATTCTCTGTGGCACTTAGTGACTCATCGACTGAAGCATACTGACCTGTAACGCCAATTAACTGACGGACAACTTGTGAATCTTTCACTACATCATACCCAAAAATTTTTGCTGAACCCGCATCAGCTCGGAGTAATGTTGCCAGCATTCTAATCGTTGTCGTCTTGCCTGCTCCATTTGGTCCCAACACACCGTAAATAGAACCCGTCGGCACCATCAAATCCACTCCGTCAACCGCTCGATGATTGCCAAAGGTCTTGATAAGCCCTTTGGCTTCGACTGCAAACTTCACATTGTCTAATTCCGTTCTATCATTATTTTTCATATGAGATCCTCCTTGTAATAAACCTAACTATAGCTGTTGTATTCACCAATCTTTCGATTACTATTGGATTATAGACGCCATTTATGAACTGAATATGAACAAAAAAAGAAGGTGTCTCGTTAGTGGTTGAGACATCTCCTTTTTGAAAAACTTATCTGTTATAAAAAAACTCATTTACTTATGATACGGTTCACCAATTAAGTGGGAGCAGTTCACATCATGGGCTATACCCCAAGCATGGCTAAATGATAGGCATATACTGAAATGAAACAAAAATTTAGCCTTCAACCATTTTGCTAGTAAAAAAGAACGGCAGCATTCCACTAACGGGAATGCACTGCCGTTCTTTTACCTCGTTATTAACTTGCTTTTGTATCAGAAGTCAACAAGCCCATTTCTCCGCGCTTTCTGTTATCTTGCGCTTTAGGTAACCCTTGATTAGGCGACTTAATCATTATACCGATTAATACAGATACGATGCTTAAGATTGCAATTAATTTAAAGGTAGGAATGAAACCACCTAAAGCTGAGGCAATAAAGGAAGCAGAAATCGCGCCAATTCCAAAGCCCTGATAGATAATTCCATAGTTTTTGCTTTGATTCTTCAAACCAAAGAAATCAGCTACAATAGCAGGGAATATCGTAATATTACCACCAAAGCAAAAGGCAATGGCAGCCACACAGGCAAAGAATAAACCATAATTTAATTGCACAAAGCTTAGTACAGTAACTGCTGCGGCTGTTACTAGAAGAGCACCGGATACGACTTGTAAACGACCCATTTTATCAGATAATGCCCCAAGAATAATCCGACCACTAGTATTAAAGATGGCTACTAAAGCGACAGCGTTACTAGCTGTTGCGATATCAAGACCAACCATTTCCACTCCAATATCTTTCACGATACCAATCAAGAATAAACCACTCATACAAGCTGTAAAGAAGATAACAAATAGGAGATAGGCTTCTTTTGTTTTCAGCATTTCTTTCACAGTATAATCCTTTTGACTGCTCCCCTCAAGAACAGGCTGTTGTTGATCCACTTTTGCTTCACGGATAAGGAATGAACCACCAACCACCAATACCAAAACAATCATTCCCCAGTATAGAAATGCTTGAGTAACACCTACCGTTTGAATCAATGATCCGTTAATATACTTAAATAGCAAGCTTCCTGTTCCGTACGCACCAACGGAAATTCCAGAGATAAGACCTTTCCTCTCTGGGAACCACTTAATTAGATTCGATAAGGATGTAATGTAGGCAGTACCGTCTGCTGCCCCAACAACAACACCAGCTAAAGCATATAACATCCACATGGAAGTGATTTGAGAACTTAGAATGAGTCCTGCTCCTAATATAATACCTGCAATGCCTATTAAACGGCGAATCCCCAATTTATCTTGAAGCTTTCCGGCAAATAACGTAGATAAGGCCAGTGCCAAGCTTGTTATCGAGAAGGTAAAAGCAACTGAATTTAATTTCCAATGAAAAAGCTCTACTAAAGGCTGGTTGAAAAGGCTCCAAGTATAGATAGAACCTAATCCCATTTGAACAATAATCGTACCCACCACAATCAGCCAACGGCGTTCATTTGCTGTTTTCATGATATCTCTCCTCTTTTCTTCCGCATTTGAATCGTCATGTATACGTTTCTCTCTTGTTTACATGACGATCATACCACTGAAAAAAGAAAAGAAATCGTTTTCAGAATGAGATGACGTATATTCGGAATGAATGGAGGTTAAAGATGCATAATTTGCTTGAACGCTTTCACCTTGCTTCTGCTGACGGGAACTTCGGTTGTTAACCCTTTTAACCTCAGCATATAGGTTTGATTAAACCACGGAACAATTTCCCGGATTTTTGTCAAATTAACCGTATAGGAACGATGACAACGGAAAAATAAATCCTCTGGAAGCAGCGCATGAAATTCCGATATACTCATCGGCATCGTGTATTCCTCCTTGTTGGTATACACCATGGTCACTTTTTCGTTAGCAACGGCATAATAGACGTCATTTACATCCGTCACAATGATCTTATCATTTTTCTTTAAATTGATTCGATTAATGGCTTTCACCTTTCCTATTTCAACTTCAACCTTCGAATCCATTTCGGCTTTAAGAGCCTGATTGATGGGCAGAATCGCTTCTTCCTGGTTTCTTTTAAAATCTGCCTCCAGCCTGCTTAACATCCCAGCAATGCGCTTCTCATCATACGGCTTTAATATATAGTCAAAAGCCTCCAGTTCAAAGGCCTTAGCTGCATGCTCTTTATAAGCAGTCGTAAAGACAATATAGGGTTTTTTATTAAATTTGCTGATGGTGCTGGCTAATAGAATCCCATCCAGCGAAGGAATATTTATATCCAGAAAGATTACATCGGTTTGTTGTTCCTGCAAAAATTTTAGAACTTCTAATCCATCATCAAAGGAATCCGTAACCTCAATTTTGCTGTAAGCCCCAATTAAATATTCCAGTTCCTCACGGGCTGGAATTTCATCTTCTACAATAATCGCTCTCATATTTTCTCCTTTATCATTTCAAGGTTCTGTTAAAATTGAGTGTTAAAAAGTGCCTGTGGGGTGTGGTCAGGTTTTCCCATTCAGCATAAAAACTCTGAACGCTCATCCCACACAACTACAGGCATTCGGAGCATCAACACTATTATTTACTAGAGCCAATTTCAAAATAGACTTCCGTTCCAGGGTTTAGACGACGGATTACCAGCCCCTTTCCATAAATCAGTTTTACACGCTGGTGGACATTGTATAAGCCAATCTTGTTGGCTGGTACATTATCCTGCTGCATTTGCTGAATGACTTCTTCCCTTATTCCGGCACCCGTGTCCTTAACGCTAATCCTAATCATATGATCAAGTTTCTTGACTGTAATCGTAACGATACCCTGACCTTTTGTCTGTAAGATACCATGTTTGATTGCATTCTCAACTAATGGCTGAATCAGCAAACTTGGTAATTGCAGGTGGACATCATCGATATCATATTCCACCTTTAATCGGTCGCCAAAACGGACCTTCTCTATTTCTACGTAATCACGGACCTGCGCTAATTCTTTATGAATATCTATTAATTCATCATTTACCTCCAAGTTATACCGCAAATAACCGGAAAGGTTGATAATCAATTCCCGTGCTTTTTCTGGGTTTCTTCTCGTTGTAGAAGCAATCGCATTTAAAGCATTAAATAGAAAGTGCGGATTAATCTTTGTTTGAAGGGCCTTCAGCTCTGCTTTATTAGCTTCTTCCCGAATCTGTTCAATCCGAGAAACTTCCATTAATGTCGAAATAATTTGCGACAATCCAATGGCCATTGTCTGAAGAGAGGAAGTCATTTTATAGGCCTTTCGATAATAGATTTTTAATGCTCCTGTAACCTCTTGATGCTCTTCAAAGGGCACAATGAGAAGGGAATGAATTTGTGGTGTCTTTTCATCCTCCACATGGTTCCGAATGACAAATTCCCCGCTGCGAATGGCCTCCTTTGTCAAATCACTGATAATTTCTTGTCCAATCGTGTATCTTTCCTCTCCGAAACCTACATAGGCGAGGACATTATGGGTATCTGTTATAGCTACCGCATCTGCCTTTATCTCATCCTTGATAATGGTACAGATGATTCTCAATGATTCGGAATTGATTGAGCGAAAGTAAGGTAGAGTTTTATTCGCAATATCTAGCGCTAACTTTGCATGTCTTGCGGCAATCCGTTCTTTTTCCCCCTCAACGCTCATGACTAAGAGCACAATCAGACCAATATTAACTTCCCCTATGATCATCGGGACGGCAATCTTAGAAACAATATCTAAACCAAGTTCAAAGGGATCTGCCATTACTAAAATCAGCACCATAGTCAATACTTCAACAATCATTCCTGCTATAATTCCATAAATCCAGCGCATGGACCTTTTCACTTTTCTATTAATATAACCTGCAGTAATACCGGCGATGATACTTGTAATCAGACATGGAACCGATGTAATACCGCCAATATCAATCAAATATCGATGTACTCCTGAAATAATCCCCGTAATAACTCCGACCCACGGTCCAAACAAAATCCCCCCTGAAACAATCGCAATGATTCTAACATTGACAAGGGAACCTTCGACATTAATTCCAGAATAGGTGCCAAAAATTGCAAATAAGCAAAACACTAGAATAATGACTAGGTGCTCAACGGGTGAATGTTGATCTTTTTGAAGTGATTCCTTAAATCTCGGAATTCGAATCATAAAAAATAGACTGATTAAAAGTAAAGCAGCCCGTTCAAATAGATGGATGAGCATTTCTAATGATGTATTCATTTATTGTTCCTCTCTAACCAAGCTTTCGATTATATTCTAAAGAAGTAAATTTCTTTACCATTTCAGCCACACGACAGTAACGTATTGAAAAACGGTGAAACAGAATGATTATATCAGTTCCATCCAAATTTTCATGTGACCCAAATAGACCAAGTGCTCACTTTTCTTCCATTCTAATACTTCTAATTTAAAGTTACCATCGTAATCAAACTTGGGACTACGTATATCAAATGAACTTCCCCCATACCCTTTGAATTGATTAACCCAATGAAGAATGGAAAAAACATTAATCTTAGTGAAGATTTTATGGATAATTTATGCGAAATAATAAAAAATGACTTATCCAAAAATGCAGCAAATAAGCCTACTGAAACTAACTGGTATATTTATGGAAGTGGTGTAACCAAGGACACTATTGGAAACAATATCCCTCCGACAATAATGGTTCGTGAGAGGTCTGACGAGTTTATAACTAATTTTAATATCAGTGACCACGATTTTTCTGTAAATATTGATGCTATTCTGTTGTTTAAGGCGGATTTTGAAAAACGTTTAGCTAGCCATTGAGGAGTAATATCACTATAAGCATTTTCAAACGATTTGAGGGGATGATTTCATCATGAATTCATTCTCCTTTTTCATCTGGTGGGAGTCTTTTTGTATGGAGGAAAAGGACATTTAATCATGCAGATGAGGAATAATTACACTTAAATTAAACTGCACCATTAGCGGAACAAGAAAAAGGGGTGCCGCAGCATCTCTTTCTTCCACTCTTGCACCCGTTCGTATTATAAGTTTAACCAGTTTTTACTGACGGAATGAGACCATTCCGAACCCCTTTTGTCTACAGTCTGGGACGTTCCTCTATTAGAGAAACAATCTTTTATCCTTGTCATTTTATTTTATTATCAGGCCAATGATTAATACGGCACCTCTAATGAACCAAATACCTCTATTACCTCTTTCTCCAGTTCTAGTATGAGCCTACATTCATTTTGATGAATCATTAATTCTCTGACCATACTTGCATAATACCAGTGCTGATCTACCTTTCCCCGTTTAAAACGATCCCAAACAGCCTCGCCTATTCTGTCCAAATCAGAATGGATGGTTATCAAATTATGTAATTTATCTGCAGTGATGACTTGAATTTCTTCTAGAGCAGCCTCTTTTAGGCTATCAATTGTATGTTTCTTCCTCTCTTCCCAAGACAGACTTTTATCCTTTTCAGATGCTGCCAGGACTAGATTGGCCACATGTATACCAAAGTGGTCTTTTAATTGTTCATAAGTCGCAGAGGTATCCTCCAATGTATCGTGCAGAATTCCCGCAGCAATGACCTGCTCTGAACAATTCTCTTTCTGCAAAAGCATACCGACAGAAAAAGGATGCGTAATATAGGGAATATCTGAAGATTTGCGCATCTGGCCCATATGTGCTTTTGCTGCAAATATAATTGCTTGATTAATGAGATTCATTTTCATAGCCTCCTAGGTATTGGTTTATTTTCATTTGTATCTATAGGTATAGAGTGATGGGTTGTTCATTATCAAGACTTCTTTATTTCATTTATTTAAACTTTATTAACATAATCTTTATTATAAAATAAAGATTCTTACTATCAATCCCTGTAAAAAGTTGTATAATATTAATTGTTCGGAAAAATTAATATTATATCTTATGAAATGGAACGGTTCAACTTTAAGGAGAACAAAATTGAATAGAATTGACTTAATCAAACAAGAAACAACAAAATTTATCTTATTTTTTATCGGACTTATCTGTATAGCACTCGGCAGTGTTTATATGATAAAAGTTTCAAACTTAGGGGTGCAGCCATTTGATACTTTTCATATAGCTGTAAGCGAAAAACTCCCCATTACAATTGGAACATCTGTAATCATACTAGGAATTATTTTAGTTATCAGTTCTTTTCTTTTAACAAAGGAGAAAATTAAAATTGGCACCATTCTCGATACAATTTTTACTGGAATTCTAATTGACTTATTCTTACATATCGATTTTATTTTAACGCCAGATTCTATTATTTGGAAATATGCATACTTGCTATTAGGCATCATTCTTATATCCTTAGGATCTGCGCTCACCATTCTTTCAAATATAGGTGCCGGCCCTATTGATACGTTTATGCTGAGCATATGCAAAACTTGTCATCTAAGTGTGAAGATGGCTACGACGCTTATTGAAGGGATTGCTCTCACTGTTGGTATTCTTTTAGGAGGTCCATTTGGTTTTGGTACGCTATTATTTTTGATATGTATTGGAGTTTTTATCGAATTCTTTCTGAAAATCTTAGCTCCTCTAAAAGCAGAGCATATCCCTCCACTAGAAAAGGCCAGCTGATGTTAAGCATACTAGATTATACGCAAACCCTCCACTTCTTCGTAGAGGGTTTTTTGAGCATTTATTTTGTTTTTACTTCCATTTAGCATGTAATAAAGAAACGTGAATCATGGAAAACATTCTTCTACATATATTTTTCCTCAAATTCTTCAATAGAACAAGGTTTGCCAAAATAAAAACCTTGTATATGGTGACAGTCGTGTTGCTGTAAGAATGAAAGTTCTGCTTCCGTTTCAACACCCTCGGCAATGACTGCCATTTTAAGATGCTGAGCCATTTTAATCATAGCGGTTGTAATACCAGCATTCTCCGATTGATTAGAGATATTCCGAATAAATGATTGGTCTATTTTCACACCATCCAACTGAAAGGACTTGAGGTAGTTAAAGGAAGAGTAACCAGTGCCAAAATCATCTATATAGATTTTGATTCCCATCGTTTTTAACTCTTGCAAAGTTTCTAAGATATATTCTTCATTTTTCATTAATGAGTTTTCGGTTATCTCAATTTCAAGCCATTTTCCTTCTAATTGATATTCTGTCAGAAGATCACTTACTTCCTCTGAAAAATCTCTTTGAAGGAAGCGCTTCGAACTTATATTTACACTGATTGGCAATAGCGGCATCCCTGCCTCTCTCCAGGTACATAATTGTTCGCATACTTTCCTCTTCATCCATGAACCAAGCGGAATAATCAGTCCTGTTTCTTCTGCCAAGGGAATAAATTCACCAGGAGGGACCAATCCAATCTGTGGATGCATCCAGCGAATTAAAGCTTCAGCAGCAATAATTTCTCCCGTCTGAGCATTGACTCGAGGCTGCAGATGAACGATGAATTCATCTTTCATTAATGCTTTTCGTAAATCCCGTTCTAATATAAACGACTGGAAGTTTCTTTCATCCATTGTATGGTCATATAATTGGTAGGTATTACGGCCTTGCTCCTTTGCTTTATAAAGAGCAATATCGGCTTTTTTCATTAAATCGATTGAATTTGTACCTGCTTCTGGATACATACTGATTCCAACACTTCCAGTGACAAATAGTTCATATTCATCAATGTGAAATGGAGTCATAATCTCCTCTAAAATCTTCTTTGCAAGTGTTGTTACTTCTTCATGATTCTTTACATCTAGACATAGAATCATAAATTCGTCGCCCCCCATACGAGCGGCAAATTGATGCTCATGATTGAGGTGATTGAATATTCGGGAAGAAATGGATTCTAGCAGCCTGTCACCGACAAAATGTCCAAGCGTATCATTAATTGACTTAAAACGATCTAAATCCATAAACAAAACTGCTAGTTTATGATTCTTTTTTTTAGCCTCTACTAATGATTCACAGAGCTTTTGTTCCATCCATCTTCGGTTTGGAAGCTTCGTTAATTCATCATGATGTGCTAAATACTCATTTGTATCCTGAATCTTCTTTTGTTCTGTTACATCTTTTCCAATAGAGTAAACTCCTTTTACCTGTTTATCTACAATAATGGGAAGAAAGTTCACATTAAAAAATCGGCTGATTCCAGACCTACTATTAACTTCCACCTCAAAATTTTGCGGATTTCCCAACAGAGCTTTTTTAAAATACATATTTATCATCTTTTCATACTTTTTGGGAGTAAGGTCTTTCATCCCAAGGCCTGCTATATTTGTTCTAGAATACCCGAAAAGCTCCAATGCGGTTGGATTCATATCAATGATTTGTCCATCATAATCAAAGGTAATCACATGATTTTGACTGTATTCAAATAAAGATTGATATTGGAGCTGATTTACTTCAAGAGTTCTTTGAGTGGTTCTTAATTCTGTAATATCATGAACAGAACCGACAATTTCCATTACTTCTTCAGCTTGTATAATAGACGAGAGGTCCACGTATAAAAGCTTTCCATGTAATTCAAACTCATAGTTGACTCTTTCCCCTGCATAGGCTGTTTCAAAATGGGCTTGCATCATCCGGGCAGTTTCTATTGGATAAATATCAAAAGGAGTTTTCCCCAATAGTTTCTCAGAATTAGAATTAATTTCATTTAATAGCTTACCCTCTGCCATGGTATAAATGAAATTTCCGGACTTATCTTTTTTTACTTTAAAAATTCCATTTTGGAGATTTTTCATTGTATTGATAAAATTCATTTCCATTGCTTTTTGCAATTCCTTCTCCATTCGAACTCTCTTTGTAATATCGGTACGAATACTAACATATTGATACGGTTTTCCGTTATCATCTAGGAAAGGCACAATGGTTGTATCTACCCAGTACAACATTCCATCTTTTGTCTTGTTTTGAATTTCACCCTTCCAGATTTCACCAGATCCAATGGTCTTCCACATGTCAGAGAAAAACTCTTTGGGATGATAACCTGAATTGAGAATACGATGATCTTGTCCAAGCAGTTCTTCTTCACGATACTTTGATAGTTCACAGAATTTATCATTAACTAATGTAATAATTCCTTTCTCATCCGTAATGGCAACAATCGTTGAGGCATCTAATGCTAATTTAATATCTGTCAGCTCTTTATTCAGTGTTTTCATTTCTTCATTTTTATCTTCACATAGATTCTTTAATAATATGACCTTGTATTCCTCATTATCTATTGAAATAGAATGGGTTTGAATTCTTAATGAAAAGTTTCGAGAATAATCTCTTATCCCTATGTATACTTTTTTTTCTCGTCTATCCTGCGTGTTTAAAGAAATACCCGGAATCATTTTCATTATGGAATGTCCCTTTAACTCACTAAATGTACTCCGAAACATGCTTTCTGCCTTAGCATTTACATATATAATTGTCCCTGAATGATTAACAATAATAATACTATCAGATAATGTGCTGAATAAATGAAAAAAAGAATCGTTCTTATTGGTTAAAAATGCTGATTGTATCTCCATAAAATCCTCTCCTGGGTAAAAAAGCTTGTTCATGATGTATGGTGCTAACATTTTTGAAAAATATAGATGATTATTTTCATTAAGTACAAATGTTTTAGGAATATTTTCTCACTTTTTTTAAAATTTTTCTACTATTTAGTTTTTTTGCTTTTTAGATTATCCCTTTCATTTAAATTCAACTACTGGATAGGAATAATTAAATTCCTTTATTTTTCTCGCACATAACCATTCCTGTATTTTCAACAGTAAATCTTAATATCCCATTTCTTTAGATACTAGATTTTCGCTTGTTTTATCAGTTGAACTAGATAGGAAGGGATATTTAGCGGATATTGACGAGAGAAAAAAAACAGAAAGAAAAGGACATCGAACGTACATGTTGAATTATTAAATTATGGGAATGAGAATCCCTAATATTCTTTTCGGAAAGGTAGTGATGAAAGAATGGTATTTCTTATTCTGCGCCGTCGAAAGGTTCCTGTTCTAGCCCCCATCAGCAAAGGAGATGGAACATTAACGCCAGTCCGGAAAGTGGTTTCTCCAATGAAGATTCTAACTATGATGAAAACAATGGAAAAAGAAGTGAGGGAGTTTAAAAAACAAGCTTTACAAAGCATATTTATATCCCAGGAAGGTATGAATCTGACTGGCTGGATCCGAATACAAATGGAGGAAGCGAAGAGAAAAGTTGCCTTTCTTTCCCCTGCGGCATTACGATTTATAGGTCCAGGTGATTAATAAAAAAATAATGAAGGAGAGGGGTGAGGCCTAAAATTAACTTAGGGAAGGATTAATAAAATAAACTTAATAAAAAATAACATTCTAATATAAGCAGCAACTGCTTGCTGCATGGAAAAAGAAAAGCGCTTCTAGGTACCGGAAGCGCTTTTTGGGTGCAAATTACTTTATCATTATTTTGATTCACTCGTTAAAATCTCTATATGTAATTTCAGCTTTTTCTTAGTCAATAAACAAACTTTTTTGCTTCTCCGTGTTCATTTAATGTATGTTCATTGCCTCATTATTTTACCATATTGAATATGGCTGAGAATGATACTTCGTTCGTCTTTAATGATTCCTCTATTAACCTCTCCCATTTCCCAAAATCCATTGTGAATATCTAGCACTTATACTCTTATGAAGTGCAGTCTTTTTTTGTTAGCCTCATAAAAATGGGAAATATTTAATATAAAATTATCAGAAAAATCATATATTTTAGAAGGAATAGTTGCCTACAATAGCAAATATATATAGTATAAACATTTTTTAAAAGGGGCTTGAAAATATGTCTATACCACGTCCAACTATGAAAAATTCGGATCCATTTATTATGACTCAGATTCAAGTAAATCAAGCAATTGCAGCTTTTTTCGAAAAGAAAGGATGTACTGTAAAATTTGCAAGAAATGGAACTGATGTCGATCTCATTGCCGAATTAAAGTCTTGCAGATTTTTAATTGAATCACGTGGAAATCAAGCAGTTAATCAAATGGGAACAGATCGAATATTCGATAGCTCTCAAATAGGTGTTCATTTAGCTGAACAGCTTGAACAAATTATGAGATTTCAACAGCAATATAATTATTCCAATACTCTATTTTACATCTTAGGAAATCCTGATATCCCAAGATTAAGATACCGTGTTGGAAAAATAAGCAAAGGTCTGGATAAATTAGGTATTGTTCAGGCATGGGTACAGCCAAATGGAAAAGTAATCTTCGAAGGCGAGAAATCCATTCTATTAAATAATTTATTACAATAAGGGGAAAAGTACTGCTTTATATGAGCAGTACTTTTTCATGAAAAAATGATGAAGACCACTAGCTAACTACAAGAAGCGTTTCACACTCGATTAAATAATATGTTTGCCTCGACTTTAAGAAATTCCCCTTCTCTCCCTTGAAATCAAATCCCTCATCTATTACAAATGTCACTACAAAACCTTATAAGAAAGGAATATAATAAAGACTCTTTAAGGATCTAAAAATATACTCATTTACATGTTGAATATTATTTTTTATCTCATCATTTTCTATAAATGATGAAAAAAGGAGGTCATTCTTAATGGCAAATACACATGTCTTCTCGAAGGAAGAAGAAATATCTAATTCCATTACCCATGGGGTTGGTGTAATTCTAAGTATTGCTGCACTCGTCTTGTTAATTGTGTTTGCCTCTCTTTATGGCAATGCCTGGCATGTGGTCAGTTTTACTTTATTTGGAGTAACGATGCTCATGCTTTATACCTCATCAACGTTATTGCATGCTTTGCCTCCCGGAAGAGCGAAGGACTTTTTCGAAATCATGGATCATACTTCCATCTATTTCTTTATTGCCGGAACCTATACGCCTTTTTTATTCCTTGCTGTGGATAATTGGGTTGGATGGACATTATTCGGTATCGTATGGGGACTAGCTATCGGCGGTACGGTTTTTAAATCTTTTTTCGTCAAAAAATTCCTTTTCACTTCTACTCTGCTCTATGTATTCATGGGCTGGTTAATCGTATTTGTGTGGAAAGATTTAGTGGCAAATCTGCATCCTGCCGGTTTAGTCTTATTAATCATCGGTGGATTATGTTACACTATCGGAGCTATTTTCTATATGTGGAAACTGTTTAAACACCACCACGCTGTTTGGCATCTATTTGTTCTTGCTGGTACAGTCTGCCATTTCTTTTCAGTTCTTTATTTACTTCCTTAAAAAAAGAAACAGGTACCCTACGGTAAGTAGTTCACTTTTGGAGTATAACCAATAAAAAAGACAGATGAAATCGTAACTGATTTCATCTGTCTTTTTTTATCGGTATATCCATAATTCCCCTAATCTTCATCTATAATTCGTAAGACTTTTCATACAGTAGATTGTACAACTGATTTATCATCATATGAACTCATTGATGTTGCACGGATGCTTTTAAATGTAAATAACCATTCAACTTGTTAGAAGAAGAATCTCTCTCCTGGAAAGGCCTTTAACAACAGCTCATGGGGATAAAAAAGTTACATTTACGCTGATTTCAATCCTAAATATGCTCAGTATATGGTAACTATTTTGAAAACATATTATACCTTCTGCCAACCAATGAAAATGGGTAGCAAAAAGTTAACACCTGCACAACGATTAGACATCACTGATAAAGAATTTGATTTAAATGATATTATTTATTTTAAATAAAAGGATATATAAATAACAATAATAATATAATTAAAAACAATATTAATTTATTGTAAAACGATAAATCCTATGTTATATTCATTTTATCATTAAATCAGTGAGGTGCTTTAAATGATTGTTAAACAAGGTTCAACCACTTTCTTAAAAGTAATGATTTTTCTGATTGGAATTGCAGTGTTTGCTTTGTGTATCTTTTGGTTACCTGAGATAGCCATTAAAGATGCAAAGGTACATCCAGATACGGCTTATTTCCTAATCCCCTTTTTAGTATGTGCATATGGATTCTGTATCACACTTTCCGTTGCGTTATACCAAGCATTTAAACTATTAACCTATATCGAAAGGAACAATGCTTTTTCCAAGTTATCACTTAAATCTTTAAATGTTATAAAAAAATGTACTTTTACAGTCATTTTCCTCATTCTGTTAGGAATAGTCAGCTTAAAAGTGCTTGCACAAGTTACAGGTGACGATGCAGCAGGTCCAATTTCACTAAGTCTAATGGGCATTTTGGCAACAAGTATCATCGCAGGCATTATGGACGTACTTCAAAAGCCATTAAAAAATTTCATAGATAAAAAATAGGCTTTGTTAAAGTACTGCGTTGATAAGCCAGATTTTTGACTCATTCGTGTGAAATGAACATTTCACACGCCTTTCAGCTATGCTGAAAGGTTGCTGTATGGTCATGAAATAGTAGGAGAAAATGCATTTTCTCCTACTATT
>Ga0182742_1001190_pt1 | contig 34925 bp, 33 predicted proteins | sample eDN5th37CBELigMG_FD_128880 | JGI IMG/M metagenome (GOLD analysis project Ga0182742, IMG submission 128880) | Enriched Miracle-Growth compost microbial communities from Emeryville, California, USA - eDNA 5th pass 37_C BE-Lig MG (version 2)... ... | reverse complement strand
TATGTCTCTAAAGTTTTTAAAATGATGACAGGTTATACGGTGATGGAATTTGTGATGGAATGCAGACTTACACAAGCAAAGTATTTACTTGAAATGGAACCGCTTAAACCGATGAAGGATGTTGGGTATGAATCCGGATTTGAAAGCCCCACCCATTTTAGTCGTTATTTTCGCGAAAAAGTGGGTGTAACTGCAAAGGAATACCGGAAATTGCGATTAAATCATCAGTAAGGAAGTGGTAAGGTATGGCTTATAAATTTGCAGCACAATTATATACATTACGTGAAGAGTTAAAAGAAGGAATCTATCCCTTATTTAAAGTCCTTAAGGAGATGGGCTGGGATGGTGTGCAAATTTCTGCTTTGCCAAAGAATTATGATCAACAAGAAGTAGCCTTTGCTTTAAAAGAAAATAATTTGCAAGCGGCAGGAATGCATATATCATTAGATCGTTTAACAAATGATCTTGGTGGTGTAATAGAAGAAGCGGAACTTTATGAAACAAAGGATATTATCCTTCCATTTATTCCAAAAGAGTTACATCATGCAGAAGGATTTAAGGAAGTAAAGAGACGATTAAATCACATCGCAAAGGAAGCACCTGAACAACGTATTTCCTATCATAATCATGCCTTTGAATTTGATATCGAAATTGAGGGGCAGGATGGACTTCGTTACCTGCTTAATCCCGCAAATGATAACCATATCCTTGCAGAAATTGATGTGTATTGGGTAAAAAAGGCTGGTAAGGACCCATTGGAATATCTTACTCCTTATGCAAATCGTATGCCAATTATCCATTTGAAAGATATGACAAATGATGTACGTCAAACTTTCGCAGAAGTAGGAACGGGTGTAATTGACTTTATCCCTATTTTGCAATGGGGTAAAGGGAATGGTATTGAATGGTATGCAGTTGAACAGGACATATGTGAACGTCCTCCATTAGAAAGCTTGGAGATGAGCTTAAGAAACTTACAGGAATTTGCTAGAAAAATAAATTAAGAGGATCTGAGGTGTAATTGATGACATTAATTAAAGTAGGGATTATTGGCATTGGAAATATGGGTAGTTCACACGCAAAACTTTTAATAGATGGGAAAATTAAAGGAGCAATTCTGAAAGCGGTATGTGATCCTAACCAAGAGCAGCTCAATGTGATTTCTCGCTATGCATCAGGTAATGTACAAACATATCTTGATGAAGATGCCTTTTTTAAAGAATCGGGTATAGATGCTATTCTTATCTCAACACCGCATTATGATCATCCAAACCTAGCAATCAAGGCATTCTCCAAAGGAATGCATGTGCTTATTGAGAAACCAGCAGGTGTTTATACAAAAGATGTAGCAGAGATGAACAAAGCAGCAAAAGAGAGCGGAAAAGTCTATAGTATCATGTATAATCAACGGACAAATCCGATTTATCAAAAATTACGAAGCCTTATACAGTCCGGTGAATTGGGTGAGATAAAACGTACAAATTGGATTATTACAGATTGGTACCGCTCTCAAAGTTATTATGATTCAAGTGAATGGCGGGCAACCTGGCAAGGTGAGGGAGGAGGAGTATTATTAAATCAAGCCCCACATCAGCTGGATTTGTGGCAGTGGACAACAGGGCTAATGCCAAAGCGAGTACACGCCTTTTGTCATAATGGAAAATACCATGAGATTGAAGTCGAAGATGATATTACGGCATACGTAGAATATGAAAATGGTGCAACAGGTGTATTTATTACATCAACAGGTGAAGCGCCAGGCACAAATCGTTTTGAAATTGTCGGTGATCGGGGAAAAATGGTGGTTGAAAATAATAACCTATCCTTTTATCGCCTAACTCAATCAGAACGTGAATTTAACGCGACATATAAAGGTGGATTTGGAAGTCCAGAATGCTGGACAATTGATGTCCCAATAGAGGGGAATAGCACTGATCATCAAGGGATTATTCAAAACTGGATTGATTCAATTTCAAAAGGCACCCCGTTATTGGCACCAGGTGAAGAGGGAATTAAAGGTCTTGAGATTTCAAATGCGATCTATTTATCTTCATGGTTAAACGAGCCTGTAGAATTGCCAATTGATGCGGATCTCTTTTATGAGAAGCTGCAAGAAAAAATAAACCAATCTACTTTCCAAAAAAAGAATGTAACAAAAATGACTTTAGATGTGTCGGGAACACATTAAGAGAGGAGAATCATTGTGTCAAAAGATGGTATGAACTATGCACCAAAAGGAAAACCAAATCCTGTCGTCGAAAAAAGAGAATTTCAATTTGCTGCAGCCTGTCTTGATCATGGTCATATATATGGGATGTGCAATGGATTAATGGAAGCAGGTGCTACATTAAAGTGGGTATATGACTCTGATCCTGAAAAAGTAGCTCAATTTGTTAAGGTATTTCCAGAAGTAATGCCTGCTGAGTCGCTGGATGAAGTTTTATCTGATCCAGACATTAAGCTTGTAGCAGGAGCGGCAATTCCTTCTAAACGCAGTGAACTTGGAATTAAAGTGATGAAAGCAGGAAAAGATTATTTCACAGATAAAACACCCTTCACTTCAATGAAACAATTGGAAGAAGCAAAAGAAGTAGTCGAGCAAACCGGACAGAAGTATATGGTCTATTACAGTGAGCGTCTTCATGTCGAAGGAGCGGTTTTCGCCGGAGAGCTAATTGAGAGTGAGGCTATTGGTCGTGTTATACAAGTTACCGGATTTGGTCCACACCGATTAAATGCAGCAAGCCGGCCAGATTGGTTTTTTAAGAAAGAGCAATACGGCGGAATCTTATGCGATATAGGCAGTCACCAGATTGAGCAATTTTTATTTTATGCCGGCTGTCAGGATGCAAAGGTTTTGCATAGTAAAATAGCCAACTATCATAATAGTGAATATCCTGAGCTGGATGATTATGGAGATGCTACACTGGTTGGAGATAATGGTGCTACGAATTATTTCCGTGTAGATTGGTTTACACCTGATGGATTAAGTACATGGAGAGACGGAAGAACCTTTATTATTGGAACTGAAGGAACAATTGAGATTCGCAAATACGTTGATCTTGCAAGAGAACAAAACGGTAATCATGTTTATTTAGTTAATAAAGACGGAGAACAACATTTCAATGTATCAGGTAAAGTTGGATATCCGTTCTTCGGGCAATTAATTCTGGATTGTTTGAACAGAACGGAATCAGCGATGACACAGGCTCATGCCTTTAAAGCTGCTGAATTGTGCCTGCTTGCACAAGAGCAAGCCATTGTTGTGTCGGAACATAAAGCTCAAGTTAAATAAGCGGTAGATCCCTCATACAACGAGTATGAGGGATTTTTTTATTTTGTGCTTGCAGAAATTATTATTTTTCGTTAAAATCGTTTCATAGCTAACGATTAGATTCGAAAAGCAGGTGAGTTACTATTCATATCTATAATAAAGATGGAGAGTTATTACAAGATGAGGTCGATACAATCAGCTCTTTAACAAAGTTACCAATAGATTCTCTTAATTTGGAAGCTATTGCGGTTGTAACGAATATCTATAGAGTAGCACAAGGTTTGAAAAATAAAATGGAGCAGGAAATACTATCAGAATACGGTCTTTCGTGGACCTCATTTTCAATACTTTATGATCTATGGATATGGGACTCTCTCGAAACGAAAAAACTTGCTGAATCAGCTGGTGTTTCAAAAGCAACAATAAGTAACATCACAAACACACTAGAAAGAAAAGAACTGTGTTATCGCAAAGTTGATGACAAAGACCGTAGAAAAACGTTTGTCTTGTTAACTGATAAAGGGAAGAAAGTGATAGAGGAGTTGTATCCACGTTTCCATACAGGTGAAGTTGATATTGTTTCCAGTTTAAGTGTGTCAGAACAAGTATCGATGGCAAATTTACTAAGAAGAGTCGTTAGGGAAAATAAATTTTAATAAGCTAAAAGCGAAGATAGGAAAAGCAGTAGTCGTTATCTCACTGTTTTCAGAGAGTCGATGGTTGGTGTGAATCGATACATAGATAACACGAATTACATTCCTTGAGCTTTCTTTGTTGGTGCTAATAGCAGCAAAGAACGGTTGAACCGTTAACGATTGAGCGGAAGAATATGATTCTTCAACAAGGGTGGTACCGCGTGAAATAGTCAAGCCACGTCCCTTTTTTAGGGATGTGGTTTTTTAGTATTCAAAAATAGGAGGAGTCATAATAATGAGTAAAATGAAGTTAACAAAAGAACAATCATTAGAAGTAAAAAGGCAACTTGGAATATACAGTCAGGGCGTACAGGAAATGATCCCCACTGAAGAATTAGAAGCCAAAATAGCTAAGTCAATTGTTGAAAATCGACCATTAAAAATTAAATTAGGCTTAGATCCATCAGCACCTGATGTTCACCTTGGTCATACGGTGGTTCTAAATAAAATGAGACAATTCCAAGAAAATGGACATATTATCCAGCTTATTATCGGCGATTTTACAGGGAAAATTGGTGACCCAACAGGTAAATCAGTTGCTAGAAAACAGCTGACAGATGAAGAGGTAAAGCATAATGCTAAAACATACTTTGAGCAATTTGCAAAAGTTATCGATATGGAAAAGGTGGAATTACACTACAATTCCAAGTGGTTGTCTAATTTAAATTTCGAAGATGTCATTCAATTAGCAGGAAAAATAACGGTAGCAAGACTTTTAGAAAGAGATGATTTTGAAGAGCGAATGGCTTTTAACAAGCCGATATCACTGCACGAATTCTTTTATCCTTTAATGCAAGGATATGATTCGGTTGTTTTAGAAAATGATATCGAATTAGGTGGAACAGATCAGAATTTTAATATTTTAATGGGAAGACACTTTCAAGAAAAGTTTGGGAAGGAAAAGCAAGTGGCTATTCTTATGCCATTGTTAGAGGGGCTTGATGGTGTTGAGAAGATGTCCAAATCTAAGAAAAATTACATCGGGATTGATGAAAGTCCACAAGAAATGTATGGTAAAGCAATGTCAATTCCGGATGAATTAATGAATAAATACTTTGGACTAATTACAGATTTTACACCAGATCAAATCAAAAAACTGAAAGAAGAGCTAGAAAACGGTATTTTACATCCAAGAGACGCAAAAATGCTGCTTGCTAAAACAATTGTCCGAATGTACCACGGAAATGACGCGGCAGAAAATGCAGAAAACCAATTTGTGTCTGTGTTTCAAAAAGGAACAATGCCAGAAGATATACCGGTTGTCATTTGGGAAGGTAATCAGGAAGTATCGATCATAGATTTACTTGTTGAATTAAAGCTGTTGAATTCTAAAAGTGAAGCACGAAGAATGATCGGAAATAGGGGAGTTAAGCTCGATGGGAATAAAGTGGAGGATTCAACATTATCTATAACGGTTAAAGACGGATTAATCGTTCAAGTAGGTAAACGTAAATTTATGAAGATAAAGTTTTTGCTGTAATGGGTTTTCCAGAGTTCGTGCTTAGTTACAAATGGCTTTATTAAGATGACTATAAATGAACCGTCAGAGATGAATTTCTGGCGGCTCTTTTTAATGTCTATGAATTTCCACTTAATTTTGTAGCGCGTATACCTTCCAGTCCAAGTTCATCTATAAGAATTTATCATGTCTTTAAGGTAAAAAGAAATAACTCTGTGATTGAAATTAGTTTTAATTGTGCATGAATAAAGAGTTTTTCAAAGGTATAGTCTCTAGCTTCTTTACATAATTATCAATATTTAAAATGTATTCCTTAAATAATGATTTTATGGTATTCTTGTCCAAAGGTTATATCCTATGAATTTTAATTTTATAAAATACTTATTTTTAAAAAACATATAGAAACTACATTTCTTAACGGTTCATGCTGTGAATGAAATTTTTTCGCTCAAATAAGAAAGCGATTTCTTGACCCTGTAATCAAATATTATAAAAGGATTATAATGACGATGACACAAAAACCTCTCCTTCCTTTACGTACATTTATGTTTTTTGTCAGTGCGATCGGCTCCATGGTTGTTAGTTTTTTACCGATTTATTTTCAGGATAAGGGATTTTCAAGTTCGCAAATTGGCTGGTTTTTGGCAATTGGTCCTTTAGTTGGGTTAATTGCTCAGCCACTATGGGGATATGCAAGTGATAAATACAAGACTGTTAAAAAGGTTTTATTTGCTTGTTTACTTGGCTTTGTTGTAAGTGTGATTTGGTTATTTAAAATTGACTCATTTTTATGGATTATTATAGCTGGTGCGTTCTTTTTCTTCTTTTTCTCACCAGTGAACCCATTAGCTGATAATCTGGCAAAAAGGCAATCTCAGCTGCATTCTGTAACATTTGGTTCAATCAGAATGTGGGGCTCAATTGGATTTGCGCTTGTTGCGTTACTTAGCGGATATCTGCTTTCAATGTTCGGGATTGGATTTTTAGTGATCCCGATAACCATTTTAGCAATTACGACCTGCTTATTGTCATTGAGTTTATCTGATGTAAAAGCGGGAACAAAAAAAGTGAATTACAAGGACATCGGCTTGATTTTTAAGGATCCAACATTAGTTGCGTTCTTTCTTTTGATTGCTCTTGTCATGCTGACACATCGAACAAATGATTCGTTTATTAGCTTATATTTGTTTGAAATAGGTGGTAACGAGATGTTAGTCGGCTGGATTTGGTTTATTGGTGTATCAAGTGAAGCGCTTCTTTTCTTCCTAAGTGCAAAATGGTTTCGTGCCTCAAATCCAATCATATACATTATTATTGCAGCGGCTTTATTTTGTGTAAGATGGATCTTGACCGCACTAGTCAATGATCCATCCATGTTATTAATCGTTCAAGTTCTGCACGGAATTTGTTTTGCAATCGTTTTCCTTGGAGCAATTGAGTATTTATATAAAGTGATTCCAGAAGAACTTCAAGCTACTGGCCATATGGTGTTTGTTGGTATTTCGTTTGGAATCACTGGGATTATCGGTTCATCTCTTGGTGGAATCGTTTTTGAAAATTATGGTGGCTCGACTCTTTATTTCCTGTTAGCCTGTTCATCTTTACTCGGTATGATTGGTTTTATCTTTTTTTATAAAAAGGAGAAAAATTTTCAAGTAAAACAGGTAAAAGAGATTGAAAGTATTAGATAAGAAAGATATTGGGTATATAAGAGCAGTTGTTGGTGTCATCACATGTGTAGTGGTGGCACCTTTTTGTATTATGGATTTGAAGAGGATCATTGGAACTACTTGATAAAGCAAATAAACATATTGAAAAGTTTTGTGCAATAAGTAAGCTATTATGACTGCCTGAGGAATAGTCTTCATACCAAAATTGCCTGTCCCGGCCAAAGTATTCATCGTAAAATTTCGCCAAAAAGTTATGTAAATCTACGTAATTTTCACTTAAGAGAAAATGCACACAAACCCTTATATTATGCAAGAATTTTGAAAGAATTGAATAGTAAAAATGCGGATAATTGTCGGAATATGTTAATGAAAGCCCTTTCATTAGTTATTTACAACGTCAATTTACCAGAATATAATGATACCAACCAGTAAGTTTATTGGTTAAACAAATGGGGAGTAGGGGGATGTTACATGTTTAAAAAGCAGGGAATGAAAAAGTTCATTTTGGTATTTTTAAGTTTACTTCTTTTACTAGGTGTTACAGCATGTAGTAGTAACGGGGCTTCCAATGAAGAGCAGGGTGGAAGCGGTGGTGGTAAAACAAAACTGACAATTTGGTTATGGCCAAACATGGGAATTGAAAATCAGATTAAGCAATACGCAGAAGAAAATAATATTGAGGTTGAAATACAAACAGCTGAGTTTGCAGATGTACATAGTAACTTAACAACTGCATTAGCAGCTGGAAGTGGTGCACCAGATATTTCTGCTATTGAGGTAAAAGGTATCGATAAAATGAAAGCGACTCCAGAACACTTCCATAATCTTTTGGATTTAGGTGCAGATGAAGTAAAAGATGACTACCTGGATTGGAAATGGCAGCAGGCTTTAACACCAGATGGAAGTTCTTTATTAGGATTACCAACAGATATTGGTCCACAAGCAATGGCTTATCGGATTGATCTTTTTGAAGAGGCTGGCTTACCAACAGATCGTGAGGAAGTAGCAAATCTTGTGAAAACATGGGATGACTTTATTAAGGTAGGTGAGCAGTTAAAAGCTAAAACAGGTAAGGCATTTATTGATTCTCCAAATGGTGCTTACACTGTAATGGAAGGTCAAGGAGATGAGAAATACTACGATAAAGATGGGAATGTTATTGTTCAAGATAACCCACATATTAAAAAGGCATATGACTTTGCTTCACAGATTATTGATAAAGAATTAGCTACTAAATTTGATCAGTTTTCTACTGAATGGGGTACTGGAATGAACAACGGAGATTACGCAACAATTCTTGCTCCTGCATGGATGATGACATCGATGAAAGCAACAGCTCCGGAGGCTTCTGGAAAATGGGATATGACATTACTTCCAGAAGGTTCGGGTAACTGGGGTGGTTCTTTCTTAACGATTCCGAAGCAATCAAAAAATGCAGAAGAAGCTTATAAATTAATTAAATGGTTACTATCACCAGAACAGCAATTAGTGACATTTAAAGAAGCTGGAAACTTCCCTTCTACACCAGGAATCTATGATTCTGAAGAAATTCAAAACTTTACTAGTGAATACTTCAACAACGCACCAGTAGGTAAAATTTACGCAGAGGCTGCTCAACAAGTTAAACCAATTGTTGAAGGACCTGAGTCGATTCAAATTGAGACCATTATTGGCGATGCCATCACTCGTGTGAAGGATGGACAGGATAAACCTGATGCTAGTTGGGATAAAGCAATGGAACAGCTTGAGCGTGAGTTAGCACGATAAACTAATTTGTAAGCGCTTCAGTGAGTGGCTAACCTAAATTGAGAGACTGATAAACAATCAGTCTCTCACCTTACTATGTCATAAAGGGGGAAACTGCGTGGGCTCAAATTTAGAAGTAAACAAAAAAGGAGCAATAACTGCATTACCAAAAACAAGGAAAACACTGAAACAATCAACTAAAGATCATATTTCTGGCTATTTATATATTTCTCCATTTTTTATCATCTTTGGTATCTTTGGCTTATTTCCAATAATCTTCACAGCCTATATATCGTTTCACAAGTGGAACATATTAGGTACGAAGGAGTTTATTGGATTTAAAAATTATCAACTCCTTTTTACAGATCCTCTTTTTTGGAAGGCGTTAGGAAACACGTTCAGTATATGGGTTATTTCAACTTTGCCTCAATTGTTTATAGCATTAATTCTTGCATTTGTTTTAAACTCTGCGTTCCTTAAAGGAAAAGAATTCTTTCGATTGGCTGTTTTCTTACCAAATATAACCTCTGTTGTGGCTGTTGCTATCATATTTGGAGCTATTTTTGGTGAAACATATGGTGTGTTAAATTACATGCTCTCTTTTCTCGGGATTGAGCCTATTAACTGGACTGGTTCATACTTTGGGACACATGTTGCCATTGCGACAATGGTCATGTGGAGGTGGACGGGGTATAACACCATTATCTACCTATCAGCCCTTCAAAGTATTCCTAAAGATTTATATGAAGCGGCAACAATTGATGGAGCAAACAAAATGCAACAGTTCTTCTATATAACCATTCCGATGATTCGTCCGATGGTGATTTTTACGGTTATTTTATCAACAATTGGTGGTATGCAAATCTTTGCAGAACCATTAATGTTTGCAGGAGCTGGTGGAGGAGCATTAGACCAAGGATTAACCATGACTCTTTATTTATATGAAGAAGCATTTGTACGTAGTTCATTTGGTTACTCATCAGCAATTGCATGGGTTCTGTTCCTAATTATTGTGCTGTTCTCCTTAGTAAATCTATTTGTTACAAACCGTATTAAATCTGCAGATTAAGGATGTGAAACAAAATGAATGAAGTCGGAGTAAAATGGTATAGTCCTGGTAAAATCTTAACTTATTTTATGTTAATCGCCATATCATTTTTATCAATTTTTCCTTTTTATTGGATGTTTGTCATAGGATCAAATCATACGTCGGCAATTAATAAATTCCCACCTGCATTTTTACCGGGTGCTAATTTCTTTCAGAACGCTCAGAATGTGTTTATAAATATTGATTTTTTTAAGGCTATCATGAACTCTGTTATCACATCAACTGTTATTACAGTGGCAGTTTTATTCTTCTGTTCATTAGCAGGATTTGCATTTGCAAAGTTGGAGTTTAAGGGGAAAAATTGGCTATTTGTATTTATCATTGCCACGATGATGGTACCTGCACAATTAGGAATTATTCCTTCCTATATGATTATGGCAAAGTTAGGCTGGATTGATAGTCTAAATGCTGTAATTGTTCCAGCAGTGGTTAATGCGTTTGGTGTATTTTGGATGAGACAGTATATAGGGGCGACGATACCAAATGAGCTTTTAGATGCTGGTAGAATTGATGGTTGTTCAAATTTTAAGCTATATTACGCTGTTGTCCTTCCATCTGTACGACCAGCTGTCGCTACATTAGGTTTAATCACATTCATGAATGTGTGGAACGATTTTTTATGGCCATTAGTTGTGTTAAAAGATCGAAGTGTTCATACGATTCAAATTGCCTTACGAACTTTAAACGGTGCTTATTATCAAGACTATGCGATGATTTTAGCCGGAACATTTATGGCGACGCTTCCAATTTTAATCGTGTTCTTAATGTTCAGTAAGCAATTTATCGCCGGTTTAACCGAGGGATCAGTCAAATAATAGGAAAAGAGTCTTCAGCTCTTTTCCTCTTTCTTTTTCTATTTAATAAGGGGGGAGAGAGTACTAGTTTATTATATGATGTTGTGAAAAGAGCAATAGAATAAAACGCTAGCATTTTAATGATAAACAATCAGGGAGGTGGAAGCTATCGAAGCAGTTATACATATGAAAGAAGTGGAAAAATCCTATGGAAGTGGAAATCGGCAAGTACAAGTGTTAAAGGGGATTAATCTATCAATAAACGAAAACCAAGTGATTGCCTTAAAAGGAAGATCCGGGTCTGGTAAAACAACCATTCTAAATTTAATTGGTGCCCTTGATCGACCTACAAACGGTGAAATTTACTTTCAGGGTCAGCCATTAAGTCACTTAAGTGATAAGCAGCAATCAGAATACAGAAGAACTAAGCTTGGATTTATTTTTCAATCACACGGGCTTGTTCCACTGATGACAGTTGAAGAAAATATTGAATTTGGGCTTAGAGTGGCAGAGGTTTCCAGAGAAGAATGGAGTACCAGAGTGAAAAGTGCTATTGAGTTAGTAGGGTTAACGAATCGAGCAAAGCACCGACCTTTCGAGCTTTCAGGAGGAGAGCAGCAACGTGTTGCTATTGCCCGGGCTATTTCCATTGAACCCCCCCTCATTCTTGCTGATGAACCAACAGCAGAATTAAATAGCTCAATGGCTTTTCATATTATTCAAGCATTTAAAAGATTAGTAAAAACAAAAAACATGACGATGATTATGACAACACATGACCCAGCTGTGATGGAAATGCTTGACAAAGTTTATACATTGGAGGATGGAAGAATTGAAACTATTTAAAAGCAACAGAAATATTACACATCCTTTACTATCATTTGCACTTATCGTTCCGCTATCAGCATGCTCTCTTCTTCCAAAAGAAGAACCAGTTCTTGCTCCTCCATTAGTTGAGCCTGCAGAAATTGAATACGATACAACGGAGGTTAAAAAAGGAGAATTAGTTAAGCACGTGAAGGGACTTGCCACAGTAACCCCGCTTGTGAATGAACCACTTTCGTTTACACAATCGAACGGGCGTTTAAAAAAGATACATGTAAAAAAAGGGGATGCTGTAAAGGAAAATCAACTAATTGCTGAACTTGATTCTGGAAGTCTTACATTTGAATTGGAGCTTGCTGAAATAGAATTAAAAAAGGCGGAAATTCGTCTTAAGCATGCAAAACAAGGTGCTGATTCTTATACGATTGAATTAGCAGAATTAGATGTTGATAGTCTTACTATCCAAATTGAAAAATTAAAAAGCGAAATCGATAAAACGAAAATTCATTCTCCACTAAATGGGATTGTCACATTTATTGAAGAGAAAAAAGCGGGAGATATGATTGATGCCTTTCAGCCTGTGGTCCAAGTGGCTGATACATCGAAGCTTCAGCTAATATACACAGCAACAAGTGCTAAGGATTTAAATGAAACGAAGATTGGGATGGATGTAAAGGTAGAAACAAATGGTAAATCATTCAAAGGAAAAGTTGTTCAAACACCTTCAGAAGTTCCACGTGAAAAATTAGAAGAAAATCCTGATTTGTATCAACGGAGTATTTTTATGACTGTTGACAAATTACCGAAAGAAGTAAATGTAGGTGATTCGGTTGATTTTGATGTTATTACGGCTAAAGCGAATGATGTTTTAATCATACCTAAAGGTGCACTTCGAAGTTTAGCCGGTCGAACGTATGTCCAAGTGTTGGAAGGTGATGCCAAGCGTGAAGTAGACATTGATAGTGGTCTTGTTTCAGCAACTGAGGTTGAGGTGGTCAGCGGATTAGCAGAAGGAGACACTGTTATTTTGAAGTAAAGGGGGGAGACTGAGTGGCACTCTTAAAAATTATCTTTCAAAAAATGTGGAATAATAAATGGCTTACTTGTAGTTTATTTCTTGGGTTATTTATCACAGTCTCGCTTGTTTCAAGTATACCGACCTACACCTCAAGTGTTCTTCATAAACTATTAGTGAAGGAATTGGAACAACATCAGGTTGAAAAAAATCACTTTCCCGGGGAATTTTCATTTATTGCTACCTTTGAAAAAGATCAAAACTCTGTAGAAGCAACGAATAAGATTGATGACATCAATAAGGAAATCATTAACAACACCGCTCTTCCGCTTTTAGCCAATAAAACCATATTAAGTTCGGTTCCATTTGATATTTTTAATGAAAATAAAACGGAAACGGATAAACATGGGAGATTTGTTGGTTTAACAAATGTTGAAAAGCATATTACGATAACAGATGGTCGCATGCCAGCTGAAAAAAGTGAAGATGGAATTATAGAAGTTATCGTTCCGGAAACATCTTTACAAAAGAGGGGGATTGTTTTAGATACAACCTTAATTGCGGTTGAGGGAGATCTTGAATTAATAGTTAAGCCAGTAGGAACGTTTCAAGCAGAAAATAAGAATGATCCGTATTGGTCAATTCCACCAGAACGCTATACCGACGATTTTATCGTTTTAGAGGATACATATCGAGAGGTGTTTTTTAAAAAAGATCTTCTTTCATCTGCACGTTTTTTTTCTGCATTTGATTATTATGCGATTATGAATGAGCACATCCCTTCCTTGCTTCAATTAAAAGATAAAGTGAAGGCAGACGTAAGTGATGTAGTGGATACACCTGTGATGGTTCAGTTCCCAATTTCAGATATTTTGACTTCTTATGAAAAGAAAGAGGAACAATTAAAAACCATGCTATGGTCATTGCATGTTCCTGTCCTTGTGATGCTTGCTTTGTACCTGTTTATGGTATCGAGATTAATTGTGAACAGACAATTAACAGAAATCGCCGTCTTATCAAGCCGCGGTGCTACAAGGTTTCAAATTATGAAAATCTACTTAATTGAGCTTGGCATTTTAGCAGGTCTAGCATTTTTAATCGGTCCTTATTTTGGAATGTTACTTTGTAAAATATTAGGAGGGACAAATGGTTTTCTCCAATTTGTCCAAAGAGAGGCATTGCCTGTCAGTTTAGGCTATGAATCTTATCTATATGCTGCAATAGCTGTGATATCTTCTGTTTTTATGGTCATGATTCCAGTTTTTCAAGAATCTAATCAAAGCATTGTTCACCAAAAGCAAAAGATGACAAAAGCTGTAACGAAAACAAAATGGTCAATATTAGTACTCGGTCTTGCCTTAATAGGTATCTCTATATATGGATTATTTGTATTTAATACCAGGCGTCCAGCAGTTAGCCAAGAATATTCCGTTGATCCGATTTTATTTTTTATCCCGGCGCTTTTTGTGATTGGTTTGGGACTGCTTATTCTACATTTATATCCACTTCTACTGGCTGGTGTATATAAGCTTGGGAAAAGATTTTGGAATTTATCACTATATAGTACATTTATCCAAGTAGGTCGTTCGTTTAATCAATACCAATTTCTCATGCTGTTTTTAATGATGACAATTGGGATTGGCATTTTCAGTGCAAGTGCTGCCCGTACACTAAATGAAAATTTTGAACAGCAAATTCGTTATGAAAACGGAGCTGATGTAACGATTGATATAAAATGGCCGAGCAATGAGGTGGCTGCGAGTTCTGCCTCTCCTTCGGTGACTTCAGGAGAACAGGCGACAGAACAAGAAGGAAAGCAGTCAGAGGAGAACGAAACGCTCGTCACAGAAACTCAACTCGTTTACTCCGAGCCTTCCTTTGAACCATTTTTAAAGATGAAGGAAGTTGAGCATGCCGCAAAGGTATTAAAATTTGATGGAATCAGAGCAGAAGCAAAAGGGAAAGCACTTTACTCCTTTCAAGTAATGGGAATTGAACCAAAGGAGTTTGCGCAAACAGCTTGGTTTAGTCCGAATCTCCTTCCTCATCATTGGTATGAATACTTAAATCTGCTTTCACAGGAACAAAGCTCGGTTCTTATCTCAAGATCAGTTTCAAAAACACTAGGAGTAAAAGAAGGAGATTACATTAAGGTTGAGGGGGATTACACGAACACCATGGAGGTTGTTGTGTATGGAATCATTGATTACTGGCCGAGTTTTCTACCTAAGAAAAAAGAAGAAGACGAGGAAGCACCAGCATTAATTGTAGCGAATTTACCTTATGTGCAAAATGCGATGGGATTAGAGCCTTATGAAGTTTGGTTGAAGGTGAAAAAGGATGCGTCTAGAAAAGATTTATATCAATCTCTTGATGAAACGAAGGACCCTATTATCATGATGAGTGATGTTCATCCAGACCTTGTAGAGCTGAAAAACGGAGCTTTTCTACTAGGTTTAAATGGAACTCTATCATTAGGATTCATCGTTTCAATCATTATCGCCTTTATCGGGTTTTTATTATTCTGGATTTTAACCATTAAATCACGTGTTCTCCAATATGGTGTATTCCGAGCAATGGGAATACCATTAAAGAAATTAATAGGCATTCTTTTGTTTGAACAGGTGTTAACATCCGGATTCGCTTCTTTCATAGGAATCATTATTGGAGGTATAACAAGTGTTTTGTTTGTTCCTTTGTTTCACCTTTCAATGGAACAACAGCTGCCATTTCAAGTGATTTTTGATCCAAGTGATGAGAGAAAAATTTATCTTTTTGTCGCTTTGATGCTATCAGCAGGTTTGACGATATTAGTTCTTCTTGTAAAGAAAATCAAAATCTATCAAGCGATTAAGTTAGGTGAGGATTAACATGATAGTGTGCAAAGATTTAATTAAAATATATAAAGTTGATGAAGAAAATGAAGTCATGGCGCTTCAAGGCCTGGATTTAGAGGTTGAAGAAGGCGAGCTTATGGGCATCATCGGAAGCAGTGGCAGCGGAAAATCCACTCTATTAAATATGCTAGGTGGATTAGACCGGCCAACAGCTGGCAAATGCCTGGTTGATGGAAAAGATCTATTGCGCTTACAAACGAAAGAACTTGTCAGCTATAAGCTTGAAACAGTCGGTTTTGTTTGGCAAAACAATGCACGTAATATCATTCCATATTTAACCGCTATTGAAAATGTCGAACTGCCTATGTTATTAAAGGGTCGACATAAACGCGAGCGTGCAAAGGAATTGCTGGAATTAGTAGGGATGGGGCATCGTTATAACAACAAACTAACAATGCTTTCAGGAGGAGAGCAGCAGCGTGTTGCGATTGCTATTGCACTTGCTAATGATCCAAAGTTGTTGCTGGCTGATGAACCAACAGGTAGTGTAGATAGCAAAACAGCTGATGTTGTCCTAGGTGTTTTTCGAGAACTGAATCGATCTCTTAAAAAGACGATTGTCATTGTATCCCATGATACAGAACTAACCAAAAAGCTTGATCGCGTTGTTGCAATAAGAGATGGAAAAACATCTAGTGAAATCTTGCGGAAAACGTATGTTGAAGAACAATTTCAGGAGGCTGTTCAAGACGAGGAAACCCATGAAGAATTAGCTGTCATTGATCGTGCAGGCAGAATTCAGATTCCTAGGGATTACTTAGAATCGATTAAACTAGGTGACTCGAATAAATTGCGTGTTGAGCTGGAAGATGGCCGAATTGTCCTGGTAAATCCGAAGAGTGGCTAATTTTTGCGGTCTGCAAAAATAGAATGGGAATTTGCAAATAAACTATGGTAGTTTGCAAGAAAGTTAGAAAATTTGCAAAAAAATGTGTCAGCTCTGCAAAAAAACTTCTGAAGTTGCAAAAATCATAGATAAACTAGAGAAAGAAGGATGTCAGTATGACAAATGAATAGTTTAAATTGGAAGAAATTAAGTGGAACTGTCCTTAGTGCCTCAAACCAAAGGCTGTTCCAACTAAATGGGGTGAAAGAATGAACTTTATGAACGGTAAGTTTTTTCGTGTTTTAGAGATTCTCACAAACTTCTTTTTACTCAATCTCATCTGGTTACTAGCTTGTTTACCAGTTGTAACAATTTTTCCTGCAACTGCAGCAATGTTTGCAGTTAGTCGACAATGGATTCTTCATAATGATGAATCTGTCTTCAAAGCCTTCTTTAAACACTTCAAAGATAACTTGAAACAAAGCTTTATTATTGGTGTGCTATGGTCGTTTTTTGCACTTGTCTTATATATGAATTTTGTTTTACTACTTGAGGTTGAGTCTATTAAATTTGTACTGTTTCCATTTGTTATTTTATTTAGCGGGCTAATGCTGTTAACGACTGTTTTTCTGTTTCCAGTGATGGTTCATTATGACTTACGTGTGCTGGATATTGTGAAAAACTCTTTTTTCCTGGCGATGGGGTTTCTCCCGAGAAGTCTGCTGGGAATTGGTGTTATGGTCGGTATTTTCCTTCTATTTATATGGCAGCCGATGACAATATTCATCAGCTTTAGTATTGGGGGTTATTTTATTTTTCAAATTAGTAAAAAGGTGTTTGAAAAGAAGCCGATCGTGACTCCTTAAAGTGATAAGCCTTTTTATAAAGAATAATAGAAAGCTTCAAGATGAAGGTTTAGATAAAGAGGTGTTCTCAAATCGTAATGGATTCCATGGTGTTTTTTCCTGTTAGGCAGGAATTTACTACAGAATTACTAGAACATTATTAAATAATCATTTAGAAAAGTGAGCAATCAACGAAGAAGTGAGGAACGTGAAAAAAATAAAGGTTGGTTTAATTGGATGTGGACAAATCAGTACTATTTACCTTAAAAACTGTACAACTACTTTCCGTCATAGTTACCGCGACACTTGATCTTGTAAGGTGGTGTGATTGCTAGTTTATATACAGCAAAAGAAAGCTTTTTGTCTTTCTTTATCAAGAAACCTGCACAATCATAAATGTAGCATAACTGAAAAGCATCCATCCGGATGAATCTATTGAATCTGATAAATGGGTAAAGCCAATGGCAATGCTTATTTTATACCGAAGAACGAAATACAATTGCAAATACTGCTTACCTTATTAGATGAGGTTCTACATGAGAAGATTCATTTTGAACCCGCAGATAAGAGTAAGAGCTTTCTTGTTGAAAAAAGAATTCTGCAGGATGATTCAATTCTTGTGTTTATGAGTAACCAAGAAGGTGGAGAGCATAAAGCATCCCTTTATTATCAGTTATTAGACAAGGGGGATGATTATATGGTTCAAACATTAAATTTGGAAACTGGACAAATTGATATGCTTCATGCGGAAACCGAAGAAGAGAGCATAAAAGTTTCATTACATTTCAGTCCCTATCAATCTCATCTAATTCAAATTACTAGAATGAAAAACGAGAATGAGGCAGAGATAAAGAAGGAAAAAGACCAATTCATTTGGAATGTAAAAGCAAATGAAGCATGGCAAATGAAGCCCTTGCAAGATAATATTATCCGATTTGATACATTTGAGTTGAAGGTAAAAGGTGATCAAGAAGCACAATATACTAATTCCGGATCAGAGGTTCACGTAAAAACCTTTATTGATCAATGTGCAGATCTTTCGGAACAGCAAAAGCTTCCATTAGCTTTTCATCAAGTATTTGGAACACTTATGAAAATGAATGTCAAATACCCACTTTCATGTACGTATGAAAAGAACTTTGAAATTGAGGATCTGCCTGGTTATTGTTTTTTGTTAATGGATAAAGAAGCAATTTCGGGTGAGTATCTAATATTGATAAATGATCCGGCTGTATCTGAATTTAAGAATCAGTTCGTCTATGATCATCGTAATCAAACATGTGATATTACCGCCCTTCTGCAAAAGGGTCAAAATACACTTCGAGTTAACGTCACACTTCATCATGATGGTGACGGAGTAGTTGATCCGTTGTGCTTACTTGGTCATTTTGGCGTTACTTTCGATTCAAGGGCTCGTCCAGTCATGACGAAAATTGATCTTAATGCGATGACGCCGATTCAGCATGGACCCCTTCTGCAGCATCCTTATTATGCCGGAAAGACGTTATTGAGGCGGGAAGAATTAATAGAAAATATTCCGCTAACTGACTATTTCACTCTCCATTTGAGTGAGTTAGATAGGAATTTTCATGACTGTCTAGAAGTTATAGTAAATGGCTATTCGCTTGGAGACCGAGCTTGGACACCTTATCAATGGGAATTCTTCAGCTTGGAGAAAATAAAATTGAAATCAAAGTTACGAACACATTAATTGGCCTATTAGAAGGTAAAACATTTGATGATTATGACACACACACGTTAAGAAATGTGAATGAATTGTTATGAACTCATAACAATGTAAAAATTGAAAAACAAGAGCATGAAAATCTAGCAGAGGCAATAAAGTGAAATAACATATAAAATTAATAGATAAGGAGTTTTTATTGTGAAAAAATACGTGTTAGTAGGTACAGGTGGAAGAGCAGAGTTTTTTTACGGAGCCATTGTGCGAGACTTTAAGGAAACATGTCAGCTGGTAGCTTTTTGTGATTTGAATCAAACGAGAATGGATTATGCGAATCGTTTATTAGAAGAAAGATATGACCATTCACAAATTAACACATATTTACATACAGAATTCGAACAGATGATTGAAAAGGAAAAGCCGGATACTGTGGTTGTAACTTCCGTTGACCGTACCCACCATACGTACATTATAAAAGCATTGGAACTTGGGTGTGATGTTGTTACCGAAAAACCAATGACGGTTGATGCAGAGAAATGTCAGGCCATTATTGATGCTGTACATCGTACTGGTAAGGAAGTACGCGTAGCCTTCAATTACCGCTATGCTCCTCATAACACAAAGCTTAGAGAACTTATTATGAATGATGTGATTGGTCAAGTAAACTCAGTGAATTTTGAATGGGCATTGGATACACAGCATGGTGCAGACTACTTCCGTAGATGGCATCGTGATAAGCGGAATAGCGGAGGTCTGCTTGTACATAAATCCACTCACCATTTTGATTTAGTTAATTTTTGGTTGGGAACAACACCTGAAACTGTTTATGCAGCCGGGGGATTACGTTTTTATGGGCGAGAAAATGCTGAATCTAGAGGTATAACCCAATTTTACCAACGTGCACATGGAAGCAAGTTTGCTAAGGAAGACCCGTTCGCAATTGACTTGGAAGGAAATCAGCATTTAAAGGCCATGTACTTGGATGCAGAAATTGAAGATGGCTATCAACGAGATCAAAGTGTATTCGGTGATGGAATAAATATCGAGGATACACTAGGCGTGATGGTAACGTATAAGAATAAAGCGATTCTCAATTATTCCTTAAATGCTTATCTACCATGGGAAGGTTATATGGTGTCCTTCAATGGTACAAAAGGTAGGATCGAAGTTCGCATTCGTGAGCAGTCTTACATTAATTCTGGTGGAAGCAAGGATGAGGAAGGAAAGGTTCAAGAAAAATCGATTATGGTCATGCCTATGTTTGGTCAGCCTTATGAAGTAGACGTAGTTGAAGGAACAGGAGGACATGGAGGTGGAGACCCAGTTCTTCTACAAGATATCTTCGGAACTCCTGTAAAAGACGAATTCAATCGTGCGGCTACCCATGTTGATGGTGCGATGTCGATTTTAACTGGAATTGCGGGAAATATCTCTCTTAGCACTGGTCAACCGGTGAAAGTTGATGAGCTAATAAAGCTAGACTGATGTGGGGTCAGTAAATAAAAAATAGAAGTAGATTGAAAGGGAGCCGGGAAAAAACGGCTCTTTTTCATTATTTTAATAAGTTATTTTAAAAGCAAATAAATAAATTCTATATGACTAATTTCTAAAATTCACCATTCATAACTGTTGAATGCCTGGAGATTCTATAATTAGTATGTCATAAATAAAAGGGGTGTATTATGAAAGATAAACAATTTCAGGATGATTTAGACCAGTACAAAATGCCGGATGCAGTAAAACATGCTAAGAAGGGGACGTACAAGGTTGGATATGAAGCATCAACTGGTAACAAAACAAATCCAAATCATGATGTTGGGAAGAAAGTATAAATAATAAATGATTAAAAGTAAAAATGTTTTTTTCGTAAACCAATGTCTAGTGATAAGATTCTAAAAAAGTGTACAAAGTGGATTGGGAATTTTTTCTATAAAAAATTTTATATTTAGTTAATAAACACTTCTTTAATGGAGTGTTTTTATTTTTAAAAAAATCAAAAAGAATGTTTTATAGTAAGCAATTTTTGAGAGTATTTTTAGGGAATTTCGGAGATTTTCAATATTTTGTTTCGGAAGGCGCAAATTATTTGTGAATAAACACAATATGATTTTCGGTGTAAATCGTAGGATGTTTATTTATGATTAAATTGTATTAAAAATGTGGAAAAATCGCCCAAATGGTCGAAAAATTGAATTATTTGTAATGAAAGGGGTGAGGAGAATCATGGATCAAAAGGTGTTTATAACCGGGATGACAGTATTAACGAGCTATGGTAGTAATCGTCAAGAGCTGCAAAGAATAATTAATAATGATAACCCTCAAGGTGATGAAATAAGTCCTCAGAGCTGGATTTCAGAGGAGCGCCAAATCCCTATTAGTGGATATAAATGCAGCGATAATATGATAGATGCACTATTAGAGGGAATTCAAACAAGAAGCATGGATCGCTTCTCAAAATTAAACGTTGCAGCAGTAAAATTAGCATTACAAGAAGCTTTGTTAGAAAATGGGTCTGAAAATACAGGATATTTGATGAGTACGACCTTTGGACCATGGCAGTCGACAAATAAATATACTAAGGAATTAGTCCATGAAGGTCCAATAAATGCCAGTCCGAGGCTATTTCCAAATACAGTATTGAATTCTGCACAGGGACAGGTAGCTAAACAATTTAAATTAAAGGGAGTCTCTTCCACTATAACAGGTGTATCTTCCATCCCATATGCATACAGTTTAATTCGAAAAGGAGCAGCAGAAAGAATTCTTGTTGCAGGTGCAGAAGAGCTAAACGAAAACATTATGGAAGCATTTCAAGAGCTTGGAAGTCCGGTGGTTCATGGTGAAGGTGTCGGGGTACTGCTGCTTGAATCTGAAGAGAGTGCTAGACACAGACATGCAACAATATATGGAGAAATATTGGATTATGAAATGTTATGTGATTCAAAAATGAAAAATTGGTTTGAAAGTGCAGATGAAAATGGCAGGACATTAATCCAAGTATTAAGCCGTTTGGAATCTAGAAGGGTACCTGATTCGATTGCTGATTTAAAAGTTCTTATTTCTGGCAGAAATGGATCTAAAGCATTAAGTTCAGCTGAAGATACCTCATTTCGCGAGATATACAGTGAAAGATTAAAAACTCAAATAAAGGTAGTGTCCCCAAAAAATACTTTAGGTGAAACCTTTGGAGCATCAAGTGTACTAAGTACAATTACTGCCCTTCAAAGCTTAGAAAATAAAAATGACGAAGCGATCATTGTTAACCATGAAATTGGCGGAAATCAAATCGCTTTAAGAATTAGAAAGGGAGAAGTTGAATGAGTGAAAAGAAAGTAGCGATTATCACCGGAGCTTCACGTGGGATTGGTAAAGCTATAGCTTTACGCCTTGCAAAAGACAATTTTATGGTTGTAATAAATTATAACAAAAGCCGTGAAGATGCTGAAAAAGTACTGGAATCTATTAAAGAAATTGGTGGGGATGGGATATTATTCCAGGGTTCTGTTACAGATAGGGATGTAATGGATGGAATGGTTAAAGAGGTTGTTAATCAGTTCGGGAGAATTGATCTCTTAGTTAATAATGCGGGTGTTCTTCGTCCTAAATATCTCATGATGACAAAACTTGATGAGTGGGAAGAAACGATCGCGACAAATTTAACAGGTCCCTTTTATTGTATCAAGTCCGTTCTACGCTCAATGATTGAGCAAAGATCTGGCCGTATTATAAACATGAGCTCTGTGGCAAGTCTAAGTGGTATTCCTGGACAATCCTCTTATGCAGCCAGCAAATCAGGGATGAATGGAATGACTAGAGTACTAGCAAAAGAATTATCAAACTATGGAATTTTAATAAATTCCATTGCACCCGGCTTCATTGAAACTGATATGACAGGGGACTTTCCGGAAACTGCTTTAAAGGAATATAAAAATAGTATTCCTCTGAAAAGGTTTGGACATGGTGAGGATGTTGCAAATCTCGTTTCATTCCTAGCATCAGAACAAGCTAGTTATATTACAGGACAAGTCATTGCAGTTGATGGTGGGCTGTCTGCTTAACTTATAAAGAAAGCTTTAACGTTTTCTTAATAATATAAAAAACATATTTGGAGGAGAAAAAAATGGATAAAACTTTAGAAACAAAAGTAAAAGAATGTATTATTGATCGTTTGGATTTACAAATGAGTGCAGAGGAAATTTTGGATGATGCTCCATTATTCGGAGAAGGCTTAGGGTTAGATTCCCTGGATTCATTAGAGCTTGTAATAGCAATTGGTAAAAACTTTGATGTGGAAATTAATGATGATGAATACCATGTTCTATCTACAGTAGAATCAATTTGCGAGTTTATAAGAGAAAAAACACTTGAAAGAATATAAAAAGTAATAACCTCTGGTCACCTTCCTCTTTCTAAATAATCAAGGGGGAAGGTGGTCTGTCTTTTTTACCAGTTTATGAGACATTTAGTAATGAAGGAAACGAGAGGGGGATTAATATGAGAAAAAGAACAGTCATAACAGGTATTGGAATTTTATCTTCTATTGGTAATGGAAAGGAACAATTTATTAACGGACTAGTTGAAGGTGTATGTGGAACCGACCGTGTTCGATCATTTGATATTGAGGAATATCCTGTCCAAATGGGTGCTGAAATCAAGGACTTTCAAACTGAAAATTACGGAGTATTTGATCTTCAGAATGAGGATACAACTGTTCAGAAGGCAGTATGTGCTGTTAAGGAAGCTTTAGAGGATTCAGGAATCTTAAGTCACTATGAACCTTTTGATATAGGTGTTTCTGTTGCCACTTCACTGGGAGGGGTAAATTCGAGAGAAAATTATTACAGAGATATAAAAGCTGGTAGAGCAGCAGATCCAAGTCTTTTATTAAAAGTACCTACATCTTGTATTGCAGGGAATATTAGTGAGTACTTTGGTGTGAACGGACCTAATTATACAGTTGTTACAGCCTGTGCTGCTGGTGGTAATGCACTTGGTATAGCAAAAGACCTTATTAGTGAAGGTAAAGTAAAAGCGATGATTGCAGGTGGTGTAGATCCTTTTTCTGCAGTTTCATTCAGTGGGTTTACAGTATTAAGGTCATTATCCAAAAGTTATACACGTCCCTTTAATAAGGATAGAGATGGACTAACGCTTGGAGAAGCTTCAGCCTTCTTAATTCTTGAGGAAATGGAAAGTGCCGTAGAAAGAGGTGCTCATATATATGCTGAACTTCTCGGTTATGGAATAAGCAATGATGCGTACCATATGACATCACCTGATCCAAATGGAGGGGGTGCCTATCGCTCCATGACGATGGCATTAGAAGAGGCGGGTCTTTTACCGCAGGATATCAGCTATGTTAATGCACACGGTACCGGGACTCCATACAATGACCAAATGGAATTAGCAACGATTGAAAAAGTTTTTGGTGAATCGTTAATAAATATCCCTATTAGTTCTTCAAAATCACAGTTTGGACATACTCTTGGGACCGCTGGAGCTATCGAAGCAATTGTGTGTGCATTAGCAATTTCAAATGATTTTACGCCTCCAACGATTCATTCAACAGACCCGATTAATCATCAGTATAATTTTGTTCAAAATAAAAGCCAAAATCAAGAAGTGAACTATGCCCTTTCTAATTCTTTTGCTTTTGGAGGCAATACTGCGACCCTTGTTCTTGGGAAGTCTCCGAGGGATGAAAAATGAATAATTTACTAGACGGTTTTTACGTCACGCATGATATTCAGTTTCATGAAGTGGACTCTATGAATATCGTCCATCACAGTCAATACATATTATGGTTGGAAAAAGCTCGATTTGCTTTGGCCAAGAAAACATTAAATTTTGGTATGAAGGATTTTGAACGGAATGGAATTCTTTTGCCAGTAACCAAAATAGAGTGTAAATACTTGCGGTCTATTAAATTAGACCAACCCATACGTATCTACGTAAAACTCGTAGAATCAGAAAGTGCACTCGTTAAATTTATTTACGAAGTATATGTGGAGGACACACAGGTTAAGTTTGCTGAAGCAACCACTGAGCAAGCATTTGTTAATCAAGACGGGAAGTTACTTCTAAATCAACCGGAACTATGGGTTGAAGGAGTGAAAAAGATCAAAACAGAATTTCCTACTTATATAGTAGGGCAATAGAAAATCACCATAAATTTGTTAGGACGTAAAAAATATAGGAGTGGAAGCATGTTTAAGTATGTCATCCAAAATGTTCGTAGACGAAAAGTAAGAACATTACTAACGATACTAGGGATTGCGGTTTGTATTCAAATGTTTACCATTATTAGTTCGATTATCGATTATACGATTTCAGATTTAGAAGGAGAAATGTCAAAATACGCGGGGCAAATGTACGTAAAGGCGAAGAGTGTCTCCAGCAGTACAGGGGAAACATTTCCTCCTATGAATAGCTCTATTTTACAAGATGACGGTGACAAAGTATTAGAGGATTTTGGAGAAGAAATTCAGCAGGATTTAAGTACACCTGTCATTTTTAACATGATAGCCGGACCAGCAGGACCAAATATGCCACCACAGGCATTAGCTGTAGGGGTAACTCCAGGGAAAGAACAGGCATATACAGGTGAGGATGTAAAGGTAGAAAGTGGTTCCTTGGAATTGAAACAAGGAGAAAAGCAGGTAGTACTTGGAGCAGATGCAGCAGCCTTTTTTAAGGTGGATCAAGTTGGTGATTCTATTCAACTGTCCGGTGAGACATACACAGTAAGCGGATTGCTGGAATCAGCAAATCGCGTTGTCAATCCGTTGGTTCTACTATCTGTTGAAGATGCAAAAGAAACCTTTTCTCTTGCTGATACTTATTCGACTGTTCTATTAACAGTAAAAAAATTGGATGATATTGAAATAATATCTAAAGAAATTACCTCCGATAATGACAAATTAGAAGTAATGACACAAGAGGGAATAGCTGAAAATATAAACAGTTCTTTACAGGGAACAAAAATGTTCATGTCAACTATTCTAATTACGGTTGTAGGAGTAGCAGTAATTGTAATATTGATCGTGATGGTTCTGGCGATTATGGAACGAACAAAGGAAATCGGAGTTCTCCGTGCAATCGGTGCCTCAAAACGTGAAATTATGAGCTCGGTTCTTCTAGAGTCTCTAATTATGAGTTTTATCGGAGGGACTATTGGGGTCGGATTGGGTTTCTTAGTCCTACTCTTTGTATTTCAGGCACCATACTTCTTCACCAATGAGATTGCCTTTTTAGCTGTGGGTATGTCCATTTTAATTGGTGTTCTTTCAAGTTTATATCCAAGTTTTAGGGCTGTTAAGATTCATCCACAGGAGGCACTCCGTTATGAGTAAAAATGAAGTAATCATTCATGCGAAAAATTTAACACGAAAATTCAAAATGGGAAATGTTGATGTTATTCCTTTAAAAAATGTATCTTTTGACATTCAAAAAGGAAGTTTTACAACGATTATTGGACCATCGGGATCCGGAAAAAGTACGTTGCTTAATCTACTAGGGTTAGTTGATAGTCCAACCTCTGGTGAATTGTATATAAATGGTTTGAAGGTACATGAACAATCAGATCATCAGCTTACAAAATTGAGAGCGAAGTATATTGGATTTATCTTTCAAAGCTTTCACTTAATTCCGGTTCTAAATGTGCTTGATAATGTCATGTTACAACTTTCGTTTAGTGATCTACCAAAAAGTGAGCATAAAGAGGCAGCAATTAATGCCTTAGAACAAGTCGGTTTAGGTGATAAACTTCGTAATTATCCGAATGACCTATCGGGTGGTCAGCGTCAACGTGTATCGATTGCAAGAGCGATAGCGAAGAAACCTGAGATCATTTTGGCTGATGAACCAACAGGAAGTTTAGACAGTAAAACGGGAGAGGGGATCATTTCTATTATTGAAGAGTTACACAAACTGGGTAAAACAATCATTATGGTTACTCATGACCTGGATATAGCTGCAAGAGCGGAAAATCAGCTTGTATTAAGAGACGGTGAAATTAGAGAAACAAGAACCAAAGATCAGAAAGAATTAATGAAAGTTTACTAAATAGTGCTTATATACAAATCTAGTTATCTATATACCAGAAAAGAGGTCCGGTAATGAAAACGTTAAAAGATATGATAAATGTTGGTGTTATTGGGTGCGGTTCAATTGCAAAGTTCAGACATTTACCAGAACTGGATGCACATCCACAAGCAAACATTGAGGCGGTTTGTGATGCAAATGAAGAACGGGCTGCAAAGCTGGCACGATTATATAAGTCGAAATATTATTTAGATTATCAGGAATTATTAGAAGACAACAATATAGATGCGGTGATTATATGCCTGCCACACCATTTGCATGCAAAGGTAGCGGTTGAAGCAGCTAATGCCGGAAAAGATATTCTCTGTGAAAAACCAATTGCAACAACTCTTGAAGAAGCAGAACAAATGGTTAAGGCTGCTAAAAGTAATAATATCAAACTGATGATTGGACATAATCAACGTTTTGCACCTTCTCATCAGCAGGCAAAACAGATACTTGATTCGGGAAAACTGGGCAAGGTCACCTCATTCAAAACGACCTTCGGCCATTCAGGACCGGAAAATTGGAGTATCGAAGGGAAAGATAGTTTTTACTTTACTAATGATACGATTCCTTTTGGGGTAATGGGGGACCTCGCTATACATAAGATTGATTTACTCCATTATTTATTAGGTGAATTAATTACACATGTAACAGCAATGAGTGGAACATTTCAAAAGCCAACTAACCATGAAGATTCATCCATACTGCTGGTTCGTACATACAGTGGAGCAATAGGAACGGTTACAGCCAGTTGGACTTATTCAATGCAGGAAAACGCAACGGTCCTATATTGTGAAAATGGTGTTATCCGGATGGAGGAAGGCGGAGAATACCCTCTAATGATTCAATATAATAACAAGAATGCAGTTTATTATAAGCTTGGAGATTTAATGACATATGAGAGGAAGGAACCTGAGAAAAGCGGGGTTGTCTTTTCTTTTATCAATAGTTTGCTAGATCATCAGGAAATGTCGATTACCGGTGAAGATGGATACAATGCACTTTGTGTTGTTTTATCAGCTATAGAAGCAGAGAAGACGCAATCAATAGTGCAGGTGACTACGAGGATGAAACAAGCAGTTCACTGATAGGATAAGAAAGGATGGTAAATATGAAGCATCATATTAAATTTGATTCACATCGGTTAGGTTTAAACTGTGGATCTGCACCAATAAGAGATCTTCTGGAGTTTAATGGTCACAGATTTACAGAACCAATGTGTTTTGGTCTAGGCAGTGGTCTGAATTTTGTTTATCACCATGGCGGGACAGAAGTACTCGATAAGCAATTTCGTGCACCAATTACAATCATTACTGGAAGAACCTCAGCACCTTATGTAGAGTTATGCAGTGTTTTGGGTGTGAAAATCACAGTTAAACGTACACATAATGCTGAGCGAGCATGGGAAGAAGTAAAGCAATTGGTTAACCAAAATATACCGGTTGCTTGTGATATTGATGTAGAAATGATTCAAAATAATAATCCAGTAACAGAACGTTTTGGTTGGCATATGGGTGGTCATAAGACAATTATGATCGGTTATGATGAAGCGGAAAATTCTGCTCAATTAATTGAAAATATGATTAAAGACCCTATAACTGTTCCATTGGATTTATTCACAACGATGAGAAGTTCAGCTGATTTATATCCATCCGAAAATGAATGGTTTTACATTGATGTACCTGAAAAGCTTCAAGATTTAGAGGTTGCCTTAAAAATGGCTATTATCAAAAATGTTAATGCTATGAAAAATCCCGCTTTTACCGTAAAGGATCAAAATCAACAGTATCACACAACCGGGATACCGGGTCTCGAATACTGGTATAGTGAGATTCTGGAGTGGCCAAGCATACTGGATAAAGATCGGCTTATAGCAAGTATCTTGACAGCATTTTTACAAAATAACATTTCCGGTGGAGGAATGTATCGAAAAATGTATGCACGCTTTTTGCGTGAGGCAGATGATTGTTTAAATATTCCTGCATTAGTGGATGCTTCTAACATTTATCGAAGCCTATCAAATGATTGGGAAACCCTTATAAAATTAATGATGATGTTTATAGATGACGGTGACGAATCACACTTTAAAGATCCAGCCTTTGAAAAAGTAGTGAATGATATTTATACAAACGAAAAGAGGGCTTTCTCAATTTTGGATGAGGTGTCAAGTCAATGGTTGCGATAACAGAACGAGTAGCCAAAGTTCATCAGGTTGGCTCACATCCTAAATTGGCATTGGTTACTACGATGTATCGAGAACATCAATTGACGAATGGATGGATGAAAGATTTATCGATTAATGAAGGATTTATTTATGGTCTGTCATCTGGTGTAGGAAGTCTTTATTTGGATCGAACAGAAAGTAATCAGTCTCATTTATTAATTGGATGGAATAGTTTGGATCCGCTTTTAGATTTATCTATGAGTACAGGAACATGGGTTAATCGGAGGTTCTCAGCAGATTCTAATCAAGCGGTTGAAGAAATGAGACAGTATTTAACACAGTGGCAAAAGCCGGTTTTGGCACCTATTAATTGTCGCATATTAAATGGCTTACGGGATCCTTATGAACAATATAGACATAGACTTCCGTTTCCAATTAGTTATTGTCTGGTAAGTGAGATTACAGATGACAAAGTATCTATATTTCTAAGTAATCAAAACGATGTAATGAAAATTCCTCTTACTACGTTTAAAACTGCAATAGAAGGTCTTACGAATCAATGGGTTGATCTCATCTTTCCAAAAAAGGAATTAAACCATCGTTGGTCAATGTGGCAGTCCTTTGCTAGAAATGTGCATCATTTCAATTCAGGTTGGAGAGGACTTTCCTCCGGTTTAGTAGGTTTATATGATTTTTTAGAAAATGAACCTTTAAACCATCGTGCATTAGAGGATACATTCTTGTATGCCTCCTATCTTAGTGGGGACTTAGGAAGAGGATGGTATGCAGAGTACTTGAGATCTATGGGAGAAGAATTTAATGATACTCGTTTTTTTGAGACTTCGATAATCTATGAAGAGTTATCAGAAGCGTGGACAATGGCCATCTATGAAATGGAGAATGCAAACATACATCAAGGTCTATTAAAAGGGATATCCAGTCTGGAAGAAAAAGCCTTGAACAACCTATCAGATCTTGCAAATAGGAATAAGAAAGTAAGGGTGGGATAATGAAATGAAATCGATATCGCTTAATTATCACCATCAAAGGGGAACCCATTGTATTACTACAGCAATGATGAATCTTTTAAACCATTTTGGTATTGAACTCTCGGAAGAAATATGTTTTGGGCTTGGTGGTGGACTTGGATTTACCTATGCACGAGGTAGAGATATGGACCAATTTATGGTTTTTGGGCGAAGTGACGATCTGGAGTTAAATATATGTGAAATTCTTGGAGTGCACGCGATATTAAAGCAAGAACATAATAGTGAAAAGGCACTTCAATCAATCATCTCCCTTCTAGAAAGAGGGGAGCCTGTATTAGTAGATCTCGATACAAGCCGGCTAAGCTATCTGAGTAGAACCTTAGATTGGCCCGAGTATGCAACACATGGCGGACATAAGGCAGTTATCACTGGTTATGAAGAAGTGACACGTACTCTTGAAGTCTACGATTATATTTGGGGTACACCCCGTAGTCTGCCAGTAGAGGATTTGTTTAAAGCTTGGAAGACGTATAGTGGAATTTCTCCAGCATCGAATCTATGGTACGAGTTTACAGTACCAAACACATTTGTTGATTTAGATCAAGCTTTACGAAAAGGCATATACCTTAATGTTTATCGTATGCTGACACCATGGAATAAATTTCACGGAATAGATGCAATGCGTTCCTTCCTTAGAGAAGTTCCAAATTGGCCATATCTTATGAACGAGGAGAAAAGAAAAAAACTTGCATTTTCTTCCTATATTGCACTTGAGATTGGAGGAACCGGAAAAAGTGCCTTTAGGAGGATGTTTTCGAGATTTCTTAAGCAGGCAGGACATATCCTGGATGAACCGCAGCTAATTAATGTAGGTGAACAATATCGGGAGATCTCGTTATTATGGACTGAATTAGCTGAACGTATAAGAGTAGGAAGTATTGATCCGAACGAAGGGATTTTTTCGGGATCGCAGGATAATGAACAACTAACTGATGAAATTTATAAAAGAGAATATGAACAATTTCAGAAATTGCACAATCTTTCATCAAACTGGCTTTGAGGAGGCAGGAAATTGTGAATGTATTACAGGTTGATAAATTAACCAAGTCATATGGAGATAAAAAGGTTGTCGATGAAATTAGCTTTCAGGTTAATCGCGGTGAAATATTCGGTTTCTTAGGTCCTAATGGTGCTGGTAAATCAACAACGATTGAAATTATCGCTGGACTTAAGAAAGCTGATGGAGGGAAAGTAACAGTCGCTGATTTTCCATCACATTCGAATACAACATCAAGTATAGGGGTTCAACTTCAATCGACAGATTTATATAAGGAATTAACTGTAAAGGAAACGTTACTTCTATTTTTAAACTTCCATAATAGAAGTCATGTTCTTGATGAATATATCGAGCTAACAAAGCTTCAACAGGTCCTTGATACAAAGGTAAAGCACTTATCTGGCGGTCAAAGACAAAGGCTCTCGTTGAGTCTGGCGTTAGTAGCAGATCCGGAGATTGTCATCTTGGATGAACCGACAGTTGGACTTGACCCTCAGTCCAGACGAACACTATGGGGAGTTATACAGTCGTTAAAAGATCGAGGAAAAACGGTTATCTTGACAACTCATTTTATGGATGAAGCAGAAGAGTTGTGTGATCGAATCGCTATCATTGACCACGGGAGATTAATCGCCCTTGATACACCAGTAGGTTTATTAGAAAGTATCCCATATGGCCATACCTTGACATTGACAACAGAACCACAAATAACTGAATCTGAATTAAAAGATCTTAAATATGAATCAATTCATTTTTCTGACTCAGACACCATCATACATACCGCTCAATTTACTGAAACATTAAGCGGACTGCTTCAAATTACCGAGCAAAATCAAATGGAAGTGACCTCCCTTAAATTAAAAAATGCCGGCCTTGAAGAATTGTTCCTACTTTTAACAGGAAAGGAGCTTAGAGATTAGTGAAAAAGTCTTGGAACCGTTTCATTCATTTAACACACATACATTTAAAGCTCATTTTAAGAGATAAGATGACTTTGTTCTGGTTTTTAGCATTTCCACTTATTTTAACGACTTTATTTGGATTTATCGTTCCAAATGTCGGTAATCAAAGTAAGTTGGTGATAGTATCAGATGAATCCTATACAAAAGATTCGCCAGTTATAGATAAGTTGCTCTCTGTACCAAATGCAGAATGGGATCCGGGTTTAGAGCCTGAAGAGGCAGTAGAACAATTCACTAGAGGCTATCTGGCAATGGCGATTACGGCAGAAAAGGATCAGGAAATTTCTTTGCATTACCGTGATGGACAAGACAGGGAATTAGTTGAAGTTTTATCAAATGTCATAAAACAGGCTGATTCCAGCATTGAAGTTAAATCAGTACCATATGAAGATATTCAAACGATAAGACCAATTGATTTTATATTACCTGGGATGATTGTATTAACCATTATGCAAATTGGATTGTTTGGAGGAACGACCCTTTTAATGGACCGTAATTCACAAACATTAAGAAGATTGAAGACGAATGGAGTCACCGCAAGTGAAATCATTTTAAGTCATATCTTTAGCAGAATCCTACTAGTAATAGCAGCAGCGATGCTGTTAACTTTTGTTGGTAAGTATATTCTACGAGCAAATATTGATCTATCAAACTGGTACGTAATCTTGCCGATTGCCTTTATCGCTGGTATTTGCTTTTTAAGCATGGGTTTATTAATTGCAAGTATGTTCAGGTCTCCTGAAGCAGGAAATATTTTTTCACAATCAATAAATTTTCCGATGGCCTTTATTTGTGGGATTTTCTTTCCATTGTCAACGATGCCTGAACCACTACAAAAATTTGCTAGTATTTTGCCGCTAACACCATTAGTAGAAACAACTCGAAATCTCTTTTTAGCAATAGAGATTTCAGGAATGCAATTAATGGTTACTGTTGGCTTGCTTGTTATTTGGGGAATATCAAGTTTAGGTTTAGGTAGTATTTTGTTCAAATGGGAGTGATGAAAGATGGCGGAGCTTACTATTATTATTCCAACCTATAATCATGCTGATCGCTTGCGACACACTCTGGAACATCTAGCTTTACAAGAGGGAATTGATGAAACAGAGGTCATAGTTGTTAATGATGGATCAATAGATGGAACGGCTAAATATGTTGATCATCTGACTTATAAGTGGTTAACTGTCGTACATCAAGAAAACAAAGGGAGAAGCCAGGCAAGGAATAATGGCTTAAAACGTGCAAAGTCAAACTATGTGCTGTTTCTTGATAGTGACATCTTGCTTTGTCCAGGCTATTTAAAAGAACTGTTAGCTGCTCAAAATAAGAATCCCGGTATTTACTTCGGGGATCTATTTAATATTCATTTTGATAAAACAGAAAGATGTGTTTCCTTGCTTAGGAAGCAAAAAACAAAGGATGGCGCTAAAGAACAACTAAAAAAACTAGAAAAAGTAGACCTTCTTGTTAACATGGCTCGATATTTTAAGATGTGGCATCCTGAACAGAAGGTCGGTTGGCCATGTCTAACTGCTGCTAATTTCTCAGCCCCTCTATCGATCTTAAAAAAAGCCGGCCCTTTTGATGAAAATTTTACAGGTTGGGGCGTCGAAGATCATGAGTATGCATTCCGTCTAAATGAGACAGGTGCAGAAATATACTACTTGGACACAATATATGGCTGTCATTTAGATAAGGCAAAGGAAAAAATTAATATTCCGTTACTTGTAGAAAATTTACTTTATTTTCACAAAAAATCGAAATATAATTCTGAAGTTCGTGCCTATTTAGAGTTTGTTTCCGGACACGATTCCTTACAGGCCTTGTTTCGGAGATCAATGAACATGCCATTAACAGACTGTAGTGAAGAGATATATTTCAGGCCATATAAACATATTAGAGCGAAACAAGTGACAGCAAATGGAAGGTGATAAGAAAAGATGAACTCTTTACTTATTAAGAAAGCTGAACAAGTCATACAGGATTTTAAGAGAGCAAGGATATTTCAAATTCAAGAAGGCATGCGGGTATTAGTGATTGCCCCTCATGCTGACGATGAAGTAATTGGAGCAGGAGGTTCGATTGTTAAGCATCGAAGTAAAAATAATCCCGTTCATATCGTATTTATTACAGATGGGAGTAATGGCAGGTCAAGATCGGAATCACCAGAAGAAACCATTAATGTACGTAAGCAGGAAGTAGTTCGTGCCTGTAAGGTCCTGGATGTAGAATTTAGTATGCTTGAGGCACAAGACAGTGAGTTCGTTCCTGATAGTTGTTTAATTAACAAGCTTAGGAAAGTAATACTGGAAGTTAATCCGGACTATATCTACATTCCTCATTACCGTGATAAGCATAGGGACCATTTTTATACAAATCTCTTATTTTATTCTGCTTGTAAGGATGATGAATTTTTTCAAAATCCGGGTTTACTCGACGTGAATATTTTAGCGTATGAGGTCTGGTCTCCTCTGGAACCTAATGTCTTTGTTAACATCACAAATGAATATGATATAAAACAGCAGGCAATGGAGGAATACCCTTCACAATTGTCATTAATTCCCTATATAAAAATGATGTCCGGAATTAACCAATATAGAGTCTCTTTATTTCCTTTGCCAAAAACTGAATATGTGGAAGCATTTTACCAGTGTTCTTGTTTGAAGTATTGTCAAGAAATAGAGGCGTATATAGAAAATAGTATATATAAGGAGCCATTCCTGTAATGAAGAAATTTGAGGATTGAAACAAAAAGAGCCCTCTTGGTATAGTACGAGGTGTCCGCAGCTGATCAGCACTAAGGACCCTTAATTAAGTAACCAAGGAG
>Ga0182742_1001189_pt1 | contig 34935 bp, 31 predicted proteins | sample eDN5th37CBELigMG_FD_128880 | JGI IMG/M metagenome (GOLD analysis project Ga0182742, IMG submission 128880) | Enriched Miracle-Growth compost microbial communities from Emeryville, California, USA - eDNA 5th pass 37_C BE-Lig MG (version 2)... ... | reverse complement strand
CTCGGCGTCACCGAGCACAGCCAGGGCTCGACCACCGTCATGGCGATCGCCAACCTCGCCATGGCGACCGGCAATATCGGCCGCCGCGGCGTCGGCGTGAATCCTCTGCGCGGCCAGAACAACGTGCAGGGCTCCTGCGACATGGGCTCGTTCCCGCACGAGCTGCCGGGCTATCGTCACATCTCGGGTGACGCCGTTCGGGAGATCTACGAGAGCCTGTGGGGCGTGAAGCTCGACGACGAGCCGGGTCTGCGCATCCCCAACATGCTGGACGCGGCCGTCGACGGCACGTTCAAGGCCATCTACATCCAGGGCGAGGACATCCTGCAGTCCGATCCCGATACGCACCACGTGTCGGCGGGCCTCGCGGCCATGGAATGCGTCGTCGTGCACGACCTCTTCCTCAACGAGACGGCGAACTACGCGCACGTCTTCCTGCCCGGCTCGACATTCCTCGAAAAGGACGGCACGTTCACCAATGCGGAGCGGCGCATCAACCGGGTGCGCAAGGTGATGGCGCCGAGGAACGGGCTTGCCGACTGGGAGGTCACCCAGAAGCTTGCACAGGCGATGGGGCTGGACTGGAACTACACGCATCCGTCCGAAATCATGGACGAGATCGCGCGCACGACGCCTTCGTTCGCCAACGTGTCCTACGACCTGCTGGAAAAGCTTGGCTCGGTGCAGTGGCCGTGCAACGAGAAGGCCCCGGAAGGTACGCCGATCATGCATGTCGACGGCTTCGTCCGCGGCAGGGGCAAGTTCATCCGCACCGAGTATGTCGCGACCGACGAGAAGACCGGTCCCCGCTTCCCGCTGCTGCTGACCACCGGCCGCATCCTCTCGCAGTACAATGTCGGAGCCCAGACCCGGCGCACCGAAAATGTCGTCTGGCATGCCGAGGACCGGCTGGAGATCCACCCGCACGATGCGGAGCAGCGCGGTATCCGCGACGGCGACTGGGTCAGGCTGGCAAGCCGAGCCGGCGAAACCACGCTGCGGGCGCTGATCACCGATCGCGTCGCTCCGGGTGTCGTCTACACGACATTCCACCACCCGGACACGCAGGCCAACGTCATCACGACGGACTTCTCCGACTGGGCAACCAACTGCCCCGAGTACAAGGTGACGGCGGTGCAGGTGGCGCCGTCCAACGGACCGAGCGACTGGCAGCGGGAATACGATGAGCTGTCGCGGCGGTCGCGCAGGATCGAGGGGCGGCTGGAAGCGGCGGAGTAGCAGTCCCTTGCATCCGGTCATCACCCCCCTCTGGCCTGCCAGCCATCTCCCCCTCGAGGGGGGAGATTGGAGGCTGCTGCGTCGAGACCCTTCCGCTTTAGTTGACGGTTCGCGCGATGGGCGGAGGCAGCCGATCTCCCCCCTGGAGGGTGAGATGCCCGGCAGGGCAGAGGGGGGTATTCGCTGACCCGCCCCGCCACCACCCAGGTCACGCGCATCGCCCATCGCGTTGGCGGTACCGCCTCGGCACCACGCGACGTGCCCGAGGAAACGCCGGTGGCGCTGTCCTATGGCGGGACGACGCACGCGGTGATGATGGCGAGCCCCGCCGACCTCGAAGATTTCGCGCTCGGCTTCTCGCTGACGGAAGGCATCATCTCGTCCCCCTCCGAGATCGCCGAGATCGAGATCATCGAGGACGCCGGCGCCGGCATCGACATCCAGATCCGGCTGAAGGACACGGCCAACACGCGCTTCGAGGCACGCCGCCGTCGGCTTGCGGGCCCTGTCGGCTGCGGCCTTTGCGGCATTGAATCGATCGACGAGGCGATGCGCTCGGTGCCGCAGGTCGGCGCGTCTCCGTTGACGCTGGCGTCACAGCAGATCGTCGACGCGGTCCGGCTCCTGTCGAGGCGGCAGCCCATGCACAAGGGCACGGGCGCAGTCCATGCCGCGGGCTTCTACTTGCCTGAAAAGGGCATCGTCGCGGCGCGCGAGGATGTCGGCCGTCACAACGCGCTCGACAAGCTCGCCGGAGCGCTGGCCAAGGCCGGCGTCGACGGGGCGAGCGGCGCCGTGGCCGTGACCAGCCGCGTCTCGGTCGAGATGGTGCAGAAGACGGCAGCCATCGGCACGCCGTTCATCATCGCCGTTTCAGCGCCGACCGCGCTCGCCATCCGCACGGCGGCCGAGGCCGGCATGACGCTCGTGGCGCTGGTGCGCGGCGAGGAATTCGACATATTCACCCACCCGAACCGCGTCAGCGAGGGAGCAAGTCGCAATGTCGCATGAGGAAGGCGCGCGCGCCGGAACAGACGAGAAGATCGTCCGCATGGCCAACCAGATCGCCACCTTCTTCTCGTCGAAGCCGCACGAGGAAGCGGTGACCGGAACGGCCGAGCACATCAACAAGTTCTGGGATCCGCGCATGCGCAGCAAGCTCTTCGCCCTGCTGGAGAAGGGCGATGCCGGCTTTTCGCCTCTGGTAGTGGAAGCGGCCGCCCATGTCAGGCCGCCAAGGCAACCCACGTCCGCCGAACAGGCGCCCCAGGCGGAAGCCGACGTCCGCAGGTAAGGTCCCCTCAGGGCGGGACCAGGTCGGCACTCGGGTTCGCAACACAGCCCTCTCCCGCCGTTCGGCGGGAGAGGGGAAACACTGCAACTTACTGCTTGAGCGCCGCCGTGCCGTCGATGGCTGCCGGATAGGGCAGGTCGGAGACGAGCACGGACGTTGGCTTGTCCTGGGCGAAGATCGTGTCGAGATCGATCGTCAGGTAGGTCGTCCGGTGTGCGTAGTCGGCAAGCATCAGCTTGTTGTTGGTCAGATCCTTGATCGCCACCCACTGAGTGTAGTCGGAGACAACCTGATCGCCATCCTTCGTCTGCGCGATTCCGAGCGGGATGTCGACGGTGTTCAGGATATGGCCGATGGCCTGCACGGCCTCTCCGGCATCGGCCGGCTGCTCGATATAGTGACGCAGGAAGGCGGCGCGGACGAAGCGGGATGGCGGTGTGTAGTCGGCCGGCAGGCCGAGCGAGCCGCCGCCCTGGCCGAGCGCCGTGACATCGGCGTTGCCGACCGGCCGGCTGGTCACGCCCATCGTCGCCAGGTTGAGGTAGTTGCGGGTGTTGAGGAGATGCCAGTCGTAGGACGGTGCATTGGTCAGAACATGCGCGAAGTTGTCGTGCATCCTGAGTTCGCCGCCAATGTATTCGACGACTACGCTGTCGCCTGAGCGGTCGGTGAAGACGAAGTGAATGGTTGGCGGGGTCGGGCCCGTGGGCAGCGAAGAATCAGACCATACCTTGATGGTTGGAAGGGCGGCGCGAATCTCCGCCACCGTCGCGTGGTTACCGAGCGCCCAGGAGCCGAAGGAGAGGATCGAGACGTAGTTCTTGTCCTCCTTCGTCACAGTCTGATACTCGGTGAAACCGGGCAGGAAGTTGCCGCTCATGCCGAGGCCTTCGCCGTTCTGGCCCTCGAGCAGCGCGCCGCCCGGAATGACGCCGGCGCTCACGCCGACCACCGGATACTTCGTCGCGACCCGGACTTCGGGAAGATCGAGATCCTTCGGCGCCGAGAGCGTGAGTTCGGTTCCCTTCGGCTGGCTGACCAGCGTCCATTTCATGTCGAAGGCCCACTCCATGGTCCTTCCGGCGATGACGGAGTTGTCGGCAGCGACGCTGTCGGCAAAGTCGGGCGGAGCCGACATCGCCGCCAGTGCAGACGCTTCATGCCATCCCGCTCTACCTGTGCTTGCACAATTTTCCCTGGGTCATAAATAAAGGCTCCGTTGATGATCCCTGTTGACCGATGACACAGCCAACGGTCGCAGCACACGAGGGATAAGGTCCCCATGAAGAAGATCGGTTTCCTGTCGTTCGGCCACTGGACGCCCTCGCCACAGTCGCAGACGCGTTCGGCGGCCGATGCGCTGCTGCAATCGATCGAGCTTTCGGTTGCCGCCGAGCAGCTCGGCGCCGACGGGGCCTATTTCCGCGTCCATCATTTCGCGCGCCAGCTCGCCTCGCCCTTCCCGCTACTCGCAGCAGTCGGTGCCAAGACGAGCCGCATCGAGATCGGCACGGCGGTCATCGACATGCGCTACGAGAACCCGCTCTACATGGCCGAGGATGCCGGGGCCGCCGACCTGATCGCCGGCGGGCGCCTGCAGCTCGGCATCAGCCGCGGTTCGCCGGAACAGGTGATCGATGGCTGGCGCTACTTCGGCTACGTGCCGGAAGAGGGCAAGACCGACGCCGACATGGCCCGCCAGCATGCCGAAGTGTTCCTGAACGTGCTGGAGGGGAGAGGCTTCGCCCAGCCCAATCCGCGCCCGATGTTCCCAAACCCCCCGGGGCTGCTGCGGCTCGAGCCGCATTCGGAGGGCTTGCGAGACCGCATCTGGTGGGGTGCGGCCACCAACGCCACGGCCGTATGGGCGGCGAAGCTCGGCATGAACCTGCAGAGCTCCACCCTGAAGTTCGACGAAGGCGGCAAGCCCTTCCACATCCAGCAGGCCGAACAGATCCGCGCCTTTCGCGCCGCCTGGAAGGAGGCGGGACATAGCAGGGAGCCGCGCGTCTCAGTCAGCCGTAGCATCTTCGCCCTGGTCGATGATCGCGACCGTGCCTATTTCGGACGCAGCGAGAGCGAAGATCACTTCGGCTACATCGAGCCGGAAAAGGTAGCTGTGTTCGGCCGTTCCTACGCAGCCGAGCCGGACGTGCTCGTCGAGCAACTGAAGGGCGACGAGGCGATCGCCGAGGCCGACACGCTGCTGCTGACCGTCCCGAACCAGCTCGGGGTGGACTACAACGCCCATGTCATAGAGGCGATCCTGACCCACGTCGCTCCGGCGTTGGGCTGGCGCTGACACGCCAGGGGCGTGGCGACGCCACGCCCTTGCCCGCAAGCTACTTCTTGCCGGCCTTGCGCCAGCCGGCGCGAATGTGCGCGATCCCTTCCCTGTACACGGCTTCCGGGCTCTCGGCGAAGTCGCGCCACACCTTCGTCGCTGCTGCGAGATCAGGGAGGCCGCGACCGAAGGCCTCGATGGTGAGCCACCCGTCATAGCCGCTGCGGCGAATGGCGGCGAAGGTCTTCTTCCACGGAATGTTGCCGCGTCCCGGAACCCCGCGGTCGTTCTCCGAGATGTGGGCATGAACGATGTGGCGCAGGTTGTCGGTGAAGGCCGCGATCGGATCCTGCTCCTCGATGTTGCAGTGGAAGGTGTCATACATCGCCTTGATGTGCGGATGGTCGATCTCGTCGAGATGCGCGCAGAGATCGGCCATGGTGTTGACGAAGTAGCACTCGAAACGGTTGAGCGCCTCCAGCCCGATGGTAACGCCCTTTCTGGCCGCATGGTCGCCGATGGCGCGCTGCGAAGCGACGGATCGCTGCTTCTCGGTCTTTGTCGGCCCCTTGCCCGAGAACTGCCCGAGAGTGGAATGCAGCGGCCCCGACAGCCTGTCGGCGCCGAGCGCGGCGGCACAGTCGATGGCTTTCTTCATGAACGCGATGCCAGCGTTGCGGGCGGTCCGGTCGCCGATCAGGTTCATCGCCGGATCGCCCATGGCGGATACGGCCGTGCGTTCAAGGCCCAATCGGTCCAGGAGCTCGCCGAGCCCCGCGTAGTGATCGGGATCGCCCCCGAAAATCGGGACCTCGACGCCGTCATAGCCCGCGGCCTTCAGATCCTCGAGCAGCGGCTCGTGTTCGCGCGTGACGTGGGTCGTCCACAGCAGCATGCAGAAGCCGATTTTCATGCAGTCTCCCTCCTCCCAGAGGCGGCGACACTAGCAAGGAAAATCTGGTCGGACCAGATTATGCTGCGCGGCTCACGGCGCAATACGTATACGCGTTCCTGCAGCTCCACCGGGGCTGGGCGCTTGTTCCGCAGCTTTCGGCAACCGGACCCATTTACACGCGCCCAGCACCCTGCCCGAACTGCCGGACACGGGCATCCGCCAGGCCGCATTCAGCCATGCGCGACCATCACGTGGCGGACCGCCGTGTAGTCCTCCAGGGCGTAAAGCGACATGTCCTTGCCGTAGCCGGACTGCTTCAAGCCGCCGTGCGGCATCTCGTTGGTGAGCATGAAGTGGGTGTTGATCCAGGTGCAGCCGTACTGGAGGCGGGCGGCGGTGGCCATGGCGCGCGACACGTCCTTCGTCCACACCGAGGACGCGAGGCCGTAGTCGCTGTCGTTGGCCCATGCGACCGCCTGGTCGACATCCGTGAAGCGGGTCACCGAGACCACGGGCCCGAACACCTCGCGGCGGACGATCTCGTCCTCCTGGCGCGCACCGGCCACGACCGTCGGCTGGTAGTAGAAGCCGCTCCCCTCACCGAGCTTTCCGCCAGTGGTGATCTCGACATGCTTCAGTTCGGCGGCCCGCTCGACGAAGGAGGCGACGCGGTCACGCTGCCGCCTGGAGATCAACGGGCCGATTTCGTTCTCGGTATCGTCAGGCTGGTCGTACCTGATGGTCGACACGGCGGAAGACAGGTCGGCGACAAGCTTTTCGTAGATCCTGTCACCTGCATAGACGCGGCACGCCGCCGTGCAATCCTGGCCGGCGTTGTAGTAGCCGAAGGCGCGCAGGCCGGAGACCACCGCTTCGAGGTCGGCATCATCGAAAACGATGACCGGCGCCTTGCCGCCCAGCTCGAGGTGGGTGCGCTTGACGGACTTCGACGCCGCCTGCAGCACCTTCTTGCCGGTAGCCACGTCGCCGGTGATCGAGATCATGTTGATCCCGGCGTGGTTGATCAGCGCGTTGCCGACACTCTCTCCACGACCGAGGACGACATTCACGACGCCCTCCGGCAGCACCTCGGACAGGATCCTGGCGAGCTTGAGTGCCGTCAGCGGCGTCTGTTCGGAGGGCTTGAAGACGACGGTGTTGCCGCCGCCGATCGCCGGGGCCAGCTTCCAGGCCATCATCATCAGCGGGTAGTTCCACGGCGCGATCGAGGCGACGACGCCGATGGGGTCGCGGCGGACCATCGAGGTGTAGCCCGGCAGGTATTCGCCCGCGACCTGCCCCGGCATGGCGCGAACAGCGCCCGCGAAGAAGCGATAGCAATCGACGATCGCCGGTATCTCGTCGTTGAGGACGGCGTTGATCGGCTTGCCGCAGTTCATCGCCTCGAGCTTTGCGAACGCTTCAGCCTCGGCCTCAATGCGATCTGCGATCTTGAGGAGGTAGCCTGCGCGTTGCGCCGGCGTCGTGCGCGACCAGCTCACGAAGGCCTTCTCCGCAGCAGCCACCGCCGCCGCGATCTGCGACGGGCTTGCTTCGGGGAGCTTGAGGATGGTCCCGCCGGTCCTCGGGTTGAGAATCTGCTCCTCGGCCTCGGTGCCGACCTCGAAACGGTCGCCGATCAGCATTTCGGTGTGCATGGGAGTGATCTCCATTGCGTTGCAACGGCAACAGGCAGTCGGCAGCAGGCGGTCGGACGCGTGCGCGGGTTTGCCGCCGCGTGTCCTGGTGCCCATGGCCGATTGCCCATTGCTGCGATCCCTATTTCCCCCCGCCCGCGATCTGGTCGCCGTCACGCGTGAGGTAGTAGGCGAGCAGGATGGGCAGCAGCGTCACCAGCACCACCGCCATGGCGACGACGTTGGTGACCGGCCGCTGGCGTGGCCGCACCAATTCCTCCAGCATCCAGATCGGCAGCGTCTGTTGCTGGCCGGCGGTGAAGGTGGTGACGATCACCTCGTCGAAGCTCAGCGCGAAGGCTAGCATGCCGCCGGCAAGGAGCGCCGTGCCGATGTTGGGCAGGATCACATGGCGGAACGTCTGGAAGCCGTCGGCCCCGAGATCGTAGGACGCCTCGATCATCGAGCCCGAGGTGCGGCGGAAGCGCGCCACGGCGTTGTTGTAGACCACGACGATGCAAAAGGTCGCGTGGCCGAGCACGATGGTCCAGGTGGAAAAGGGAATCTCCATCAGCGAAAAGGCCGAGCGCAGCGAGATGCCGGTGATGATGCCCGGCAGCGCGATCGGCAGGATGACCAGAAGCGAGATCGCCTCGCGCCCGAAGAACCTCGAACGGCTGACCGCGGCGGCGCAGAGCGTGCCGAGCACGATGGCGATGGCGGTGGAGATCGCCGCCACCTTGATCGAGAGGCTCAGCGCCTGCCAGACATCGGGACGGTTCCAGGTGACGGCGAGCCACCTGGTCGTGAAGCCGGGCGGAGGCCACTGATAGCTCTTCTCCTCGGTGGTGAAGGCGTAGACGAAGATCAGCAGTATCGGCAGGTGCAGGAAGGCCAGTCCCGCGCCCGCCGCGATCTTCAGTGCCAGCGGCGCCTTGCCGTCGCGATCAGAGCGCATCGCGAGTGCCCTCCAATGCCGGCGTGGGGGTGGCGAGGATCCCAAGGTGCAAAGGATCACAAGTCCTAGAGCGCATCGAACGCTCCCAATCTCCGGGCGCCCCAGAGGTAGAAGCCCATGACCACGATCGGCACGACCGTGAAGGCGGCGGCGAGGGGGATGTTCCCCGCCGTGCCCTGGTGGGCGTAGACTGCCTGGCCGATGAACAGCCGCGACGTGCCGATGATCTGCGGGATAATGTAGTCGCCCATGGTCAGCGAGAAGGTGAAGATCGAGCCGGCCGCGACCCCCGGCAGCGCCAGCGGGAGGATCACGTTGCGGAACGTCTGGCGCGGCGAAGCGCCGAGGTCGGCCGAGGCTTCCGTCAGGTTGGCAGGCACGCGCTCGAGGGCAGCCTGGATCGGCAGGATCATGAACGGCAGCCAGACGTAGACGAAGACGATGAAGGTGCCGGTCCACGACACCGACAGCGAGTTGCCTCCGACGATCGGCAGCGACAGCCAGGCGTCCAGAAGCCATGCCAGATGCAGCTTGGCGAAGATCCAGCCGAGGATGCCTTCCTTGGCGAGGATCAGCTTCCAAGCATAGACCTTGACGAGGTAACTCGACCACAGGGGCAGCATCACGCCGAGATAGAACATCGCCTTCCAGGCGCCCCGGGCGTAGCGCGCAGCGAAATAGGCGATGGGGAAGGCGACGATCGCCGAGGCGATGGTGACCACCGCCGCCATGACAAGCGTCCGGGCAATGATGTCCAGGTTGGTGGGCAGAAGGAGTTCGCCGTAGGTCTTCAGCGTGAACTCCCGGTTGATCATCCCGGAGAACTCGTCGATCGAGAAGAAGCTCTGCAGGAGCAGCGCGAAAAGCGCGCCGAGATAGACGATGCCGAGCCAGATGACCGGCGGCGCGAGCAGCAGGAACAGCAAGAATTTCGGGTTGCGCCACAGCACGTCCGAAAAGAGGCCGGCAGCCCCGCCACGGGGCGGCAGGATGGCCGTGTCGTAGGCCACCGCGGGAGGTAGGGCGGCCGTCATGGGGCGCGTCCTCCGCACACGCCGCCACGGAGCCGGGCTACGGCCCCGGGAAGCAGATCGTAGCCTCGAGGACCTGGCGCAGCGGCCAGGCCCGGGCGATCCGATTTCGCGCGCGGGCTCATGTCGCGTCGTCCATCACGTGCAGGTGCTCGCGATTGAAGGTGAGCGTCACGACGTCGCCGATTTCCGGAAGGGCCGTGCCGGCGGGAACCGTCGCATGAAGCCTCAGACCTTCGGCGTCGAGAGCAAGGCGCGTGGCGGCTCCGAGATAGTTCATCGCCGTGACGCGGGCGGGCAGGCCCTCCTCGCGCGGGCTCTTGTGAATGCGGATCGATTCCGGGCGCAGGCTCCCCCACCGCTTCTGCCCGGACCAGCGTTGCACGAAGTCCGGGGGCAATACGTTTGAGGAGCCGACGAAATCGGCGACGAAGCGCGAGCGTGGCCGCTGGTAGATCTCCTGCGGCGTGCCGACCTGCATGATGCGGCCCTCGTTGAACACCGCCACGCGGTCCGCCATCGAAAGCGCCTCACCCTGATCGTGGGTGACGAACACGAAGGTGATGCCCAGCGCCTTCTGCAGCGTCTTGAGCTCCTCCTGCATGTCCTCGCGCAGCTTCAGGTCGAGCGCGCCGAGCGGCTCGTCGAGCAGCAGCACCTTCGGACGGTTGACGAGCGCACGGGCAAGCGCGACGCGCTGGCGCTGGCCGCCGGAAAGCTGGCCGGGCTTGCGCGCGCCATACCCGGGCAGGCGCACCAGTGCCAGCGTCTCCTCGGCCATCCGGTGTCGCTCCGCCCGCGGAACGCCCTTGACCATCAGCCCGTAGGCGACGTTGTCGAGCACGTTGAGATGCGGGAACAGCGCGTAGTCCTGGAACACGGTGTTGACGTTGCGCCGGTAGGGCGGAACGCCCTCCGCCTGTTCGCCGAAGATCTCGATGTGGCCCGAGGTCGGCTGCTCGAAGCCCGCGATGAGGCGCAGGCAGGTCGTCTTGCCCGATCCCGAGGGACCCAGCATGGCGAAGAATTCGCCCGGCGCGACAACCAGGTCGACCGCATCGACCGCGCGGACGGTGCCGAAATGACGCGAGACTTTGCTGAAGGAAACGGCTGGGGTCATCAAGCTCATGCCCTGGGGATCCCCTCGCCCGGTTGCCCGGGTCCATCCCGCTCCCCAGTGGGAAACGGCTGGACCCGGCACGGCGGGTGAAGGACCTGGAAGGCGCGGGCGAACCGCGCCCTCACGTCAACGATGGCTCAGCGGCCGCCGATCACGCCGATGTAGTCAGACACCCAGCGGTAGTACGGCACGCACTGGTCGTTCTGGCTGGCGCACTTGGTCGTGGGCGTGGTCCAGAAGCGGATCTTCTCGAAGTCGTCCATGCCGTTGGCCGTGCAGCCTTCCTTGGTCTGCATGCCGCGTCCGTCGGTGCAGGCGGCGGGCACCGAGGGGTTGGCGCCGAACCAGACCGAGAGGTCGCTCTGCAGGTTGGAGGAGAGCGTGTGTTCCATCCACATGTAGGCGCAGTTCGGGTTCGGGGCGTCGACATGCATCATGGTGGTGTCGGCCCAGCCGGTGGCACCCTCCTCCGGAATAACCGAGGCGACGGGCTGGTTCTCGCTCTTCAGCAGGTTGACCTGGAACGGCCAGGAACCCGAGGCGACGACGCCCTCGTTCTTGAAGTCGTCAATCTGGATGAACGCATCGTGCCAGTAGCGGCCGACGAGCTTACGCTGCTCACGCAGCAGGTCGAGCGCCGCCTTGTACTGGTCCTCGTTGAGCTCGTAGGGGCTCTTGATGCCGAGCTCCGGCTTGTGGGCCATCAGATACTGGGCCGCGTCGGCGATGTGGATCGGCCCATCATAGGCCTGGACGCGTCCGGCATTGGACTCTCCATCCGGCAGCGTCATCTCCTCGAACACGACGTTCCAGCTCTTCGGGGCCTCCTTGAAGACGTTGGTGTTGTACATCAGGACGTTGGGGCCCCACATGTAGGGGACGCCGTAGTGGACGCCGTCCACCGTGTGCCAGGGCGCGTCCTTCAGGCGGTCGTCCACCGTCGACCAGCTCTTGATCAGGTCGACATTGATGGGCTGGACCCGCTTTCCGGCCACCAGCCGCAGCGAGGCGTCGCCGGAAGCCGTCACCAGATCGAAGCCGCCCTCGTTCATCAGCGCGACCATCTCGTCGGAGGTGTTGGCGGTCTTGACGTTGACCTTGCAGCCCGTGGCTTCCTCGAACTTGGTGACCCAGTCGAAAGCCTTGTCAGTTTCGCCGCGCTCGATGTAACCCGGCCAGGCTACGATGGTCACCTGCCCTTCAGCAGGCCCGATCTCGGCCAGCTGAGCAAAGGCCTGCGTGCCGAAGGAGAGCGCCATGGCCAGCGCGGTGCATGACTTCAAAAGCGACTTCATCGTGATGTCTCCCATTGCAGGGCGTCGCTCGTAAGCGGCGACTTTCGGGCCCATGGGGTCATCGTGGCGCGGTATCCACGCGTTCGCAAATTGATTTGTCAGAACGCCGATATCGGAATTTCCGATATGCCTGCCCCCGTCAGGCTCGCGCCATTGCCAGCCAGCAGGCAGCATTGAACCGGGCCACGCCATCGGTAACGAAGCGCCCCAGGACGGGGCGCAAGGCGGCGACTACCCGCTCGCCTGTCGGCGCATCTACCTGGCGCAAGGCCTGGCCGACCGGTCCGAGCCGCGTGGCGAAATCCATGAGGTGCCGCTCCTCGATCTGGCAGGCCACGTCCGTTCGCCGAAGCTCGACCGCGGTCCAGCCGCTCGCCTGCAGGATGGCGCCCACGCGCGACCTGTCGGCGAAGGCGAACTGCCCCGGCGCGTTCGGGTCGGGTGGCGGCGCCGGCGGCAGCAGCGGAGCCGCTGCCCGGGCCGCAGCCGTCATGAACTCGTTCTCGGCAGGGCTGCGCCAGGCGACGAAGGAGAGGACCGCCCCCGGGCGGGCGCCACGCCGGATGTTCGCAAACGCGGCCACCGGATCGTCAAAGAACATCACGCCGAAGCGGGACTGGATGGCGTCGTACCGGCCCCGGTCGAGCGCCGCGGTCTGGGCATCGCCTTCCACGAAGGTGGCGTTCGCCAGGCCGTCGGTGGCGGCGCGCGCCCTCGCGGCGGCGATCAGCGGTCGCGAAATGTCGAGTCCGAGGCAATGGCCACCCGCGCCGAGCCGGCGCGCCATCGCCAGCGTCGTCGCCCCGGCGCCGCAGCCGATGTCGAGCACCTGACCGCCCTCGCCCGGAAATGCCGTTTCGACCACCAGCCGCTCGAACGGTTCAAGGACCTGGTCAAGCAGGGCCTGCATCTCCACCCAGGCTTTGCCGCTGTCGCTGTTCCACCGCTCCGCCTGATCCCGATTGGGTGACCTGTCCGACATCGACGTTCCTCCCGGCATTGAATGCCACTGCGGTGGGGTAACTATGCCAGTTCAAGCGCACTCAAGGTCAAGGGTGAAAGCCTGCGCCACGTAGCGGCGTGCACCGCGCCGCATCCGATGGAGTGCCCGACCTTCCTGCACATCGTGCGGCTCGTCGGGGCCGGCGCCTTCGAGCCATGAAGACCGTCGTTCAAGGCGGAAGACGTGACGCCTTCCGCCGCTACATTGGCCTGGCGGCGCAGGCTCTCCGCGAGACAGGCCCTCAAGGCAAGGGATTGACCCAGCCGTTGGTGGGAGCGAAGCCGACCATCGCTTCTTCCGGCCCCCACGTGCCCGGCTCGTAGACGTGCGGCGGCGTGGGGTCGTTCAGCACGGGACCCACGATCCGCCACGCGATCTCGCTGGCATCCTCGCGGGTGAAGAGTTGGGAGTTGCCGTTCATGGCATCGCCGATCAGGCGCTCGTAAGGCTCCAGTTCGCCGCTGGCATTGTCGATCGCGGAAAGTTCGACCTGCTCACCGACCATGGCGTCACCGGGAGTCTTGCGGCGGGCGCCGAGGCCGATGGCGATCTGCGGCGAGATGCGGAAGCGCAGGTAGTTTGCCTGTGAAGGGTCGATGTCGTCGAAGACGCCGAGGGGCGGCGCCTTGAAGCGCACCACCACTTCGGTGGCATGTACCGGCATCATCTTTCCGGCGCGAATGAAGAAGGGCACGTCCTTCCAGCGCCAGGTGTCCACGAAGAAGCGCACCGCGGCGAAGGTTTCGACCGTCGACTGGGGGTTCACGCCCGGTTCGTTCAGATAGCCCCTGAACTGACCGCGTACGACATCGTCCCTGGTCAGCGTGCGAACAGCCTTCAGCACCTGCACCTTCTCGTCGACGAGGTCCTGGGTGGAGCGGGTGACGGGCGGCTCCATCGCCAGCAACAGCAGCACGTTGAGCAGGTGGTTCTCGATGACGTCGCGGATGGTGCCGACCTCGTCGTAGAAGCGGCCGCGACCCTCAACGCCGAAATCCTCGGCCATGGTGATCTGGACGCTGTCGATGAAGTTGCGGTTCCAGATCGGTTCGAGGAAGGAGTTGGCGAACCGGAAGTAGAGCAGGTTCTGGATCGCCTCCTTGCCGAGATAGTGGTCGATCCGGAAGATCGCCTCCTCCTCGAATACGATGTGGAGCACCCGGTTCAGCCAGCGCGCCGACTGCAGGTCGCGCCCGAACGGCTTTTCGACCATGAGGCGTGCGCCGGATGCGCCGCCGGACTGTTCCAGCCCCTGAACTACAGGCTCGAACATGCTGGGCGGTACCGCCAGGTAGTAGAGCGGATGCCGCGCCGCGTCGGTAGCCGCGCGGAGCTTTTCGAAGGTCGCGTGGTCGCGGTAGTCGCCGCTGACGTAGCGAAACAGCGATGCGAAACGGGCGAAGACGGCGTCGTCGATGCCGCCATTCGCCTTGGTGATGCCGTCGCGGGCGCGCTCCAATACCTTGCCGACGTCCCAGTCGTCGAGCGCCACGCCGATCACCGGCTCGGCCAGCGTTCCACGCTTCACCATGGAATAGAGAGCGGGGAAGATCTTCTTGTGTGCGAGGTCGCCGGTCGCGCCGAACAGCACCAGCGCGTCGGATCGTACGTTCGTCATGAATGCGCCCCCTCAGGCCTTCGGCTTCTCGACGTGCCCGCCGAAGGCGAAGCGCATGGCGGAAAGCAGCTTGTCGGCAAAGAGGGACTGGCCCTGCGAGCTGAACCGGTCGAACAGGGCGGTGGCCAGTACGGGCGCCGGGACGCCCGTGTCGATCGCGGCCTGCAACGTCCAGCGGCCCTCGCCCGAGTCGGAGACGCGGCCGCCGAAACTGGCCAGCGAAGGATCGTCCTTCAGCGCACCGGCGGTCAGGTCGAGGAGCCAGGAGCTGATTACGCTGCCGTGCCGCCAGACCTCAGCCACGGCCGCGAGGTCGATATCGAAGCGGTAGTACTCCGGGTTCTGCAGCGGGCTGGTCTCTGCGTCAGCGACAGGCGGCCGGTTGCCCGCATCGGCGCTCTTCAGGATGTTCATACCCTCGGCATAGGCGGCCATGACCCCGTATTCGATGCCGTTGTGCACCATCTTCACGAAGTGGCCGGCTCCACTCGGGCCGCAGTGCAGATAACCGCGCTCGGCCGTGCTGCCGCCCGTCTGTCCGGAGTCCGAGCCTGGCGCGAGCGTCGCGAAGATCGGGTCTAGATGGCGGACGGCCGCTTCCGGTCCGCCGATCATCAGGCAATAGCCGCGTTCCAGGCCCCACACGCCGCCGCTGGTGCCCACGTCGACGTAGCTCAAACCCTTCGCCTGCAGCCGGGCAGCCTGGTCGACGGCGTCGTGATAGTGGGAATTGCCGCCGTCGATGATGATGTCGCCGGGCTCCATCAGGGCGGCGACCTGATCGACCACGCGGCCGGTGATCGCGGCTGGCAGCATGAGCCAAACGCAGCGCGGCCTGGCGAGCGCCGAGACGAATGCCTCGACGGGTGCGACGCCAGTCGCCCCTTCGCTGGAGAGGTCCTGCACGGCTGCGGGATTGACGTCGTAGACGATGCACTCATGACCGCCGCGCATCAGGCGCCGCACCATGTTGGCGCCCATCCTCCCCAGTCCCATCATTCCGATCTGCATAGGGATTCCTCTCTCATTTCGTTGGCAATATGCTCAGATGCGTTGACGAACCGTACGCTGTCCCTGCGCAACTCCGATGAAGTCGCGCGCCGGCTGGGAGAGGCCCGAGCCGCGACGCCAGACCATGCCGACCTGCACGACCGGCAGGGAGCCGGAAACGTCCCGGCTTTCGATCCGGTCACCCTCCAGCGACCACGGCCGATAGACGAGATCCGGAAGCAGCGTGACGCCGGCGCCCGTGGCCACCAGACTGCGCACGGCTTCGACGGAGCGCGTGCGGAAGGCAACCTGCGGCCGGGCGCCGAGTGCATCCAGCAGCTTGCCGGTGTTCTCCTCGATCTCGTCGACCGTCAGCATGATGAGCGGCTGGTCCAGTATGTCGGCGAGGCCTATGCTCTCGGCCCCGGTCAGCGGATGGCCAAGCGGCAGCCACAGCCGATAGGGCGAGACCTCCAGGATCTCGGCCTGCAGCGCCATGCGGTCACGCAGGTTGGAAATCACCATCACCGCGACATCGAGTTCGCCGCCGATCAGCAGGTGCTCGATATAATCGCCATTGTCCTCGATGGCGCGCACCTTCACGCCCGGAAAGGCGCGTCGGTACCGGGCCAGCAGGTCCGAAAGCACATAACCCGCAACCAGCGACGTGACCCCCAGCTGCAGGCTGCCGCCGGCCCGCTCGGGGTCCCCCTCGAAGGCGCGACGGGCGTCCGACACGTCCGCGAGGATCTTGGTGGCGTGGCGGAGGAACTGCTGCCCCTTGTGGGTGATCGCCAGGCCACGCGGGTGACGGACGAACAAGGGGACGCCAAGGTCACCTTCGAGCTCCTTGACGGCCTCGGTGACCGAGGACTGCGAGATCGAAAGGTTCTGCGCCGCGCGCGAAACGGAACCCTGCTCGGCGACGGCAACGAAGTACTGAAGCTGGCGGAGCGTAAAGACCATGACAGGCAGTAGATACGGCTTGCGGCATCGACGCCAGATGCCAGCGCGAACTGATCAACGCTGCTGCGGAGGCGTCGCTCCGCAGCAGCCGCGGCTCATGACTTCGCTATCACCAGCGCCGTGTCGGCCGCGTCGAGCGCGGCCGTTATGTCGGCGGGTGGCTCGCGATCGGTGTAGAGCTCGCCAATTCCGTCGAAGCCGCAGACTTGAACCAGCCCCTGACGGCCGAACTTGGTGTGGTCGGTGACGACGAGCCTGCGCGCGCCGCGCGAAAGCACCATGCGGGCGAATTCCGCCTCCTCGAGGTCGTAGTCCATGATGCCCATCGCCGCGTCCACCGCCCCGGTGGTAATCACCGCATGGTTGACGCTGAAGCGGCTGACGAACTCGACGGCAGAGCCGCCGAACGCGGCGCCGGAGTCGCTGCGTAGCTCGCCGCCGGCCATGTAGACCTTGTTGCCGTTCACGGTCGCCAGGGTCCTGGCAATGTCGGAGGAGTTGGTGATGACGGTGAGGCGGCGGCGCGACTGCAACTCTCGGGCCAGGAAGCTGGTGGTGGTGCCCGTGTCCAGCATGATCGAGTCGCCGTCGCGGATGGTGGCCGCAACCGCCTTGGCGACGGCGCGCTTTGCCTCCGCGTTTTCGCGCATTCGCCGTTCGAACGGAGCCTCACCAACGAGGGACGGCACCCCGATCGCGCCGTGCATCTTGAGAACCGAACCGTCGCGTGTCAGCGGCTTTACGTCTCGCCGGACAGTTTCCAGCGAGACGTCAAGCTTACTCGCCAGTTCGGCGATGGTTATGGTGCCCGCCTCCTGCACCAGCCTCAGGATCTCGCCGTGACGTTTTGAATGGTTCATGTGTCTCACCGGGCAAATCCACTGCCCGTTTCATAGGCGATCAGCGCCAAGACGGCAATCGACACCATACAGTTCGGTCAGGACCAAAAAAAATACCACAATCCGGATTGACTGGCGCACCGTCAGCCGGAACAGTGGCGCGGGCTGCACGTCGGGGGAGCGATGACTGAAACCGAGGACAGGATCCGCGCACTGCCGCTTTGGAAGGGGCCGATCGAGATCGTTCCGCTGACCGGTGGACTGTCCAACGAGAGCTACATCGTCACGGAGCCGGGAGGACGCCATGTCGTCCGCGTCGGCCGCGACTTCCCGTTCCACCACGTCTACCGCGACCGGGAGGCGATGGTATCGCTGGCCGCGCACCAAGCCGGCTTCGGACCGGAAGTGCGCTACGTCGAGCCGGGGCTCATGGTCACCGAATATCTCTCGGCCCGGACCTGTACGCCGGAGGACATTCGGGCCAATGCGCCACGCATCGCCAGGCTGCTGTCGAGGTTTCACCAGGAGATGGCGAGCCGAGTCACCGGTGCGGGGTTCCTTTTTTGGGTCTTCCACGTCATCCGAGACTACGCAGGTACGCTGAAAGCGAACGGCAGCCGCTGGGCAGATCAGCTCCCTCGCCTCGTCCAGATTTCCACCGAGTTGGAAGCAGCGCAGACGCTGTTGCCGATCGTCTTCGGCCACAACGACCTTTTGCCGGCGAATTTCCTGGACGACGGCGAGCGGTTGTGGCTCATCGACTTCGAATATGCAGGTTTCAACACCGCGATGTTCGACCTCGCCGGCGTCGCTTCCAACGCCGGCATGGATTCCGAGCAGTCGCGGGCGTTCGTGGAAATCTATCTCGGCAGGGGCGCCAGCCCAGAAATCATCCGCGCCCTCTCCGCCATGCAGGCAGCCTCGCTGCTGCGCGAGGCACTGTGGGGGATGGTCTCGGAACTCTACCTCAACGCGCCGGGCGTCGACTATGTCGCCTATGCACGCGAGAACCTCGAAAAGTTCGAGGCGGCCCTCGCCCGCTACAAGTCAGCCTATCCGGCCTGATCGGGGAGTACGTGCCTCGATCGGGCTCTCGCACCCCCCAGGGCGGCCCCCCGCCCTCGCGAGACGTCCCTATCGGCCGTTGACGAGGGCGAGGATCAGTTTGTGCACGGCGCCTGCGTTCGACATCTCCGCGCGGTCGAACTCCCGGCTACGCTGTCGCTGGCGCGACGAAATGGCGGCAAGGCGCTCGGTCATGATCTCGCGGATCTTTCGGCAGCCCGGATCGTCTGGGACGGTCAGGCCGATGGTCGCCGCCTCGATCTCGTGCACCATGTCCACGATCATCTGGCCGTGCACGCGTTCGTGCGCCTCGACGCCCGCGATGAAGTTCTTCCAGGCGTTGGCCGTCGCCGGCGGCAGCTTGCCCTTCGGCCTGGGAAGTCGATAGGTGATGATCAGCTTCGGTCGCGCGGCGGCAAGCGTGCAGCTCCCTCCCTTCTCGCGATAGTCGCGGTTCCAGGTGAGCTTGAAATCCGTGTAGGCGATGACTCGCCCGTTCCCGGCTTTCGGACCGTTCTCGCCGATCGACGCGTAAAGCTCGGCGCCCGTGCTGCCTGTGACGGGATAGGTTTCAACCCGCTCGATCGGCTTCCAGTCGGCGTAGGCCGGCGAGGCGGACAGCATCAGCACTGCCGAAAGGAGCAGATGCCGCGCAGGGAGGCGGCGCCGCGCACCAGGCCGGATGGCCTCCCGGACTGTCGCGACGCGCCTCACCGCGACGTTGGCTTTCAAACGACCCCGGCCGGCAGCACGTGCCGACGTACGACGCTATCGGGGCGACCGGGCAGCGCCAGCCGGGTCGGACGCTTCGGACGCTCCGCCACGACCTTGCCGCGCGCGATGACGTAGAGGCGCTCGGCGCGCAGGCGCACCGCCTCGATCGGATTGCCGGCATCGAGCACCACGAGACTGGCGCGCTTGCCGACCTCCAACCCCAGATGGTCGAGCTCCATGATCTGGGCGTTGACAGTGGTCACCATGTCGAAGCAGCGCGCCATCTCGGCCGGGCTCGACATCTGCGCCACGTGCAGGCCCATGAAGGCGACGTCGAGCATGTCGGCGGTACCGAGCGAGTACCACGGGTCGAGGACGCAGTCCTGCCCCCAGCCGACGCGAATACCGAGCGCCTGCATCTCCTTCACCCGCGTCAGCCCGCGGCGCTTGGGGAAGGTGTCGTGGCGGCCTTGCAGCATGATGTTGATCAGCGGATTGGGCACGGCCGACACGCCGGCCTCGGCGATCAGCGGCAGCAGCTTGGAGACGTAGTAGTTGTCCATCGAGTGCATGGACGTCAGGTGCGAGCCGGTCGCCCTGCCCTGCAGGCCGAGTCGCTGTGCCTCGTAGGCGAGCTGCTCGATGTGGCGCGAGTGCGGGTCGTCGCTCTCGTCGCAATGCAGGTCGATCGGCAGCCCGCGCTCGGCCGCGATCTCGCAGAGTTCCGTCACCGAGCGGCGGCCGTCTTCCATGGTGCGCTCGAAATGCGGAATGCCGCCCACCACGTCGACGCCCATGTCGAGGGCGCGCAGCGTGTTCTGCCGGGCGGTCGGGTCGCGGTAGAAGCCGTCCTGCGGGAAGGCGACGAGCTGGAGGTCGATATAGGGCGCAATTTCCTTCTTCACCTCCAGCAGCGCCTCCACGGCGAGCAGGCGGTCGTCGCAGGTATCGACATGAGTGCGGATGGCAAGCAGGCCCATCGAAACCGCCCAGTCGCAATAGTCGAGGGCGCGCTGCTTCACCGCCTCATGGGTGAGCAGCGGCTTTAGCTCGCCCCAGAGCGCGATGCCCTCCAACAGCAGGCCGGACCTGTTGATGCGCGGAATGCCGTAGGACAGCGTCGCGTCCATATGGAAATGCGGGTCGACGAAGGGCGCGGAGACGAGGTCGCCCGTGGCGTCGATGACCCTGCCCGCCTCCGCGTCGAGGCGCGGCTCGATAGCGCGGATCGTCTCGCCGTAAATGCCGATATCGGCGACGCGGCCATCGGGCAGCGTGCCACCCTTGACGATCAGGTCAAAACTCATCTTTCGCCTTTCTGGTACGGGATCATGAGGGCCCGCGGATAGGTCGCGCGGCGCGCGACCAGCACGAGGGCCAGGATTGAAAGGAGATACGGCATCATCAGGAATACCTGGTAGGGCACCAAGCCGCCACTGATCTGCTGCAGGCGCACCTGGTAGGCGTCGAAGGCGGCGAACAGGATCGCGCCGATCAGCGCCTTGCCGGGACGCCACGAGCCGAACACGACCAGCGCGATGCAGATCCACCCGCGACCGTTGATCATCTCGAAGAAGAAGGAATTGAAGGCCGACATGGTGAGGAAGGCGCCGCCGACAGCCATCAGGGCGCTGCCAACCATGACGGCGCCCATGCGCATCGCCGTCACCGAGATTCCCTGCGCCTCCACCGCCGACGGGTTCTCGCCCACCGCGCGGACGGCCAGGCCGAGCGGCGTACGGTAGAGCACCCAGGCGACCACCGCGACGGTGAGGAAAGCGAGGTAGGTCAGGGGCGTCTGGGAAAACAGCGCCTCGCCCAGGATCGGAATATCCTTCAACCCAGGGATCGGCAGAGGCGCAAAGGGCTCGATCTTCGGCGGCGACGTAACTTCGGGCAACGCCAGGCGGTAGGTGAAGTAGGTCAGGCTGGTGGCGAGCAGGGTTACGCCGATGCCGACCACGTGCTGCGACAGGCCGAGCGGCACTGTGAGCGTGGCGTGAAGCAGGCCGAACATGGCACCCGCCAGCGCCGCGACCAGCACGCCCGTCCACAGATCGCCTCCGGAATACACGGTGAACCAGCCGGCGAAGGCGCCGGCGGTCATGATGCCCTCGATGCCGAGGTTGAGCACGCCGGCGCGCTCGCAGATGAGTTCGCCCATTGTGGCGAAGATCAGCGGCGAAGCGATGCGGATCGCTGCAGCCCAGAAGGTGGCGGTGAAGAGGATGTCGAGGGCTTCCACCGATCTACCTCCACCTCAGCCTGTAGCGCGACAGCAGGATCGCCACGACCATGGTGAGCAGCGCGGTGGCGACCATGACGTTGGCGATGTAGCTCGGCACGCCGGCGGAGCGACTCATGGCGTCGGCGCCGACGAAGATGCCGGCGACGAAGATCGCGGCGAGCACGACGCCGAGCGGGTTGAGCATCGCCAGCATCGCCACGACGATGCCGGAATAGCCGTAACCCGGCGAGAGATCGAGCGTAAGGTTGCCCTTCAGCCCGGCCACTTCCGAGAAGCCGGCAAGGGCGGCAAGGCCGCCGGACATCAGCGCTGTCTTCATCAGCACGCGGTTGACCTGGATGCCGGCAAAGCGCGCCGCCTCGGGATTATGTCCCACGGCGCGCATCTCGAAGCCGAGCGCCGTACGCTTCATGACGATCCACACACCAACCGCGGCCGCAAGCGCTAGAACGAAGCCGTAATGCAGCCGCTTGCCCTGCACGATACGGGGGAGCTGCGCGTCTGCAATCACCTTCTGCGACTGCGGCCATCCGAGCCCCATCGGGTCCTTCAGCACGCCTTCCAGAAGCATCGAGACGAACAGCACGACGACGAAATTGAGGAGCAGCGTCGTAACCACCTCGTCGACGCCGAAGCGGGTCTTGAGGATCGCCGGCCCAAGCAGCAGCAGACCGCCGGCAATAACGGCGACGATCATGATGACCGGGATGAGGATGTAGGAAGGCAGCGGCAGCACCCCGGTTCCGAGCACCACCGTGATGATCGCGCCCGCGTAGAGCTGCGCCTCCGCCCCGATGTTCCACAGCCGGGCGCGGAAGGCGACGGCCACGGCAAGGCCGGTGAAGATGAGCGGCGTGGCGCGCGTCAGCGTCTCGAGCAGGGCGAACTGCGAGCCGGCCGCGCCTTTTGCGACCAGCGCCAGCACCGACAGGGGGTCGGCGCCGGCCGCGAGCACGAGCAAGGCGGCGAGAACCAGCGTCGCCAGGATCGCGCCAGCCGGATAGAGCAGCGTTGCGGCCAGCGATGGAGCGGGCTTCGGCTCAAGACGCATGACGCGGACCTCGGGCACGGATCGGCGCCACCGCAGTTCCTCCGATGATCGGCAGCGCGCATGGCATCATCTTCATCAGGCCGCCTCCAGCCCGTGCCCGGCCATCATCTCGCCGAGCTCGCGGATGGACTTCCCGCCGCGCTTCGACGGCTCGGAAATCCGGCCGCGGGAGATGACCGCGATGCGGTCGGAGAGCGCCATGATTTCCTCCAGGTCCTCCGAGATCAGCAAGATCGCCGCGCCCCGCGCCCGCGCCTTGATCAGCTGGGCATGTACGTAGGCCACCGCGCCGACGTCGAGGCCGCGCGTCGGCTGGTTCGCCAGGATGAGCGCCGGCTGCGGGCGCAGCGCCCGCCCGAGAATCAGCTTCTGCATGTTGCCGCCGGAAAGCAGGCGGATGCGCGCTTCCGGAGACGGGCATTTGACGTCGTACTCGGCGATGATCTCCTGCGCGTAGTCGCGCGCCGCCCGCCAGTCGACGAAGCCACGCCTGCAGAAATCAGGGCTGCGGATGGCTTCCAGCACGGCGTTCTCGGTGATGCTCATGTCGCCGATGGTGCCGACGGCATGCCGATCCTCGGGGATGCGGCCGATGCCGAGATCCACCGCCTGCGCGGCGGACCACGGCTGGCGCGTTTCGCCAAAGAGCTGGATGGTGCCGGCCACCGCCTGCTCCATACCGGACAGGAGAGCGGCCAACGCGGCCTGACCGTTGCCGGAAACGCCAGCGAGACCAAGGATCTCGCCGCGCTTGAGGACCAGCGAAGCCCGTTCGAGCCTGGCACCTGACGTCTTGCCGCTGGTGGTGACACCCTGCAGGACCAGCGCCTCACCGCCGAAATCGACATCCACGATCGGCGGCAGAACCGGCTCCTCGCCGACCATCAGCGCCGCCAGTTCCTCGCGCGACGTCTCGGCGGTACGCCGTTCGCCCGCCACCCTGCCGCCGCGCAGCACGACCACGCGGTCACTGACGGCCATCACCTCGTAGAGCTTGTGCGAGATGAAGATGATGGAGAGACCTTCCCGCACCAGCAGCTTCAGCGTGGCGAACAGGGCGTCGGACTCGCCGGGAGTCAGCACCGCGGTGGGCTCGTCGAGTATGAGGATGCGCGCCTCGCGGTACAGCGCCTTGAGGATCTCAACGCGCTGGCGTTCGCCGACGGTGAGCCCGGCGACGACAGCGTCCGGTCGCACCTCGAGGCCGAAGTCCCTGGAAAGGCGAAGGATGCGGTCGCGGGCGGCCGCGCGGTCGAAGCGTGTCCGCCAGAGCGACTGCGTGCCGAGCGCGATGTTTTCCAGCACCGTCATGTTCTCGGCCAGCGTGAAGTGCTGGTGCACCATGCCGATGCCGGCCTTCAGCGCGGCACCGGGATCGCCAGGCGGCAGCGGCGTGCCGAAGGCCTCCACCGTCCCCGCATCGGCGACGTAGTGGCCGAACAGGATGTTCATCAGCGTCGTCTTGCCGGCGCCGTTCTCGCCGAGCAGGGCTACGACCTCGCCCGCACGCAGGTCGAGCGAGATGGAATCATTCGCCGTCACCGGGCCAAAGTGCTTGGTGATGCCGGAGAGCCGGAGGACGATTTCCTGCGAAGCGGGGTGGACGGAGGACATGGGCACGGTTCCGGCCTGCGTGTACGCGGCCCCTTCTCGCGTGGGAAATGGGGCCGAGCGGAAGGAGGTCGGACAAAGGGTGCTCCGGGCGGGCACCCCTCATCCGGGCTGCCGGCCTGACCGCGTTGCGGCTTCGGGGCAACCCGATCTCTCCCGCTCGGGGAGAGATGAAAACAGCGTCAGCTCGACTTCGGCTCCTCGTCGTTGATCGCCACCGTGAAGGAGCCGTCCTTGATGGCTTTTTCCTTCTCGGCCACGAGCTTCTTCGCCTCCTCGGGAACCTTGTCCTCGAAGGATCCGAGTGGGGCCAGCGAGCAGCCCCCTTCCTTCATGAAGGAGTAGACGCCGTAATCCTCCGCCTTGAAGGTTCCCGCCTTGACCTGGGCGATGGCGTGATCGAGCGTCGGCTGGAAATCCCACAGAGCAGAAGCCACAACCGTTTCCGGATAATCGGCCTGAGTGTCGATGACGTTGCCGATCGCCAGCACGCCCTTCTCCTTGGCGGCGTCGGACACGCCGAAGCGCTCCGCATACATGACGTCCGCTCCGGCATCGATCTGCGCGAAGGCAGTTTCCTTCGCCTTCGGCGGGTCGAACCAGGAACCGATGAAGGCGACCTGGAACTTGGCATCGGGCGCGGTCTCCTTCACGCCCGCCATGAAGGCGTTCATGAGGCGGTTGACCTCGGGGATGGGGTAGCCGCCGACCATACCGATGTTCTTCGACTTGGACATGGCGCCAGCGATGATGCCGGAGAGGTAAGAGGCGTCCTGGATGTAGTTGTCGAAGACGGAGAAATTCGAAACGGCGTCGTCGGGCTTGAAGCTCGAGCCCATCAGGAAGGCCACATCCGGATAGTCCTTCGCGACGCTGCGGGCGGCGTCCTCGACGCCGAACACCTCGCCGAGAATCAGCTTGTTACCGGCTTCCGCGTACTCGCGCATGACGCGCTCATAGTCGCTGTTGGAGACGTTCTCGGAGAAGACGTATTCGATCTCGCCGCGCTCCTTGGCCGCGTTGGCGGCCTTGTGGATCCGGCTGACCCACTGCTGCTCGACGGGCACGGTGTAGACGGCCGCGACCTTGAGCGGCTCCTGTGCCAACAGCCGCGATGGCAGCCCGCCCGCTGCGGCGAGAGCCGTGCCGGCGCCCGCCAGCCGGATGAACGAACGACGCGAAAAACCGGCCCGAAGGCCCGTCATGGGGAGTCTCGGCATGATCTGTTCCACCTCTTCGATATGACCCCGGGGGACGCTGGCACAGCCCGATTTTTATCGTTTGGTCAAGATTATTCGAATTCCCGAAAGGCCACAATGCGGCTATTGCGGCCTTTCCACCACCGCCGTTTTCACGGCATTGTCATGATGGGCGTTTGACATCGCCGCCCGAGACGACCAATTGCGATGCCGCCCCGCGGGCATGGACCAACGGCTTTCGACGGTATAGTCTTCCGGTCGGGAGCGAGTAGCCGCAGGGTGCACCAGGAGCGGGGAGTTATGCGGCGTTTCGATCATGCTCGGATCCTGATGTACAGCCACGACACGTTCGGGCTTGGGCATCTGAGGCGCTGCCAGACCATCGCTCATTCGCTCGTGGAGGACTTCCGCGGCCTCCAGGTCCTGATCATCTCCGGTGCGCAGATCGCGGGCGCCTTCGATTACAAGGCGCGCGTCGACTTCGTGAAGATTCCCAGCGTCATCAAGCTGCGCAACGGCGAGTACACGTCGCTGGACAGGCACATGGACCTGCACGACACGCTGGAGATGCGCCGCGCGATCATCCGGCACACGGCCGAAACGTTCCAGCCGGACATCTTCATCGTCGACAAGGAGCCCATGGGGCTGCGGGGCGAGGTCGAAGACACGCTTTCCTATCTCAAGACCCGCGGAACGACGCTCGTGCTCGGGCTGCGCGAGGTGCTGGACGCCCCCCACCTGCTTGACGCCGAATGGGCGCGGCGCGACACGATGCGCAAGGTTGCGCTGTTCTACGACCAGATCTGGGTCTACGGGCCGCCGGACTTCTACGATCCCCTCACGGGGCTGGAGGTGCCGCCGGCCGTGCGGGCGAAGATGAAATTCCTGGGCTTCCTGCAGCGCAGCCTGTCGCAGGACGCATTGCCCGGGCATCGGCCGAAGGAGGACTACATCCTCGTGACCACCGGCGGCGGCGGCGACGGCGCGGACCTGATCCACGACGTGATCGACGCCTATCGCGCGGACCCGACACTGACACACAAGGCGCTTGTCGTGCTGGGACCGTACATGCCTGCCAAGAAGCGCCTCAAGCTGATCCAGAAAGGTTCGAAGATCCCGCAGATCGAGATCCGCGAGTTCGACAACCGCATGGAGGAACTGATCGCAGGTTCGCGCGCGGTGGTGTCGATGGGCGGCTACAACACCTATTGCGAGATCCTCTCCTTCGACAAGCCGGCGCTGATCGTACCTCGGCTGCTGCCGCGCGAGGAGCAACTCATCCGGGCGACGCGGGCGCGCGATCTCGGCCTGGTCGACATGCTGCTTCCGGAGGAAGCGGCCGACTCGGCCAGGTTCGCGCAGGCGCTCAAGGCCCTTCCCAACCGGCCGCGGCCTTCCCGTTCCAACCCGGACCTTCGCCTTGAAGGGCTTCCGCACATGTCGGAGATTGTCGGCCGCTGGCTGGCCTCGCGGCCCCAGCAACGGTTCAGCGTCGTGGAAGGCTGACGAACTCCCGATGACGCGTAAGACTGTCGTGCTCCTGAAGGGCTATCCGCGCCTTTCCGAGACCTTCATTGCGCAGGAGCTGCGCGGCCTCGAGCGGGCCGGCATGGAGCTCGTGCTGGTGGCGATGCGGCGACCTACCGACAAGAAGCGCCATCCGGTGCATGACGAGATCGTCGCTCCCGTCTCCTATCTGCCGGAATACTTGCACGAGGAGCCGGGCCGCGTGCTCGCCGCATTCATCTGGGCCCTGCCGCGCGCAGGGTTCTGGCGGGCGCTCGGCAGCTTCCTTCGCGACCTGCCGCGCGACTTCACCCGCAACCGCGCGCGCCGCTTCGGACAGGCACTCGTGCTTGCACGCGAATGGCCGCGGGACGCCGGGTGGCTGCATGCCCACTTCATCCATACGCCCGCATCGGTTGCCTCCTATGCGAGCCAGATTCTCGGGGTTCCCTGGACCTGCTCAGCTCATGCCAAGGACATTTGGACCTCGCCGGACTGGGACCTGACGCAAAAGCTCGATTCGGCGCGCTGGGTGGTGACCTGCACGGCTTCCGGACACCGGCACCTGCAATCCCTCGCTTCTCGTCCGGAACGAGCGCATCTCAGCTATCACGGCCTCGACCTCGACCGTTTCGGACCCTTCGACGGAACGCGCTCGGACGCGGACGGCAGTCGAGCCGACGCGCCGGTCACCGTCGTCAGCGTAGGGCGCGCCGTCGAGAAGAAAGGCTACGACTCGCTGCTGGACGCGCTGACACTCCTGCCGCGCGACCTCGCCTGGCGGTTTGAACATATCGGCGGCGGCGACCTCCTCGCCACGCTGAAGGAGCGGGCCGAAAGGCTCGGCATCGCCGACCGAATCAGCTGGAACGGCGCGCTGGCGCAGGAGGAGGTGCTGGCGCACTACCGTCGGGGCGACATCTTCGTCCTCGCTTGCAAGATCGCTGCGGACGGCGACCGCGACGGCCTGCCCAACGTTCTGGTGGAAGCCTCCAGCCAGAACCTTCCCTGCGTTTCGACCACGATTTCGGGCGTGCCGGAACTGATCTCCGACGGCAAGAACGGCCTGCTGGTTCCGCCCGAGGATCCGCCCGCCTTGGCTGCCGCCCTGGAGCGGCTGATCCGCGATCCGGCGCTGCGTCGCCGGCTCGGACAGGCCGCCGAGAGGCGCGTGCGCGAAGAGTTCGACCATCATGGCAGCGTGCGCCAGCTGAAGGCGCTGTTCGAGGCGGAATGGGTGCGCGCGTGAATTCGCCGCGGGTTTTCTTCTACGTCCAGCATCTGCTTGGCATCGGGCACCTCGCACGCGCGAGCCGCGTGGCCGCCGCCCTGTCGGCCGACGGCTTCGCCGTGACGGTCGTGACGGGCGGGCTGCCTGTGCCCGGGTTTCCCGGAGCCGGCGTCGAGCATGTCGAGCTCCCGGCTGTCGCCACGGCGTCCGAGGGCTTTTCCGGCCTCGTGGACGAATCCGGTGCGCCCGTCGATGACGACTTCAAGGCCCGCCGGACCGCCCTGCTTCTCGACGCGCTGGCGCGCAGCCGCCCGGACATCGTCATCATCGAGGCCTTCCCGTTCGGGCGCCGGCAGATGCGCTTCGAACTGCTGCCGCTGCTGGAAGCCGTGGCCGCGATGCAGCCAAAGCCGAAGCTCGTGACCTCGGTGCGCGACATCCTGCAGGCGCGGGTCAAGCCCGGCCGCAACGAGGAAACGCTCGATCTGCTCAACCGGCACTTCGATCTCGTCATGGTGCACGGGGATCCGAGCTTCGCGCGGCTGGAGGACACGTTCCCCCTGGCCTCCACGGTCTGCGCGCCGATCGCCTACACCGGGCTGGTCGCCGGGCCCGAGCCGGCGCCGGCCGAGGACACGTTCGAGGTGGTGATTTCAGCGGGCGGCGGAGCGGCCGGGGCCTCGCTCGTCGCCGCGGCAGTCGATGCAGCAAACAAGGTTGGCGGCAACGCACCGTGGGCTCTCATTACGGGACCGAATCTCCCGGCCGAGTTGTTCGACGACGCCGAGCGGCGGGCGCCTGACCGGCTTACCGTCTTCCGCTTCCGGCAGGATTTCCCGAGCCTGCTGCGCAATGCCGAGCTCTCGGTGTCTCAGGCCGGCTACAACACGATCTGCGACATCTTCCGTGCCGGCTGCCGGGCTCTGCTGGTTCCCTTTGCCGCCGGCGGCGAGACGGAGCAATCCGAGCGCGCGGCGCGTCTGGAGGCGCAGGGGCTTGCCCTGACGCTTACCGAGGACGCGCTCGCGGGCGAAACACTGGCTGAAGCGATCGTGCGCGCCCTCGGGCGCCCGAAGCCGCAGCGGACTGTCCTCGACCTGGACGGGGCGGCCGGCTCGGCTCGCATGCTGCGCGGCCTGCTCGCCTGAGGGCGCGCGTCAGATCCGGCCGACCAGCATGAAGCGGGTATAGTTCCGCTGTTCCAGAGACCCGGCATATTCGACATCGGACAGCCCCGCCTGGGCCACGAAGGCCTCGAGGGAGGGGACGCAGGCGATGTGGGTGGGCTCGGCGAAATAGTCGTTAGATTGCAGCAGCACGCGCGTCCCGGCCGCCAAGAGATCAAGCCAGGCGCGGAGATTGGGGATGTGTTCGCAGCTCGTGTTGACGACGAGATCGGGCCGGCGCTGCCTGTAGTCCAGCCCGTACATGTCGGCCGTTACGGCGGAGAACCGGTCCGCAAAAGGACGGTTCAGCGTCATGGCGACGGCCGCAACCGAGGGATCGATGTCGCTGTTCTCGATCCTGGCGATTGAGAAGCGGGGATCCTCCAACAGCATTGCGGCGAGAACGCCATACCAGCCGCCGACGATCCAGATCTCATCAAAGACGCTTCCCGCGGTGGCGAACAGGACGTCGCGCGCCCACATCTTGCAGGCGACCTGCTTGTGATTGAAGGCATTGCCGATGTCGGCCTCGGGGTGCTTCTCGATCACCTTGGCGATGGCCGCGACCAGCGGGCTGCCAGTGTAGGCGGCAATGCCGCGCGCCAGGTCAAAGGCGTGAATGCGCCAATCGGAGGACGATGCGGGGGCGTGGGTGGCTTCGGTCATGCCGCTGTTGTAGGGTCCACTCCGGAGGGGCGCAATCATCGAAGGACGAGCTTGCTGATTGTTGGTGCCGCATTTTTCCGATGCGGCCGCCCATCCGCCCGTTTATATGTGCACGGCACCGACCGACCGACGTACTGATCCCGCATGGAACCCAGCCTACTCAAATACATCTGGCGGCATACGTGGCGGCAACAGCTGTGGATCCTGTGCGTCGTCGCAGCGTCGATGATCCCCTATTTCATGTCGTTCGACCTGCCGAAGCAGATCGTAAACGGCCCGATCCAGGGTGAGGGATTCGAAAATCCGGGCGACACGCAGCCGTTCCTTGCCATCGACATCGACGTCCCGTTCATCGGCAGCGTGCACCTGTTCGACGGCTTCGAGCTCAACCGCATGCAGACGCTGGTGGCGCTCAGCCTCGTGTTCCTGGCGCTGGTGATCGTCAACGGCGGCTTCAAGCTCTACATCAACACCTACAAGGGACGGCTCGGCGAACGCATGCTGCGGCGTATCCGCTTCGAGCTGGTTGACCGAGTCCTGCGCTTCCCGCCCGGCGCCTTCAAGCGCATGAAGGGCGCAGAGGTCGCGACCATGGTGAAGGACGAGGTGGAGCCGCTGGGCGGCTTCATCGGCGACGCCTTCGTGACGCCCGCCCAGCTCGGCGGGCAGGCCCTGACGGCGCTGATCTTCATCATCATCCAGAGCTTCTGGCTGGGCATGATCGCCGCCGCCATCGTCGCGGTGCAGCTCGTCATCATTCCGCAGATGCGCAAGCGCCTCATCCGCCTCGGTCGCGAACGCCAGCTGACGGCACGCGCGCTGTCGGGACGCGTCGGCGAGATCGTGGACGGCATCCACGCAATCCACATCAACGACACAAGCAACTACGAGCGCGCCGACATTGCCGACCGCCTCGGGCGGATCTTCAAGATCCGCTACGACCTCTACCAGTGGAAGTTCCTGGTCAAGTTCATCAACAACCTGCTCGCGCAGTTCACGCCGTTCCTTTTCTACCTGGTCGGCGGTCTCTTCGCCCTGCAGGGCCGCCTCGACATCGGTCAGCTCGTGGCCGTCATCAACGCCTACAAGGATCTGCCCGCCCCGCTCAAGGAGCTGATCGACTGGGACCAGAACCGGCAGGACGTGCAGGTGAAGTACCAGCAGGTGGTCGAACAGTTCTCGGTGGACACGATCATCGACCCGAAGCTGCACGAGCTGCATCCCGAACCCGTGCCGCCGATCACCGAGCCGCTTGCCGCAGTCAACCTTACGCTGGTCGACGACAGTGGAGCGCGGCTCGCGGATCACGTGTCCGTCCAGATCCAGCCGGGAGAACTGGTTGCGATCGTCGGCTCGGCGGGAAGCGGTGCGGAAGCGCTGGCAGAGGCCTTCGCGCGGATGCTCTGGGCGGAGTCCGGACGCGTTTCGATCGGCGGAACCGATGTGCTCGAAATGCCCGAAGCGGTGATTGGCCGGCGCATCGCCTACGCCTCCTCCGACGCCTACCTCTTCCAGGGGACGCTGCGGGACAACCTTCTCTATGGGTTAAGGCACGCACCGCTGACGGAGGTGACCTACGAGGGCAAGGCGGCAACCTTCCGCCGCTGGAGCATCACCGAGGCACAAGCCGCGGGCAATCCCGACTTCGACATCAACGCCAACTGGACCGACTACGCGGCCGCGGGCGTCTCCGGCCCGGAGGACCTGTACCACGCGATCCGACCGGTGCTCGACGCGGTCATGCTGTCGCAGGACATACTGGACCTCGGACTGCGCGCGCATATCGGCGAGGGGGAGCATCCCGAGATCACCGACCGGATCGTCGACATCCGCCAGGCGTTGCGGGCGCGCCTCGAAGAAGAAGGGATGAGCGATCTCGTCGCCTTCTTCGAGCCCGGCGCCTACAACCAGCAGGCGACGATTGGCGAGAACCTGCTGTTCGGCGCTGCCACGGGATCCCACCTGACGGGGAAGGAACTGGCCAAGAACGCCTATTTCCGCTCGGTTCTGGCTGCGGACGGCCTTGCCGAGACGCTCTACCAGATGGGCCTGGAGATCGCGGAGAACGCCATCGAGCTGTTCGCCGACCTGCCGCCGGATCATCCGTTCTTCCAGCAGCTCGCCTTTATGACGGCGGAAGACATCCCCGAGTACCAACAGCTCCTGCAGCGCCTGAGGGGGCGCAGCTTCGCCGAGGTCTCGGACGAGGACCGCGCAAAGATCATCAAGCTCAGCTTTGCCTATATCGAGCCACGCCATCGCTTCGGCCTGCTGACGCCCGAACTGATGGACAAGATCGTCGCGGCACGGCACCGCTTCTACGACGGGATGCCCGAGGCGATGCGCGGCGCGATCGAGCGCTACGACCCCGACCGCTACACCCATGCCGCGACCCTCATGGACAATGTTCTGTTCGGACGCATTTCCCACACCCAGGCCGACGGTCCCGAAACCATCCGCACCATGGTCCGCGACGTGCTGGACGCGCTGGGGCTGCAGGACGAGGTGCTCGACATCGGCCTCGACTTCAACGTCGGCGTCGGCGGACGCCGGCTGACCAGCGGCCAGCGCCAGAAGCTCGACGTGGCCCGCGCCCTCGTGAAACGGGGGGATTTCCTCGTGTTCAACCGGCCACTTGCTGCCCTCGATCAGCGCACCCAGGACGCCGTGACCCGGAATGTCATCGAGGAGGCCCGCCGCGACGGGCACGATCCTGCGATCATCTGGGTGCTGCCGAATCCGCACCTCGCCGGATTGTTTGATCGCGTGATCGTCTTCAACAATGGCGAAATCGCCGAGGACGGGCCACATGATACGCTGAAGGCCGGGAACGGTATCTTCACGCGGCTGTTGGCATAGTCGGGCATGGTGTGCCACAATCCAGTGGGGCGCGATTGATATGCTGCTGAACGACGAAGTTGGAATGCTCCGGAAGGTGCCGCTGTTTTCGCGGGTCGCGCCAGCGAAGCTGAAGCTGCTCGCGTTCACGTCAGACCGGGTGCGTTACAACGAAGGCCAGGTCCTGTTCCGGCAAGGCGACGAGGGCGATGCCGCCTATGTGGTCCTGTCCGGCAAGGCGGAAGTGATCGTCGACTCAAGCTCAGGCGAGATCAAGGTAGCGGAAGTCGAGCCGAACGAGATCGTCGGCGAGATCGCCATTCTGTGCGACGTATCCCGTACGGCCACCGTAAAGGCGGCAACCCCGCTCGAGGTGCTCAGGATACGCAAGGATCATTTCCTGCGCCTGCTCACCGAATTCCCGGAGATGACGATCGAGATCGTAAAGGTCCTCGCCGATCGCCTCAGCCACACGACCGCAGAACTCACGGCGGCTCGCAGCAAAGCGAGACAAGCAAATTCCTAGCGCGCGCATCCACCACCTGCCGACCAGCGGGAAGAATCTTCAAGGGGAAGCGCGAGGCGCGGACGGCGGAAAGATTCCACGTCGGCCGGACATCTCCGGGGTCATGCCGATCCGGCCGAAGCCGTACGACATGCCCATGCAGGGCGCCCCTCTCCCCACCGTCGACGGAGAGAACGATCGAACCTTGCGCGTGCGATTCTGGGGCACGCGCGGCAGCCTCCCTGTCTCGGGAGCGGCCTACCGCCGGTTCGGAGGCAACACGCCGTGTGTGGAAATGTCGTGCGGGGGGCGCACCCTCCTGTTCGATGCGGGCACCGGCATCCGGCCGGCCGGCGTAGCGGCCCTTCACGCCGGGCAGCGCGATTTCCACTTGTTCTTTACGCACTTCCACTACGACCACGTCATGGGGCTGCCGTTCTTCGCCCCGCTGTACGATCCATCGTTCAAGCTGGAAGTGTGGTCGGGTCTGGAGACGCTGACGACCCAGGAAATGCTGCGCGGCCTGATGCGGGCGCCGTGGTTCCCGGTCGAAATCAGCATCTGCCGCGCCGCGTTGATCTCGCGCGATTTCCGCCCCACCACCACGATCGAGCCCTACCCGGACGTGAAGGTCAAAACGGGCCTTCTCAATCATCCCGGCGGCTGCGTAGGCTACCGCGTCGAATATGAGGGGCGCGCGGTCGCGCTCATCAGCGACACGGAACATGTCGAGGGCACGCTGGACGAGAACGTGTTGGCCCTGATCGACAACGCCGACCTAGTGATCTACGACGCCGCCTACACCGACGAGGAGATGGCGTTCCGCCGCGGCTTCGGCCATTCGACCTGGCAACAAGGCGTTCGCCTCTGCCAGGCTGCCGGCGCAAAGAGGCTGGCGCTGTTCCACCACGATCCCTATCGCGGCGACGGGCCGCTTGCAGCTATCGAGACCCGCCTCAAGGAAACGTTTGCCGGCGGTTTCGCCGCGCGCGACGGCCAGGCCGTGTCCTTCGCCGCGCGCCGGGCGGCTGCCCGGAAGATCTGACGGAACGTCGGCTCGGCCACAACGGCAACCCTGTCCAAGCCGCAGCCGTGGCGATCCGCGACCTCAGGCCAGAAGCGTGTCGATCGAAACCCAGGTCGGCTGACCGTCCGACGTCGTTGCGGCGAAGAGGCGTTCCAGAAATGACCAGGCCGCTTCGTCATGCACCAGGTGGTGCGTGAGGATGCCCACCGGCGGCAGGGATGGATCGGTAAGCCTGGCCTCGAGCTGGGCAGCGATCTCCGCAGCGAGGTCCGCGTGATCGCGGCAGCCGCGGGTTCCATGCCAGTCGATGATGTCGACGGTCGAGTTGACGAGAGGAAGAGGCGCCGGACGGGATGGCCCGAAGACCGACAGGGCAGCGAATCCCAGGCCTGGGAGGCTCGGCAGGAGGCTCGCGTCGACGCGATTCCACGGGGGCACGAGGACTGGCCGCGCCTGATCGCCGAACATGTCGACGATACGCGACAGCCCCTCGGCGAGTTCGCCGAGCACGATCGGTGCTGGCCGATGTGCGCCAAGCTCCTGCTTCTTCTGCCCGCTCGGCGCGTGGTTCGTGTGCGCCCAGCCATGGACGAGCACCCGCACGTTCCTTCTACCCGCGAGATGCCGGGCAAGGATTGGCTCGGCCTGCGCGGGGATTGCAGCCAGGGCGAGCGGCACGGCATGGCGCTCCGACAGCGACAGGAGTCGGTCGAGCGCTTCCGTCGGCGTCGTCGCGTCGTCGTCGCGCAACCAGAAGCGGGGTGCCTGGCCGGTCGCGGCGAGGGCGGCGATTGCCCTCTCCAGCCTCTCGCCCAGCGGCCCGCTCACCGCTCGAACCGGGACAGGAGGGCCTTCAGCGTGGCTGCGGCGCGGTCGAGCGAACGTTCGACATGGACGAAGTTGTAGGCACTCGTGGAGAGAGCACGGCGCCGGTCCTCG
>Ga0182742_1001187_pt1 | contig 34971 bp, 34 predicted proteins | sample eDN5th37CBELigMG_FD_128880 | JGI IMG/M metagenome (GOLD analysis project Ga0182742, IMG submission 128880) | Enriched Miracle-Growth compost microbial communities from Emeryville, California, USA - eDNA 5th pass 37_C BE-Lig MG (version 2)... ... | reverse complement strand
GGGATGTCGTCGGGTGTGCGGGGCAGCACGTAGAGCGCCATGCGGCGGTTGGACATCTGATGCTCGCCGAGGAACGCACAGCCGGCCCACTCACAGAGGCGCCGCGCGCCGGTGTTGCGGTGGTCGGGGTCGAACATGATGCGCCTGCAGTTCGGTTCGAGCGCGAACACACTGGCCACGATGCGCGGCAACAGGATCGGGGCGATCCCGCGGTTGACAAACCGCAGATCGGCGATCGCCGCATGCATCCCGATGTCATACGGGTCGGCGGCATACCGCGGCGCGATGGAATCCTTCGCCGCACGGTACAACTCGACGTAGCCTGCCGGTTTGCCGCGGAAATCGGTGATCAACGGGCGCGAGTACTCGCCGTCGAGTTGCGCCTGCAGGTAACGGCGCCAACGCTGCGGCGGCCACGGGTACTCCCAGGCCTCCACCAGGTGCGGGCGGTTCATCCACTCCGACACCAGTTCACAGTCGGCCTCGGCGTCGGCGAGCCTGATGCTGTAGGGCTCGGCGAGGACCGGGACCGGGGGCGCAGGCACCGCACGCACGGCGTCGGAGATGTCCGTCAGTTCGCGCTTGAGAACAGGTTCGAGCGCCTCGTCGGTGTCGGTGTTGATGTCGGTCATTTGAGCGACGAGCCTACCGCAGCGGGTGAGGGTAGCTTTACCTTCCCACCTCGGGTCGCGACGGCAGCCAACACCCGTCAGGCGAGCAGGCCGGCCAGCACCGAGAGGTGGCTCAGCTCGATCTCCTTGGTTGCCGTCACCAACACCACGGGCCCGGCACGCACGATGCCGCGCAACTCGTCGAGCGCCGCGGCCGCAGCGGGTGTCTCCAGTTCGGCGGTGTAACGCTCGACGAATTCGTCGTAGCGCTCAGGGGCGTGGCCGTACCAGCGGCGCAATTCGGTGGACGGCGCAACCTCCGGCAGCCACTGCCCGATCCGCGGATCGTCCTTGCGCAGCCCTCTGGGCCACAGCCGGTCCACGAGGACGCGGTGCCCCTCCCCCGGTTCGGGCTCCTCGTACACCCGCGCCAACCGCACTTCATGCTTGGAGGCCATGCCGTGCAATGGTAGGAGCATGACGGTTGATCGTGTCGCGGATCTGCAGCGCTGGGAGGACTCCGGCGGTCACTGGCAGGTGGTTGCCCGCACCCGCGACGGCCTGACGATCGCACTGCTGCGTTGCGACGGCGGCGAGGAGGTCGACCGCTTCACCTCACCGGATCCGCGACTGCTGGAGTTCGTCGGCGACCGCATGAGTAGCCAGGACTGACGCCGAGAGCGACGTAAATGTCGCTGCGAGTGCGTCGTGACGACGTTTTCGTCGCTCTCGACGCAGAAACGAAGACTCAGACGCGCCGCGCCGGCCACACCGTGGCCCCGAGTTCGCGTGACACCGCGCGGGCCGTATCGCGCAGCGCGTCGACGGCATCGGGCGCCAACGGCCACCGTGCGGCGGGCACCACGAGCGCGATCGCCCCGGCCACCTCGCCTGTGGCGTCGAACACCGCTGCGGCGCTGGAACATTCACCGAGCACGGCCTCTTCGGCCTCGGTGGCCATCCCGGTGGCGCGCACCTGCGCGAGTTGGGCCGCCAGCACCTCGGGGTCGGTCACGGTCTCGCCGGTCATGCTGCGCAGCGGCGCCTCGGGGCGGTAGTCGTCCTGGAAGGCCAGCATCGCCTTGCCGAGCGCGCTGGCGTGCGCGGGGATCACGATGCCGACCTCGGGCATCTGTCGGGTGCCGTCGGGACGCGGTTCGTGTGCGACGACGACGACCTCGTCGAACAGCAGCACCGCGGTCCGCACGGCGCATCCGGTCCGCCGGGCGAGGCTCTCCGCCCACACCGTGACGCGCGAACGCAGTTCGAGGGTGTCGAGGTAGACGTTGCCCAGACGCAGGGTGGCCGGCCCGAGCCGGTACCGGCCCGAGTCCAGCTCCTGCTGCACCATGCCGTGCGCGAGCAGCGTGCGCACCAGGCCGTGGACGGTCGACGGCGCGAGTTCGATGGCCGACGCGATCTCGCCCAGGCTCATCCGTCGCCCGCCCTGCAGGACCGTGAGGATCCGGAGGGCGCGATCCACCGCCTGGATCATGGCGACCCCCCTTCCGTCGGAACTTCAGCCAGAACCTCTTGTGGTCACCGAAGCATAAGCGTATGGTCCAGATCACATTCGACATTATCGAATGTCATCCGACATTACCGACCGCGCTGATTCCCGTAGCCAGCCGTGTCCCGGGAGGACGTCATGGACGAGCCGTCATTGATCCAGAAACTGGCCGCCGAGGTGATCGGCACGGCCTTCTTGGTGTTCGTCGGGGTGGGCGCCGTCCCCGCGACCATCATCGTCAACGGAGATGCCCCCTTCACGATGGCCGACCTGGGCATGATCTCCCTGGCATTCGCGACGGTGGTCGTGGCCACCGTGTACGCCCTGGGCCACATCTCGGGCAATCACATCAACCCCGCGGTCACCGTCGGGCTCGCCGTGACCGGCCAGTTCCCGTGGTCGCGCGTGCCTGCCTACATCGCCGCGCAGGTGCTCGGCGCGATCATCGGCGCCAGCGCCATTCTCGGCGTGCTCGGTACGGCGGCCCGCGACGCGGGTCTGGGCATCGCGACCTACACCGCAGATGTCACGGCCATCCAAGCCTTTTTCGCAGAGTTCGTGGGTACGTTCATTCTTGTGTTCACCGTTTTCGGAGTGATACACCGCAGGGCCGCCGCAGGATTCGCCGGCGTGGCCATCGGCCTCGTGGTGTTCGCGGCGATCATCCCGGTGGCGCCCACCACGGGCGCCTCGATCAACCCCGCCCGCACCTTCGGTCCCATGCTGGTCCAGCAGATCGCCGGCGGCACCGTGACGTGGAGTCAGCTACCGGTCTATCTGGCCGCCGAACTCTTCGCGGGTGTGGTCGCGGCGCTGGCCTTCGTCGCGGTCTCCCGCACCCGCACGCTCCCCGCCGGCAACCCCGCCCCTGTCTCCGCCCCGCCCATGTCGAGTGCGACCAACTGAGGAAGGCACATGAAAAAGCTCATCAACGATCCCGCCGATGTGATCGCCGATGCCCTGCGCGGCATGGCATTTGCCCACCCGGAACTGCGCATCGACCACACCAACCGGATCATCTACCGCGGCGACGCGCCCGTGGCAGGCAAGGTCGGGTTGATCTCGGGTGGCGGTTCGGGTCACGAACCGCTGCACGGCGGCTTCGTGGGCGCGGGCATGCTCGACGCGGCCTGCGCCGGTGAGGTGTTCACGTCCCCGGTCCCCGACCAGATGCTCGAAGCCACCAAGAACGTCGACAGCGGCGCCGGTGTGGTGCACATCGTGAAGAACTACACCGGTGACGTGATGAACTTCGAGATGGCCGCGGAACTCGCTGCCGCAGAGGGCATCACCGTCGAATCGGTGCTGGTCGACGACGACGTCGCGGTGCGCGACAGCACGTTCACCGCGGGCCGCCGCGGGGTCGGCGCGACCGTGCTCGTGGAGAAGATCGCCGGGGCCGCAGCCGAACAGGGCCGGTCGGTGACCGAGGTCGCCGACGTGGCACGCCGGGTGAACGCCGCTTCCCGCAGCATGGGCGTCGCCCTCACCTCGTGCACCGTGCCCGCCGTGGGCCACCCCACCTTCGACCTTCCCGACGACGAGATCGAGGTCGGTATAGGCATCCACGGCGAACCCGGGCGCGACCGCGTGCCGTTGCAACCGGCCAAGGCCGTTGCCGAACTCATGGCCGAACCGGTGCTGTCCGACCTCGACTTCACCGGCGGCGACGGGGTGATCCTGTTCGTCAACAGCATGGGCGCCACCCCGCTCATCGAGTTGTACGTCATGTACGCCGAATTCGCCGCCATCCTCGACAAGGCGGGCATCCGCGTCGCGCGCTCACTCGTCGGGCCCTACATCACGAGCCTGGACATGGCGGGCTGTTCGGTGACCATCCTCAAGGCCGACGACGATCTGCTGCAACTGTGGGATCACCCGGTCAACACCCCGGCACTGCGGAGGGGATGCTGAGATGGACCTGTCGACACTGACCGCCTGGCTGCGCGAGTACGCCCGGCTGATCGACGAAAATGCCCAGCACCTCACGGATCTCGACGCCGCGATCGGTGACGCCGACCACGGCATCAACATGCAGCGTGGGATGTCCGCGGTGGTCACACAGATCGACGAGGCCCCACCGGCCGACATGGCGGGCCTGTGCAAACAGGTGGGGATGACGCTCGTGAAATCGGTCGGCGGCGCCAGCGGGCCGCTGTACGGCACGTTCTTCCTGCGGATGGCCCCGGCGCTCGGGACCGACGACACCGTCAGTGCAAGCGATTTCGCCAAGGCGCTGCGCGCCGGCGTGGACGGTGTCGTCCAGCGCGGACGCGCCGAGGCCAACGACAAGACGATGTTCGACGCGCTGGCCCCCGCGCTCGACGCCCTGGACGCCGCGCTCGAAGGCGACACCGATCTGCCGGGCGCCCTGGCGGCCGCCGCCACCGCCGCCGAGAAGGGCCGCGACGCCACCGAATCCATGATCGCGCGCAAGGGCCGGGCCAGTTACCTGGGTCAGCGCAGCGTGGGGCACATCGATCCCGGTGCCACGTCGGCGGCCATGCTGATCGCGGCCGCGGCCACCGCGGCGGGGAGCACTTCATGACGGTCGGCATCGTCGTCGTCTCCCACAGCCGCCCCCTGGCACGCGCGGCGGTCGGACTCGCGCAGGAGATGTTGCACGGCAAGGCCGTCCGGATCTCGATCGCGGCCGGCCTCGACGACACCACGCTGGGCACCGACGCGTCGGCGATCCTCGAGGCCATCACCTCCGCCGACAGCGGCGACGGGGTGCTGGTGTTGATGGACCTGGGCAGCGCGGTGCTTTCGGCCGAACTCGCCCTGGAGTTGCTCGACGACGACGTCCGTGCCAGGACCGTGCTGTGCCCGGCGCCCCTGGTCGAGGGACTGGTGGTGGCGGCGGTCGCGGCGGCGGGCGACGCGACGCTCGACGAGGTGGCCGCCGAGGCGGCAGGCGCGTTGGCAGGCAAGGCCGCCCATCTCGAACCGGCGACACCCCCGGCGCCGGCCGACGACACCGCCGAGCCCGACGAGTTGACCGGCAGCTTCGTCGTCAACAACCCGCATGGCCTGCACGCCCGTCCCGCCGCACGGTTCGTCGCCGAGGTCCGCCGCCGCGACGCGCGGGTGCGGATCCGTAACCCCCGCGTCGACTCCCCCTGGGTCGACGGCGGCAGCCTCTCGCGCATCGCGACCCTCGCGGTGCGATGCGGCGACGAGGTCGAACTGCGGGTGTCGGGCGGCCAGGCCCACGAGACCCTGCAGCACCTCCTTTCCCTGGCGGCCCGCAATTTCGACGAGGACCACACCGAGGCACCACCTGCGGCACCGGCAACGGCGCACACCCCGATCGGCGCGGGCCCCGGAATGGGTGTCGGCCCGGCATATTCGGCACGGTCACAGACCCCCGACGTGCCGGACGCCCCCGCGGCCGACCCCGCTGCCGAGTGGCGCCGACTGGGCACGGCGATCGCCGACACCCGCCGCACCATCGGCGCACTCCGGGCCGCGACGAGCCGCGACATAGGTGAAGCCGAGGCGTCGATCTTCGATGCGCATCAACTGCTGCTCGACGACGACGCACTGCTGGGCGCCGCGCGTGCGCGCATCGAGCAGGGCGAGAACGCCGCCGCCGCATGGTCGCAAGCCGTGGCAGCACTGGCCGCGGAGTTCGACGCGCTGCCGGATCCGTATCTGCAGGCCCGTGCCGAGGATGTCCGCGCGGTCGGTGACCAGGTGTTGCGGGCCATGCTCGGCACCGAGGGCGACGCCGCGGCGGCCAGTGGTGTGCTGGTGGCCGGTGACCTCACCCCGGCCGAGGCCGCCGAACTCGACCCGCAGCGCGTGGTCGCGGTGCTCCTGGCGTTCGGCAGCCCACATGCGCACAACGTGATCCTGCTGCGGGCCAAGGGAATACCGGTGATCGTCGGCGCGGGCCCCGGTGTGCTCGGCATCCCCGACGGCACGGTCGTCGCCGTCGACGCGACCCGCGGCGAGTTCATCGTGGACCCGCCCGCCGACGTCCGCGAGCAGTTCCGGCAGGAGGCCGAGGCCCTCACGCGTCGGCGCCAGGCCGCCCTGCAGCGCGCCGGTGAACCCGCGGTCACACGAGGGGGCCGCACCGTCGCGGTGGGCGCCAACATCGCCGGTGTCGAGGACGCGCGCGCGGCCGCCGCGCTCGGCGCCGATCACGCGGGCCTGATCCGCACCGAGTTCCTGTTCCTCGGCCGTAGGCAGGCGCCCGACGTCGATGAACAACTCGCGGTGTACCGCAAGATCGCCGAGTCGCTCGGGGACCGCCGCATGACGCTGCGCACGCTCGACGTGGGCGGCGACAAACCACTGGAGTTCCTCCCGGCCGCCGCCGAACTCAACCCCTACCTCGGGGTGCGCGGCATCCGGCTGTCATTGGCCCACCCCGACGTGTTCTCCGACCAGTTACTCGCGATGGCCAAACTCGCACAGGACATTCCGCTGAGTGTGATGTTCCCGATGGTCACGACGCTCGACGAACTGTTCGCCGCGCGCCGCCTGCTCGACGACGCGGTGCGCCGGGCCGGCCCGCGACCTCCGACCGGCCTGCAGGTCGGCATGATGGTCGAAGTCCCCGCCGCGGCACTGAAATCGGCGGCGTTCTCCCGCCACGTGGACTTCCTGTCCATCGGCACCAACGATCTGTCGCAGTACGCGCTGGCAGCGGACCGCAACAACGACGCCGTGGCCGGTCTCGGCGACACGTTCGATCCCGGATTGCTGCACCTGATCGCCGCGACGTGTCGCGGGGCCGCGGGCGCGGCGTCGGTGTCGGTGTGCGGTGAATTCGCGGCCGACGCACGCGCGGTGCCGTTGCTGATCGGCCTCGGGGTCGACGCGTTGAGTGTCACGCCGCCGGCGATCCCGACGACCAAGGAGGCCGTGCGCGCGGTCGACGACCGGCACGCCACCGAGACCGCGGAGGCGGCACTGGCCGCCGCCGGTCCCGCCGCGGTGCGTGACCTGCTCGGCTGATCAGGTCGCGGGCCGGAACCGGATCAGCTTGGCCAGCTGATCACGGTCTGCCACACCGAGTTTGGCGAACATCCGGTACAGGTGGCCGTCCACCGTGCGCACCGACAGACACAGCCTGTCGGCGACCTGGCGATTGCTCAACCCGCTGCTCACCAGGTTGGCGATCTCCCACTCGCGCGGTGTCAGCGGCAGGGGATCCGCGGCGCACCGCAACGCGGGCGTGACGGCCCCACACCGGCTCGCGAGCCAGTGCGCCCGCGTGGAGGCCTCCAGCTCGTTGCCGCGCTCGCCCCGCCGGCCGAATTCCCGCGACGCGTGCGCGGCGGCGTCGCCCGCCAGCACCATCGCACCGATGCGTTCGAAGCGGTCGGCGGCGGTGACGAGCCGGTGGCCGTCATGGCCCGCCAGCCCGGAACTGTGCAGCGCGATCGCCTCACCCAGTGGGCAGTCGAGTTCGGTGGCCAGCTGCTGAATCCGGGCGTCGACGCTGCGGTCCCCGAACCGCGTCGAGGTGTGCAGGGCCGTGAGTTCGACGGCGGTCATTCCCGCGGCGTGGGCGTTCTGCGCCGCGAGCACCGCATGGTGCTGGGCGCGCGACGTCTCACCGGCCGCGGCGGCCCGCCACGCGCGTGCCAGTTCAAGCTCGGGTGCGAACACCTCGACCTGGGGCCCGACTTCGGCCTCGGCCTTGGTAAGTGCGACGTCCGCGGCCTCGGCGTTGCCGCGGGCTCCCTCGGCCTGCGCCAGCCACGACGCAACCAGCATCGGCCACCCGGGCGGCAGCTTCGCGGCCATCGACCAGACGGCTGCCTGCAGCTGTTCGCAGGCGTCCTCGAGTTGTCCCCGGGCCAGTTTCATCCGCCCGGCCAGGGCCGTCACCATGACGTCGGCCTGCGGTATGTCCGAACTGGCCGCGGCATACCGGTCGCAGGCCCGCTGGGCGTCGTCGAACTCGCCGGCCAACGTGCCCGCAAGCACCTCCGCGAGCGGCAGCGAGTAGCGGTGCGGCCCGGATTCGCAGCGGCTCGCCGCGTGCTCGCCGGTCCGTACCACGGCGGCGACCTCGCTGAACCGGCCGGACTTGGCCAGCGCGCCCGCAGTGGCCAACGCGACCCACACCGTGGCGGCGGGCATCATCTCGGTCGCCAGCGCGGCGGACCCGGCGGCTGCGGCACCGGCCATGTCGGCCGAGAAGTAGGTGAACGCGACCTCCATGGCGGTCACCAACCCGGTGAGTTTCCCCGAGCCCACCGCGTCTCGGGTCTTCGCGAGCACCTCCCACGCGGGTTCCGGGCGCCCGCACACGAAGAACAGGTTGGCCGCACGCTGGCACCCCCAGCGGGTGACGGTCAGGTCGTCCTCACCGTCGGGCGGGTATCGTGCCAGCAGCGCGTCGGCCTCGTCGCCGCGCCCCTGCCAGCTGATCGCGTCGGCGAGCACCAGCGCCGCGTTCACCCCGGCGCCGTGCTCGACGGCGAAGCGCGCAAGTTGTTCGCCGAGAACCAGATCGGACATGGTCACCGCGCTCGCCGCGGCCTCGGTGACGAGGTCGGTGTCCGGGGGCGATTCGGCGCGGGTCATGAAGCGTGCCAGTTGGATCCTGGTCCGCACATCCACCGCCGACGCGTCGGTGGCGACCCGCAGTTGCGCCGAGAGATGTTCTGCCACCAGGGTGTTGATCTGTCGGGTCCGCGACACCGGACATCGTGACCGCACCACCTCACCGATGATGGGGTGTCCGGGCTGCACCACGGCATGACTGCCGGCGCTGGTCACCTGGATCGCGCCGCGGCGCTCGGCACGCGCGACCGCATCCGGTCCGCAGATCGCCAGCAGCACATGCCAATTGAGCATGTCGGCGGTCGCGACCACCTCCGCGACATCGAGTTCTTCTGCGCTGAAGGTCTGTACCCGCGACGCGATCAGCTCGTAGAGGTCGGGACTGGGACGCAGGTTGCCGCGCAGGCGCCACCTGCCGTGGGCCTGCACCAACACCCCGTCGCCCATCGCGGCCGTGAGTACGCCACGCAGGAACATCGGGCTGCCCGACGAGTAGCGATGCAACTCGGCGACCGCGTGTTCGTCGACCTCGCCGCCCAGCACCGTCGATGCCACCTCGGCGGTCTGTGCGCGGCTGAACGGCTCCACGTCCAGGCGCACCAGCAGGTGTTCTTTCCACAGGGCCGTCACCGCGTCGGACGTCGTGGCACCTGAACGCATGGTCACGATCAGCTTGATGGATCCGTGCACCGCGAGCTGCTGCACCAGCAGCGCGGAGAGCGGGTCCAGGTACTGTGCGTCGTCGACGACGATGAGGACATTCGGGTCGGCGGACAGGGTGTGGTGCGCGGCGGCCAGCATCACGGTGGGCTCGTGCGCGTCGGACAACTCCAGCGTGTGGTGGAACGCGCCGAACGGCACGGCCTGGCCGGTCTCGGTGCCCAGCACGTAACGGATCGTGTATCCCTCGGTTTCGAGCTGACCGGCCAGCGCTCGCGCCAGTGCGGTCTTGCCGACGCCGGAGGGCCCCGCCAGCACGACGCCACGTGAACTGTCCCGCAAGGCTTCTGCCGCCTCACGGAGCTCGTCATCCCGCCCGACGAACGGCCAGCCCGACATCGACCACCCCCAAGCGCTCCCCGCGTCGACGCGCCGACTTTACGCTGCTGAAGATAACCGCCGCGGCGGTTCCGCGCGCCCGGTTCGGTGAGTGCTTGAACGGGAAAGTTCTTCTGCGAGGCTTGGATTCAACTTGCGGTCACACCGTGTGCGCCGCGCCGGGGGTCACGACCCACTCCCCTGCCCGCATCACGGCCGTGACAGCGAGGTCGTGATCGAGCACCACGAGGTCGGCGCGGGCACCTGCGGCCAACCCCGCCGCGGGCAGTCCGAGCGCGCGAGCCGGGTTGACACACGCCTGGCGGACGGCGAGCGACAGTGCGTCGTCGCGGGGCAACCCGCAGTGCGCCACCGCGAGGCGGAACACCTGCTCCATGGTCGCGGTGCTCCCGGCGATGGTGTCGGTACCTGCCACGCGCGCCACACCCGCCACGACGTCGATGTCGAGCGGTCCGAGGCGGTACACACCGTCAGACATCCCGGTGGCGGCCATCGCATCGGTGATCAGCGAAAGCCGTTCCGGCCCAACGGTCTGTGTGATGTGGCGATAGATCGCGGGCGCCACGTGTACCCCGTCGACGATCATCTCGACGGTGACCCGTGAATCCTCGGTCAGCGCGACGGCAGGCCCGGGTTCGCGGCGGTCGATCGGGCGCATCGCGTTGAACAGATGCGTGCCCACCGTGGCGCCCGCGTCGATCGCGGCCCGCGTCTGGTCATACGTCGCCTCGGTGTGCCCGACCGCGGCGACCACCCCGGCATTTACGAGCTGCGCGATGGCCGCGAGTGCGCCGTCGCGCTCCGGCGCGATGGTGACCATGCGGACGGTCCCCTCGCCCGCGTCGAGCACCCGGCCGATCTCGCCCGGGTCGGGGTCGCGCATCAGGACCGGCTGGTGGGCGCCGCACCGCAGGGTCGACAACCACGGACCCTCGAGATGGATACCGTCGATCAGTCCGGCGCGCACCTGCCGTGCCAGACCGGAGACCTGGCGCAGCAGGTCCTCGGGCCCGGCCGTGACCAGGGAGGCCACCAGCGTGGTGCTGCCGTGGGCGCGGTGCAGCGCGACCGCCCTGGCGGTCTCGTCGTCGGTGGCGGCGGAGAAGTTGCCGCCACCCCCGCCGTGCAGGTGGGTGTCGACGAAGCCGGGGACCACGGTGGCCGCGCCGAGGTTCCGATCGGCCTGCGCGGGCGGGGCTCCGGCACCCACCGCGACCACGCGGTCAGAGGCGATCTCCAGCCAGCCGGGCCGCAGCAGTTCGGTGCCGGTGAGCACGGTGTCGGCGGTCAGCAGCATGTCAGATGCCCTGCCAGGCCGGTTTGGCGCGGTAGGTCTCGCGGTAGTAGTCCACGAGTTGCAGGCGTTGTGCCGCAGCGTCGTCGAGCAACACGGTCACGTGGGGGTGCATCTGCAGCACGGTCGCCGGCCACATGGCGCTCACCGCACCCTCCACCAGGTGGTGCACGGCCTCGGCCTTGCTGCGGCCCATCGCGATCAGGATCAGATGCCTGGCCTCCATGATGGTGCCGAGGCCCTGGGTGAGGCAGTGGGTGGGCACCTGGTCGAGGTCGCCGCCGAAGAACCTGGCGTTGTCGACGCGGGTCTGGCGGGTCAGCGTCTTGATGCGGGTGCGCGACGCGAGTGAGGAGCCGGGCTCGTTGAATGCGATGTGCCCGTCGGTGCCGATGCCGAGGATCTGCAGGTCGACGCCGCCGGCGTCGCGGATCGCGGCCTCGTACGCCGCGCAGGCCGCGGGGATGTCGTCGGCGAGTCCGTCGGGACCCTGTACCGCGCCCGGCGCGAAGTCGACCCGCGCGGCGAATGCCGTGTCGATGACGTTGCGGTAGCGCTCGGGGTGGTCGGCGGGCAGGCCGACGTACTCGTCGAGGGTGAATCCCCTGGCCTGCCGGAACGAGATCTGCCCGGCTTCGTACCGGGACACCAGTTCGTCGTAGACGGCAAGCGGGGAACTTCCGGTCGCCAGGCCGAGCACGGCGTCGGGTTTGCGCGTGATCAACGCGGTGATGGCATCGGCCGCAAGGCTGCCGATGCGTCCGGGGTCGGGCAGGATGATGACTTCCATGTGATCCGGTCGGTTGGTCGGTTACTTGGCGGCGGTGAAAAGTTCAGCGCCCGTGGCGATGTCGGCGCCTGTGCGCACCGCTTCGGACGCGGTGATGTTTCCCGGTTCGCGCTCGTCCATGATCACCACCGGGACAATGGGATTGAGGCCCTTGGCCACGACCGCCGCGACGTCGTAGGTGATCACGAGTTGCCCTGCGGTCACGGTGTCGCCCTGGGCGACGTGGGTGGTGAACCCCTCGCCGCTCAGTTGCACGGTGTCGATGCCCAGGTGGACCAGCACTCCCACGTTGTCCGCGGTCATCACCACATAGGCGTGCGGCATGAGCTTGAGCAGTTTCCCGCTCACCGGCGCCACGGCCTGCACCACCTCGTGCGGTGGATCCACCGCGGCGCCGTGGCCCACCATGCCCGCGGAGAACACCGGGTCGGGAATCTCGGACAGGGCGACTGCGCGCCCACCCACCGGGGCGAGAACTGACGTGATGGTCACGGTCTGACTCCTTTGCGTTCGTGTTCCAACCATACGAGCCGTCCCAACGTTTCGAGTTCGACTCTTCGAGTCGCGTTCTCGTCTAAGCTTCGGCAGAGTTTGAGCAGTGAGCGCACACAACGCGGCCGGAAGGGCGATGATGCGATGAGCAACGCGGCGAAACCTGAAGCAACACAGAGGAAATCAGGGCTGCGGATCCCAGGGTTCGCACAGCTGCAGCGCCTCGGCAAAAGCCTCATGCTGCCCATCGCGGTGCTGCCCGCGGCGGGCATCCTGCTGCGCATAGGCCAGCCTGATCTGCTCGGTCGCATCGAATCACCGGTCATCGGCCCGTTCTTCAAGGCCATGAGCGCTGCGGGCGACGCGCTTTTCAGCAATCTTCCCCTGTTGTTTGCGGTGGGTGTCGCCATCGGATTCGCGCGCAAGGCCGACGGATCGACCGCGCTCGCGGCAGTCGTCGGCTATCTCGTGGTGGAGGCCGTGTTCAAGACCATGTCGCCGATCGTGCTGGCCGGTGAGGTGGACAAGGCAGGCGATCAGGCGCAGATCAACTACAGCGTGTTCGCCGGTATCGTCGTCGGCCTGCTCACCGCATGGTTGTTCGACCGGTACCACACCATCCAATTACCGTCGTATCTGGGCTTTTTCGGCGGAAGACGATTCGTCCCCATCGTGGTGTCACTGGCGTCGCTGTTCGTGGCGTTCCTGATGAGCTACTTCTACCCCATCTTCGACGCAGGCCTGACCGCGCTCGGCCGGTTCATCGGCGGGGCAGGCGCGCTCGGCGCGTTCGTCTACGGATTCGCCAACCGCATGCTGATTCCCCTGGGCCTGCACCACATCCCCAACTCGTATGTCTGGTTCATCTACGGCGACTACCAGACCGCGGACGGCCAGGTGGTCACCGGCGAGCTCACCAGATTTGCCGCGGGCGATCCCACCGCGGGCATCCTCACGTCAGGCTTCTACCCGATCCTGATGTTCGGGTTGCCGGCCGCCGCGCTGGCGATGATCCACGTCGCCAACAAAAGGCAGCGCAAGGTCGCGGTGGGCATCCTGTCGGCCGCGGCGCTCACCGCGTTCCTCACGGGCGTGACCGAACCGCTCGAGTTCGCCTTCATGTTCGTGGCATTCCCGCTCTACGTCATCCACGCGGTGCTCACCGGGTTGTCGCTGGCGATCGCCTACCTGCTCGACATCCATCTGGGCTTCTCGTTCTCGGCAGGTCTGATCGACCTGCTGCTCTACGGCACGGCGCCGGCCGCGAAGAACATCCCGCTGCTGATCGCGATGGGTGTGGTGTTCTTCGTCGTCTACTACCTGATGTTCCGGTTCGCGATCACCAAGTGGAACATGCGGACCCCGGGCCGGGAGCCCGAGTCGGAGTTCGCCGCCGAGGAGGCGGCCAACCTCGGCGAGGGCGAGACGTCGGCGACGGCCGTCACCGCGGGCGGCGCGGCGGGCGCCGCCGGTACCGTCGCGGCGCCCGAGCGCGCCGACAGCGAGGCCGAGCAGCTCATCGCGGCCTTCGGGGGGCGGGAGAACCTGGTCAACGTCGACGCGTGCATCACGCGGTTGCGCATGGAGGTCGCCGACAAGACAAAGGTGGATCACGACCGGCTCCGCGCGCTCGGCGCCGCAGGCGTCCTCGAGGTCGGCAACAGTGTCCAGGCGGTGTTCGGTACCAACTCCGAGGCGCTCAAGAACGCCATCATCGACAGCCTGTGAGTTGCCTACCGGTCAGCCGGTAGTCCTGGTTTGCCGTCAGCGGCAATGCCGCCGGTGGCCGTCGCGACGAGACTTCCCAACACGGATCCACGTGTAGAAGGGAGATCCACATGACCGACAAGCCCACCGGGGGCACAAAACCGATCTGGGCCGCGACTTCTGGTTGAGTGACAACGTGGCCGACGTCGACTACACGTCGGCGTTCAACGCCCAGCTCACGCGTTTCGGGGCGGGCGGCGGATCTCCGCTGCACAGCCATCCCTACAACCACGCGTTCTATTTCCTCACCGGTAGCGGCGAGGTCCAGATCGACGGACAGACATGGCAGGTGAAACCGGGCACGTTCGTCAAGGTTCCCGCGCATGCCCGGCACAACCTCACCAACACCGGGACCGACGATCTGGTGTTCCTGGTGATCTACGACTCCGCCGAACCGCGACTGAGTCGCGGTCCGGCGGAGTCGTTGTCCGGTCAGACTGTGAGCAGTCGCTGAAAGAAGTCCCGGTAGCGCTGCAAGGCGATGCGGAGATCCTCGGTCGAGGCATCCTGCCCCTGCGACCACTGCTCGTCGAGCCGTGAACGGGCGTGGGCGAAGCTCGCGGTGAGGCGCTGAACGACCTCTTCCACGAGGCCATCGGCCTCTTGCACACACTGTTTGGGGTTGTCGACGAAAGACGCCTGCAGCGCGTCCCACCGCGCCCGCAGGCCGGTGCGGTCATCGTCGGCGAACAGCCCACCGTCGGTGGGCTCACCCGTATTCGGATACATCCCGTCGGTATGGCCCACTGCCGCACCCTGATTCGTGTCGGTCTGGCTCGTCTGAGTCTGACCCACTGCCGCGCCCTGATTCATCTCAACCGGCGCTTGGGTGCCGTCGGCGCCCATGGGCGGGATCGGCTGTGTCTGCGCCAGTTGTTGCTGTGGCGCAACGGGTTCGGTGCCCGTCGCCTGATAGCCGGTCTGCGGGGCAGCCGCTGCGGCCGAGGGCTGGTCGTTGGCGGTCATGACCGTGTCTCCTCGGGCGTGTTGGGCATGTTCGAGGTGGGATGGACACCGAGAAGTTGTTCGAACAGCGCACGGTAGTGAACGATCGCCTCGCGCTGCGCCTCGGTGCCGATCTCACCGTGCTCCTGCGCCAGATGCAGCACATGAGCGGCCCGATAGTGCTCGACGACCTTCGGATGGTCGACCGAGATGTCGGCCGCACGCTGCTCGAAATCGTCGATGGGATAACCGCGTTCGCGCATCACATCGGTGACCAGCCGGTCCGCGTCACGTACCGCACCGGCCGGGTCGTCGACGAATTCGGCCTGCGTGGCGGTCCACGCCTGGAAGTAACGTGCGCGAGCCTCGGGCGTGAGTTCGACGATGTCGAGCTTCTTGTGCGCCCGCTGGCGTCCGAGCAGTTCCTTCTCGGCGGCCTTACGGTCCCCCGCGGTGTCCACCGTGCGGTCGTATTCGGGTCCGAAGTGACTTCTCAACCTTTCACTTCGTTTGTGACGGTTCATCGACACCAGGCAGATCGCTGCCAAGATCACGAGTACGGCGACGACTACACCTATTGCTATCCAGCTCCATGTGGGCATTTCTGGCACCTCCTTGGGCCTGTGAATACCCGCTGGCGTCCTACAGAAACGTCAATTCTTGACGGGGATGTAAAGCCTCATCGGCAGTACGAATGCGTCGCGTATTCGAGCGCGTGTCGGTACACCGGATCGAACCCACGTGCCGTGGCCACCGCGTCGAGGGCCCTGTCGAGGTCGGGCCGGCACACGGGCGAGTGCAGAACCGGCCACTGCCGGGCGATCTCGTCGACCATCGTGCGGTTGAGCGTGTCGATCTTCTGCCGCGACTCGGACAGGTCGGGCGCCGACGACGGTGCCGCGGCCGGGTCGAGCTTCCACTGCGCGAAGCGGGTGTGCTCCACCGACGATGTGGCGTCGATCTGATTGCGGAAGACATCGTGGACGTATCCGGGGTCGATGTTGTGCCGGGTGGCGTCCCCGGTGACCGCGGCGATCACCTGTTGTTCGCGGTCCGGGTCGTCGATCGCGCCGCCCGAGCGGAACTTGGACGCCGCCACCGGATCTGCGGTCTGCAGGCGCTGCGCGGCAGCGTCGACGAGAGGAACCAGCGGGCTCGCGTCGTCGGCCGTGGCATGCGGGGTGCCCACACCCGCCAGTGCGGCGAGCGCAACCGAAGCGAGCACCGTTTTTGCAGCCGTTCTCCCAGCAGTCCTCAGATGCACAGGTTCACCTTTCTCACAGACGCGCGAAACACGGATCGGCTTCGTCATTGGGTATAGACGCGTCCTGGCTGGAGAACCTTCCGACGAGACCCGTGTCGGTCACCGCGACGCTGTCGGCGTGGATGCCCAACGGGTAGTTCTCGTTGAGCTTGGTGGTCAACCCGTTCAGCGCGTCCTGCACCGTCTCCTTGGAGAACGGGCCGGTGACGTCGAGGACCTCCAACGTGAGGTCGCCGTCGGTGACGACCGGCCGCGCGGTGACGCGGTTGTCGCCCGCCGCCTCCAGCGTGAGGGTGCCCGCCGCGGCGTCGGTGCTGACGCCGGTGACGAGGCTTCCGACGCCGGGCAGGTTCGCCGCGACAGTGTCCTTGATGCCCTCGGAGGTCCAACTCAGCGTCGCCGTCAGCGATCCGATGGTGCCCTTGGAGTCGGCGGTGCCCTGCAGGCGGATGTCCTTGAGCGTGACATCGGCAGTCATGCCCTCGGCGGCCTGCACCTGCCTGCCCGCGGTTTGCACCGAGATGTTGGTGTAGTGGCCGGTGATGTGCTGCCACAGGAACGGTGGGTTCACCCCGAAGGACACCGTGGCGTTGTCCTCCACGACGCATTCGGCCACCGCGACGAGCAACGTGCCCGCGCGGTGGCGCGCGTACAGTTCGGCGCCGGCCAGCCCACCGACCACCAGCGCCACCACGATGACGGCGATCAGCACCGCGGCCTGCCAGGTGCGCAGCCACGCCCGCTTGACGGCAGGCGGTGACGCACCCGGCGGTCCGCCCTGTGCGACGGGCGGGCGTGGCCGGGTGATCTTCTCCGTGGCGGCCGCGTCGAGCGGTGGGCGGCGCGCACGCATCTGTTCGGTCGGAGGCTCCGGACGCGGTGCCCGCAGCTGTTCGGTGGGCCCATCGGGCCCGGCCGGCCCTGTCGGGCGGGGTGGCCGGGGTAGGCGCCGGGTGGCCGGGTCGGGCGGTGGAAAGCCCCGGCTGGGCGGCACAGGACGCCGGCCGGGCTGCGGGCCGGGCCGGCCACCGGGCCGATCAGGACGCTGCGGCGGTGTCGCCATTCGCGCCATTCTGCCGCATTGCCCGCGGGGTGTGGCGATCTCAGGCCTGCGGCTGCGCCTGCGTCGACTCCGCCGCCTCGGCCGTCGCGGAGGCCACCGGCCGCACCGTCACCGCCGCGGCAAGCGCCAGCGCGGCGACCATCAGGCACAGCACGGTGTACCAGAGACTGCCGATGGGGTCGCCGTCGGCGGTGACGCCACCGACCGCACCGAACCAGTCAGGCAGCGCGGTCAGCCACAGCACGGTCATCACCGCCAGATACACCGCGGCGTAGCCCAGGATCACCCCGCCCGGCCCCAGCGGCGGCCGGGACGGCGACCGCAGGCGGCGCCACTGCGCGAACATCACCGCGACCGCGACGACGCTGAGCGCCAACAGTTCCAGCGCATACACGACACCGCCGACGACCGTGCTGCCCGAAAGCGAACCGGAGACGGTGGCGGGCAGCGGCAGGATGAACGTCCCCACCGAGGCCAGCACACCGACCACCACGGTGCGCAGCGCGATCTGACCGCCGGTGAACGACCGACCGCCATCGACGTGGCGACCGACGAAGAACTGCACGCAGAACGCCAACGACGTGGGCCACAGCGCCGCGAACACCACGACGCTGGGCAGCGGCACCGAGTCGAAGAACGGCTGGTTGAGCGGGTGCTCCAGCGTCCACTCCCACCACCGCAACTGCGGGCCCAGGTGGTCGAAGATCTCGTAGAACGCGTGGTGCACGAAGCCGACCGCCAGCGCACCCACGAATGATCCGTACCGCGTGAAAACCCCGAGCCTGCGCACGATCTCGAAAGACACCGTGGCCATCATGGGATAGATCGCGACGATGTAGAGCGGCAGACGTCCCCACAGGAACTCCACCGTGAACAGGTTGTGCGCGAACATGGTGTCGACGTGCTCTTCGATGCCGAACGCGGCCGGAAAGTACAGCGGCGGTTCGATGATCAGCAGGTAGGCGATGGCGCCGAACCACAAAACCACGTTGGTCGGATCGCCTTGTCGCCGATAGCGGTTGACCGCGTACACCAGCGCCAGTACGGCACCGGTGATGACGAGGATCTCGAGGGCGAGCAATGTCCAGTTCTCCAGACCGAACGGGTTGCGGAACGAGACCAGGCCACCGATGTCGTCACAGGAGAAGCCCATCCGCTGTGCGAGATCGGCGAACGTGGGGGTACACAGGTCAGACATTGGCCACGTCCGCCTTCTCGCCTGCGGTGTACCACTGGGTGACGTCGTAGCCCGTCTCGTACCGGGCGAACCACTCGTCGGCCAGTGCGGGCAGCTTCTCGTGCGCGGGATCGTGCCCGGGGATCTGGCTGCGTACCACGCCGACGAGCGCCACCAGCATGTCGCGCACGGGCAGATGGCCGAACGCGTTGGCGATCGGGCCGTCGTCGGGGGCGGCGAGGAACGGCAGCCGCTGCATGAGCTTCTTCCTGCGGGCCTGCATGCCGAACATCGACATCGCGTCCACCCCGCGTTCGGACACCGGGACGTGTTTGTTGAACCCTTCGCAGGCCAGGCGCAACACACCCCAGACGTGCTTGAACACCGAGGGGGCCACGCGCATGCGGTACCAGGGGTCGTCGACGACGGCGTCGTAGATGATCAGCGCCGAGCTGCGGTGCTCGACCTCCTCGACGAAGTGCCACAAAAACAACGACGCCACGCGGTCGTCGCCGGGCGCGAAGAGCGTGTCGTCGTGGTCGAGCATGAGCTTGAACACCGGGGTGAACGTCGCCTCGAGGTCGGCGGTGTAGGCCAGGCGGTACTTCAGCGGGGTGTTGGCGGTGAGGTCGTCGAACGCCTTGACCACCTCGTCGAGGGTCTCCTTGAGCGCGGGATAGCTCTTGATCAGACCCTTGGCGTGCTGACGGTGGGCCATCGAGTGCTGGCCCTCCTGGCGCACGAAAGCCTGTGCCTCCTCAGCGATCTCGGGGTCGGTGATGTGCGGCATGGCCTCGGTGATCATGTGGCCGATCATCTTCTCGAACGCGATGGCCAGAAACGACACGGCGTTGGCCATGCTGGAGAACGCCGGGTTGGCCTCGTTCCACAGGAAGGGCACGTGGTGGTCGGCGAAGGCGAACCGCATCTTCCGCACGATCAGGTCTGTCATCGATGACACCTCGCTGATTCAATAATCATACAAATCTGAGTTGCTCTGTATGATTACTTGTAGCCCGACAAAGGTCAATGCCGAGTGCCTGGCGATATCCTGCTGCCATGTCGTCGGCAGGAAGTGGCAGCAGTGGCACGTAGGCGCGGATGGGACGGCCGGCCGCCCGCCGACGACGAAGAGGCTTCCGCACGCATCGTCGAGGCCGCGGTCAGACTCATCTCCGAGACCGGGTCCGACGTGAGCATCGCCGACGTCGCGGCCTCGCTCGGCGTCATCCGCCAGACCGTGTACCGCTACTTCCCCACCGCCGACGCCCTCATGAAAGCCGCGGCGATCGCGTCCGTCGACGGCTTCCTCGACCGGCTCACCGCGCACGTGCGGGGCGTCACCGACCCGGCCGACGCGATGACCGACGGAGTGCTGTTCACGCTCGAAGAGGTCACGCGCACACCGCACCTGGGCATTCTGCTGTCGGAACCGTACCTGCACGCACACTCGGGCAGCCTGGCGTCGGACGAGGCACAGGATTTCGGCATGCGGATGCTCAAGCGCTTCGACGTCGACTGGGCGGCATACGGTTACGACGAGACCGCCCAGCGCGAACTCGTCGAGTTCACCCTGCGCATCATGCTGTCGTTCTTCGTCGCCCCCAACCAGCAGACGCGGTCACCAGAAGAGTTGCGGCGCTTCCTGCGACGCTGGCTGGGCGGCGCACTGCTGGCGCAGCCGCGCTAGGGCAGAACCGTCCTCATCAACATGACGTTGTAGGCCGACCACAATGACAGATTGAAGTACAGTTCCTTACCCGTCGACCACGGGTGCAGGAACGGCGCGTAGATGCCGCCCGGGTACTGCATCGAGGGCACCAGCAACTGTTCGGGACTCCACGGGCCCTGTGGCGCAGGCGCCGTGCGCATCACCACATCGTTGGCGCCGTTGCAGTACAACACGACGTACTGCTTGAGATACGTGTTGTACTGCGCCGAGAGCTCACCCACCGGACCGGGGATCACCGGCGTCGCCGCCCCCGGATCGCGCGGCACCCACGAGTTGGAGTTCGAGTTCCAGTACTCGTACCGGTTGAGATCGGGCACGGCCCCCGGCGCGACCCGCGCGATGAACGCCGCGCCCCCACGCCCGGACGGCGTGCCGAACATGTACAGATACTGGTCACCCGGGCCGGGTTTGAGGAACGCGGCCTGCTGGAAGTTCTCGTTGCCACGCACGTAGCGGGCACCCGACACCAGACCGTCGCCCGGCGTACGCACGGTGCCGGGATACACACCCCAGTTCTCGCCGTTGTCCGGCGAGACCGCGATCGCCGAGTAGTTGGTGGACCACCGGCCGTCGCTGTCCCAGTTCCGGATGGACATGAAGTTCAGGTACTGCGTCGTGCCCACCGACACACCCGCGGTCGGGATGATGCCTTTCTCGGTCGCCGCCCACTTGGTGCTGTTGATGATCTGCTTGGAGATCCCGGGCGCCAACACCGGTGACCCCGAGAAGTTGTTGCGGGCAACGCCGTTCGGCACGGCGATGGTGTTCGACAGTGCCCCGTCCTGGCTGCGGAACAACACGTTGTACCGCCACTGCTGACCGCGGACGCTGCAGTAGCCGTAGGTGTCGCCGAAGGCCATGAGCACCTGACGCGCACCGGGATTGCCGTTGTCCCACATGATCCCGAGGTCGGTGCCGGTGATCGCGAACTTGCGCGCGGTGTCGTTGGGGCTCTCCGGTCCGGTCACCCACCCGACGAGCGTAGTGCCCGGCGGCGACGGTGGCGGCGCGGGCGCGGGTGCGGGCGCCGGCTGAGCCTGCGCCTGCTGCTGCGGCACCGGCTGTGGTTGGGGCTGGGGCTGGGGTTGAGGCTGTGGTTGAGGCAGAACTCCGGCCTGTTGGCGCACCTGCCCCGAGCGGGGCGCCACGGCGTTGAGCAGTTCACGTGAGAGTTGGCCGAGCCTGGGCAGTGGCGCGTTGTCGTTGGCACCCGACGGACGGTGTCCGCGCGGCGGGCCACCCGTCAGACCGGGCAGCGCGGGCGCGCCCTGGTTGGCTGGTGGCTGCACCGCGGCGGCCGCACCCGTGCACGGTTCTGCAAAAGCGGCCGGCGCCATGGCGATCGGCACGGTCATCGCCACGGTGAGGCCGACCGCCGCGACGGCCGCCATGGTGGCCTTGGGAGTCAGCGTCGGAGCATGGGGACGTCGCGACATGTCATACCTTCCCGGAGCGGGACGTCGCACCGACGTCTAGATTGGGCGTTTGTGACGATAGTGATCACTGAGGCGTTTGTGCCCCGTGAGTCATCAATAGCGACCCATCCGTGACCGTGTCGCAACCACCCGATCCCACCGAGAGCTGCTATACGTCTTGCGCGCGCCGTTAAGGTGGCGCCATGAGCGGCGGAGAGCAGCGCGACGGTGTCGACCTCACGCATCTCGACGAGCCGTTGGCGCCGGACATCGTCGCCACCAAACGCGACCTCGTGGACTACCTCGACGCCGTCGCCGACCACATCCTGCCCGTGCTGGCCGACCGTCCGTTGACGGTCCTGCGGACGTTGCGCGGCCAGAAGCCCTTCGTGCAGAAGAACATTCCCAAGTACGCACCGGACTGGGTGCGCACAGTGCCGATGTGGGCGGAGTCGTCGAAGCGCGAAATCCGTTACATCGTCTGCGATGACCGGCGCACGCTGCTGTGGCTGGCCAATCAGCGTGCCGTCGAATACCATCCGGCACTCGGCCTGGCCGACAACATCTATCGCCCCACCCACCTGGTGCTCGACCTCGATCCGCCCGGCAGCGGCGACTTCTCGGCCGTGGTGGCCGTCGCACACCTGGTGCGGACCGCGCTGTCGAACTGCGGACTCTCCGGCGTCGTGAAGACCAGCGGATCACGCGGTGTGCACATCTTCGTCCCGATCGACGACCATGCGCCCGTCGACGACGTCGCCGCGGCGACACGCGCACTGGCGGCGCGGGCCGAGGCGTTGGACCCTTCCATCGCGACGACGGCGTTCATCGTGGAGGACCGCGAGGGCAAGGTGTTCGTGGATGCCACACGGTCAGGCGGGGCGACCGTGGCAGCTGCCTACAGCCCGCGGTTGCGTCCCGGCCTGCCGGTGTCGTTCCCGGTGGACTGGTCGGAGTTGGACCACGTCACACCAAGCGATTTCACGGTGCACACCGCGATCGACGCGCTGTCCGGGCGCACGTCGTGGACCGACGCCATGCCCGCACCGCAGCGGCTGCCCGCCGACCTCATCGAACAGGGCCACACGATCCCCGTCGCGCGCGTGGCCGCGATGCACGAAGGCAAGCGGCGCGCAAAGGCCCGACGGGAGCGCGACGCGTCGGGCTGATCACTCGGAGTCGTCGTTCATCTGATCGACCCGGGTGACGCCGTCGACGGTGGCGAGCACCTTGGTGGCGTCGACGACGCCGGGACCGGCCAGCGTCATCATGATGGCCACCTCCCCCGGCATCGCCGGTGTGCGGCTACCCAGCTGACCACCGGGCGGATCCGTGACGATCGATGTCAGCTGCCACCGGTGCGTGTCGCACACCTGCAGAAGTTGCCGCAGGATCCCGCGGCCGTCCTGATACACCACGTACATCTGCACCGAACCGGGCAGCCGAGCGGTCAACCGGCGCACCAGCGGTGCCACGCCGAGCACGATGACGAAATGCAGCGCCGTCACCACGACCGCCAGCATCAGCAGTCCCGCGGCGGCAGCCATGCCGATCGCGGCCGACTCCCAGATCGCAGCGGCCGTCGTGAGGCCCAGCACCGCGCCGCGGCGCGTGATGATGATGCCCGCGCCGAGAAAGCCGATGCCCGAGACGATCTGCGCGGCAACACGCGACGGGTCGAGCACCACCGCGCCCTGGGCCAGCACATCACCGAAGCCGTATTTGCTGACCAGGAGGATCAGCGCCGAGGACGTCCCGACGATCGCCTGCGTGCGCACGCCCGCGCTCTTGCCCCGGGTTTCACGTTCGAGGCCGATCAACGCGGTCAGCCCGAAGGCCACCAGCAATTCGACGATCTGGCGCCAGCCTTGACCCGGCCCTGTGAAAAGCCCGTCGGCCAACGCCGTACCCATGGGTGGTCACGGTAACTGTGGAACTTGTGAGTCTGCTGTCAATCAGCTGATCGCGGAGACCAACCCGACGTCGGGCGACGACTCGGCCGTGGACGGCCTAGTGGGCCCGGACGGCGTGGGCGGTGCGTAGCCGGGGGTTTCCGGCACGTACCCGGGTGGCGCGGGAACGTATCCCGGCGGCGGGCCATGCGTTGGCGACTCCGGGTCATAACCCGGTGTCGCGGGGCCGTAGAGGGGCCCATACGCCGGTCCGCTCCCCGGCCCGTATTCCGGCTCATACCCAGGCTGGTAGCCCGGCCCGTACTCCGGCACCGATCCGTAGCCCGGCACCGACCGGCCGGACACTGCCAACAGCTTCGAAGCCGCGAACACCGCTGCCTGCGTGGTGTACACGGGGACGTAGCCGTCGGTGTGCCCGCTCCATTCGTTGCCCTGACCCTCGTGGCAGATCGGGTCGCTGGGGTTGCACAGGTCGATCGCCTTGGAGCTGAACAGGTTGCTGCGGGTCGACAGCGCCTCTTTGGTGCGCGTGGCGATGTCGCCGAAGGTGACGATCGCCGCGACGTTGTCCGCGTACTGCGCCGGCAGCGGGTCAGCCCAGGTGATGCCGCCCAGCTGATTACCGGCCACGATGTTGACCACGCTCGCGCCCTGCGAGTAGCCGCCCAGCACGATCTTGGTGTCGGGACAGGACGACACCGTGGACTTGATGTGGGCGATGGCGTCTTTCGCGCCGTCGCCACCGCTGAGCTGCAGTTTTCCTGCCTTGTAGTCCACCGCGTAGGCGTCGATGTCCAGGCCGGCGGCCTGCTTGCGCAGCGCGTCGACGAAGGCCGTGCCCACGCGGCCGAGGCCGGCCGGCTCGTCGGTCCCGCGCGCGAAGACGACCTCGGCATCCGCGCAGTCGTCGGCAGACGCCACCGGCAGCGCGCCCGGGATAGCGAGCGCGACACCTACGGCGAACAGCGCCGACGCGCCGATCGCCACCACACGGGCTGACCGCGCGCAGCCTGCCCGAAGGCCGGATATGCGGCGAGTGATCATGCCTGAATCTAACCGGGAAGACGCTCACGCGCGACGTCCTCGTGCCACCGGCCCATCGATGGGGTATGGACACCGCACACAACGCGGCGAATTATCAACAGTGTCAATATAGCTTCGGCTTCAGGAGGGGTCATGCCCACGACCGATCCGACGTTCTACCGCAGCCCGACGCACGCGGTCGCAGCCGCCCCCGAACAACTCGCGTATGTGGTGGCCTTCGACCCCACGGGGCAGAAGCACGACGCGCTCGCCGCGGTCGGCTGCGAGCCCGGGTCCGCAGATTTCGGGAAGGTGGTCGGCTGGACCGAACTGCCGATGACCGGCGGCGAGCTGCACCATTTCGGCTGGAGTGCCTGCTCGAGCGCGCTCTGCCACGACGGACATGGTGATCACGGGCACGACCACAACGGTGCGCTGGAGCGCCGATACCTGGTGGTGCCGGGCCTGCGCTCGTCGACCACATACATCCTGGACACCAAGCCCGACCCGCGCCATCCGACGATCACCCACACGATCGAGGCGGCCGAACTGGCCGCCAAGGCCGGCTATTCACGCCCGCACACGGTGCACTGCGGACCGGGCGGGATCTTCATGTCGGCATTGGGCGGCGCCAACGGCGCTGACGGTCCCGGCGGCGTCGCACTCATCGACCACAACACGTTCGAGGTCATCGGTCCGTGGGAAATCGACCGCGGGCCGCAGCTTTTCGCCTACGACGTCTGGTGGCACCGCGATTTCGACACCGTGATCACCTCGGAATGGGCTGCGCCGTCGATGATCGAGGACGGGCTCGATCCGGCGGATCTGCTGGGCCACAGGTTCGGACACCACGTGGACTTCTGGAGTATGTCCGAACGGAAACTGACCCAGCGCGTCGACCTCGGCGAACAGCACCAGATGGTGCTCGAACTGCGCCCCGCGCACCACCCCTCGCACCCATGGGGATTCGTCAACTCGGTGATCAGCACCGAGGATCTGTCCGCCTCGGTGTGGCTGTGGCACAAGGACGGCGAACAGTGGGCAGTCGACGAGGTGATCAACATCCCCGCCGAACCCGCCGACGCTGACGAGCTACCGCCGCTGTTGCGCTCGTTCGCCGCCGCTCCCCCGCTGGTCTCCGACATCGACCTGTCGGTCGACGATCGCTGGCTCTACGTATCCTGCTGGGGCACCGGCGAACTCAAGCAGTTCGACGTGAGTGATCCGTTCCATCCGCGCGAGACGGCTTCGGTGCGCCTCGGCGGGATGGTCCGACATGAACCACACCCGGCCGCTCCCGATCTGGCTCTGGCGGGCGGACCACAAATGGTGGAGATCAGCCGCGACGGCCGACGCGTGTACCTCACCAACTCGCTGTACTCGGCGTGGGACGACACGTTCTACCCCGACGGCGTCGGCGCATGGATGATCAAGCTCGACGCCGACGTCACCGCGGGCGGCCTCGTACCGGACGACCGATTCTTCTTACACGGCGAAGATTTCCGCGGGCTGCGGGTGCACCAGGTCCGGCTGCAGGGCGGTGATGCGTCGAGCGACTCGTACTGCTACCCGAGCTGACCGCACGCCGCCCGCACCAAAAAAGAAGGGCCGCATCCTGCGGCCCTTCTACTGGTGGAGCTGCCGGGAATTGAACCCGGGTCCTACGGCATGTCCTCGAGGCTTCTCCGTGCGCAGTTCGCTATGTCTCTACTCGGATCTCCCGGTCACACGAACAAGCCGAGATGACGATCCCAGTCGCTGTTTGATGTCCCCACAGGTCCCGCGACCGAACCCGTGGGTGGGTCCCTCTAGCTGATGCCAGGATCCGGGCCGAGGGCACTCCCGGTCTGACAGACCAGCCGTCGCTTAGGCAGCGAGGGCGTAGTCGCGCTGATTGGAATCGGCGCTTAATTGGTTGCAACGACGCTTACGGTGGTCTCTTGCCTGCACCGGCACGCTTCCCTGGATTCGATGCTCGAAGTCGAAACCGTTCAGCCCCTTGTTCAGTTGTGGAAACAACACCCTGCCCTGGTGGCAGGACCACCCATCATACGCGGAGCACAACGCTGCGTTCCACCCATTTAATCCCGGCTCTCCGACAGTGCGGTGAAACTAGCCGACAACCATGGATCGGTACCGTTTGACCAGTTCAGCGGTCTCGTCCCGCGGCAGGGCATGCACCACCAGCCCCTCTGGCCCCTCCATGGTCTCCGCGGCGAACATCGCGTTGATGATCGCTTCCTCGGTCGCCTCGACCGTCGCGTAGAACAAGCCGTCGATCAGCCGGTTGGCCAGCATGTTGATCTGGGCCACGTCCGGTCCGGGTTCGGCGGCGAAGTCGCCGACGAAACCGTTGCCGGTGGCGAAGCAGAACGCGATGTCACCGCTGCCGTTCTCGCCCGCGCCGCCGGTGCGGGCGATACCGAGCGCGGCGCGCTGCGCCAATCGGGCGCACTGGGTCGGAATCAAGGGTGCGTCGGTGGCGACGAGCACGATGATCGAACCGGTGCCCTCGGGCGGTTGGCCCGGCATGATCACCGGCGTCGGCGGTGGCGGCAACAGCCGACCCACCGGCACACCGTCGATCATCAGGCGCTCGCGTGCACCGTGATTGGCCTGCACCAGCACGCCGACGGTGTGGTCGCCGACCACTCGCGACGACGTCCCGATGCCGCCCTTGTAGCCGTGCGCGACCATGCCGGTGCCGCCGCCCACCGCGCCCTCTTCGACAGGGCCGTCGGTCGCGTTCTCGATGGCCTCCGCCACATGCTCGGGCCGGACGTGGAAGCCGTTCAGGTCGTTGAGAATGCCGTCGCACGTTTCACCGACCACCGGTAGGGAGAAGAAGAACTCGTCGCCGCGGACGCTCTTCTCATGGGCGATGAGCGCGTCGCGCACCACGCCGACGCTGTGCGTGTTGGTCAGGCCGATATAGCTGGTGAGCTGCCCGGATTCGGCGACCCAGTGCTGCCCGGTGAGTTCACCGTTGCCGTTGAGCCGGTGCGGAGCGGCGAACAGCGGCCGGTTCCACGGCTCCTCGCGCGGGATGACGACGGTGACACCGGTGCGTACCGGGCCGTTGCCCGGATTTCGCGGTCCCGAACCGGACACCAACGTCGTATGCCCCACACGCACCCCGTCGACGTCGGTGATCGCATTGAGTGGTCCGGTCTGCAGATCTCCGATGATGATGTCGTAGTCACGCGCACGGCCCAAGGCCCTCAGCCCCTTTCGTTCCGGATGAAACCATCACGTGGAATCTAGCCAGTTCGAGGGGTTCGGCGGGAGCAGTTTTCGCTACGAGCGTGCCCACGGGGTGAGAAAGGTCCCGGAATTCCGCCGTGGGTTCACGATCGGCGCCGAGAATCCACACTCGGCGATCAGATCTTGCCCTTGGCCCGGCGGCCCAGCTCGCGGATCACCTCGCGTTGAGCGTCTCGACGGGCGAGGTCCTGGCGCTTGTCGTGGGCCTGCTTGCCGCGGGCGAGCGCCAACTCGACCTTGACCTTGCCGTCGGTGAAGTAGATCGACAACGGCACCAGCGTGAGGTTGCCGTCGCGGATCTTGCCGATCAGGTTGTCGATCTGCTTGCGGTGCAGCAGCAGCTTGCGGTTGCGCCGCGGCGCGTGGTTGGTCCAGGTGCCGTGGTGATATTCGGCGATGTGGAGGTTGCGCAGCCAGATCTCGCCGTCGTCGACCGTGGCGAACGCGTCGGCCAGCGAGGCCTGCCCTTCGCGCAGGCTCTTGACCTCCGTGCCCATCAACACGATCCCGGCCTCGAAGGTCTCCAGGATCGTGTAGTTGTGTCGCGCCTTGCGGTTGGTGGCGACCACCTTGTTGTTGCTCGAGGCGCTCTTCTTGGTCACGTCGTCCTCACTACCTACGTACGTAGAGCCGCAGCGTCACATACGCGGTGACACCGGACATCGCGAGCCCGAGGAACAACATCCAGGGCGCGCTGTAATACAGGATGTCCGCGTAGTCGACCTTGGCGATCAGGTTGGCTTGATAGAACTGGTCGAGCGCCTTCTCCAGGAACAACGCACGCACCGTGATCAGTCCGACGATCGCGAGGATGACACCGATCAGCGCGGCGAGCATCGCCTCGACGAGGAACGGCAACTGCGTGTACCACCGCGTCGCGCCGACCAGACGCATGATGCCGATCTCGGTGCGCCGCGTGTACGCGGCCACCTGCACCATGTTCGCGATCAGCAGCACCGCTCCGATCGCCTGTACCAGCGCGACCGCGAACGCCGCGCTGCTGATGCCGTCGAGGACCGCGAACAACCGGTCGATCAGGTCCTTCTGGTTGAGCACGTTGAGCACACCGGGTTGGCCGATCATGGACTGGTCGAACTCTTCGTGGTTCTCGGGGTCGACGAGCTTGACGACGAACGACGCGGGGAACGCGTCCTTGCCTGCGACGTCCTTGTACTGCGGGAACTTCTTGATCGCGTCGTCGTAGGCCTGCTCGCGGTTGAGGAACCGCAGCGAGCGCACGTCGTCGCGGTCGTCGATCTTGCGGTACAGGGCCTTACACGGATCCGAATCGCACGTCGGGTCGTTGGCCGAGATGTCGTCGGTGAGGAACACCTGGCTCTCGACGCGGTCGAGGTAGATGTCGCGCGACTGGTCGGCCAACCGGACGACCAGCAGACCGCCACCGAACAGACCGATGGAGATGGCCGTGGTGAGGACCATCGCCACGGTCATCGTGACGTTGCGACGAAGTCCGGTCAGAACTTCATTGATGAGAAAGCCGAAGCGCACTTAGCGATCCATTCCGTAGACGCCGCGCTGCTCATCACGGATCAGCCGGCCGAGTTCGAGTTCGACGACCCGCTGACGCATGGAGTCGACGATGTGATGGTCGTGGGTGGCCATCACCACGGTGGTCCCGGTGCGGTTGATCCGCTCGAGGAGATCCATGATGTCCTTGCTGGTCTCCGGGTCCAGGTTGCCGGTGGGCTCGTCGGCGATCAGCACCAGCGGGCGGTTGACGAACGCGCGGGCGATGGCCACCCGCTGCTGCTCGCCACCGGAGAGTTCACTGGGCAGGCGGTTGGCCTTGCCGGACAGACCCACCATCTCCAGCACGTCGGGCACCACCCGGTTGATGGTGTCGGCGCGCTTGCCGATCACCTCCAGCGCAAAGGCCACGTTCTCGAACACCGTCTTCTGCTGCAGCAGACGGAAATCCTGGAACACGCAGCCGATCACCTGCCGAAGGCTCGGGATGTGACGGCCGGGCAGCTTGTTGACGTGAAACTTCGACACCTGCACGTCGCCAGAGGTCGGCGTCTCGGCCCCCAGCAACAGCCGCATGAACGTCGACTTGCCCGACCCGGACGGGCCGATGAGGAAGACGAACTCACCCTTGTCGATCTTCAACGAGACATCGTCGAGGGCTGGGCGCGCCGAAGACTTGTACTGCTTCGTCACGTGGTCGAGGGTGATCATCACGGCACGCCAGTGTAGCGGTGCGAGCGCAAAGGCCGGGCCACGCTACTGCGGCGGCGCAGGCGCCACCGGCTCAGGCGCCGGTACGGGCGCCGGCGCGGGCGCCGCACCAGGCAATACCGGCAACGTGATCGGCGGCAGGATCCCCGCACCGTCCGGGTCGACGACCGTGGTCTGCGGACCTTCCGTGGTGGTCGTCGGGCCGTCCGGGCTCGTCGGGCTTGTCGTCTCGCCGGGAGCCGGCGGTGCGGTCGGCGTGGTCGTGGGTGTCTCGGGCGTCGGTGTGGTGGTGGTCGTCGTGGTGGTCGGCGTCGTCGTCCGCGTCGTGCGGGGTGCCTCGACATTGGTGCGCGGTACCCACGTGTAGTCCGGGTCGGGTACGAAGCCCGGCGGCACCACCTGCGGGGCCTGCGGCGGCGCGGGCTCGGGCTGATACGTCTGCTGCAGCCACCACAGGGCGAAGAACGCCACGATCAACACCACCGTGGAGGTGCGCAGTCTGCCGACACGGCTGCGCCAGAACCGGGTGGCGGCATTCGTCACGCGGCTCAGCTCGAGTTTCACTTCTTCTGCTCCTGCGGGGCGGTGTGCACTTCGGCGGCAGCGGCCGGGTGCATGATGTCACCTGCCGCGGCGACCGATGCGTCCGACGACGTGACGACGCCCGCGCGGCGCAGCGCCCGGACCACCCGCACACGCAACCGTCTGCCCACCTCGAACTGTTTGCCGGGCAGCGTGCGCGCGACCATGCGGAGGTTGACGGTGTCCACGCCGATGCTCTCCACGCCCATCAGCTGTGGCTTGTCGAGCACCAGGCGCGACAGTTCGGCGTCCTCGGTGGCGCGTTCGGCGACCTCGTTGAGGACGTCGTTGACCACGTTGAGGTCGACGCTCACCGACACCGGGATGTCGACGACCGCGCGTGCCCAGTCCTTCGACAGGTTCAGCGACTTGACGATCTGCCCGTTGGGGACCGTGTACATCTCCCCTTCGGTCGAGCGCAGCTTGGTGACGCGCAGCGTGACGTCTTCGACGGTGCCCTCGGCCTCGTTGCTCGCACCGATCGTGAGCCGCACGAGGTCACCGAACCCGTACTGCTTCTCGGTGATGATGAAGAAACCCGCCAGCAGGTCCTGCACGATGCGTTGTGCACCGAAACCGAGCGCCGCACCGAGCACGGCGGCCGGTGCGACCAGCGACGCGACGGGTACGGCGAGAACGTCGGTCACCTCGACCAGCACGATGACGAACAACAACGCGACCGACACCCAGGAGATCACCGACGCGACGGCCTGACGGTGCTTGGCGCTCTCCGAGCGCACCAGCTGGTCGCTCTCCTGGTACTCGGCATCGATGCGGCGCACCACGCGCTGCGCGGCCCAGCTGATGAAGCGGGCCGCGAGCAAGCCGCCGATGAGCAGCAGCGCAATCCGCAGACCCTTTGTCAGGATCCACACGCCTATTTCGCCGTGCCAGAAGTCGTGCCAGCGGTCGGCCACCGAGAAGGCGAGAACGGTTGCCGCCGAGCTGCTAATCGTCATCTTTTCTGTTGCGCCATCTGATTCCTGCCTCCAGGAATCCGTCGATGTCTCCGTCGAGTACCGATGCTGGGTTTCCGACCTCGTATTCGGTGCGCAGATCCTTCACCATCTGGTACGGGTGCAGGACGTAGGAGCGCATCTGATTACCCCAGGAACTGCCGCCGTCGCCCTTCAGCGCGTCGAGCTCTGCGCGTTCCTCCAACCGCTTGCGTTCCAGCAACTTCGCCTGGAGAACCCGCATCGCCGACACCTTGTTCTGCAGCTGCGACTTCTCGTTCTGGCAGGTCACCACGATACCGGTGGGGATATGGGTCAGCCGGACCGCGGAATCGGTGGTGTTGACCGACTGTCCGCCGGGACCCGACGAGCGGTAGACATCGACGCGGAGGTCGTTCTCGGGGATGTCGATGTGGTCGGTGGTCTCCACGACCGGCAGCACCTCGACGTCGGCGAACGACGTCTGGCGCCGGCTCTGGTTGTCGAACGGGCTGATGCGCACCAGGCGGTGGGTGCCTTGCTCGACCGAGAGCGTGCCGTAGGCGAACGGCGCGTGCACCGCGAAGGTCGCGCTCTTGATGCCCGCCTCTTCGGCGTAGGAGGTGTCGAAGATCTCCACGGGGTAGTCGTGCTTCTCGGCCCAGCGGATGTACATGCGCATCAGCATCTCGGCCCAGTCCGCGGCGTCGACGCCACCGGCGCCCGACCGGATCGTGACGACGGCCTCGCGCTCGTCGTACTCACCCGACAGCAGCGTGCGGACCTCCATCGCCTCGATGTCCTCGCGCAGCTTGGCGAGCTCGGCGTCGGCCTCGGCGACCTCGTCGGGGCCGCCTGCTTCGGCGGCCAGCTCGTAGAGCACCGGCAGGTCGTCCAACCGCTGGCGCAGGCCCTCGACACGGCGCAGTTCGTTCTGCGCGTGGGACAGATCGCTGGTGACCTTCTGGGCCCGCGTCTGGTCGTCCCACAGGTTGGGGTCGGAGGCGTCCTTCTCGAGTTGTTCGATGCGGTTACGGAGCCCGTCCACGTCGAGCACCCGCTCCACGGTCGTCAGAGTGGTGTCGAGTGCGGCGATGTCTGCTTGACGGTCAGGATCCACGGAAGTTCAGGTTACCTGGCTGCAGTTGAGAGACGTTTCTCGCGACCTCCCGCAGGGTTGCGAATCCGCGTTTAGCATCGGGTGTACCCCGTCCTCCCACGTCGCGACAGCCCTTTGCACGTGGCGGGACGAGTGACAGAAGGCTTGTTGTCGAGCTCAGTTAGGCACCGTATGCGCCCGTACCACGTAGCGATCGTCGGCTCAGGACCCTCCGGATTCTTTGCTGCCGCATCGCTGCTGAAGTTTGCCGACTCTCAACCCGACCGCGATGTCCGCGTGGACATGCTCGAGATGCTGCCGACCCCGTGGGGTCTGGTGCGCTCCGGCGTCGCTCCCGACCATCCGAAGATCAAGTCGATCAGCGCCCAGTTCGAGAAGACCGCGGCCGACCCCCGCTTCCGGTTCTTCGGCAACGTCCGGGTCGGTGAGCACGTCCAACCGGGCGAACTCGCCGAACGCTACGACGCCGTCGTCTACGCCACCGGCGCACAGTCCGACCGCGCGCTGAACATCCCCGGCGAGGAGCTGCCGGGCAGCGTCGCGGCCGTCGACTTCGTGGGTTGGTACAACGCGCATCCGCATTTCCGCGAGATGGCGCCCGATCTCTCCGGCGGGCGCGCCGTGGTGGTCGGCAACGGCAACGTCGCACTCGATGTCGCACGCATCCTGGTCAGCGATCCGAAGGCGTTGGCCAACACCGACATTGCCGACCATGCGCTGGACAAGCTGGACGCGCGCGGTGTGGACGAGGTCGTGGTGCTCGGCCGGCGTGGTCCGCTGCAGGCGACGTTCACCACGCTGGAGTTGCGTGAACTCGGCGACATGGAGGGCCTCGGCGACGTCGACGTGATCCTGGATCCGGCCGATTTCGCCGACATCACCGAGGAGGATCTCGAAGCCGCGGGCAAGACCGTCAAGCAGAACATCAAGGTGCTGCGCGGTTACGCCGAGCGGGAACCGCGAGGCGCCAAGCGGCGCATCGTGTTCCGGTTCTTCACCTCACCGATCGAGCTGCGCGGCGAGGACCGCGTGGAATCGATCGTGTTGGGACGCAACGAACTCGTGCGCGGCGCCGACGGCAGGATGGTGGCCAAGGACACCGGTGAGCGCGAAGAACTGCCGGCACAGCTGGTGGTGCGTGCGGTCGGATACCGCGGCGTGCCGACTCCGGGCCTGCCGTTCGACGAGCGTTCGGGCACCATCCCGCACACCGACGGCCGCGTCGAGGGCAGCGCCAACGAGTACGTGGTGGGCTGGATCAAGCGCGGACCGTCCGGCGTCATCGGCAGCAACAAGAAGGACTCACAGGACACCGTCAACACCCTGCTCGACGACCTCGCCGCGGCCCGGCTGCCCCAGCGCGGGCCCGACCACGCCGAGAAGCTCGCGGCGTGGTTGCTGGAACGTCAGCCCAAGGTGGTCACGGGCGATCACTGGAAGCTGATCGACGACTACGAGCGCGCCGCGGGCGAACCGACCGGCCGACCCCGGGTGAAGCTGGCGAGCGTGGCTGAACTGCTGCGCGTGGGCCACGGCTGAATTCCCGCGCGCTCGGCGGACTCTAGACCGGCGGCGGTTCGTACGGCCGCGGCGGCGGGGGCGGAGGCGAGGACGGTGGCGGCGTGTCGGTCGGTGCGAACGCCCACTTGTCCGGGTTGTTCGGCGAATACACCACCGGGAACAGCGCGCCCATGCTCGGCCAGTCGTTCACGTCGACGGCCATCCGCTGATACACGACATGCTCTCGCACCGTCGGGCCGCTGATGACGCCGGTGATGGTGACGAACTGCTCCCCCGTGGCGTCCGGCCGTGGACTCACGCCGGTCACCAGCAGGGTGCCGTGCGCGAGTTCACCGCGTATGCCGCGGCGGCGCATGATCCGCGGAGCCAGCAACAGGACCAACGCGCCCACCAGCAGCAACAGGATGCCGAATTCCCACACCCCGCCATGGTAGGACTGCAGCCATGAGCACCGTCGCAGATGACCTCACACTCGCACTCGAACTGGCCGATCAGGCCGACGCCCTCACCATGGACCGGTTCGGCGCGCTGGATCTGCGCGTGGAGACCAAACCCGACCTCACCCCGGTCACCGACGCCGACCGCGGCGCGGAGGAAACGCTGCGCGCGGCACTGGCGCAGGCCCGGCCCGCCGACACCGTGTTCGGTGAGGAGTTCGGCGGCACAACGGCTTCGACGGGCCGGCAGTGGGTCATCGACCCGATCGACGGCACCAAGAACTTCGTGCGCGGCGTGCCGGTGTGGTGCACGCTCATCGCGCTGCT
>Ga0182742_1001186_pt1 | contig 34972 bp, 23 predicted proteins | sample eDN5th37CBELigMG_FD_128880 | JGI IMG/M metagenome (GOLD analysis project Ga0182742, IMG submission 128880) | Enriched Miracle-Growth compost microbial communities from Emeryville, California, USA - eDNA 5th pass 37_C BE-Lig MG (version 2)... ... | reverse complement strand
TTATTTTTTGATTTTGTTTAAAATCCATTATGGAGTCCTCCTTGGTTACCAAATTAGGGGTCATTTCGTCGACGATCTGACACCCCGCATCATACCAAGGGGGCTCTTTTTGTTCAAGTCCCCGAAAATCCTTCTAACAGGAATGCTCCTTATTAAAAAAAGTATCTACTAAATACAGTTTAACATACACAACCCACTGTAAATATTGTGTATAGTTTATTTGAATGTTTGGTAGCACAATACAGTCATTCCAAGATTTTTTATATCGTTGTTTGAAATCTGTTTCAGAACGTAATGTTAATTACTATATATTTAGAATGATTGTGCGTATAATGGGTTTTAATAAGAATACATACCAAAAAATAATATAGTATCAAAATATATACTGTTACATTTTTTAAAAAAGGAGAGGGAAAAATGGGACATGTTTGCAATAAAGACTTTAGCTGTGAAAAAGAATTAACATTAGCAGTAATAGGTGGAAAATGGAAAATGCTTATCCTTTGGTACTTAGGAACGGAGGGAACAAAGCGATTTAACGAATTAAAGTCACTTATGCCAAATATTACTCAGCGAATGCTTGTCAATCAGCTTCGCGAACTCGAATCAGATTTTATTATTCACCGCGAAGTATATCCAGTGGTACCTCCAAAGGTAGAGTATTCATTAACAGACAGAGGAAAAACGTTAATGCCTATTCTTGAAGCAATGTATAAATGGGGCATAGAGTATAAAGAGTTTATTCAATCGAAGGAAAGCAGTTCGGAAAACGCAGATATGTCTTATAAATAAAAGAATCCCGCAAACCATATGCAGAATGTATCTGTTTATGGTTTTTTTATACTTTCACAGTATACTTTTTAACACTATATGTATTTGAAGTCACTATATGAGTTTAATGTGCGTACTTCTTTTTTAAAAAGTTCAGATTTATAATTGACCCATACTTAAAAAAGGAGCGAAATAAATGATGAAATTACAATTAGCATTGGACCTTGTTGATATTCCTGGGGCAATTGAATTGGTGAAAGAAGTTCAAGAATATGTAGACGTAGTCGAAATTGGAACACCTGTTATTATTAATGAAGGTCTTAGAGCAGTAAAAGAAGTAAAAGCTGCATTCCCAAACATGACCGTACTCGCCGATTTAAAAATCATGGATGCTGCAGGTTATGAAGTAAGTCAAGCAGCAGCAGCTGGAGCGGATATTATCACCATTCTTGGTGCAGCAGAGGACGAATCTATTAGAGGCGCTGTTGAAGAAGCCAAAAAACATGGAAAACAAATTCTTGCTGATATGATTGCTGTCAAAGACATTGCAACTCGAGCAAAAGAACTAGATGAGTTTGGTGTGGATTATATTTGCGTTCACACGGGATATGATTTACAAGCAGTTGGAAAAAATTCCTTCGAAGATCTTGCTACGATTAAAAGTGTCGTCAAAAATGCTAAAACAGCCATTGCTGGAGGAATTAAATTAGAAACACTACCAGAAGTGATTAAAGAAAAGCCTGAACTTGTGATCGTAGGTGGCGGTATCACAAGTAAAGAAGATAAGAAAGCTGCTGCAGTCGAAATGAAAGAGTTAATTCAACAATTTTTAGTTGTACAGGAGTAAATGATAACGATGAATACTGCTCAATATTTAGAAGAAATAGTATCTGAATTACGTAATACTACTCCTTTAATCTCTGATATCGAAGCAGAAAAGTTAATGAACAAAATTTTAGAATCTAACAAAATCTTTGTTGCGGGAGCAGGGCGATCCGGTTTTATGAGTAAATCATTCGCAATGAGGATGATGCACATGGGAATCGATGCTTATGTAGTAGGGGAGACTGTAACAGCTAATTTAGAAAAAAATGATCTGTTGATCATTGGTTCTGGTTCAGGTGAAACAAAAACCTTGGTTTCCATTGCAGAAAAAGCCAAAAGTATTGGTGGCACCATTGCAGCTATTACAATCAACCCTACTTCTACCATTGGCCAATTAGCGGATATTGTTGTGACATTACCTGGAGCGCCGAAAGATCAAACAGAAGGCAATTATTATACAATACAACCGATGGGATCTCTATTTGAGCAAACGATGCTACTATTTTATGATGCATTAATCCTGCGCTTCATGGAGAAAAAAGGATTAGACTCAAGCAAGATGTATGGTAAACATGCCAATCTCGAATAGAAAATTATATATAATCCAACAACCAATAGCTCACTTGTGAATTATTGGTTTTTTCTTTATAGTGATTTGCTCTATTAGCTATAATTGGAGAAACCAATGTTGAAATCGTGATTCATAATTTCGTAATCATAAATTAATTCCAGACATTTCCTGACAATCTTTAATGACTTCGAGACCCCTAAAAAAATCTGCTCGATTCGTAAATCCATGAATTTCTTCTTCCAGATGGCACTCTCACTCCCCCTTTCTTCCGTAACCGTTAAAAAGGGAATGTGTTTCGATTCAATATCATTGATTCGATTAGAATGTTCATTGATAGAACAATAGGATCTAGAAAAAAGAAGGCATATGCTAAATGTAAGATTTATTTTACTTGGAACGATTCGCTTTTCGATACTTTTTATATTAATAATGTCGAGTATTATTAAGATTGCTTTGCTATTATGGTAAACATGGAAAGGAGGGATACTTTGTTAAAAGAATTAAACCAAGTGATTGACTATATAGAAGATCGTTTAACTGATGAATTACCTCTTGAAAGTATTTCTGAGTATGCTGGGGTTTCTGACTATCACTTTAGAAAGATCTTTTTTTATCTCTCAGGGATGACGTTAAGTGAATATATCAAAAACAGAAAATTGTCGGAAGCAAATAAAGATTTATTGAAAGGAGAAAAAGTAACGGATGTTGCGTTTAAATATGGATACCAATCAGTAGATGGCTTTACGAGAGCATTTAAAAAGTGGTGTGGTTTTTTACCCTCAGATGTCATAAAAAAGAGAATTAGCAAATCATTCCCAAAACTTTCATTCGTAATAACAGTTAAAGGAGGAACTGCTATGGAGTTTAGAATTGTAGACAAACCTGCGTTTAATTTAGTCGGTGTAAGTAAACGTGTTCCTATGCAATTTGAAGGTGTTAATAATGAGATTGTAAAACTTGCACAAAGCATATCGGATGAACAAAAAGAAGAAATGCATTACCTTCAGAATATGGAGCCATATGAAATTGTAAATGCTTCTTTTGATGCTGACTTTAATTTCTTAAAAGAAGAAGGTGATTTAACTCACTTGATAGGGATTTTAACGACAAAGAACAAAGTAAGTAATCGATTAGATATCGTGCCTGTTAAAGCATATACTTGGGCAGTATTTCCAAATGAAGGACCATTTCCATTTACGTTACAAGACACACTGGCAAGAACCTATTCAGAATGGCTCCCTTCTTCCGATTATGAAGTAATCAATGCCCCTTCTTTTTCTTTTACTAAAATGGATGAGCATAAAAAGGATTATGCTTATAGTGAAGTTTGGCTCCCTGTTCGGAAAAAACAAAAATAAAAACACAGAACCGATAACCCGTGTGAACATTCGTTGTGGTTATCGGCTCTTTTTTCCTCCCCAACATAATCCAGTCACCTATTTCAGAAGTACTTATAGTTATTTAGTTGATACTAAGTCTGCAACTAAAACATACCTCTGAGGTCCAATCCTATAAATGTAAATGGATATCTATTGCCAATGTGAATTATTTTTAGTAGATCTGTCATTAATTCGCCATATTAACAAGCAGTATCTTCACCTGCACGCCACATATCAACTGTTTTATGGATAAATTGTTCCAACCCCGTATCTTCAATCGCTATCGACTTTTTGACGCGAATGCAGCCTTTTCCATAATTATAGCCCGCTAATAGGCTTTCTGCATTTTCTACCTTTTCTATTGTACCCACATAGAGGCTGACATAATGTTTTTGTACGTTTAACGCAAAGACATAACTATCAACTTTACCATAATTCAACATTTTATAGCGAATCACCTCTTCTAATTCAGGTGCATAAGCAACTATCATTTGTCGAATTTCGAGTAGTTTCTCTTTCCGCCAATCGTCTTCTAGCAATTCTAAATATTCCTTATAATCCTTTGCATCATATTGCATGTTAGAGTCTCACTCCTTCATTTCAATTTTACTGTTAGAGAATTCACTTTACTTCTCTAAATAATTCTTCAACGTCTAATTTCCTTTATAGAACTCAACTTAGGGATAAGGTATAAATGGAACTTTTAACTTGGACCTATAAAAAGTGTGTAAAATCATTTCAAAACCTACCTTTTAAGCCATTTTCCAACGAAATAAAAAAAATACCCACAAACATTGATGTATCAACATTTGTGAGTATTTTTTCATTTCGTAAGTTAACTCGTTTTTACCTAAAGATACCGGTGGTCGGGATATAAAATGTGCTAAAAGCCCTTATTTTATAAGGGTTTTTAGTGTGCTTGTGTAAATTTTGTGTAAAATTAATTTGAGATAAAACAAAAAACAAATGATTATAAGAAGTAAGGTAAATCTATATAAACTTAATTCCTTCCAATCCCAAGAAACAACTTAGTTTTGCGTTCTTCTCTTCACCTGAACCATTCAATCTTATTTCACTTGCACTAAAGTATACTTGTTTTTTAGCCCTTGTTACTGCAACATAAAAAACACTTAGTTCTTCTAGATACTTAGACTCCAAATTTTTATCAAACACACTAAAGTTAGGATTACATAAGAACCCATTTACTCTGTTTAGCTTAAAATTGCAATCCCCACAGAACCCATAGTAAGATGGAAAAACATATTGCTCCATATCAGGTAATATTACATATTCCCATTCTAACCCTTTCGCAGCATGTATTGTTGCTATTACTACGTTTTCTTGAACGTATTCTAAATTTTGTTTTAAAGCATAATTACTAAAAGTGTCAATGATTAAATTTATTTTATCATCATTTTGTAAACCTACAAAATCAGTAGTCATTCTATTAGTGAAGATTTCTAATAACTTTAATAGTGATTCAACAATTATATCTTGAGAATTGCTATACGATGTATTTATTTTCGAAAAAAACTTTTGTAAGAATGCCTTTGTTATATTCTTTTCATATTGTAACATGTCTAAAAATTGGATATTACACCTTTTATGGAATTCTTTATAGACGGGATCCTCGTCAGTATAAAGACCGTAAAAGTAATTTATATTTTTTTCTTTAAGAGTATTTATTATACTATCAATATTTTTTCCTCTTGAACGTGATAATATTGCCACTTGACTACAATTATTCTCAAGTAGTTTTGTAACTTTTCCTGTAACCCAAGTTGCTTCTTCACTTTGATTTCCAAGTATTTTTAAGGGAATTAATGCATCTTTAATAATCTTTGGATTAGACAAGTCTTCTGAATTTGCTCTAATATTCTTTTCCAATTGTAACATTTGAGGATTATCTTTAAATCTATAATTCTTATCCAACTTTATAACATCCATGTTATATTTCTTTTTACATTTCTCAATCAAATTCGGAATTGCTCCAATAAAACCATATATCCGTTGAAGAGAATCTCCAATAAAAATAACTTCTGTATTTACACCAATTAAATTGTCCAACAATAAAAAGCTAAGTATATTTGTATCTTGAAATTCATCAACAATAATGATTTCAAAGTATGTTTGATAAAAATCTTTTATTTCTGTATATTTTTCTAACAATTCAACTGTTAGAATTAGAATCGCATTATAAGGTAGATAATTATTAGGTATAAACTTTTTAGTTACAATATCAATATATTTATCCCAATTGCTCAGTAAATACCTATAATTCCCATTATTTATATTCCTTATGGATTCATTAATGTTAACCATTATTTCTGCTTCGAAATCTTTTAAACCTATTTCTAGGTACATTAAGTTTTCAAAAGATCCATCATCAATACTTTTGATATTATCTATATCTTTTAGTTTCTCATGAAATAAATAGCCATAGTTTTTAAGTATTTTCCTACATAGGCCATGATAATTTGAGATAAATAATTTATCATTAATATTAAAATCCATATTATTCAAAAGTATTGGCAATTGATTTGCAAGATCTTTTTTTATCTTATAAGCAGCATTTACACTAAAAGATAGTGCTAATATTTTTTTGTTATCACTAGGGCTTTTTGTTGTTATCAAGTATGCAATTTTACTTATCATTGTTTTGGTCTTCCCATAACCAGCAGGAGCTTGTATCAATAACCTCTTTGATTCAGAGTAAATTGCACTTATTTGTTTCTCATCACTTGAATGTAATTCTTGAAATTTTTGTTTTAGTTCTGCCTGATTTACAAACATAATTAAAGCATCTCCTGCGCTTGGATTATTGCTTTCATATACACTTCCGGAATTAAACTTCTTTCAAGTATATAACCTATTTCTCTACCTAAAATAACGGACTTATTTATATCAAACCAAGATAAAAACATTAATCTTAAAATAGTACCATCTAATTCTTGGGTAAAATTATAATTACCAGTCAGTTCTTCCGTAATCTCCAAGCCATATTTCCTTGCAGTTTTCACTAATTTTTTTGATTGGATACTTCTAGTAAGTCCTTGACTATCGTATTGTTCTATAATACTAAGTAATACATCAATTCGGTCATCTTCAAAACACTTACTAATTAGTTCATCTTCAAAATCTAGAAAATCTGTATGAAGGAGATTTGCAACACCAGTAAATGTATGTTCCTTTTCAATAAATTTATCTTTATCTATTACTCCAACGCTTTTAATTCCAAATTCTTCAAAAAGCTTCATTAAAGGCAAGATTGACTCTGCCCCATTTGCCTTTAAAATACTAATTGCAGAATCATCTAGGTCAATATTTAATTTATCAGCAAAAATATCCATACAACCATATTCACTTTCGCCTTCTACAATAATTACACATTTTGAAAAGAAGATTTCTTTAATATACTGCATATTCATTAATAAATGTTTTTCTATATTCTTCGGTAAATTTATCTCTGTGCCATTCTTAACTATTAAATCCCCGTCGTCTTGCTTAAATAATCTAACTATTTTTCTATAATCGTTCAGTAAAATATTTGGGGAGTGTGTAGCTATTATAGTTTGACCAATAATAGCATCTATATTAAATAATTCTTTTAATAACTCTTTGTATTCTTCATCAGTATTATTTAAGATGTCACTAATATTTTTTATTAATGATCTTTGCATGTAAGGGTGCAAGTGTATTTCAGGCTCATCAAGTGAAAAAATAATCGGCATAACCCGTTCTTCGCTTTTTTCGTATACTAACTTTTCAAGTCTGCTCTCAGTTAAATAACTCATCCTAACTAAAATTTCTAAACCAATCATTATAGAATATTGAACCCCATATCCACTAGAAGTAACACCAAATTTACTACTATCAGTTAAAGTTAAAACTCTAGAAAGTAAGTTTTCTACTTCACTATGAATACCTGATGTTATCTGAAAGTCTCTAATACTTTTTATTTTATTAATTAGTATATTTATATATTCTATTAAATTTCCAATTTTTGTTTCATCAATAAAGTCCAAATCACTGGACCCGTTATTTTTTAAGTACCTTTCAATTAAAAACTTAAAAAATTTTCCTGTTCCCTTTCCTTTTTCAAAACTTAGTTCATTATTAGGATTTCTTAGCGAATCATAATTAATATGTAATATCTTTTTTATAGTGTTATTTGTAATATTCACACCTGTTTCTTTATGGGTTAAAGTGATAAACTCATCTGGGGATTTTTGACTAAATATAATATTGACCTTACTGTTATCTTCTGGATCAAAAAGATCTCCAAACATACCCTTTTCATATTCATTTAGGACTAAAGTTAATGTTACTGAAATTTCATTATTTTTATCATAAAAGTCATCCCTACTAAAGTTATGTGCATTAAGAACAGTAGTAATTAAAGATAATATATTTGACTTTCCTAAATTATTTTCACCTACCAAGAAAGTTATATCGGGATGAAATTTAATATTTATCCCATCTAGATTCCGATAATTTTTTATTTCTAGCTCTGAAATAAACAACTATTGTACCCCCTACATATCACTAATATTTTTCTCTATAAATAACAATACCATATCCATAAATTAACATTCACTATATTTTTTTATTGAATATAAATTTAATAATTTTTATAAAATCAATTTCAAAAAGTAAAACACTACAATAATCTTTAGTGGGTTCAAACTTTTATATAAAATTTGTTTGTCTCTACTATCGCTAACTATGATAGATACTAAAAAGGCTCCTGAAAAATAACGAACAGGAGCTTTTTTAATTATGATAGTTTATGAATAATTACCTTTTCACCCGATGGGAAGACCCCCCGACTGTTATTGTCAAAACTTAGAACTTCATGCGCTTCAAATATTAAAAACGCCTCTCCTTCCTTCATTGTTTCCTTATCAGCACTATACCGAACCTTAAAAATTGCATTTGCTTCCTCCAACGATAAAGCATGAATCACTGCAAATTCTTCATCCTTCTGGTTTGTTCTACGTACAACATAATATTTCTTCAATTGACTCATTTGTTTTCCCTCCATTTTGGACTTTGTTATAAAAAAATATCGGCAGAAATGCCACGATTATTTTCGTCACACATCCCACCGATGATTTTTACTGATTCTTGAACCCAAAAGGTCCGTCTATTAAATTGTTTGAAGAAAGAAAAAGTAGATAAAATTTATCATATATTACTATTCTATCTTACACCTTGCCTCTTTTTAACCCATTTCATTGATAAATTTTACCTAAAAACAATTTCACTTAACTAGATGATAGAGTTGATTGAAGCCCTTATGTGGTGTTATTTCCATATAACCACTAGAATTATGACATGATAAAGCTAATAAAAAGGCCCCCCAGTACTAAAACTGGAGGACATTCCTTTTTTATGGTTCCTACCAAAAACCATAAAAGACCTCAAAGGCCGCTTCATCGCAAATATTATTATTTCAAATTACTCTCCAAACTTCAATGATCCTTTATCAATTTCCCCTATACTTCACTAATTATGATCACTAAGAAAATGCCAAATACTGCTTTTTACTACTTACAAAGAGCATCATCTTACTATCCTAGCACAGAGAATCAAAAATTCATTTTTAATCACTCATATCTTCTTTTCCATTATTATCTACAAAGTCTATATTATAATGCTCCAATCCTTTTATGAGCAATAGATTCAGCATTACATTAATTTTAAGCGATCTTCTGGTACTTTCGTGTTTTAATGTTTTGTAAACCCTTTTTGATAAAAAGAATGTCTTTTTCTCCGTTAGTAATTCCGGGTCGATATTTAAATAGTCTTTGTACATTCTGTATTCATAATCAGCGTTGTTAAGTGTTGGATTTGGAGGCTGAAGTTCCTCTTTATGGCTAATAAATGGTCTATCTATCTCTAAAGCAAATATTTTTCCTTTTACACCTCTGCTAAGTGATTCCACATCAGCAATACCCATGTATCTCCATATTTTTTTGTCTTCATTAAAAACTATAGCTGCATTTTTTATTTTTCTTTCTAAATCACGTTCACGAATTCCTAATTCCCTTGCTAATGCACCAATTGTTATCCCATTGTTTAAACGTTCAATTACTTCTTTTAATGTCATCATGTAACCTCCAATATTTTAAATCATTATATCTTTGGACATGATGAATTCGAATAGTATTTTTGAAAAAATATAATGGAATTAATTCAAATATTTTTCAAAATCAATTCCGATTCTGAATGGATTATTTTAAGCAACATGTAGGATTTTACTCTTTATCAATTCCTATTTTGTTCAAAACTCTTGTTAATTTTTTTTTTTATTTAATCATAGTCCTTTTAATGGTTACCGTTTGATCATGCGTTGTTATTTCAGCCTTATTCCTAAGTGGTCTTTAGCTACAATTCAAGATATAGTAACGATAAATATTCCCTTACACTATGGAAGGATATCAATATCTATACCTCCAAAAAATATAGGTTCCAATATTAGATACCATTATTAGTATCTAACAGAAGATACCACACTCTTTTTAGGCAGTTTCATAGCTATAATTGGGTATACCTTGATATACCCAATTATAGCTATGAACGACTTCATATACCTGAAGCCTCAAACCCCTTACTAACACAATGTTTTTCATTTAAATTACCTACCCTTTCATCCGACAAATATACTTTATAAACCTCAAAGTTTAACGTGTATATGGGAAATTTCTATAGCTAACTTTGAACCTGATTATATAGATATTTTTGTTCGAATAAATTGCCGATGTTGATAATTATTTCATACCTGATCATCATAAACCGAATAACTAAAATCAATATAATCATCCAGTTCAGCTTTCTCTTCAGTATGATTGATTCCCCATCCGTAACGTTGAAAGTCCTGACCACCGTCTATGAAAATTTCACCACACTTACATCGTTTAAAATCATTGCTATGTTTTGACTCGATGATGTCGTTGCACTTTTTACAGCGTACTTTGTTTACAAGTATTTTTTTCATAAACTCAACCTTACCGAATTCCTTCATATTGTATTACAATAGAAAACATTGTTATTACTGCAATTCTCACTATCATTTAGTACCCTTTTCGCCGACAGATATATCTCAGAAAGTCCAATGTTACCCCAAAAAAGGTATAGATAATTCCGGGGTAACTTAGAGGATCATTTGCTGTTATTTCAAAAAGTTTTATCAAGTTAATTCATACCACATACATCTCTACAAAGCATTAACTAATTATTTATTGATTATTTGATTCAAACTTTTCGAGGATTTCAAATATCTCTTCCGGGATATTTTTAAATCAGATGATATTTCATTAACATACTTATAATCTAGATGGAGCTTAATAACGTTTATTGTAGTATTTTGAACTTTTATTAAACTTTGCTCAATACCACTAATCATGAAATATTCCTCCTTCAATTACCACAAACTATTGGAAATAAAGTTTTTTATATCAAATAACTTTCTCTCTAATTAAATTCCAATGATTTGTTCCATTTTCACTTCTTCTACAATATTATGTTGATTTATCACATAAACATATACCGATCCATTTAATTCTTGGTAATCATTTAATTCCAATTGTTGAGAAAGTAACTCTATAGACGGTGTTAATAAAATAAATCGTGTATTACCCTCTGCTTCTTCACTCGTGAAATCGACTAAGCCAAACGCATTCTTAACACGGATGTTTAATCGACCGTTTTGATATTCATACTCTTTTACAGCTTCTATGAAATCTTTTGAAATAACACGTGCTGTATTTTCAATTGGTTGTACATGCAGTTGTGTAATCGACTTAATGGATTGTAACTGGATACTTCTTTCTCTTTCAATATTTTCCAACCGCTCTTTACTACGTTCCTCTAAGTCTTCAATTTGAGTATAGGTTTGGTTAATTAGCGCACTGTTTTTATTATTTAAGTTATCACTTAAATAATTCGTTAATCTTTCCTGTAGTGTTTGCATTTGTTCATCAAATGAACGTCGTAAATAAGTACTCTTTCGATTTAAATAATCATCGCGTTGCATTTGAACAGATTGAAGTATTTTTTTCGCTTGAAGAATAGATTCTTTTTTAAATGATTTATCTTCTGTACCTTCTGTATTGATTAATTCAAATTGCTTTTGGAATAGGAAATACGGATCTACTTGAATGAACTCCCCAGTTTCCCTTTTAGCTAATAACATTAATTCTTGTTCTAACTCTCGGCCTGTACCATCAACTACACTAATACGGCTAATTTCTAATGTTAAAGGTTCACTAACATTTGTTTTTACTGTACAAATTGGTAAAGCTACTTGTTGCAACTCTTGATTCGCTAATTCCATCGCTAATTTTTTTAATGGATGGTCATTCTGTAATATAGATAACTGTTCTGTTTGTTTTTCTGGTCTTAATGTAAACCGTAATGATTCATCAGTTCTTAAAGAATATTTTCGCTTCTTAATTAGTTCACGAATATTTTTAGGAAAACGATCAATTCGAACTATATTGCCATCGTTTGAGATATTTACTTTAATTCGTGTTTCCTCAAACTGTTTTACTACAAACTCACCATAGACTCGCGACGGCATACTGCTAATTGAAATTTCTTGATATGCACGTCTTGCACCCGGTAAATCAAAACTGGAATCATCTAAGCGTTCTTGTTTAGCTAATTCTAATAATCGTTCATGTTCTTCAGATAATGTTTTTTCCATTTGTGCAATTAGCTCATCTAAATTTTCACGGCCACTAATGGCTTCCTCCATTAAGTGAGATAAATCAATATTGTTTTCTTCTAATACTTCACCAATAAAATCATAGACCTGATCTTGCCCCAAATCTGTACGCATTTGTTCCATCTTATCAAGTAGACGTATCAGTACATCTCCTTCACGTGTATTCTTCGCAACAAGATTAAAGACGAATACTTCATTCTTTTGTCCAATACGATGAATACGTCCCATACGTTGTTCTAAACGATTTGGATTCCACGGAATATCATAGTTAATCATTTGATTACAGAATTGAAGGTTAATAGATTCTCCCCCGGCATCTGTAGCAAGCATAATTTGGACATCATTTCGGAATCGCTCCACTTGTTCACGACGTTGATCCATCGAAAAATTCCCAACAATTTTTGTGACTTCAGGTACATGTTGTAGGAGCTTTCTTTCAAGGTAATGTAATGTATCTTTGGATTCAGTAAATATAAGAATCTTTTCTCCTTTAGAAATCAATCCATCTGGTCCGAATAATGTGTTTTCAAGCTCTAAATATTTACGCTCAATATCCTGATTTACGAGCATCCCCGCTTTAATAACTAATCCATCTAGAATTTCTATTTCTAACTTTAGTTCCTCTATATCAATAACATCCGTTTCCCCTTCAACTAAAGTCTCAATTTCTTCTTGTTCGTCTGTTGAAAGTTCATCGTAGTCAAATGGCTCAACCGATTTATTGGACGTTAACTCAGACTCCAATAATTCTTGTAACTTTTCCTTACGTCGTTTAAGGGATAAATAAATAGCATCTAAAGACGAACTTAGCCGACGTTGTAAAATCATCATTGCAAAGGCTACGTTTGGTTTATTATTTTGTTTTGCTCGATTAAAATGCTCGCGTGCATAAGCAGTTACATCTTCATAAAGCTCGCGTTCACCATAACTTAAATCAAATGTAATTGTCGTTGTCGTTCTTTTTGGGAATAACGGAGTACCATCAAAATTTTTCATTGTCTCCTTTAATCGACGAATAACGAAAGGATTACTCTTTTCATATATAGAATCACCTGTATTTAAACGTGAAAAAATATCATGGTCAACCAAACTCATTAAATGCCGGAAATTTTCTTTATCTCCTTTATGGGGTGTAGCCGTTAGTAATAAGCAATGTTCTGTATGACGTAGTAAACTCTCACCAAGCTGGTAAATTTTCGTACGATTCACTTTACGTTTCTTAACGCCATGTGTATAGGCAGCCATTTTATGCGCTTCATCGACGATTACTAAATCAAACTGCGCTTTTAAAATATACGCTTTAATTTCTTCGCGTGAAGCCCAATAAATTGATCCAATTATTTTGTCATGTGATTCGAATGGATTTACTTCACTTGAGCTATTTAATAAACTTCGATTTACAATGGTAAACTCTTCTCCAAACTTATCTTTTAGCTCTTCCTGCCATTGTTTCAATACTAGCGGAGGAACTAAAATTAAAATTCGCTCTGCTGCTTGTCTTGCAATTAACTCACGTATTAACATACCTGACATTATCGTTTTCCCTGCACCCGGATCATCCGCTAATAAATATCGTACTTGAGGTGACTGCAACATGCGACTATACACTGCTTCAATTTGGTGTGGAAGGGGGATAATCTTTTTATTTCCGCGCGCACGAGCCTTCGAAAATTTATCCTCTGTCTTTAAAATGTAGTATTGTAAATAGTGTTGCAGTCTTTCAGTATTAAATGAACTTTCCTCATCTTGAATGTTTTCTAATTGTGCTAGTTGCGCCCTATCTAAATACTGCTCATAATATTTATTTGTTTTACGCCCAATTGATTCAACTAAAAATAAATCATCATCAATTTCTTCAAAATGTTTTATTTCAACAATTTCCGGCCAGAAAGAGCCTTTAATAATCTCTCCTACTTTTAACATTTCAGCATCTCCTTCAATCATTACGTTCAATCAACTTAATTTAAATTATATAGCAATTACCCAAATACTGTTAGAAGTAATATAAGACAAAAAAGCTAGAGAACGGAATAAACAGTTCTCTAGCCTCTCTTTAGTAAAGCGCATTATACATATGAATCGTAAACTCTGTCTCGCGATAAGGAGTGACTTTTTCATCTTCTACTGTTACCATTCGCAGTTCGCAAGTTTGACCTGTTGGATAATAGTTTTCTACAAGGTTAAATATAAGTTGCTCCGTACGTTCATGGTTTTCTCCCACCATATCAAATGTCCATTCAATTTCATTTGAAATACGATCATCATTCAGGTAAAATGCAGCCCGAATTGTACGTGCCTTGAATTCCAGTGAAATACTTTGTTCTTGATATATCGGCACTTGGATACGGTAACCTGTGATTACACGTTTTGGCATGGCTACACTGATTTCAACAGGAAGCGATTGTGAAGTACGACGATAATCAATTAGTGGTACAATTACTTCTTGAGGTGTTGCACCGCCGTGTACAAACTGTAACCCTCCGCCACCAATAAATCGGTTTACGCCTTTAGCAATCACTGTTTCTACACCTTCTAATGTAGAAAAATCATCTGGCACATTAATAGCTCCATCATCTATTAGTAGATGATGACCAACGGCAAAGCGACGATTTGAATCAATAATCTCACCTTTAACACTCGCTACTTTAATGTCGTTTTCAATTTTTGGATATTGATAAAGGAACCCGTGATCTGCTGTTATAAAAATTCGTTTTGCCTGCAATTTAGATAATCGATCAACAGCAATTGATAATTCTGTTATTGCTCGTTCTGCAGTTATATAAGTATCTCGTTCGGATTTTGCAGAATCACCTGCTGCATCTATTACATCATGATATAAGTAAACAAGACGCTTTCCTTTTAAATTTTCATCTGCTGTCGCTCTTGACCAATCTAATAAATCTGTTAAACGATAGGCAATAGCTTCTGGGTGGGCATTTTGTAAAATCTTTATACGATTAGCCAGTCCATTTGTCGGTTGACCATCTGCTAAAACTATCCCATTTTCAGTAATTGTTAATTGTTTATGAGGTAATAATGATGCCATACCTAACTGTGTATACGTTGGCATATTCGCAACTAACGGACTGATAGAAGCAACTCCATTTGAACGTAAATTTAACCGAGAAACTAATTCTGCCCCTACCTCATATCGTACTGCATCCGAAATTATCACAAATATTCGTGTTGATTCTTTCTCAAGAATGGGCTTTAAAACTTCTTTATAAAACTTAGCCTGTTTAGGTAATTTTCCTACATCTGCAGTTTCTAAAAGGTAATTAGTCTCTTGAGCAATTTTCAATAAATATTTATTTTCATACCAATTTGTTAATTGCTCAGCTAGTTTTTCTAGCATTTCTTTATTTTCTAATTGCAAAAACCCCGTCATAAAGCGTCTGTATGCTTGATCAATTAAGTATATTTCGCTTGTATATTGGACGTATAAAGGCTCACGAGTATCATATTGCTTCAAAAACATTTTATACTTTGTCAAATCCACTGCATCAATCATTACATTTAACAAGCTTCGGATTCGTTCATTTCGTTTCGCCCAATGCATTTTTAAACGCTTATTCAAAATTTCTGTCCAAGTATCAAAATTGGATGTTTGATGAAGTAGTTCTTCAGTTAGCCTATTTATCAATAAATAATCGATACTTAGGAAAGTTGAAATATCAGCAAATTGCTCGATTGGCCGTTCGTGTAACACATCAATAATCGAAAATCTTTGTTCGATTTCCTTCATATAGGTTTCTAAAACTTCTACTTCGCTTTCTTTTGTATGTAGCCAGTCATCAGTAAATAAAGCACATGCATTACCGCGGGTTGTATCATATTTCTTTTGTAATGACTGTTCTTCAAAATGTGCATGACGTTTGAAATGCGCATACAGTACATGTTCCATTAAATACTGCAATGTCAAATCACTTGAATGCACACCAAAGTATTCCGAAATTAGCTCCCACATACGATTCGTGCTAAACCGTTTTGTTATGGCTTTATATACTTCATTTGTTTCTTCTTGTAAGCCACGCAACAATAAATGACGAGTAATCTCTTCCATATTTGCAATGGGTGCGCCTGTAAGAACTGCTAACATAGCATACTCAATTTCGCGATCTGTAGCATTAGGCGGTACGACTTTCTTTAATTTATTTTTACGCTCTGCACTTTTAAAAAACTCTCCATATTCCTTAATTAAAGGTCTTAAAATAGCATCACTTACTTGCAACTGCTCTGCAAGTAAAGCATTCGTATCCGCTTTAAATTCAGCACCGTAAAGCTCCATATCCAGTAAAAAATTCTCTTCTATCGCTGGTTTTGCAAAATCAGCATATAATAAAAAAGAATCCTTTTTCTTTTCCAACTCGATTTCTAATTTAAGCGTAAAGAAATTATTGCGGGTTAATTGGCGGATAAGAATCGGTTGCTCTGCTAATGCTTCTTCTAAATCAGAAACAGTATATTCTCCTTGCTCGTCATACCAAAAAATAACCGTGCGCGGCTTATTTTTTTTATATAGCTCGTCCTCTATTCGTTCTTTTAACAGTTCAATGACATTCATTGTGTCACCTCATTATAAATATTTACTAATAATTTTCATTATACCTTACTATGAAACAAGCCTCCTTACCAAAGTAAGAAGGCCATAATTTATTTAATCTTCGCTAATACACCTTTACCACCACGATAGAACTTCTCATAGTTCACTTTTACACCATCGTCTAGATCAATTTCAATCTCTTCGTTAGCTATCTCAGCTAGACGTTTATCAAACTCTCGTAATTCATCCATTTTCTTTTCAAAAGAAATTTTTTCTGCTGTTAGCTTTTTCTTCTCACTTGCAGATAAGTTTGGATTCACTAATCGGTTTTCTAAATCTGTAATTTCATTTTGATACTTAGCTTGAATTTCTTGCAGATGCTCGAAACGAATCGTTGCCATTGTGTCTGGTTGATAACGATGCATATATATTAGTGAACGTAACCCTTTTTGTTTACCAGAATCAACTAACCAATAAATCGGACGTTTTTGATACATCTTACAATGTTCAGCGAAAAACTCATCTAAGAAATAACGACGTAGACGGGCTTCTGCATCTTCACCGTTTTTCATCTCAAGTGAATCAGCCAACCATTGTATGTTTACATCGATTGCATCTGGACTGAACGCTACCGATAAGAATTCACGTAATCGGATGATAATATCGTTTTCAAAATAAGGGTTCTCGGTAAAGTGAATAATTCCATTTTTGTTTGGTTTGAAGGAAGTATAGTTATTTTCATTCCATTCTCCACCTGCATACATCAAACCTTCTGTATTTATAGTATATCGACCAAGTAAACAGCCAATAAAATATGAAAGTAATGATGATACTGAGCTTCTTTTATCAAAAATAATAATATCTATATTTTCTTTGATTTTTGAATCATCCACATAATCATTAATTTCATAAATGTCATTAATAATAACATTTAGTCGCTTTTCTGCATTTACTAGCTTTTTATATTGGTCGTTTTTATAGTCAAGATATTCATTAAAAGCTTCACTAATTTTATGATTTTTACCTAATAAAAAATGTTTATAGAAATCCCAAGAGATTTCTTGGCTGTCCCAGTCCTCTTTCGCAATTTTTAAACATAATTTTGAAAGATTAATAATTTCATTTGCATAATTTTGGCTAAATAAATCAGGTTTCAAAGGGACACTTTTAATATTACCTACTTGAAAACACATAGTAGGATTAATGATTTTTTGGAATTTTTCTGCTAAATTACTGTTTAATAAGGCCAATATTATCAATAAATTTTCTTTCTCTGAAAAAATGGCTGGTCCACGGTTGTCCCTTAAATAACCACTCGGTATATACCTACCACCAATATTTCCTGATCCTATATCTGACCAAGTAATGTTTTCTAAATAGTTCAAGTTTTCATTCCTAATTGTAGATTTTGGATGCTTTTTTATTTCTACTCCATTATTCTCCCAATTAACTATATACTCTGTATTTCCATACCATTTTCTTGATTTTCCACCTTTTGAATAAGGAAACCATTTTGGTGAATTAATATTTTTTATAGAAAATTTATTAATATTTACTTCGTGCCACAGCCTAACAAACTTAGCATTTTCTCCTGTATCCATACCTTTTTTTACAGTTGCATAGTCACCTAATTTTTTATTTTTAAAAATATTAATCATATGTTGATCACACCAGTATGACAATACATAACTTGGCAAACTATAGAACATACTTTGATGAACTACATAACATACTTCTTCTTTTTTATTTAGGAATACATTTTTCTTTAGGTTGGATGAATTAAAATCAGTTAAATTAAAGAATATCGAATTGATATCTAGTTTTGCAGTATTTCTTATAGTAAAACATGTACTTTGAACTACTTCTCCATTAACCTCATCAAAAGTCCTTGTACCAAGATGAATCATATTAACAATAGTTTTTTTATCTAACATTTTTTTACGTAATGATTCATAACTACCTAAGAACATCCAAGACTGTTGATTAATTGCACTATAAATTCCATTCTCTTTTAATAAAAAATCAATATCCATAAATGCGCTATATAAATCCATTTTCGAATTAGAATAATGTTTATTTAGGAAACTAGATAACTCTTTATTCATGATATTGTTACCTAAATAAGGTGGATTCATCACGACTAAATCGTATTCATTCCGCATAATCTCCGTTTGCTGAATTAACTGTGCTAGTAATTCTTTTGCAATATCATGCTGTTCTGAAAAAAATAAATCTTCTACAGGATTATTTTGAATATGTTCTAAGCGTTCTTCAATAAATGTCATATCCCGTTCGGTAATATTAATTAAAGAACCATATATTTTAGCATTCTCATATTGTTTAAAGAAAGCTTTTACTTGATTATATTGCTCTCCCTCTTCTTCCTTAGCAATATAAGCAATCACGCTGTCTGAAATATGATTAGTTTCCTGAATCGATGCTAAATTTATCTGAATACCTTCTCGTTCAACACTACGTAAGAAACGACGAGAATAAGAAGCTGCTTTCATTATTACTGCAAATGCTGATAATTGATATGCGCGGTCATCAATATCTAATCCATATAAATTATTTTCTATGATTAATCGTGGAATATCACGTTCTGGATACCCGCACTTTTCATAAATCTGATGGAATACTTCAAACGCATAAACTAAAATATGTCCACTTCCCATTGCAGGATCAAGTAGCTTAATATCCTCTACTCTTAACTCTTTATTCACATATGGCTCAATTTTCTCGTGAAAATCCTCTTCTTCATGCTTTATGAAGTATTCCCAATTACTGATTAAATCTTCATCTTCTCGATGTGCCTCAGTCCAGTAGCGTCCTAGTGAGTTCTGTACCATATACTGCACGATCCACTTTGGTGTAAAGAGCTGTGTTGCAAAAGGAATTTCTTCTTTTTTATATTTGCTTTTTTGAGCAAACACTCGGTCCTTTTCTTCCGCAATGTAATATTGATACAACCAACCAATCACTTCAATTTCATCAAAACTATTCGTTAATTCATCATTTTGAACAAGTACCTTAATGACTGATTCTGCATCAAGTAAAAAGTCTGGCAGTAAAAGCTCCGTATAATCTTGAATTTGTTCAAATAGGAATGGCAAAATACTGTTTAATGTATTACATTGTGCAATAAATAACTTGCGATATGCGCCTTCTGTATCCCCTGCATGTAATAATTCACGAATTTCTTCTTGTTTTACAGGTAAATCCATCGTTTCATATTCAAATAAAATATCAGGATCTACTCGTCCTACACTACTTGATAACACATTCACTTTTTCTGGTAAGTAATCGTGTACTTCCATATAACGAATAGCAATAATACGGTTAAACCATGTATAGGCAACCTCTTCCACTAACTGCTTATAACCTTTTTGTTTAAGCTGGCTATTTAATGAGTTAAATGCTTGTTTCATATAAAGGGGATATGGCTTATCCTTAATCATTAATTGCCCAAATTGTTCTTTAATTTCCAAACCGTTCTTTTCATCAATACCGTACAAGAGTGCCTTCGTTTTTACTTGATCGATTAATTGACGACGTGATTGAATAGCAAAGTTTTTCAATTCCGTTTTGTTCACTTTTTCCACCTCATTACAACAAAGGAAGGGAAAGTCCCTTCCAATGCCTATAATTCAATTTTCAATGTATTTTCTTTTAGTTCTTTTAATAACTGTGTTCGTAACTCTGCTAATACAGCATCTAGGTCAGATTGTGTTTCGATGCTTGTATGTGAAATCATGCTTTTTAATTCCCTTGAAGAAATAACTTTTGTTCCTTTTTCACGTACAACCGTAACAGGTGTGTCTGGACTTGTCGGTTTTAATTGTAGTAATTCTTTTTCTTTACGTTTTGCTTCTTCTTGAATTGTTTCTGTTACTGTACGTAGTTTTGTCAAATTCATTTGTATCGTGATTAAACTATTACTATTTAAAATTTCTTGTTGCAACATTTTGAAATTCTGCATTTTATCAATTATTAATTCCGTAATGATTTCATTATTTGAATAATAATCTTTTAAATCATCTATTTTTTTCTCTAATTGTGTAATTTGACTTGCAAGACCTTGTTTTTGTTCTGTTACTTCTTCTTGAATTGCTTGACCAAGTTTTTCAATTAAACTAGGCAATTGCGGAATCTCACTATATGGTGATGCTTTGGTTAAAATGTCGGTAATATTTTTCTTTAGCAGGTTTACCTTTTCTGATTGAGTGTAACGTAAATCATTTTGTACTTGATTTAAAAACAATACTGCCTCATCAAAACGTTCAATCGGTGCTTTTAAATAGAAACCAGTTAATTGTTCAATCGTTTCTTGCCAATCGTATAACTCATCTTCGGCATCAATAAATGCCTTAACAAGCTGTTCCGGTTCTCTAATTTGTGTTAATCGAAGAATATCAATTTTTAAAGAACTAATCTTTGTTCCTTCAGGATAAGTAAACTCAGGAGATAGTGTTTTCTTTCGACGTTCATCCATCTCATCTAATGGTTCGATAAAATACTTCTGCAATGCCGATTTAATAGCCTTCGCGAACTCTTGATAAGAATCTCCAATATCCATTCGTCCGAATAAATCCTTATATAATCCAGTGAATTCACGACGCACTTTTGGATCTACTTCAATTTCAGGAATCACACGTATTTTATCTCGCTCTGTTGTTCGAGCAAGTTTATCATAAAATTGAGGTGAACTTGTTGGAGTAAAGTGTTCATCTGCAATCATTAACTTTACTTTACCGGAGTGCATTAAAGCTAGGACAATGCCGATTGTATCGTAGTCACTCCAACCATAAGGGACCTGATTATATTTATCAATAAAATCCTTTAACGATGGTTTCTGATGCATTCGAATGAGTTCATCTAAATAGCGTAATACCTCGTTATAAGCTTTTACATTACCTATTTCGCCTAGTAAATCATTTGAAATACCTTTCTCAGCTAGGTTTCTCCATTGTTCTTTGAATGTTTTCATTTGAATTGGTTCATCAATGTATTCTAAATATTTGTATGTGCTTTGGATTAACATATCAAAGGCGTCTGATACTTGCTTTTCAAAATTCCCTCGGAATGTACGCTCCTGCATTTGAATGAAGATTGTTGCTTCTTCACAAGCTTTTCGTAATAATTCTTCTGCCTTTACCTCGTAGTCACCAATACTCTCCATTTTCGCATCATAAATACGATGTTGCGCCTGTGTTGTACTTGGATTACGTTTTAAATTCACATAACGGCGAATCTGTTCAGAAATACGAATGGCTTCTTCTGCTTCAGCAATTAGTTCCTCATTTAAATAAATAATCATTTGCCCTTCTATTGCTTGCAATGCAGCTTCTGTAGTTGTTAACCCACCCGTAATGACTTGCATCGTTAACGGATATTTCATATTTGTTTTTGCATAATTATCAAAACGTTTATTGTAATCAAAAAGCATTCCCTTTTGATAGTTATATTTAGCGTTTGGATACATTTTCTCAAAGAAGGTATCGCCTAATCTTTCTTTAATTTTGATAGCATTAACATCAACGTTACGAATTTCTTTATTTATTTCTTGCTCTTCATCTGATAAAAATGAGTATGTTCCATCTGCGTGCTTTTCAATAAACATCGTTTGCTCTAGACGGTTTAACGATTCTTTAATTACAAGTTCATTTTTTTCAGACTGAATACTTTCTAATAAAAGTGTTGAAATATTATTGGGTGTTGCTTTAATGTGGTCTATTCCTTTAATCAAATACAATACTTTTAATACATCAACATCATATTCAACAAGACCTTCCGAGTTTTTTGCACGGTTTTCAGCTCTCGAAATCGTCTGTACGATAGCTGATTCTAAATGTTGACGAATCGTTGGATAAAACTCCGCCATCGTTACTAAATTACCTAACTCTTCATGGCCATTGTATATCGCTGCTTCTTGGAAAGCTTTTAATAATGAACGTTCCCCTCTTGAAGCGTAGGAACTTCCTTCACCATGTATACCAATTTTCTCTAATACTGCTTGCAATAAATCCACTTGATAAGGTACAAATGGATATGTTTCGACAAACTCATTTGTTGAACGATAGCCTGAGCGATATTGTGTTCGATCTTTATCAAAAGAAAGACGATTACGAATTAATTGCTCATTCGGTTCAAAAATGGACTCTAATGTTTTCGAAGCCGTTTCTGTCTTTTCTAATAAACGGCGTTTTAAAACTTCGTCTGTATCTGAACTCGATAAATTTATTCGTGTTTCAAATCTTCCTTGAATTTTCGAAAAGTCTTTTGTATTAGCTGCATTCATATTAGAAACGTCTTTAATTTTTTCCTGAGAAGTTACCGCAATCCATGCTTGTCCCATTGCAGCAGCACCAATTTCTTCTACCGCGTTTTGTAAATCAAGCATCAAGTTATTATCTGTACCGATATATTGACCCACTTCATCAATTAAAAAAATTAAGCGATAATCAGGTCCTTTTGACTTACAATATTGTGCAACAAGCTCCCCTAACTGAACGGCTGAAATAGAAAATTCTTTTTGTGCTGATTTTACTAGAAAATCCACTGTTTCTTGTTCATAGCCAATTTCACAAAGTGCAGCAATAATTTTTGCATAACGCAGGCGGAATTTAGTACGAAAATCCACCCATTTTTCGTTATACAATTCTTCAATTTTCAAACAAAAAGCATCGTATTTTTGGTCACTTGCTAATTGTCGTTCAAAATCTGCTACCCACAGCGTATTGGAATATCCGAGATGTTCATTAAAAATACGTAAGATAATTTCGATAATACTCTCTTTCGTTCCACGTGCTGCACTTGCTCCAGCTTCAGAACCTACATTAAATAACAATGCATCTGAAGGTTTTGATTCTATCCGAGACATTGCATCTAAAAGTACAGTATCAGAAATTTTATCTTTAAAGTATTCAAATGGTGTTTTCCCCCCTACTTTCTTACCATCCAATAAGTAAGATAATATTTTAAGGAAATGTGATTTACCGGAACCGAAGAAACCAGAAATCCACACACCAACATTTTTGGTTGGATTTGAATATGCTTTCTCATAATTTTTATAAAACCCTTTTAAGCTATCTAAAATTTCTGCTGTGACAACGTATTCTTCTAATTCGGTTTGTATTGTTTTTTCATCAATTTGACCTGCTTGTACAACACCATTAATTGGTCTATCAATTTTCTTCTCAAAAATCTCTTGAATAATCATTATTCATACTCCTTATGAAATCCTTGTAATTTGGTATTCATCTTCATGTCGGAATTTGTTAAATAGACGTAAATCTACTCCAGAAAAATACCCCGGATAAAATAATATAAGCGGTGTTCTAAATGCATGGTTAGATAATTTTTTAAGTAGATGACTGGAGCGAATAAATGGATGTACTGTTCCTACTCCTGTTATAAAAATCAATTCCGTGTTATCCGCTTTTTCAATGAATGCGTTCACCAACAAATCTTGATCTTCTAAAACAGTTTGAATCGCTTGAGAAAGCTCCACATAGCCTTCTTCTTCAGCAATAGTGATTAGTTCTTCTAGATCTTCTTCAAATAAACTAATAAGAAATTCAAAAAGATTGATTTCTTTAATATTTAATGGCGTTCTTCTTAATAATCCTTCAACATATGTACGTACTGTTAATTCATCTTCAGCTGGATAATCAAAAACAAAATGTGGAATTTCACTGCCAATCCCTTTTGGTGTCGTAAACCCTTCTTCATTTATACGTTCTTCCATTTGTTCTAATCGTTTATATATGGTCACTCTTAACCACCTGCCTTTAATGTTATTAATGCTTTTAACAAAACGTCCTGTTCTTCAGCATACTGTTTAAGAGCTTGACTCACATGTAAAGGAGAGACTTTATACTCATCTTCTACTAATTCAATCATACCACTTTCTCTGTAAAATAATAGAAGTGTACTATTGATTTTCTTTTTTGTAGCTATATGCCAATTTGCGATTTTCTCTGATTGCTGTTCCTTTTCTTCCATGTAAAAGCTCAGATCTGAAACCTGTAAGTTTCCATTCTTATGTTGATATCGATAAACAATCAATTCATAGAAATTTTCGTAAGCATATCGATAACATTTAAGGAAGCTATATAATAATAGTACTTTTTGATCAGAATTAGTGCCATTGAAATAGTATTCAGATAATGTTGGATATAATGTCTTTGCTCTGCGATAAACCATTTGAAACCTTTTACTAATAGCCGACTCACTTCTTAACAAGAAAACATTATCCTCCATTACTTTACTTCTTATTTCTTTGCGACTAAAACCTTTGTGAAGTTGGTCTAAAACATATTCAATTTCCTGTTGGAACCATCCTTCGCTCGTAAAACCAGCTGAATATTCCATTAAAAATCCCTCGTTTCAAAATCACTAAGTAAATCGTATCTATAATTTCCATTTTAAATTAATTGACTTATTACTCAAACTATCTAAATGAGCTTATGTATATAAAAAAGGCATCTGCTTCCTTTTAAACTATAAACTAGGAAATACACCACAAATGATTGTTGATATGTACGGTCATACATTTTTAGATTTAAAAGAAGAAAGCGTTAAGGTATCTCCGGAAGTCTAAGTGGTGCCAAAACGTGGGCCAATTCTGAATAATACTGTTTTAAACGTTTATATATCAAGGGTTGAGAGACTCGTTGAATTCTACTCTCATAATATCAATTACTAATACAGGGGGAAGTTCTCACTTCTTAACATGTTTATATTAAATTTGTTTACACCTGTACAATAACATTTTTCGAAATTTTCTCTGCCCTACTTTTCTTCTTAGCCCTAACGAGCGTAGATACCGATATCCCGGTCATATCTTCAACTTGTTTATACGAGTAATTTTCTAACAATGATAAGGCATGATTAATTTGCTGCTTTGAGAATTTCTTGGGTCTTCCTTCCCTGAAATCTGGATTCTGCTTGGCCAACATTTTTCCTTCTTGAGTTCGTTCTACAATCATATCTCTCTCAAACTCAGCAAACGCAGAGAAAATCGTGAATATTAACCTTCCAGTTGCCGTATTTTCAATAACGCCCATATTCAATACGTGAACTTTAATATTACGTTCAAACAAATCTTTAATTATTTCTAGAGCATCTTGTGTACTCCGAGCAAAGCGGTCCAGTTTTGTAACTACCAATGTATCTCCTTCTTGTAACATACCAATTAATTCCTGAAATTCAGGTCGCTTTTTATTTGTGCCAGTAAATTTCTCAGAAAAAATTCTATCGCAGTTTTCCTTCTCTAATTGTCGTATCTGTACCTCTAGATCCTGATGGACTGTACTTACTCTTGCATAACCATATTTCATAAAGATCACCTTTTTATAAATTTTTACCACATGTTTTTGAACATAAGTATTGACCATCCTCAATACCTTTATTTTATAGCACAAGCAATTCATATTCAATACTTTGAAGTTATGACTATCAAACATTTCTACTTTAATTACATTAAACTAAATTATTCACTTAAACGTTTTTACATAAAACCCGTACTTACTAAAATCACTAGAATATGGATTCATTCTTGGTTATATTTATAACTAGTCCATAGTATCTTTTTTCAACCAGATATATACCACTCTTAAAAGTTGGACAATAATTTTTCAATGGGGAGGTGTTAAGATGAATTTCTCATTTTCCAAAGATCCGGATATATCGAGAATAAATATTCTCGAAAGCACTAAAGTAAGAGTTTATTATAGTTTTAAGGATGGAATTATTGTTACTCACTATCGTGACAATAAACTGGGATTTATCCCCTACAAGCATTTAAAAACTAGTAAAGAGTTATTATATACAGGAAAGGAGCTATATGTATTTTACTTAGGTCTTAAAGAACGATACCTAAGCTTTGCTGAAGGTGATAGTTTAAAAGAGGCCCTTTCCCAAAACTAACTGAAATCAAAGTATAAAAACCAGATGAAAAAATCTTACTTCTCGATAAATTTTACTTTTTTAAGATTTTTCTCTTGCAAATTTCATTTTCATAGATTATTATGATGTTAACTTAATAATGACTCGAAGGGAAAAACCCCAATGATCATCTATATTCTTAGATATAGGTGTATTCATTGGGGTTTTTTGTTGTTATTAAGCTAATCTATCAAAACAGTAGGTGATTGCTAACAAAAAATTAGGGGAACTTGGGTATTCTTTAGTTTTGTATTCCCCAATCTTGAAGCCACTAATATCAAGGCTTTAATAATATTTCGGGGAATTTAGGTCCAATTTTAAAAACAATAGAAAGGGAAATTTATATGAAAGAAAATATGGAATTAACAGCAAACACTAACAAAGAAAATAGAAAATGGAAAAAAACAAGTATAGGAGCAAGTGAAGAACTTTATATCGATTTATGTAATCAAGTTAATGAAAAAGGCAGTGAACCTAATAACGATTCGGAAAAATTTGAGTCATGGGAAAAACCTGTAACATTTGATAAATATCCTATCCCAACATTTCCCATCAACGTTTTTAATGATCCTATAAAAGCCATGATCGAAGAAACAGCAGAATCATTGCAGACCCCAGTTGATTTGCCAGCATTTATTGCGTTAGGTGTATTAGCGACTTCTTTATCAAAAAAATTTATAGGATCACCAAAAAACAATTGGCGTGAACCACTAAATCTTTTTATTGTCACTTTACTTGATTCATCAAGTCGTAAGTCTCCTGCGTTCAATGTAATGGTGGAACCTGTAATTAACTATCAATTAGAACTCAATGAAAAAACAAAGCTGGATATCGATAATCGAAAAACTGAAAGGATTGCATTGGAAAAACGTATTGAAAATCTTCAACGTGAATTTGGAAAAGATGAAGACCAACAACACTTATTGGAAATTAAGAAAATAAATAAACGATTGCTCGAACTTCCTGAACTGTTCTTACCAAGCATAATTGCAGATGATTCCTCGCCAGAGGCTCTAGTATCGAACATGTATAAAAATAACAGTAAGATTGCGATTTTAACAAGTGAAGGAGACTTATTTGAAAAATTCAAAAGTAAGTTTACTGATGTTAAATACGATGTTTTTCTAAAGTCATACAGCGAGGATTTTCTTCGAACTGATCGTATTACTCGTGAAACCGAGATGATTGAAAAACCAAATCTAACTATTTGTGTTGCAGCACAGCCTAGTGTTATTAAGGAGCTTCCAAAAGCTGTATATGACCGAGGCTTGCTAGCTAGATTCATTTACTCGATACCACATGATAATCTAGGAGATCGAATATCTAGAACAAAAGAAATATCTAAGGAAACCTCTAATTCGTATATTACATTCATCCAGAAATTCCTTAAATGGGAAACAAAGGAACCGATTCCACTTAAATTATCAGACGAGGCTTTGAATCTATTATTTCACACAATGGATGAAGTAGAAGCTGAATTTCGAGAAGAAGGAATTTTTCATGATGAACTACGATCATGGGGTGGTAAACTAATCGGTCAATTATTACGTATAGCTGGAATTCTACACATTTCTTATCAAGCAGCCAAAGTAAATAATATATCAGATATTGATACAACAATTAGCAAGGAATCTTTCGAAAATGCCATCAAACTTAAAGATTATCTTATTGCTCATGCACAGAAGGCTTTCGGGGTTATGAAACAAAGTATGGACTTCGATGATGCTGAATATGTATTGAAAATTATTCTAAGACAGAAAAATCCTGTTGTTGATAAAAATACTATTCACCAAAATACAAAGAAAAAAATCAAAGGTAAAGAGCGGCTACAAAGAGCTTATGACCTGCTTGAATACCATTCATATATTCGTCAAGAAGTTGGTGGAACGTCAGGTAGAAAAGGTCTAGTTTTAGTTAACCCGTACTTGTTAGAAGATAATAATGTTAAGAAAAAGGACCATAATTACCCTAATGCATTTAAAACTACTGGAAACACAACAACAACTGAAGGGGATACGAAAACCTTAAAGGTCCCTAATTCCCCTAAAGAAGCAATAAATAATGAAAAAAAGTGAACTTAGCCTCCACAACTAAATTCACCCATACTGAAAACACATATATCTATTTAAATTATATAACAGTTTGAAGGTTTAATAAAGTGGTGAATAAATGTTCCTAATAGCCTTTTCACCACTTTATTGGATATCTATTTAAAATATTTTCATGCGGAGGAAAAAGAAAATGCAACAACTCTCAGTAAACCTAACTATACCAATCCCTTCCGATTCTATCCTTATTTCAAAAGTTGAATTAGAAGAGTTAAAGCAATCACAATTACAAGGCGTATATTGGTCAATGAAGGATCTTGAAAAAAGAATAAATTACAAAAGCGAGTGGATAAAAGAGAATATACTTTACCCCACAAAATTCAGAAAAATTCTTGACGTTGAATATGGAGGCTTTGTCTTTTACCCAAAGTCTAAAGGACAAACTTGGTCCTTCAAAGCTTCGGAAATGGCTAAATTTTTGGACAAACATTTTCAAACTATTTTTAAAGATAAGTAGATGTTAACTCAACGATCTTAAACCTTTAATTATAACTTAATTAATTGGGATAGAAAAATCAGAGTTGAGTAACATTATGCAACTATATGTGATTTGTTGAAAACGTATATTCATTATACAATTTTACTAGATTTTAATAAGGAGGCAATGTAAATGATCATAACTTAGTTTTACCGCATCTTATTACACGTTTGAAAACCCTTTAAAGAGAGAGTGCAATTTCTTATACAAGATATACACTTGCCTAAAACAAAGATATACAGAGGTGTTCCATATGGCAAGTATTCAAAAAAGAGAAGGTAAAAAAAGAACAACTTATCAATATACAATTAGTCATAAATCATTAGACTTTCCCCTAAGAAAAGGTGGATTTAGGACTTCAGGTGAAGCAAAAGCTGCTGCAGCAGAAATTGAAGTTCAGTTAAACAAAGGTATAATTCCTTTTTTAAAACCTGCTCCATTTGATGAATATTTCGATAGTTGGGTAAAGCTTTACAAAAATGACTTAAAAACAGCAACATTAAAACATTACAAATATACCTATGACCGAATTAAGGAATATTTCTCAAATACATCATTACAAGATATTACAACAGTAGATTATCAGATGTTTTTAAATCAACTTGGCTCTGGTCGTTCAAAAGAAACAGTAGAAAAAGTTCATGGCCATGTACGAGCATGTGTCCTTGATGCAGTTGACGAACAGATTATACCACGTGACTTTACTAGAAAAGGTAAGTTGAAATTTACCGTTCTCCCAAAAGAAAATAGCGAAAAGCACTTAAACTATCACGATAGTATTCTTTTATTAAATGAACTAAAAAAGAGACTAAAAAAAGATCTTGGATATTATTTGCTCCTATTAGGTCTAGCAACAGGGTTAAGGTTCGAGGAATTGGTTGGCCTCACTTTTAGCGATTTTGACTTTACTAAAAATACAATCAATATTGATAAGACATGGGGATATAACAATAGGATGGCATCCGGATTTGGAGAAACCAAAAACAAACAATCCATTAGAAAAGTTAAGTTGGACCAAATGACAATGGATTTGTTCAAAAATCTATTCGATACTATTCCTGATAACGTAAACCATTTAATTTTCTATAATCAAAAATCAAAATATAAAGTAATATCTAATGAACATGCAAATAAATTACTAAAAGAGGTTTTACTCGATTTGAAAATACGTCCATTAATTACAATGCACGGACTAAGACATACACATGGAAGTATTCTGCTTTATAAAAAGTCTTCTGTTCAGTATGTAAGTGAACGTTTAGGTCACCAAGATATTGAAACAACACTTAAAAGATATGCCCACCTTCTCGAAGAATCAAGAGAGGAATATAATCAACTTGCAATCAATATCTTTACGGAAATGTATGATTAAAATGTCTCACTCTTTTCGAAAGTTTTACGTATACTGTTTTCTACTCCCTACTTTATGGGTAAGACGCTCACATTAAAACAAAATCAAATTTTATAGAAACCTGATAAACTTTAAATTATCAGGTTTCTATATTTAGAATTAGAATTATAAAAAGGTAAAAAAGCACTCATCTCCTATGAAATATATCCTATTTTTCTTACTCCTATTATTCCACGTTTTAGAGGTATTACTTCTATTGAATTAGTCTGAAATGATACTGCTGAGAAACTTGATTTACTAAAGGACTCTTTCTGAAAAGTTTTTGTTTCGAATAATTGATAACCTGCCCTTCGCAAAACATGCTCTGGTACAGTATAGTCCTGATCCACAAAATTGAAAAATGTCCATCCTTTTTCTATAGCAATTGCTAATATTAATTTACTTCCCTGTTGATATATGACTGTACCCATCAGTCCACCAATAAAATTCCCAATTAGACCTCCCAAAATCGGTATTGGTATAAGTGCTTGTCCTACAGTTGTTCCTAGTACTCCGAAACTAATAATGACTGTATCTCTAAGACATATTTCTGCATATTCAGATTGGGAAATATCTCCTTTATATAGAAGGATTCCATTCTTGATTGAATTCACAGCAACAACTGTAGCAGCACCGATTACATTAGGGGAAACATTCGTCATCGCTTCACCGAGTAATCCTGATTTACAACTTGCCGTAAGAAATGAAGCAACACCAGCACGTATTCCATTCCACGTTGCATCAGAGACTAGTTCAATTCCTGCTGTCTGTATCTTTTCTAAATCTATTTCACCCTTATTCATACTTTCTACAAATATTTGATATATATGTGGACCTGCTTTTATTACCGTGCTAATTAGTACAGCATGAAGGGCAGCCTCTCCAGATTGCCTTGCAATATCAGAAAACTTTACTAAGGATTGAGTATTTAACCCATACTTATCCGGGTCATAATTGTTGTCTTTTAAATCTTTGGCAAGCTGCTTTGCTTCTTTTTCAGATAAGGGATTAGAACTACTTCTACCAGCATTTAATTGGTCGCTAACATGTTTTGCTGTATGCTCATATTGCTGTGCTTGATCTGGACGTATATCAGCATTCCTAGCAGCCATTTTATTGGCGTGTTGCTTTACACCGTCTAATTGATCAGTTGGTACAACTTTATTTAATCCATGAAATTTAGGATCGCTAATGGCCTTCGCAGTATCTTCTGCACTTTTATAATACTTTAATTGCGCATCAAAATTACTTCCTCTATCTCCATAAGAAACATCAATTGGTCCTCTATTTCTTGGTACATTTGCATATACAGAATTATCACCTTTAATTATAGAGTCAATTTTTAAAGTCTCAGCATGCCAATACTCTGCCATATCTCCTTTTAGATAATCAATCCCTTTATTATCATTATTCTTCATAAAATCTTGGAATACTTTAGTGGAACTTTTGATTGCATCCTCAATTTCCTTTATGTATGCATCCCCTTCAGATGAACCATAACCTCCACTCCAAGCCTCAAAGTACTTACGATATTGCGGACTAAATTCGTTCATTTAGATTCGTCCTTCAGTTCTATATTGAGCCAATTTTTAACGTAATCTTTTAGGAACAAATCCGCCGCAAGGGAGGTTGAAGCTTGCAGCAACTCTTTCTGCCTCTTCTTGCTTTGGAAATACCTAGTAATAATAATAGTTGGGAGAAATATTTTTGGAGAAAAGTGTAGTAAGAAGGATTCCCCTGCTGTCAAAGTACTAGAAACCGCTCCCGTTGCAGTACCAATATCGCTTATTAAGCCTAATTTTTTTGCAACTTCGATGGTATTTTTTTTATCTATTTTATTTGCATCAGCATATATAATTGCCTTATTAGCATCGTAGCCATTACATAATCCACCATCGGTATGCGTTAAATTAATAAAATTTAAGTAATCTGCTGTTAATTTATTTTCTTTTGAATTTCCTATTGAAAGTATCCAGTGCTTTGATCCGATAGTCATTTCATTATCTTCAAATTGCTTTATTGTCCAAAAAGCCACATTACAATCTTCTAATTTTGAAAGTTCATGAGTCATTTCTCTAGCAACCATTTTATATTTATCTGGCGCAACAACAATTATCATTTTTTCAGGATTTTGTCCAAACATTATCTTCTCCCCTAAAATTCAATAAATTATTCTAGTTCTCAATACTTCTAATTATAGTACATATACCCCATAATATCTTACGTTTATAGAAATTCTAGCGCTTTCACCATCTGTGTAAAAACTTGTGTAAAAAAATATAGTTATGTGTAAAATTTGTGTAATTTGAAATCAATTCTTATCGTTTTCTATGATGTCTCAAAAAATGAAAAAAGCTCACAAACATTGGCAAATCAATGTTTGTGAGCTTTTTTTTCTTTAATAAAATGAACGTACTTTGTTCTTGTGATACCGGTGGTCGGGGTCGAACCGACACTCCAGAGGAACACGATTTTGAGTCGTGCGCGTCTGCCAATTCCGCCACACCGGCAAAATATAGTAAAGGATTTTTATAATTATAGAATGTAATGCCGAGGACCGGAATCGAACCGGTACGGTAGTCACCTACCGCAGGATTTTAAGTCCTGTGCGTCTGCCAGTTCCGCCACCCCGGCACATTACAAATATAATTATGGAGGCGGCAACCGGATTCGAACCGGTGATAAAGGTTTTGCAGACCTCTGCCTTACCACTTGGCTATGCCGCCTTGGAGCGGAAGACGGGATTCGAACCCGCGACCCCCACCTTGGCAAGGTGGTGTTCTACCACTGAACTACTTCCGCAAATATTGGCTGGGCTAGCTGGATTCGAACCAACGCATGTCGCAGTCAAAGTGCGATGCCTTACCGCTTGGCTATAGCCCAATAATAACTAATATTTAAATAAAAATGGGGCGATTGATGGGAATCGAACCCACGAGTGCCAGAGCCACAATCTGGTGCGTTAACCACTTCGCCACAACCGCCATATAGACAAAAAAATTTGGCAGGGGCAGTAGGAATCGAACCCACACCGGAGGTTTTGGAGACCTCTGTTCTACCGTTAAACTATGCCCCTATTAAATTAAATGGTGGAGGGGGACGGATTCGAACCGCCGAACCCTCAGGGAGCGGATTTACAGTCCGCCGCGTTTAGCCACTTCGCTACCCCTCCATATATTCTAAGTGGTGCCGGCAAGAGGACTTGAACCCCCAACCTACTGATTACAAGTCAGTTGCTCTACCAATTGAGCTACACCGGCAAACCTTTTAATTAAAAATGGTGGCTCGGGACGGAATCGAACCGCCGACACATGGATTTTCAGTCCATTGCTCTACCGACTGAGCTACCGAGCCTTTATTTAATGGCGGTCCGGACGGGACTCGAACCCGCGACCTCCTGCGTGACAGGCAGGCATTCTAACCAACTGAACTACCGGACCAATAATTTCTCGCATTAATAAGAATACACTTTATTAAAATTTGGTTGCGGGGACAGGATTTGAACCTGCGACCTTCGGGTTATGAGCCCGACGAGCTACCAGACTGCTCCACCCCGCGATAATAAAAATTATTAATTACATATCATGAGCATATTTTGTAAACTGTCCCTTCCTCTTCCAGCCTACTCTAAGAAGCGAATGTGTCGGGACAACTCGCAGTTTATTCGATGAAGCTATGCTCGTTGCTCCACCCTGCGATAATATAATTAATTTATAATGGTGGAGGATGACGGGATCGAACCGCCGACCCCCTGCTTGTAAGGCAGGTGCTCTCCCAGCTGAGCTAATCCTCCATATTGTAAGTTATTTTCACTACAGTAGAAAACTTTGGTGACCCGTACGGGATTCGAACCCGTGTTACCGCCGTGAAAGGGCGGTGTCTTAACCGCTTGACCAACGGGCCAGTAAGCATTACTGCTTATCTATATAATGTAACCTTGTGGCGGAGAGCAAGGGATTCGAACCCTTGAGACGGGTTACCGCCTACACGATTTCCAATCGTGCTCCTTCGACCACTCGGACAGCTCTCCAAATGGAATGGCTCCACAGGCAGGATTCGAACCTGCGACCGATCGGTTAACAGCCGATAGCTCTACCACTGAGCTACTGTGGAATAATGCCAGCCTAGCAACGTCCTACTCTCACAAGGGGAAACCCCTAACTACCATCGGCGCTGAAGAGCTTAACTTCCGTGTTCGGTATGGGAACGGGTGTGACCTCTTCGCTAT
>Ga0182742_1001183_pt1 | contig 35073 bp, 25 predicted proteins | sample eDN5th37CBELigMG_FD_128880 | JGI IMG/M metagenome (GOLD analysis project Ga0182742, IMG submission 128880) | Enriched Miracle-Growth compost microbial communities from Emeryville, California, USA - eDNA 5th pass 37_C BE-Lig MG (version 2)... ... | reverse complement strand
GCTGGCGGCCGTCCGCCGGCGGCGGGCGAGTGCCCGGAGGCAGGTTGTCCGTGTTCACGCCGCCCGGGCAGAACACGGATGTACCGATGTTCGTACCCTCGAGCTCGATGCGCAGCGCCTCCATGATGCCGACCGCCGCGAACTTCGTGGTCGTGTAGAGACCCGCTGTTACGGCCGGCAGCACTCCGCTCATCGACGCGGTCGTGACGAAGTGGCCGCCTTCGTTGTGCTCGCGCATGTGAGGCAGGATCACGCCGACGCTGTGGAAGATCGCGTTCAGGTTCACCTCGACGCCGTTCTGCCACACATCCACCGGCGCGTTGCTCGCCATCGCGAAGCTCTTCACGCCCGCGTTGTTCACGACGCAGTGGAGCTTGCCGAACCTCGCCTTCACTTCGTCGAGCAGCTTCACCCAGCCTTCGCGACCGACGACGTCGTGCTTCACGGCGTGGACCTGCTGGTCCTTCTTGAAGAGCGGCAGTGCGAGCTTCAGGCGCTCTTCATTGCGATATCCGATGACGACGTTCATGCCGGCGTTCGCGAACGCACGCGCGATGCCGAGCCCGATGCCATCCGATCCTGCGGTGATGTAAGCCGTCTTGCCCTTCACGTCCTTGAGCGGCGGCGGCTGCGAGACGGTCGGCTCCGGCGGCGGGGCGGGGCGCTGACCAGGTGCGCCGCCCTGGGCGGGAGGCGTCTGCTGCGCGAGAGCCGTGCGGCCGGCCATCATCGCGGTCGCCATGCCGGCGCCGGCTGCCAGCGTTCCCAGGAATTTCCGGCGATCGGCAGCGATGTCTTCGCTGGATCGGGATGAAGAAGACGATTTCCTCTTGGCCATGTCGCGCGCTTCCGTTGTCAGTGTGAGGGTTGTGAGGCCGGGGTTCTCCCCTTTGGCGCGAGCCCCCGGCCGGACGCGGCGGAGTATCCCTCACGCATGCGAACGCGCGCAGTCGCGCAGCACCGCGCGTGCGGCCAGCGGCGAAAATCCACGGCGCGGTCGCGGTTTCAGCCGCAACCGGGACGCGCGAGGTCAGGATTTCGAGGTCAGGATTTACCGACGAGGAGTTGGCTCGACGGCGCGAAAGAATCCAACGGCTGCGGGGAAGATTTCGAGCGCCGAGGCTGGAAGGAGCGGACGAAGGAACGGCCGGCGCGAAAGAGCGGGCGGCGTCAGGCAGCGAAGGAGGGGGAGAGGCGAGGGAGCGAGTGGGTTGGGATCTTCCGTTGCCAGCGCTGGCCGAACGAACCTGTTCGGCCAGGCTGCTTGCGGTCACCTCACGGCGACGCCGATCGCGTTCTTGATCAGCGCTCCGTGACGAACCGCTTCACGATGGCGACGGCATGCGCCACCAGAAGAAGCCCCGTGGCGACCATCAGAACACTCAGGATCTCCATAACTACCTTCAATCTCCAGATTCACCGGAAGTGCTCCACCGACTGGTGGGGTGCGTCCCGGCGACGCGTACTCTAGGGGCGCCGTTTGACAATTCAATGGTTAAACTACGTAACGTATGTGATTGATTTCTCAATAGCAGGTATAAGCGAATCCGTTATGACTAGAGGCGCCCACAAAGCTACCCATTCTGGTAGAGGCGCCCGTGCGCAACACCCGATCCGACGTGATTTTCCGAGCCGCCCGGCGATTGGGTGGCTTCAGTTCAGAAGAGCCGAGCACCCTGGCGGATCCCCGCCGGCATGTGCCTCGGAAGCAAGGTCCACCCGCTGCCTCGTATCCACAACCGCCGCCCGCAGCTCCGCCCCCAGCGCTGTCGAGTCGATGCGACTGAGCTCCTCCCGCGCTTGCACCGGGCAGCCGAGCTCCAGCAACGTCATCGCAAAGTTGTTTCGGGCTCCGACATTGGAGGCATCGATGCGGAGCGCCTCCGCATAATCCTTCGCCGCCGCTCGCAAGTTCCCCGTACGGTATTCGGCCGTCCCGCGCCCGATCCAGGCGACCGGCTGGTCCGGCCACCGCCGAATGGCGGCATCGAACGCACTCCGCGCATCCGCCGGCGTCGCCCCTCGCTCGAAGCTCGCCGCAACTTCCAGGTAGCGCTCCGCATCCGCATGCACAGGCGTCTCACCAGGCCGCAGCACCACCATCGCCCAGCGCTTCCCGTTGTCCCACGCCCGCATGAAATTGCGAGCGCTCAGAACCTGCCGCTCGGTGACACCGGAACGCAGGACGATGGTGTCCTTCGCCGAGTCGTACCCAATCACCACCGCGTAGTGCCAGCGCGGAAAGAGCGGCACACCGTAGTTGTGAAGCACGAGCACGGGGCGACCCGCGGAGACTTCCGCAAGAATCGCATCGAGGTTGGGCGACAGCACGTACGCAAGCCGGCCGAACTTTCGCGGTACAGCCTGCATTTCAATCTGCAGACTTCCCCGCCGCTCCGGAATGTAAACGAGCGGTACGAGCGCCTCAGGATTCGAAGGAACGCCTGACGCTCCCAGCACGGTGGCCAGCGCCGCCGGCCCGCACTGATATTCCGTCTGGGGAAAGAAGGGCGTCGAGGAGAGCTCCGCGCTCGGCTTGCTGCTGCCATCCGTAAGGTTCGCGGGAACAAGCGGCCCGCGAGTGGCGCACGCCGAGACGAGGGCGAACGCGAAGCACGCGACAACGCGCGCCGCATGCTTCGCGAACACCATTGAGAGCCCTCCGAGGCTCAGGGCACTTTCTTGAAGATGTCGATGACGCCGACCAGCTCGAGAACGAGCAGCACGAGGAACACTGCGCCCAGGAGTCCGAGCACATCGCCTCCGGCTGGGGCGTTCTTCATGTCGTTGGCAAGCTGACGCAGCTCACTGTCGCTGAGGCTTGCAAGACGCGCGTCCACGGCGGCTGCATCCACGCCCAGTTCCTGCATCTGCGCGCGCACGTCCTCGCGGTCAAGCTGCGCACGGATGGCGGAAAGATCCGCATCGCGAGCGGTAGTGACCAGCGCGCTGGTGTCCACGATGGCCGCCGAAGCGGTGCTCATGAACCCCATGTTGACGATCGCGACGGACAGAACGGCGATCGCGCTCTTCCGCCACAGTGACACTCTCATTCGTTGCAGCCTCCCGGTGATTTTTTCGCGATCGCGACCTTAGCAAAAAGCGCTCCCATTCGTGAGTTTCGGGATACATGGGTGACGCCACCGAGCGACAGGCTGCTGCCGGCACATGCGGTACCATGCGTGCCGAGGCGAGCGGGCATGCGTAACGGTGTGTGCAAGCCGCCGAGGGTGCGCGTGACAATATGTGATCGGGTTCGCGCTTCGCTGTCCTCATTTTGGTCACGCTTGCACGTCCGAAGGGGAGAGGAGTCTGGAATGCAACGGTGGGTCCCTGCCGCGTCCGCGTGCGCGTGGTTCCTGTCGTCGTGCGTTCTTCTCCCGACCGATTCTGCTCGCGCCGATATTGCGGTCGAGTCCTCCGCCATCTCGTCAGCCTCCGCGATCTCGTCGGATTATCTTCGAGGCATCGATGCGCTCGACAGCGGCCGGCTCAGCGAAGCGGTAGCCGCGCTGGAGCGAGTCGTCGCTGCCGAGCCTGATTTCTCCGGCGCGCGAATGGATCTGGCGCGCGCGCAGTTCGCAAGTGGGAACTACGCTCGCGCGGACAGCGAATTCCGGTATCTCCTGGCGCAGTCGCCACCGGCTCGCGCGCGAGCCGTCATTCAGCGATATCTCGATGCCATTCCGGGCCGCGGCCTGCTTGCGAACTCGCGGTGGTCGGGCGCCGTGCAGTTCGGCGCGGGCTACGACAGCAACGCGAACGGCTCGACGAACGACCCGACGTTCCTCGGCTTCACGCTCAATCCGCGCAACGTGGAGATCAGCTCGCCGTTCGGCGAGCTCGCGCTGAGCGGCGGCCAGTCGATGAGCCTCGCGCCTTCGGTGGCGCTCGTGAACGCCCTGCAGATCACTCACCGCTCGAACACCGAAGCATCGTTCGTCGATCAGAGCACCGCCTCGCTCAGCTCGACGGTGCTCTGGTCCCGCGGCGAATACCGGTTCAACGCTGGTGCCGATGCGTACTGGAGCTGGCTGGACTCGGACGGGAACGACCGCGGTTTCAATCTGAACGCGGGTGTCTCGCGAAGCTTCGGTCAGTACGACACGGCGCTCAGCTTCCGCGCGGGCGAGGTGAGCTACCAGGACGGGACGCTCGACATCCTGGACGTCAACCGCTTCCTCATGGGGCTCGCGGTCACGCGCTCGGATCTTCTCGGCTTCCCGGTGAAAGCCGGCGTCGCGCTCCTTGGCGGCAAGGACGATCCGAAGGAGAGCGGTTCGCCCTACGGTAACGATCGTTACGGCGCGCGCGTATTCGGCACCTGGCAGCTGAGGCCGGACTCGGGCGTCTACGCCGAGCTCTCGCACATGAGCACGGATTACGACGGCAGCTTCTTCGGGAGCTCTCGTCGCGACCATCAACTCGCGCTCGCCGTCAGCTTCGAGCGGCAGGATTTCCCAGCGCCCGGCTGGAGCATCGCTCCCAGGCTGCGCTACCTGAACAACGATTCGAGCATTTCCCTTTACGGATACGACCGGCTCGAAGCGATGGTCTTCCTCCGTCGCAGTTTCCATCGCAGCCCCGCGGTAACCGCGCAAACCCGATTGGCGAGTGTTCCAATGGCGCAAGCCGCCAGCGACGTCGGCCGCACGTCGCCGCGAAGGACTGCTCCCGCGGAGGAGTCGGTCGCGTCCTCGGATCCCACGCCGCCTTCGCTCGACAAGCCCGAGCGCCGCATCGAAGTGGTTTCGCCGCTCGGCATGCGCCTGGACATCACGGAGCCGAACGTTCCCGGCGAACCGCGAGTGACGACCGCGATTGCGGTACCGCGCACGGGTGGCGGATCGTTCACCGCGAGCACGACGGAGAATCGCGAGACGCTTCAGTTCAGCGCCGGCGGCAGCCTGCTTCAGTTCGATCAGTCCTGGATCGACGCAGGCGAAGCGTCGTCCGCCACCTATCTCGCGGGCAACGCTGCGCCCGTGGACTTCGGCAGCAATGGCGCGACCGGAATCCGCTGGGGCCGCTGGTCAGCCAGCGACGCTTCGGTCCGGACGCCGGGCGGTTCGGAGTCACTGGATCTCCGTCGCTCGAGCCTCCACTGGATCGCGGGTCCTCTCTTCGAGACATCGCCAACGATTCCGATTTCAGGATCGAGCAACTTCGTGCTGGCCGGCGGGACGAGCCCGACGGACGATATGGGCAACGTCGGCACGCTCGCCGCCGGCGTGTTCACGGCGGATTTCACGCATCAGCAGGTCCGCACCCAGCTTTCGCTGGATGTGAACGGCTACAACTGGTTCGCAACCGGCAGCGGGTCACTCGACCGCTCGTCCGCGAATTTCAGCGGAACGTTCGGCACTGTCCTTGTAGACGGGCGCGTCGCAGGCAGCGGTGAGTTCAGCGGATTCCTTTCCGCGGGTCCGCTCACCTGGGATCAGATCAACGGCGTCGGGTTGAGCTACCGGCTAAGCAGCCCTTCAGCGCCATCGCTCGGAACGGTGTCAGGCGTTGCGGCATTCCTGCCCGGAGGCGTGTATCCGCTTGCTCCGCCGCCTGTTCAGCGCGACCTCGCGTACGCCGCCGGTCAGATCGGGATAACCGACATCGTCGGTGCGACGGCAACGAACACACGCGACCAGATGCTCACGGACGCGGGCGGCAACCTGCGGCGCTTCAGCGCGGCTGTGCCCGGCTCGATGAACGGAGTGCTCAGTCGCGGCATGGCGCAGATCACCGATACAGGCTTCGATACGTCCACCGGCATCCGCTGGGGCCGCTGGACCGGCGGCGCGATCGACCTGACGGTCGGCTCGAAATCCCCAGTGGCCAGCGACTTCACGAACAAGTCGCTGCACTGGATCCTCGGCAACGAGTTCGCATCGCCTCCTGTACTTCCGCAGACCGGCACGGCCAGCTACACGCTCGTCGGCAACACGAACCCGACAGATACGTTCGGCCGTGTGGGCACGCTGGGCACCGCTTCGCTCAACGCCAACTTCACCACCCGAATCGTCTCCAGCGAAATGACGCTGAACATCGGCGGCATGCAGTGGTACGCAAGCGGCGAGGGGACCTGGTCCATCGGCGATAACAGCATCACTGGCTCGTACGACGATGTGCGCATCCAGAACGTCGTGCGCGGCCGCGGATCGATGTACGGCTTCTTCACTGCGCCGAGGGCTTTAGATGGCACCACGCCAGGTGTGGGACTCTCGTTCAGCCTCGCGGATAACGTTGGGCAGCTCGGTGTCGTCAGCGGTGCTCTCGCGTTCGCGGAGTCCTCGCAGAGTGCGGTCGTAACTCCACCGCCAACGCAGGAGCGCGACATCGCATATGCGTCTCCGGACTTCGCCGCGAACGAAACCTTCGTGCAACGGCAGACCGCTGCGGAATACTCGATCGACCGGAACTTCAATCTCACGAGCTTCGCGGGTCAGGCAAGCGCGACGCCGACCGAAGCGGCCCGATACACCATCGGCTCCAGCGCTCTCGCGGAGTCAGGCGTGGCGCCGGCAACCCTGTTGCGATGGGGACGATGGGCCGGCGGCGAGATCGACGTGATGAATCTCTCCACGAACACCGCGTACACCATCGACGCGCAGAATCGCAGCCTTCACTGGATCGAGAGCGCCGATTCCGCCGCACCTCCGACGATGCCGATGTTCGGCACCGTGAGCTATACGCTCGCGGGCGGCACGTCTCCCACCGATCGCGCAGGACACAGCGGGATTCTCAATCAGGCGAATCTCACTGCGGACTTCACGAACCAGCTCGTGTCAGCGTCGCTGAATCTTTCGATCAACAACGCGAACGTCGTTGCGTCGGGCAATGGCAACATCGGCGCGGCAGCGGGCTTGTCGGCGCACCAGTTCACCGGCGCAATCACAGGTGGGACGGTGAGTACCACTTCGAGCACGCCGCAAGGAACGTTCAGCGGATTCTTCACGGCTCCCAATCCGGCTTCCGGCGTGCCCGCGGGCGCAGGCATCACGTACTCCATCAACGTCGACAACGGCGCGCTCATCGTCGACGGAGCCGCAGCGCTGCGCCCCTGAGAGCGTCGAGACTCTCGTCTCATCGCAAGTCGTTTTGTCGACGATACATATCACTGTCTGCAATCAGCCACGTCTGGCCAATCCGGCGCGTTGAGTTGTACAACGCACTCCGGTCTCCTGGAGTAAACGAAGCGAGGCGTTTGTGGGCACTTCGCTCATTTCCATCCAGCGCGTATCGGACAAATGTCGCGCCTGGGCCGGTGGGTGTCTCCACACACCGACGAGGATGCACGCAGCATCGCGCCGCGTGCGTGAAGCGCTCGCGTCGGGCTCCTCGAGAAAACCGAAATTTCACGGTCGCCGCGAACCTTGCGTGTTGTGCTCGGGGAGCACGGACCTGCACTGAGTGAAGCTGTGCAGGCATCCGCCTCGCTAGCCGTGACGTAAAGCGGGAACACGCGCGGCCAGAAGAAGGGTCGCTCAGCAGGATTTCAAATCAAACGGTCTGGATGAAGTAAATGCGGCGGGGGAAGGGGATACTTTGCGCGACGATGGCAGCGCTGCTCGTTGCGGGTTGCGGAGGTGGCGGTAGTGACGGCCAGGCGCCGGAAGTGGCCGCCGATACGCCGAGCTGCGATGGCACCTGCGCGGGCGCGAGCACTTTTCTCACGGTGGCGGACGTTCAGGACGTGATCGCGAGAGCGGTCGCCGAAGCTCAGGCGCGCAACGCTCCCGCCACGATTGCCGTAGTGGATCGCGTCGGCAACGTGCTCGGCGTGTTCACCATGAACGGTGCGCCTTCCACTTTCACCGTTCGAACGCCAGGTCGTACCGTCGATGGCGGCCTCGAAGGCGTGAACATCATTCCGTCGACGCTCGCTGCCATCGCGAAGGCGATCACGGGCGCGTATCTCTCGAGCGAGGGAAATGCGTTCAGCACGCGCACGGCGAGCCAGATCGTGCAGGAGCATTTCAATCCGGCTGAGCCGCTTTCATCGAGCGGGCCGCTGAGTGGCGTGCAGTTCAGCTCGCTTCCGTGCGGAGATCTCGTGCGACGCTTCAGCGGTGGCGCTGCTGATGCGGGGCCGAAGCGAACGCCGCTCGGGCTTTCGGCGGATCCGGGCGGATTTCCTCTCTACAAGGGCGGCACCGTCGTCGGCGGCGTCGGCGTCATGGCCGACGGCATCTACTCGCTCGACGTGAACGTTCAGGATACGGACGCGGACGTCGACGAACAGATCGCGCTCGCCGCGACGTTCGGGCGCGCAGCGCCGGAAGATCGGCGCGCGAATCGCCTCACCGTAGACGGCAAGGCGCTGCGCTTCAGCGACGCGCTCATGGAGGACGTGATCTCCGCCACCCGCATGCCGCCGACGTTCGACTCCGTGAACGGAAGCGCGGGAACCCTGACAGCGGTGACCGGTTACTTTGCCGGCACGATCGTCGACGGCACGCCATTCGGGCAGCCAGCCTCGGGAATTCGTCCCGACACCCTCGACTTCCCGGGGCTGGATGCCTTTGTGCTCGTCGACCCGGCGAACGTCGAACGATTCCGGCCGCGCGCGGGCACTGAGCCCAGCGGCGCGCTCACTGAGGACGAAGTTCGCGCGATTCTTCAGGGCGCGGTGCGCACCGCGAACCGCGCGAGAGGACAGATTCGGCGGCCGCTCGGCGCGCCGGCGCGCGTGACGATCTCGGTTGTGGATTCGAACGGCACCATCCTCGGCATCGTGCGCACGCGGGACGCTCCGGTGTTCGGCATCGATGTCTCGTTGCAGAAGGCGCGCACGGCTGTGTTCTTTTCCAGCGCGCAGGCTGCTGCTGCGCTCACAGCGCTGCCGGATGCGGTGTATCTCAATCAGGATCTCACCATCCTGCGCGCCGAGCCGCTCGGCCAGTACGTGACGGATGTTCGTGCGTTCACCGGCCTTCCTTCGATGCTGGGCGACGGCCAGACCGCGATCACCTCGCGGGCGATCGGCAACCTGGCGCGCGTGTTCTATCCGGACGGGATCGACGGCAATCCGAACGGTCCCTTTGCGAAGCCGATGGCGGAGTGGAGCGTGTTCTCCACGGGGATCCAGCTCGATCTCACTTACAACGCCCTCGTTCATCACGTCGGATTCGTGCTCGGGCTCGTGCCGGATGTGCCGATGAACTGCACCGGCGACACGGGCGCGGCGATGACGAACGGGTTTACCTCGGTGGCACCGATCGCCGGGCTCGCGAACGGCATCCAGATTTTTCCGGGGTCGGCACCGCTGTATCGGGATCGACAACTGGTCGGCGCCGTCGGGGTTTCCGGAGACGGAGTGGATCAGGACGACATGATCGCGTTTCTAGGCATTCAGGATGCCGTGAATAGCCAGGCGTCCGGCGCGGGCCAGGCGCCGCAGGATCTGCGCGCGGATCAGCTTCTACCGCAGGGTGCGAGGTTGAGATACATCTCCTGCCCGCAGGCGCCGTTCACGGACTCGAATGAATCGGAGCCGTGCCGTGGGTTCTAGTCGTCGAGTACGCAGCGCCGTTACCGCCGCGCTGATCGCAGCGGCGGCGGCGCAAGGAGCGCAAGCCCAGAGCGAAGCACCGTCACTGCAGGCGGAACCGGCGCCGCTCACCTCGGACGTGCGGACAGAGGCGCGGCTCGAGCAGACGCAAACGGAGCCGCCGATTGCGCAGGCCCAAACGGACGCGACGCCCGCCCAGGCGCAAGACACGTTGCCGGATCGCCCGCCGCAGGCGATGGACGACCGCTGCCCGCCGCAGCCGACATCGGATGAATGGAGGCGCCGCAGCCCCTCCGTCCAGCGCTCGCGCGCGGCGGCGGCGGAGTGCAATCCCTTCGCGCTCCCTGAGCCCTCCATCGAAAGCCAGCGCGACATCGAAGGCATCCCCGACCGCTGGCGCGTCGTTTCGATGCTCGGCACCCCGCGCAACGTTCTGAACCCCTACGCCGGCAACAACGTGCTGAAGGGCGATCGCCCCGCGTTCGGCGAGGACTGGTTCTTCAATCTCATCGGCATCTCGGACTCCGTCGTCGAGCCGCGCCGCTTCCCCGTGCCCGTCGGCAACACCGCCACGAACCAGCCCGGCAGCAACGACACGATGGGAGACGGCGAGCAGCTCATCTTCTCCCAGACCTTCATCACCGAGCTCGTGCTGTACAGGGGCGACACCGTTTTCAAGCCGCCCGACTACGAGTTCCGCTTCACTCCCGCGTTCAACTACACGCGCGTGGACACCGAAGAGAACGGCCTCGTCAACACGGTCGCGACGCGCGGCACCTCGCGCAACACGACAGGGTTCGGCGTGCAGGCGCTGTTCATCGACAAGCATCTGCGCAACGTTTCGGATCGCTACGACTTCGACAGCTTCCGCATCGGCATCCAGCCGTTCATCTCGGACTTCCGCGGCTTCCTGTTCCAGGACAGCCCGGTCGGCGTGCGCCTGTTCGGCACCCGTCACAACAACCGGCTGCAGTACAACGTTGGCGTTTTCCGTCGCATCGAGAAGGACACGAACAGCGGCCTCAACGACGTGACGCTGGGAAGCGATGCGCTTCGCGACGACGACGTCGCCGTCTTCAACATCTACGTCCAGGATTTCCCCGCGCTCGGATTCACCTCGCAGGCAACGGTGCTCTACAACCGCAATCGCGAAGGTGACGATTTCTTCATCGACGACAACAACGTCATCCAGCGGCCCACCTCGCTCGGCCTCAACCGGAACAGCGATTACGACGTGGTCTACCTCGGCTACAACGGGGACGGCCACATCGGCCGCTGGAACCTCACCGCTTCGCTCTACGCAGCGGGAGGCACCGCGGACCGCGGGATGTTCGTCGACCTCGAGCAGGACATTCGCGCAGGTTTCGCCGCGTTCGAGCTGTCTCGCGACTTCTCATGGGTGCGGATACGAGGCTCGCTCGCCTACGGCACGGGAGACAGCGATCCCTTCGACGACAAGGCCGAAGGCTTCGACGCCATCTTCGAGAACCCGCAGTTCGCGGGCGCAGACACGAGCTTCTACATCCGGCAGCCGATCCCGCTGGTCGGGGGAGGGCGCGTGGCGCTCTCCGGCCGGAACGCATTCTTCAACTCGCTGCGGACGTCGAAGGAGTTCGGGCAATCGAACTTCGTGAACCCCGGGCTCATGCTCGCGGGCGTGGGAGCGGACCTCGACCTCACGCCGACGCTGCGCGTCTCCAGCAACTTCAACTATCTCGGCTTCGCGGACACCACGGTCCTCGAAGTCGCGCGCGCGCAAGGTCCGGTGGATCGCGCGCTGGGACTCGATGCGTCGTTCGCCCTCACGTGGCGTCCGCTCGCAATCCAGAACATCGTTGCGCGGCTCTCGGTGGCCGCCCTGCTGCCCGGAAAAGGCTACGAAGCGCTCTTCGGCGACGAAGTGGCGTACTCCGTCCTGGGCAACATCGTGCTGACGTACTGAGGAGTGGATGAAGCAGCACTTCGCAATAGCGCTACTCGCGCTGGTCGCGGGCCTGTTTGGTAATCACGCGGCCAATGCCGCGTCCGAGAACGAGAAGCCAGTCGACCGCAAATATGTGACGGCACCGCCTGCTCCCGAGCGGCAGACCGCCGAAGAGGCCGCTGCGAAGAGCACGGGTTGTCTCTCGTGTCACACCGCCTCCGATCAGCCGACGATGCACTCGAATCCGGCTGTGAAGCTCGGCTGCGCGGACTGCCACGGCGGCGATGCGAAGGTGATGTGGACAGGCACCGCCGACCCGAAGTCGAAGGAGTACGCCGCCGTGCGCGACAAGGCGCACGTGCTGCCTCGCTATCCGAAGAGCTGGAACTTCCCGTCGAGCGCGAATCCCGAGCGCACGTACGCGCTGCTCAACAAGGAGTCCCCCGAGTTCATCCGCTTCATGAATCCCGGGGACTATCGCATCGCTCGCGAGGCGTGCGGGGCGTGTCACCTCAAGACCATCCAGGCCGCTGAACGCAGTCTGATGTCGACGACCGCGATGTTCTGGGGCGGAGCCGCGTACAACAACGGCCTGCTGCCTTATAAGCAGTACATCCTCGGCGAGGCATATACGCGCGACGGCAAGGCCGCGATGCTCGAAGGCCCTCCCGCGACGGACGCGGACAAGGAGAAGCACGGCCTCATCGACAAGCTGTATCCGTTGCCGCGCTGGGAGAACCTGCCGCCAGCGGACATCTTCCGCGTCTTCGAGCGCGGCGGCCGCAACCTCGGGAACCTGTTCCCCGAGACGGGCCTGCCGAATTCGCTCGGACAGATCCAGCGACTCGAGGAACCGGGGCGTCCCGATTTCAGGCAGTCCAATCGCGGGCCGGGCACGGGCGCGCGTATCGCTGTGCCGGTGCTGAACATCCACAAGACCCGACTCAACGATCCGCTCACCTGGTTCCTCGGCACGAACGACCAGGCGGGCGACTATCGCTCGTCGGGCTGCAGCTCGTGCCACGTGATATACGCGAACGATCGCGATCCGCGGCACTCGGGTCCTTACGCGAAGTTCGGCCATGCCGGCATGAGCGAAACGGCGGACCCGACGATCCCGAAGGATCGCTCGGGCCATCCCATCCGCCACGAGTTCACGCGCTCCATCCCGACGAGCCAGTGCATGATCTGCCACATGCATCAGCCGAACATGTTCGTGAACAGCTTCCTCGGCTACACGATGTGGGACTACGAGTCGGACGCGCCGAAGATGTGGCCGCGCGAGCAGCGCTTCCCGACGGCGGAGGAGATGCGCAAGGTGCTGGATCGCAATCCCGAAGGCGCGGCCACCCGCGGCCTGTGGGGCGACCCGGGCTTCCTCGCGAAAGTCTCCGAGCTCAATCCCACGCTGAAGGACACGCAGTTCGCCGACTATCACGGTCACGGCTGGAACTTCCGCGCGGTGTTCAAGCGGGATCGCAAGGGCAACCTGCTGGACGCCGAAGGCCGGCGCGTGAGCCAGACGGACCCCAAGAAATTCCAGAAGGCCGTGCACCTCTCGTCCATTCACGTGGACGTGGGCATGCAGTGCGTGGACTGCCACTTCGCGCAGGACAATCACGGCGACGGCTACATCCATGGCGAAGTCGCGCAGGCCGTCGAGATCGACTGCAAGGACTGCCACGGCACCGCGAAGGAATATCCGAAGCTGCGCACGAGCGGCCCTGCGTCGGGCCTGTACGGCACGGACCTTTCGGTGCTCCGAAATCCGGACGGCAAGCTGCGGTTCGAGTGGATCGGCGGCAAGCTCATCCAGCGTTCCGCCGTCACGCCAGGCCTCGAATGGACGATGTCGCTGGTGAAGGACTCCGTCACTCCCGGCAACAGCAATTACAACGCGAAGGCCGCGCGCGCGAAGCTGATGGGCCGCGATCCGGATAGCCAGAAGTGGGGCCCGGACCTTCCGGCGAGCCAGCTCGCGCACAGCGACGACAACATGGAGTGCTACAGCTGCCACACGTCGTGGACCACGAGCTGCGGCGGCTGCCATCTGCCCATCGAAGCGAACTGGAAGACGAGTCGTCACCGGTACGAAGGCGGCGAGACGCGCAACTACGCCACCTACAACCCGCAGGTCGCGCGCGACGACATCTTCATGCTCGGGCGCCGCGGCCCGACGGAGGGCAACAAGATAGCCCCCGTTCGCTCGTCATCGGCCCTGGTGCTGTCATCGACGAATGCGAATCGGGAACGAATCTACGTCCAGCAGCCGCCGATCGCGTCCTCGGGCTACAGCTCGCAGGCGATGAATCCGCACTATCCGCACACCGAGCGCAAGACGGAGACGAAGACCTGCAGCGATTGCCATCTCGCGAAGGACGGCGACAACAACGCCATCGTTGCGCAGACGCTCGGCTATGGAACCCAGTTCATAAACTTCCTCGGCTTCCATGCGTACGTCGGCGCGCAAGGTAGCGTCAACGCCGTGCAGGTGACGGAATGGGATGAGCCGCAGGCCGTCATCGGGAGCTACCTGCATCGCTACGCGTATCCGAAGTGGTACGACGATCACGAGAAGCGCAAGCGGCAGCTCACCATCGCGGAGTCGAAGGGAAGCGGCGTCGCGCAATGCGTGCAGCTGAGGGGCGAATACCTCTTCGTCGCAGAAGGCTCGAAGGGCATGCGCGTCTACGACGTCGCGAGCATCGGCAACAAGGGCATCAGCCAGAAGATCATCAGCGCGCCGTTCTCGCCCATGGGCCAGGACACGGCGATTCCGTCGAAGAACGCCACTTGCGTCGTGCTTCCGACAACTCAGCCGGTGCATCCGGTGCGCAACGAAGGCGAGCTCATGCGGGAGAAGAACCTCGAGCAGCCGTTCGCGCCGATCTACAACTACGCGCTGATCACGGATGCGGTCGAAGGGCTCATCCTCACCGACGTCAATACGCTCGCGGATGGTGAGTTCAGGAACAACTTCCTGAAACGCGCGCTCACGTGGAACCCCGGTGGAGTGCTGAACGGTGCGAGGCACCTCGCCATCGGCGGCAACTACGCGTACATCGCCACGCCGTCACAGCTCGTCGTGGTCGATCTGACGCAACCGCTGAAGCCGACGGTCGCGGCAACCCTGCCGATGAACGATCTGCGCAGCGTCGCGCTCCAGTTCCGCTATCTGTTCGCGGTGGATGGCGCGGGCATGACCGTCGTGGACGTCACGCATCCCTCGAAGCCGAAGCTCGTCGAAGGGGCGCGCGTCCCGCTGCAGGATGGGCACAAGCTCTTCGTGGCCAGAACCTTCGCGTACGTCGCAGCGGGGAAGGCGGGACTTGCGATCATCGACGTGGAGCGGCCCGAGAAGCCGAAGCTCTACGAGACATTCAACGCCGACGGCGCCATCGTGGACGCGCGGGACGTCGTCGTCGCCACCACGAACGCATCGCTGTTCGCGTACGTCGCCGACGGAAAGGGCGGCCTGAAAGTGATCCAGCTGACGAGCCCCGAGTCGCAGCCGCGCTTCTACGGCTTCAGTCCTGATCCCAAGCCAGAGCTCATCGCCTGGTATCGCACGCCCGATCCCGCGCTCTCGCTTTCGAGACCGCTGGAGCGCGATCGCGCAGTCGACGAGACGGGCGGGCAGGTCGCGGTCTTCGGCCGCCGCGGCTCGCGTCCCTTCACGGCGCCGGAGATGCGCTCGCTCTATCTCAAGGAGGACGGCGATCCGTGGTTCGTCGAGGACGATCCCATGCCATCCGGCCCGACCGCGCCCGCGCGCACGACGAGCAACACGCGGTCAGGCACGTCGAGTGCTCCAATAAGCCTGAGACCTTCGGATTAGTCGTTCCCGGTCGAACCGGGGGAGCACTTGTGCCTTGTGATCGCGATCACACTCTGCGCGAGGCGGCGGCGCGCGATGCACCGCTACAATCCTTCGCGCAGCGACCAGGGCAGGGCGCGGGATAAGAGAAGCAATTAAGTTGAATCACGCCGACATAGCCGAAAAAGCGCCGGAACGACGTACGACAACAGACCGGCGCACGCGAACGTTCCGCTCTCTTCTTCATGGCAGCCTCGAGCCGCGTCGCCGGGCACCCCGCCGTGAGGCAGACCGGAGCATTACGTCGGTCGACTGGCATCACCCGCAATGGCTCGCCGTCGCGATCCTCACGCTGCTCCTCTGTACCGCCGACGCCTTTCTCACGCTCGTGCTGCTTGAGCGCGGGGCGAACGAGGCGAATCCGTTCATGGAGCCCCTGGTCGGCGGCTCGCCGCTCCTGTTCACGATCATCAAGTTCGGGCTCACGTCCGCCGGCATGACGCTCCTGATCCTGCTCGCGCGGATGCGCGTTTTCGGCAGGCTCCCTGTCAGCTTCCTGCTGTACTCGGTACTCTTTGCATACTCAGCGCTGGTGGCGTACGAGTTCTGGTTGCTGGAGACGATTTTTTCGGCACCGGAACCGATCTGACGAGCCCCCCGACGGGGGCTCCCGGCCTTGTGACTGCCCCCGCAAGCCCTGACATACCCCGGGCACAATGTCCACCGGCAACGAGGCCGGTTACCGAACAGCCCGTGGCCTGCCTTGTTTCCTTTGTAGACAGGTGCCAACGGCGGCCAAGCTGTGCGGTATGTACGTTTTCTGGACGACCGCATTCCGTTAAACTGCCGGCCCGCTTGCATTTTTGAACAATGCTCGAACCCACACCGCTTTTCGGCGGCAACGCCGACTATCTGGACTCGCTTTACGAGCAGTACCTGCGCAATCCGGGGAGTGTCGAACCCCAGTGGCGCGAGTACTTCGAGCGCCTGGCGCCCGCCGTCGCGAGTGAACCCTCCCATTCGGCCATCCGCTCCAGCATTGCCGAGCGGGCCAAGCTTCCGCCGGTCATCCAGGCCGCCGGGGACGGGCAGAACAACGCGAAGCAGGGCGCGGTTTCGCGCCTGATCCAGATCTGGGTCAACCGCGGGCACCTCGTCGCCAAGCTGGATCCGCTCGGGCTCCTGCTCCGGGAGCGTCCGAAGGTGCTCACCCTGGAGTACTTCGGCCTGAGCGAGAGCGATCTCGACACCGAGTTCTTCACGGGCAGCCGCACGGACACGATCCCGAAGTACCTCAAGCTGCGCGAGATCCTTGCACTGTTTGAGAGCATCTACGGCGGGACCATCGGCGCCGAGTTCGCGCATGTGTCCAACTCCGAAGAGCGCCTCTGGCTGCAGGACCAGTTCCAGTCCGGTCGGGTGACGTACAAGTTCTCCACCGAGGAGCGCCGGAACATCCTCTGGCAGCTCACCGCCGCGGAGGGCCTGGAGCGGTACCTGCACACCAAGTACGTCGGCCAGAAGCGCTTCTCGCTGGAAGGCGGCGATGCGCTGATCCCGCTGGTGGACGATCTCATCCAGCGCAGCGGCGTGGCCGGCGTCGAGGAAGTTGTCATCGGCATGGCCCATCGCGGGCGCCTGAACGTGCTGGTGAACATCCTCGGCAAGTCGCCGTCGGTGCTCTTCTCCGAATTCGAAGGCAAGTACGACACGACCCAGTCCAAGGGCTCGGGTGACGTGAAGTACCACAAGGGTTTCTCGGCGGACCTGCGCACACCTTCGGGCAACGTGCACGTCGCGCTGGCGTTCAACCCGTCGCACCTGGAAGTCGTGAATCCGGTGGTCGAAGGCTCCGTTCGTGCGCGCCAGGAGCGGCGCGGGGACACGAAGGGCGACCGCGTGGTGCCCGTGCTCATCCACGGCGACGCCGCGTTCGCGGGGCAGGGCGTGGTCATGGAGACCATGCAGCTTTCGCAGGCCCGCGGGTTCTACACGGGCGGCACCGTTCACATCATCGTGAACAACCAGGTCGGCTTCACCATTTCCAATCCCCACGACGCGCGGTCGACCATGTACTGCAGCGACGTGGCGAAGATGCTCGAAGCGCCGATCTTCCACGTGAATGCGGACGATCCGGAGGCCGTCGTGTTCGTCACGCGCCTCGCGCTCGAATACCGCATGCGCTTCCACAAGGACGTGGTCATCGATCTCGTCTGCTATCGCCGGCACGGCCACAACGAAGCGGACGAGCCGGCGGCCACGCAGCCGGTCATGTACAGCGTCATCCGCAAGCATCCGACCGTCCGCCAGATCTACGCGGAGAAGCTCGCCAATGAGGGCGTGATCCCCGAGTCCGATGCCGCGGGCATGGTGGAGCAGTACCGGCAAGGCCTGGACGAGGGGCGCCCGCAGGCGCGCGCCTCGCTGGGCATGATCGGCAACAAGTACACGGTGGACTGGAGCAAGTACACCCAGCAGGACTGGCACGAGCGCACGCCCACGGGCGTGGACCTCGATCGCCTGCGCCAGCTGGGCGAGCGCATCACGTCGTATCCGTCGGAGATCACGCTGCACCCACGCGTGGCGCAGGTCATCGCGAATCGCAGGAAGATGATCGCGGGCGAGATGCCCCTGGACTGGGGATGTGCGGAAACGCTCGCGTACGCCTCGCTTCTGGAGGAAGGCTTCTCGGTCCGCCTCACCGGGCAGGACGCGGGGCGTGGCACGTTCTTCCATCGCCATTCGGTCCTGCACTGTCAGAAGTACGGTGAAACGTACATCCCGCTCCAGCACATCAAGGAGCGGCAGCCGCGCTTCCAGGTCATCGACTCCGTGCTGTCCGAAGAAGCCGTGATGGGCTTCGAGTACGGGTACTCGACGACGGAACCCGATGCGCTCGTCATCTGGGAAGGCCAGTTCGGCGACTTCGCGAACGGCGCCCAGGTGATCATCGACCAGTTCATCAGCTCCGGCGAAGCGAAGTGGGGTCGCCTGTGCGGCCTCGTCCTGTTCCTGCCGCACGGTTACGAAGGGCAGGGTCCGGAGCATTCCTCGGCCAGACTCGAACGTTTCCTTCAGCTCTGCGCCGAGAACAACATGCAGGTGTGCGTGCCTTCGACGCCCGCCCAGATGTTCCACATGCTCCGCCGGCAGATGCTGCGGGCCCTTCGCAAGCCGCTCATCGTCATGACGCCGAAGAGCCTGCTGCGGCATGAGCTGTCCGTGTCTTCGCTGGACGAGCTCGCGCGCAACAGCTTCGCGCCGGTGATCGGCGAGATCGAGGATCTTCCGCCGTCGCAGGTTCGCCGCGTCGTGTTCTGCAGCGGCAAGGTGTACTTCGATCTGCTGAAGGCGCGTCGGAAGGACAACCTGCGCGATGTCGCGCTCGTGCGCATCGAGCAGCTCTATCCGTTCCCGACGGAAGAGTACGAAGCCGTGCTCAAGAAGTACTCCGCCGCTCGCGAGATCGTGTGGTGCCAGGAAGAGCCGCAGAACCAGGGCGCCTGGTACAACATCCGTCATCGCCTCCAGGAAACCGGCGGCGCCCGTCGCGAAGTGCTGTACGCGGGCCGTCCGCCCGCCGCCGCGCCGGCCACCGGACTCTCGAAGTTGCATGAAGTGGAGCAGGCGCTGCTCGTCGAAGCCGCGCTTCGCGCCACGACCACCGAGGAAGCCGCGCGCGAAACTTCGCGGCTCACCACTACCGCTTCTCCCGCTTCATCATCCACTGCTCCGGCCGCCACGCCGTTGAGGAAAAGCTCGTGACCATCGAAATCCGCGTACCCCAGTTACCTGAGTCTGTTGCAGACGCCACCCTCGTGGCGTGGCACAAGCAGCCGGGGGATGCGGTGAAGCGGGATGAGAATCTCGCGGATCTGGAGACCGACAAGGTCGTGCTCGAAGTGCCGGCGCCGGCGAACGGCGTGCTGAAGGAGCTGAAGATCCAGGGCGGCACCACCGTGACCAGCGGTCAGGTGCTCGCGATTTTCGAAGAGGGCGCCGCGGGGGCGGTGAGCGCGACCGCTGCGAAGAGTGCACCGGCCGAGGCTGCAAAAGCCGCTGCTCCGGCTGCCGCCACGGCAAGCTCCGGCGCTGCGCGCTCAGGTGCCAATGGCGGCGGTGCCACTGCGACTGCGGCGGACACCAGCAAGCTCAGCCCTGCTGTGCGTCGGCTCATCGAAGAGAACAAGCTGGATCCGAGCGGGATTCCCGCCTCGGGTCGTGACGGTCGGCTGACGAAAGCCGACGTCGTCGAGTACATGGACAAGCGTGCGTCCGGCGCGGCTCCCGCAGCGGCTCCGGCTGCTGCTCCGGCCGCCAAGCCCGCCGCGCCTGCCGCGAAGCCTCCGGGCCCGCGCGTCGGCCGCACCGAACAGCGCGTGACGATGACCCGTCTGCGCCAGCGCATCGCGCAGCGGCTCGTCGAAGCGCAGTCCACCCAGGCGCTGCTCACGTCGTTCAACGAGGTGGACCTCACCGCCGTGAACGAGCTGCGCGCGAAGTACAAGGATCGCTTCGAGAAAGCGCACGGCGTGAAGCTCGGCTTCATGTCGTTCTTCGTGAAGGCGGCCATCGAGGCGCTGAAGAAGTTTCCTGTCATCAACGCATCGGTCGACGGCAACGACATCGTGTACCACGAGTACTACGACATCGGCGTCGCCGTCTCGACGGACCGCGGCCTCATGGTGCCGGTCATCCGCGATGCCGACCTCAAGAGCTTCGGCGACATCGAGAAGGAGATCGGCGTGTACGCGCAGAAGGCGCGTGACGGGTCGATCGCCATCGAGGATCTCACGGGCGGCACGTTCACCATCACGAACGGCGGCGTGTTCGGCTCGCTCATGTCGACGCCCATCGTGAACGCCCCGCAGAGCGCCATCCTGGGCATGCACAAGATCCAGGAGCGGCCGATGGTCGTGAACGGGGAGATCAGGATCCGGCCGATGATGTACCTGGCGGTCACCTACGACCACCGCATCATCGACGGGCGCGAGGCCGTGCAGTTCCTCGTCGCCATCAAGGAAGGCCTGGAAGACCCGGGCCGCATGCTCCTTCAGATCTGACGTTTCGGTAGTTCGGGGCCTTCGGGCCCCGACTGCATTCGTATGACCCTTCCGTGGGATTGATGCCTTCGGGCGCGGCCCACATTCTTCCGGCGAAATAACAATCCACGAGGCAGCGCAATGGCTGATGCGAATTCCTTCGACGTCATCGTGATCGGTGGCGGCCCGGCCGGTTATCCGGCGGCGATCCGTGCGGCACAGAACAAGCTCAGCGTCGCGTGCATCGACGAGTGGAAGAACCTGGACGGCGCGGCCGCGTTCGGCGGCACCTGCCTCAACGCCGGCTGCATTCCGTCGAAGGCGCTGCTCGAGTCGTCGGAGCTGTATCACAGAACGCAGACCGAGTTTGCGGCTCACGGCATCAAGACCACGGGCGTTTCGCTCGATCTCGCAGCGATGCAGAAGCGGAAGGCTGGCATCGTCAAGGGCATGACGGGCGGCATCCTGGCGCTGTTCAAGGGCGCTGGCGTCACGCCGCTGCAGGGGCATGGCAAGCTGCTCTCGGGCAAGCGCGTGGAGTTCAAGGCGCACGACGGCAGCACGCGTGTGCTCATGGCGAAGCATGTCGTGCTCGCTTCGGGCTCGTCGCCCATGGAGCTGCGGTCGGCGCCGTTCGACGGCAAAAACATCGTGGATTCGTGGGGCGCGCTGGAATTCAGCGAGGTGCCGAAGCGGCTGGGTGTCATCGGCGCCGGCGTCATCGGGCTTGAGCTCGGGAGCGTGTGGAAGCGGCTCGGCAGCGAGGTCGTCGTGCTGGAGGCGCTGCCGGATTTCCTGGCGGTGGCGGATCAGCAGCTCGCGAAGGAAGCCCTGCGTCACTTCAAGAAGCAGGGGCTCGACATCCGGCTCGGCGCGAAGGTCACGGGCGCGAAGGTCGAAGGCGGCGCCGTAAAGGTCACGTACACCGATGCGTCCGGCGACAAGTCACTGGACGTGGACAAGCTCGTCGTGGCCATCGGCCGTCGTCCGTACACGAAGGATCTTCTCGGCGACGGCACGGGCGTGCAGATCGACGAGCGCGGGTTCATCAAGGTGGATCACGAGTGCCGCACCGATGCCGAAGGCATCTGGGCGGTGGGCGACTGCGTGCGCGGGCCGATGCTGGCGCACAAGGGCAAGGAAGAGGGCGTGATGGTCGCGGACCTCATCGCCGGTAACTTCTCCGAGGTCAACTACAAGACCATTCCGTCAGTCATCTACACCGCGCCCGAGATTGCGTGGGTGGGGCAGACGGAGGAGCAGGTGAAGGCATCGGGCCGCGAGTACAAGACGGGCGTGTTCCCGTTCCTCGCGAGCGGTCGCGCGAAGGCGATGGAAGCCGCGGCGGGGTTCGCGAAGGTCGTTGCCGCGAAGGATGACGACGAGATTCTCGGCGTGCACATCATCGGGCCGATGGCGGGCGAGCTCATCGCCGAAGCGGTGCTGGCGATGGAGTATTCGGCGAGCACGGAAGACATCCAGCGCACGATCCATGCGCACCCGACGCTCTCCGAAGCCGTGCACGAAGCCGCGCTCGCGGCGGACAAGCGGGCGATCGACTCGCTGAATCGCTAACCAGGAAGGCACCCAATCGCCGGGCGGCTCGGATTCCGAGCCCGCGCCGCGAGTGGGATCCGCTTCTTTGCGAGCCGTCCGGCGATTGAGGGCTTCTTCTCAGCGCTTGAGCAGCCGCCTGAGCGTGCGACTCACATGTTCCGCAACGGACCGCGCCTTGTCTGTCGCGCTGGGTTCGCGATTCGCTTGCTCACGCGCGCGCATGGCTCGCTCGGCACGGGGCGCGAGGCTCGTGTCGAATTCGCGCGCGATGATGCGGGTGCCGGCGTCTTCCGGCGCCCCCAGCGGCGTGTACTTCCCGGGCTTCGGGCGCGCGATCGGAGGTGCCAGCTCGGCTGCCGCTCGACTTGCAGCGCTGTAGTAAGACTTCCCTGTAAGTAACTGACCAGGCGTGACTTTCGGTCCGCCAACTGCAGCCGCCGGGGCGGGCTGCCGGCCCAAAACGCCGCTGGTGCCCGCCGAGCGCCCCGCCGCGGTTGGCGTGCTGGCTGCGCGCGTTTGCGAGGCGGCAGCCGGCGGTCGCGCGGTTCCGGCGACGGGCGGTCGCGAGTTGGCAGCAGAAGACCGCGCACCAGCGGGAATTGCGGAGCTGGCAGCGGGAGGTCGCACACTGGTGACCGCAACTCGCTGCGGCGGAGCGGGCATGCGACCGCGACTGGGGGGCGGCGCTTCCTCCTCCTGAACCGCATAACTCTCGTCGCTCTGGCCCAGTAGCCTGTCGAGCTCCGCGAGCCGTCGTTCCAGCTCGTCCTCGTCGATGGGATAGCGAATCGTCGCGTGCAGGCGGAACGGTGCCAATTTGCCTCCCAGCATTTTCCGGCGTTCCGGCTCGATCGCGAGAACCCGCAACGTGTCCGGCCAGCGCGTCGCCACGTTGCTGAGGAGCTCAAGCCCCGATCCGTCGACGAGCCTTTCGCTCGCGACAAGCACATCGAACGGATTCGCGCGCATGAGATCGATGCACGTCACCTTGTTAGTGGCGACATCCACCTCGAACTCGCGCGCGATGCGCTCGAGCATCTCGGATTCCTGATCGCAGATCAGAACACGCATGTAGCCCTACTTCCCCATTGAGTCCTTAAGCGCCCATCCCTATGCGTCCCGGGCACGGCCAACCTGCCGTACCTCCTGCGCCGTGCTCCTCACAGCGTTATCTCGACCGCGTATGGCGCTTCTGGCGCGCTTCGTCACTGAGTTGCCGCGGTGAGTCAAATTTTGGCGCGGAGCGGCAGCGGCGAGGCGAGGAGGAGATCACGCTTTTCGCAGGGAAAATGTGCTGGGGGACCTAAGTCGCACATCTGTTCAATGGGGGGGAGAGAGGGGCGAGCAGGAGTCGCCGGGCGGCGACGCCGCCAGTGGGGCAAGTTGTACCGTGAAGCGACCAGCGTCCGAAGAGGCCCTCAATCGCCGGGCGGCTCGGAGGGCCGTGCCATGCACCCGACGCATCAGTGCCATGCACCCGACGCATCATTGCCATGCACCCGACGCATCAGTGCCATGTACCCGACGCAGCCGTGCCATGCACCCGGCGGCGGCCGGTGGGCACCGACGATCAGTGGATCCGCCGGGCGCTGATGACGTTCGGCACGCTGGAGAGCCGCCGGAGCACCCGGGCAAGTTGCTCCAGGTCCCGGACAGCCAGCTTGATGGTCATGTGGGCCGTGCTGGTGTCGTGGTCCGTCACAGTGTTCAGCGCGTCGATGCTGAGGTGCTCGGCGGCCATCACATCCGAGATGTCCCGAACGAACCCGCGCCGGTCGTACGCCGTGATCTGGATCTGCACGTCGAGGTTCTCCGGATCGTCCGAGCTCCACTCGACATTCAGCGCCCGCTCCGGCTTCACCGCCCGCATGCGCGCGAGCGCCGGGCAGTCGCTGCGATGAATGGTGACGCCCCGCCCGAGCGTGACATACCCCGTGATCGGCTGCGGCCGGATCGGCGCGCAGCAGCGGGCGAGGGTGATCGGCAGGTCGCCGACCCCTTCGATCTCCACCAGCGATCCGCGCTTCTTCTTCGCCGGCCCCTTCGGCGGCCGGGTGAGCCGGGGCGGCAGTTCCGGCGCCGGCTGGAGGATCCGCTCCGCCGCCTGCACGAGGTGCGTCACCGTGATCTCGCCTTCGCCCAGCAGCTGGTAGAAGTGATCGAGATCGTTCGCCTTCAGCTCCGACACCAGCGCGCTCATGTGCTCCGGCCGCGCCCCGATGCGCGCGAGTTCCCGCTCGGCGATCTGCTTGCCGGCCGCGCGGTTGTCCGACACGTCCAGCTTCCGGAACCACGCGCGCACTTTCGCGCGGTTCCGCGCCGAGGCGAGGTACCCCTGCTCAGGCGCCAGCCAGTCCCGGCTCGGCGCCGCATGCTTGCCGGTGATGATCTCGACGATCTCGCCGTTCTGCACCTTGTAGTCGAGCGGCACGATGCGCCCGTTCACCTTGGCGCCCCGGCACCGATGTCCGAGATCCGTGTGCACGCTGTACGCAAAGTCCAGCGGCGTGGCATCGCGCGGCAGGTCCACCACTTCGCCCTTCGGCGTAAGGGCGTAGACGCGATCCTCGAACAGCTCCGAGCGCATGCGTTCGAGGAAATCCCGATCCGCATCCGCGCCTTTCTGGGATTCGTCCTGCGGCTCAAGCAGCCGCCGCACCCACTCGATCTTGCGTTCGTACTGCGCATCCCGCGCGCCGCCTTCCTTGTACTGCCAGTGCGCGGCGACGCCGAGCTCCGCATGCTCGTGCATCTCCCGCGTGCGGATCTGCACCTCCACGCTCCGCTTCTGCGGCCCGATGACGGCCGTGTGGATCGAGCGATAGAAGTTTCCCTTCGGGGTGGCGATGTAGTCGTCGAACTCGCCGGGGATGTACGTCCAGAGGCCGTGCACGATGCCCAGCGCCGCGTAGCACTCCGGAATCGAGTCGACGACGATCCTCACCGCACGAACGTCGAATACCTCATCGAAGGCGAGATGCTTACGCTGCATCTTCCGATAGATGCTGTAGATATGCTTCGGCCGGCCGTACACCTCCGCCTTGACGCGCCCCTTCTCGAGCTCGGCTCGCAGGATCTGGCACACCTCCTCGATGTACCGCTCGCGATCGGCGCGCCGCTCGTTGAGCGCGGCGGCGATGTGCCGGTACTCGTCCGGTTCGAGATAGCGGAAGGCGAGATCCTCCAGCTCCCATTTCAGCTGCCACACCCCGAGCCGGTTCGCGAGGGGCGCGAGGACCGCCCGGGCCTCCACCGCCAGGCGTTCGCGGGATTCCTCGCTGAGCTCCTTCGCGTGTCGAAGCCGCACGAGCTGCTGGGCGAGCTGCGCGACGACGAGGCGCGGGTCGCTGACCACCGCGAGCAGCATCTTGCGGACGGTCTCCGCCTGCCGCGCGTCGAGGCCCTGGGCCGGGGACCAGTCCCGCGGCAGCCCGACGTCGCCGATGCGATTGAGCTCCACGGCGATCTTCGCCGAAGCCGGAGCCGAGATTTTCGCGAGCTTCTCCGGCGTGAAGCCGTCGAACCCGACGAGGGGCCGCAGCACGAGCGCATTCGCGAGCTCCGCGTTCTCGGTGAGCGCGCCGATGACCTCGGCGGCTTCCGCGCTGTGCACGAGCACGTCCTTCGCGCCGGGGTTCTCGTCCTCGGCGGCGGCGCGCACGGTGGCGATGGAGGCGCGGATTTCAGGCGGGCAGAGTTGAGCGGTTTCCACGTCGGCGTTCGGGGACAGTAGTCAGGTTCAAACAGCGAGCAGGGCAGTCAAGTAGGTAATTCAAGGAGCGGATTCAAGGGGCATTCGGGGGCTCGGGGCGGCGAGACGGATGTAGACGTTTACCGGTATCATACGCGCCTCATTTTTCCGGCGAATCATGGCAGGCCATAGCAAGTGGGCTAACATCCAGCACCGAAAGGGCGCGCAGGACCAGAGGCGGGGCAAGGTCTTCAACAAGCTCATCCGCGAAATCTCGGTGGCGGCGCGACTCGGTGGACCGGATCAGGGCTCGAACGGCCGCCTGCGCCTTGCGGTGGACAAGGCGCGCGCCGCGAACATGCCGAAGGACACCATCGATCGGGCGGTGAAGCGGGCGACGGACGGCGAAGACTCCGCGGCCTACGAAACCGTGCGGTACGAGGGCTACGGCCCCGGCGGCGTCGCCGTGATGGTCGACTGCCTCACGGACAATCGCAACCGCACGGCCGGCGAGGTCCGCCACGCTTTCGCAAGCCGCGGCGGCAATCTCGGCGCCACGGGGTCGGTCGCGTACCTCTTCAACCAGGTGGGGCTCATGATGTATCCGCAGGGCACGAGCGAAGACCGCCTCATGGAGGTGGCGCTTCGGGCCGGTGCGGAGGACGTCATCGTGCACCCGGACGGCTCCATCGAAGTGCTCACCGATCCGCTCGATTTCGAGACCGTGCGCGCCCAGCTCCACGTGGACGGGTTCGAGCCCGCGAGCGCGGAGATCACGCAGCGCGCGTCCACCATCGTGTCGCTCCACGGCGAGGTCGCCGAGATGATGGTGCGGCTCCTCGAAGCGCTGGACGATCTCGACGACGTGCAGAGCGTCTACTCCAATGCCGAAGTACCGGACGAGGTCCTGGCGCGCGTTTGATCCTGCGGCCTATGCCGCGGGACAAACAGTGGCCGTCGCGCGGGCGCCGGCCGTTGCGGTCGCGCCTGTGCGTCTCGCGCGCTCGTCGACGGTGCGCATCCTGGGGCTCGACCCGGGGTCGCGGCGCACGGGGTTCGGCGTCATCGAGTGCCGCGGATCGAAAAGCACACAGGTGACGAACGGATGCATCGCCGTCGGCACGGGTTCGCTGAACGAGCGGCTGCGCGCGATTTTCGAAGGCGTGCAATCGCTCATCGAGAAATTCCAGCCGGACGAAGTGGCCATCGAACGCGTTTTTCTCAATCGCAACGTGGATAGTGCGCTGAAGCTTGGGCATGCGAGAGGCGCAGCGCTCTGCGCCGTGCCCGGCGCGCTGCCCGTGTTCGAGTACGCGCCGCGCGCCATCAAGCTGGCGGTCGTGGGCTTCGGTGGGGCGGAGAAGGAGCAGGTGGCTCACATGATCCGTGCGCTGCTGAGCGTTCAAGGCCGCATCTCCGCGGACGCATCCGACGCGCTCGCCGTCGCCGTCTGCCACGCGAACTCGCGGCAGATGCACGCGCTCCGCGCCGGCGCGGAAGGTGTTCCCGTACGGAGCCGTTCGAAGTGACGGCGTCGTCCTTCCGAGCCGCCCGGCGATCGAGGGCTTCTTCGCCATGATCGGCTCTCTCAGGGGCCGCATCACCTCCAAAGTCCCTCCGCAGCTCACCGTGGAAGTGGGCGGCGTCGGCTACGAGGTCGAAGCCCCGATGTCAACGTTCCTTCACCTCCCGGGCATCGGCGAAGAAGTGAAGCTGCTCACGCACTTCGTGGTGCGTGAGGACGCGCAGCTTCTCTACGGCTTCCTCACCGAAGACGAGCGGCGTCTCTTTCGCACGCTGCTCAAGGTGTCGGGCGTCGGGCCGAAGATCGGCCTCGCGCTCCTTTCCGGCATCAGCGTCGAAGCCTTCGCGATGTGCGTGAAGACCCAGGACGTCGGCGCGCTCGTTCGAGTGCCCGGCGTCGGCCGCAAGACCGCGGAGCGACTCCTGGTCGAGATGCGGGATAAAATCGCGCCTTCGGAGAGTGCACCGGTCGGCGCCGTCGTGGTGCAGCCCGAGGCGAGCCCGGAGGCGGAAGCCTTCGGCGCGCTGGTCGCCCTGGGATACAAGCCGGCCGAGGCCACGCGCTTGCTCAAGGCCGCCGGTCCCGGTACACACTCGACCGAAGAACTGATCCGCCGCGCGCTGCAGAGCGCAGCCCGGGAGTAACGGCCTGGCCATGACCACAATCGAAGCCGAACGCAGCATCGTTGCCGGCGCAGCCAGCCGTGAGGACGAGGCTGTCGATCGCGCCATCCGTCCGCGCTCGCTCGCCGACTACGTCGGCCAGCCCGCCGTGAAGACCCAGCTTGAGATTTTCGTGGGCGCCGCGCGTCAGCGGGGCGAGGCCCTGGATCACGTGCTCATCTTCGGCCCGCCGGGGCTTGGCAAGACCACGCTGGCACACATCATCGCCGCCGAGCTGGGCGTCACGTTGAAGCAGACGTCCGGTCCGGTGCTGGAGCGGCCCGGCGATCTGGCTGCGACCCTCACGAACCTGCAGCCGCGGGACGTGCTGTTCGTCGACGAGATCCATCGCCTGAGCCCCATCGTGGAGGAAGTGCTGTATCCCGCGATGGAGGACTACCAGCTCGACATCATGATCGGCGAAGGGCCCGGCGCGCGGTCCATCAAGCTCAGCCTGCCGCCGTTCACGCTCGTCGGCGCGACCACGCGCGCGGGTCTTCTTACGGCGCCGCTGCGGGACCGCTTCGGAATCGTGCAGCGGCTCGAGTTCTACGGCGTGGATGATCTTGAGCGCATCGTCACTCGCTCCGCCGGCATTCTCGACGTGCCGATCGATGCGGGTGGCGCACGCAGAGTCGCGCTCCGTTCGCGCGGCACGCCCCGTATCGCAAACCGCCTTCTGCGCCGGGTGCGCGACTACGCGCAGGTGAAGGCGAACGGTCACATCGACGATGCAGTGGCGAGCGCAGCGCTCGACATGCTGGGCGTCGACCCGCAGGGCTTCGACGCGCTCGACCGCAAGTTCCTGCTCACCATCATCGACAAGTTCGACGGCGGCCCGGTCGGCATCGAGAGCATCGCCGCCGCCATCGGCGAAGAGCGCGGCACGCTGGAAGACGTCATCGAGCCATTCCTGATCCAGCAGGGATTCCTCATGCGAACCGCGCGTGGACGCGTGGCCACCCGAACCGCGTACCAGCATTTCGGGCTGCGCGTGCCCGAGCGACTTTCCGGCAGCCTGCCGCTATTCGAGGACGAGAACCGGTGACCGGTACGCTGCCCGGCGTGCCTTCTGCCGCGTTTTCCTGGCCCGTCCGAATCTACTGGGAAGATACGGACGGAGGCGGTGTCGTCTACTACGCGAACTATCTCAGGTTTCTGGAGCGCGCCCGCACGGAATGGCTGCGCGCGCGGGGATTCATGCAGACCGAGCTCGCGAAGGACCCGGGCATCGTCTTCGTGGTTGCGAACCTCAGCATCGAGTACAAGAGGCCCGCGCGCCTCGACGATGCGTTGATCGTCACCTGCGATGTCGCGCCGGAGGGTGCGGTCTGCATTCAGTTCGCCCAGCGCATCCTGCGCGGAACGGAAGTGCTGGTCGAAGCGTCGGTCCGGGTCGCTTGCCTGGACGCGGCGAGTTTCCGCCCGAAGCGTCTGCCCCCGCAGCTCGCGGCGGCGATCGCGGCGGCAGGGGAGAACGAAGGAGCTGAACGCAAATGAATCACGATCTGTCGATCATCCGCCTGATAGCGGAGGCGACCCTTCCGGTGCAGATCGTCATCGGATTGCTCTCGCTGGCCTCGCTGGTGTCGTGGGCCATCATCTTCCGCAAGCGGCTCGTCATCGGTCGCGCGCGGCGCGAGTCCGACCAGTTCGAGCAGAACTTCTGGTCGGGGGGGGACCTGTCCCAGCTCTATCGCGGCATCGAATCGCGGGGCAATGCCACGGGGATGTCCAGCATCTTCGAGTTCGGCTTCCGCGAGTTCGCGAGGCTGCGACAGCAGGGCGGCATTCCGTCGGATCAGATCCTCGAAGGCGCCCGCCGGGCCATGCAGGTCGCCCGCCTGAAGGAGATCGACCGACTCGAGCACAGCCTTGCGACCCTTGCGACGGTAGGCTCCACCAGTCCCTACGTCGGTCTCTTCGGCACGGTGTGGGGCATCATGAATGCGTTCACGGGCCTCGGGAACGTCCAGCAGGCGACGCTCGCGATGGTCGCGCCGGGCATCTCGGAGGCGCTGGTGGCGACAGCCATCGGTCTCTTCGCGGCGATTCCGGCGGTGATCGGCTTCAACCGGTTCGCCGACCAGGTGGGCCGGCTGGAAGTGCGTTACGAAGCGTTCATGGAGGAGTTCTCGACCATCCTGCAGCGGCACGCATCCCGGGGCGGCACTGCGACTGCTCCCACCGGTCCAACCGCCGCGGCGGCACGAGGAGTCTGAACAGATGGCGCAGCTTCACAAGGGACGACGGCTGATGGGCGAGATCAACGTCGTGCCGTACATCGACGTGATGCTCGTCCTGCTCATCATCTTCATGGTGACGGCGCCGCTCCTCGCGCAGGGCGTGAAGGTGGACCTGCCGAAGGCCTCGGCGGAGCCCCTGCCGCCCGATGCGCAGGAGCCGCTCGTGCTGTCCATCGACAAGCAGGGCCGCATGTATCTCAACGTGGGCGCCACGCCGAATGCGCCCATCGACGAAGAGGTGGTGATGGCGCGTACGGCGGCAGCCTTGCGCCGTGCGCCTGAAAAGCCGGTGCTGCTGAAGGCGGATGAGGCCATCGCGTACGGGCGTGCCGTCGATGCGATGGTGATTCTTCAGCGCGCGGGCGCGAAGAAGGTAGGCTTCATCACCGAGCCGCTCGCGGAGCGCAAACCGTATGGTGCGCAGCCGCCTGCCAGCGCGAATTCGACCCCCTCGGTTCCCGCCGCATCGAAAGGCTGAATCGGCGCCCTCGCAGGCACGCCGGGTGCTTACCCATGACGATTGAGCGCAAGAGCGACAAATGGATCTCGCTGACGCAATCCGCGTTGTTGCACGCGGTAGTGGTCGGCGCGCTCGCGTACGGCTTTTATGCCTACAAGACGCGGGAGCCGCAGGAACAGACAACTCTCGCGCTGGAAGCAGCCGCGGTGGATTCGGCCGGTGCCCCGATAGAGGCGCCGAGCCAGCCCGAACCGCCGCCCCCCGAGCCGGAGCCGGTGCCCGAACCCGAGCCCCAGCAGGAACCGCCTCCGCCGCCGCCCGAAGAGCAGGGGCCTCCCGCTCCGACGCCGGAGGAAATCCAGCAGCGCGAAGAGGCGCAGCGGCAGGAACAGCAGAGGCTGGAACAGGAACGCGCGGAGCAGGAGCGCATCGCGCTGGAGCGCCGGCAGGCCGAAGAAAAAGCCGCCGCGGAAGAGAAGGCGCGGCGCGAGGAAGCCGAGCGCAAACGGAAAGAGGAAGAGCAGCGGCGGCTCGCGGAAGAACGACGCAAGGCGGAGGAAAAGCGCAAGGCCGACGAAGAGAGGCGCCGGCGCGAGCAGCTCGCGCGTGAACAGGCGGAGCGCGAAGCGGAACTAAGGCGAAGCCTGGAGGCCGAAGAGCGCCGGATGGCGGCGCGAACGAGCGATGCGTATGCAGCGTGGACGAACCAGATCATTGCGAGAGTCAAGCGGGCGTGGATCCGTCCGCCGACCACTCCCGTGGGCCTCACGTGCACGGTGCGCATGAGCCAGACCTCCGGCGGCGAAGTCGTGGGCGTCGAGATCGGCGAGTGCAACGGCGATGCGGTCGTGCAGGAGTCGATCCGCTCGGCGGTATTCAAGGCCTCGCCGCTGCCGCCACCGCCCGACCCGTCGCTGTTCGAACGGAATATCACGTTCGTCTTCCGGCACAATGAATGACCACATGAGAGGGAAAGCCTCCAACATGCAACGCACACTCAAGACCCGCATCTACGCGGCTGCGGCTGCCATGGCCTTCGGCGCCTTCGCGCTCTGCGCCTCGACAACCTCCCGGGCGGAGCTGGTCCTGGAGATCACGTCGGGGGTCGTCGATCCGATCCCGATTGCGATCGTGCCGTTCTCTCGCGTTCCGGCGGATGGCGGCGTGGATGTGTCCGCCGTCGTCACGAACGATCTCGCCGGCAGCGGGCGTTTCAAAACGTTGCCGCGCGCGCAGATGTTCAGCACGCCCACGCGCGCGCAGGACGTCGTTGCGGCGGACTGGAAAGCGGGCGGCAGTGACTATGTTGTCGTGGGGCGAGTGTCTTCGGCGGGCGGCGATCAGCTCGCGGTGGATTTCGAGCTCATCAACGTGCTCACGGGGCAGCAGCTCGCGAGCCAGCGGTTCACCGGCACACAGGCGGCGCTCCGCAATGCTGCGCATCGGGTGAGCGACGTCATCTACGAGAAGATCCTCGGTATTCGCGGCGCCTTCGCCACGCGCATCGCGTATGTGGCGGTGAACGGGCAGCCGCCCTCGCAGACGTATCAGCTCATCGTGGCGGATGCGGACGGCGAGAATCCGCGCACCGTCCTCGAATCCAGGTATCCGCTGATGTCGCCCACGTGGTCCGCGGATGGGCAGTGGCTCGCGTATGTGTCCTTCGAAGGGCGCCGCTCTTCGGTGTACGTGCAGCGGGTGCGCAGCGGCGAGCGGTCGCGGGTTTCGGCCAGGGCCGGAATCAACGGCGCGCCGTCTTTCTCACCGGATGGCAAGAAGCTCGCGCTCACCCTGGGAGGCACGGCGGGCAATCCGGACATCTTCATCCTGGATCTCGCCACGCAGGATCTCACGCGGGTGACGGACGATCCGGCCATCGATACGGAACCCGTGTGGGCGAGCGACGGCCAGTCGATCTTCTTCACGTCCGACCGCGCGGGTGGCCCTCAGATCTATCGCATCGGCGTGAAGCCGGGCGAGCGGGCGCGCCGCGTCACGTTCACCGGCAGCTACAACGCACGTCCGCGCGTGAGCCCGGACGGCACCCAGCTCGCGATGATGACCCTCGACGGCGGCAACTACCGCATTGCCGTGCAGAACCTCAGCAACAATACGGTGCAGGTGCTCTCGAAGGGACGCCAGGACGAATCGCCGAGCTTCGCGCCGAACGGGGCGATGCTCATCTTCTCGAGCAAGGAAGGGGGCCGGAGCCTGCTGGCCACGGTCTCGACCGACGGCCTGACGGGGCAGCGCCTCAAATCGGCGGTCGGCGAGGTGCGCGAGCCCGTATGGGGTCCCTTCACCCAGTGATCCCGGAAGAGTTTTGATGTCGCGGCCCGGCGACGTGCCATTTCGTGCCCGCCGGTCGCGTGTGTGATAGAAAGCCGCCTGCCGCCTGGCGGCGGCGTGGTGAGAAATACGGGGATTTCGGGAGTCAAATTAATGCGAAAAACGCTTGTGCTTTTGATGGTGCTGGCTGCTTCGGCGGCTCTCAGCGCCTGCGGATCCAAGAAGCAGGACGTCGCTCCTGACGCCAACGCCAGCCAGCAATCCGGTGCCGGAACCGCCGGCGCGGGCGCCAACTCGGCCTCCGGCGAGGAGGGCGCGGAAGCCCCCGGTCCGATGGAAGGCCTGCTCGCCAAGCGTACGATCTATTTCGACTTCGACAGCAGCGAGATCCGCGGCGAAGGCACGGACATCGTTGCCGCCCACGCGAAGTACCTCGCGGCGAACGGGGCCATGAAGGTGCGCCTCGAAGGGCATACGGACGAGCGCGGCTCGCGCGAGTACAACATCGGTCTCGGCGAGCGCCGTGCCCAGGCAGTGCGCCGCGCGCTGCTTCTGCAGGGTGCGTCCGAGGGCCAGCTCTCGACGGTGAGCTATGGCGAGGAGCGTCCGGCAGCAGCGGGTAGCGACGAAGCTGCGTGGACGAAGAATCGCCGCGTCGAGATCGTGTATCTGCAGTAATCGGGTATCGGAAGTGAGGTGCGCCATGCGACAGCTCGGATTGGTGCTGCTGGTGTCTCTGGTTTCGGCGTGCGCGGTCTCGCCGGAAGAAGACCCCGTGCAGATCAAGCTAAGAGAGCTGGATGGCCGCCTCCAGCGCATCGAGCGGGCAAACCAGAGCGTCGTGGACATGGCGCAAAAGCTGGATGCCACGCAGGCCGACATGCGCAGGCTCCGCGGTCAGATCGACGAGCTGACCAACGAGAACGAGAAGCTGCGCCGCCGTCAGCAGGAGCTGTATTCGGATCTCGACAAGCGCATCGCCGCGCTCGGCACGGGCGCCGTTGGAGGCGCCGCGGGCGTCTCCGGTGGATCCGCCGCGGCGGAGCAGGCGGCGTACACGCAGGCGTTCGATGCGTTGAAGGCATCGAACTATGCGGCCGCCATCACGGGGTTCAGCTCGTTCCTGTCCATGTATCCGAACAGCCCGCTCGCCGAGAACGCGCAGTACTGGCTCGGCGAAGCCCACTACGCGAAGGGCGAATACGACCAGGCCGCGAATGCGTTCCGCGTCGTCGGCGAACGGTGGCCGGATTCGCGCAAGGCACCCGATGCCCTCCTGAAACTCGGCTATTCGCAGGTCGAGCTGAAACAGGTCGGGCAGGCGCGCGTCACGCTGAGCGACGTGACGCGCAAGTTCCCGGACAGCGAGGCCGCCAAGCTCGCTGCCGAGCGTCTCAGCAAACTGCCGGTGCGGTGACGACTGCCCGGAGATTCGCAAGCGGAAGTGTCGCGGCTCAAGATCACGGAAATCTTCTATTCCCTGCAGGGCGAAGCTGACACCGCGGGGATCCCCACCACGTTCGTCCGGCTCACTGGCTGCCCGCTCCGGTGCCGGTACTGCGACACCGAGTATGCGTTTCACGGCGGGGAGTGGTGGGAGCTGGATGCCATCGTGGCTCGCGTTCGCGAGCTCGGAACCAGGTACGTTTGCGTGACTGGCGGGGAGCCGCTGGCGCAGAAGACTTGCGTTGAGCTTTTGCAGCGGCTCGTCGACGGCGGTTTTCGCGTGTCGCTCGAGACGAGCGGGGCGATGTCCCTGCAGGGGCTGGACCCGCGGGTCGTGAAGGTGGTGGACGTGAAGACGCCGGGCTCCGGCGAGGAGCGCCGGAATCGGTACACCGAGCTGGAGCGGCTGGATTCGAAGGATCTCGTGAAGTTCGTCATCTGTGGGCGCGCGGACTATGAGTGGAGCCGGGAGAAGATGCGCGAGCTCGCGCTGCCCGAGCGCTGCACGGTGCTGTTCTCGCCGAGCGCGGACCAGGTGTCTGCGCGGGATCTGGCGGACTGGATTCTGGAGGATCGGCTGCCGGTGAGATTCCAGTTGCAGCTGCATAAGGTGCTTTGGGGCAATACGCCTGGGAAGTAGCTGGATGGCGCAGACACCCGAAGATGACACGCTGATTACTGCTGTGACGGCGAGGGAGGCTGCGGAGCGGGCGGCCGCGGCGGGTGGCTCGTCGCGCGAGCAGACGCCGCCGGGCGCGCAGGCCGCAGTGGATCGGCCTGCGATGTCGGGCTCCGGCGCGCCCCGGCGTGCGGTTGTGCTGCTCTCTGGCGGGCTGGATTCAGCGACCACGCTGGCCGTCGCGCGATCGCAGGGATTCGAGTGCTACGCGTTGTCCGTCGAGTACG